>Ga0209290_1000154_pt1 | contig 63876 bp, 63 predicted proteins | sample EN1Hudsemesocosm_2_FD_184632 | JGI IMG/M metagenome (GOLD analysis project Ga0209290, IMG submission 184632) | Methane-oxidizing microbial communities from mesocosms in the Hudson Canyon - EN10B Hudson Canyon (SPAdes) (version 2) | ecosystem: Environmental > Aquatic > Marine > Cold seeps... | reverse complement strand
GAACACCCATTCGCAAGCCACACAAAAAGTGTTCACGATCAGCTGCGGTTAGGTGTTCACGTTCGATAAGAATCCGTGTTCACGATGCTTGCGAATGGGTGTTCATGATGGGTGCGAATATGCAGTTACTAAAGACGATAGATCAAAACAAAAACATCAACGACCTTGTATCTTATGGTTTACTGGACTTAGCGGTTCAGGTAAATCAAAATAAAGGAAAATAAGGGGACACCAAGAAAATAAGGGAAAGAAAATAAGGGGACACAATACTTATCTTGGATTGTTATTACAATAATGATCGCGGATGTATCAAAATTATTTATTGATAATAAGTTTGGTTTGTTGTTTTATCTTGGTGTGTTTGTTGCTTATTTTTTCAGTAGCTTGTATAGGTATTAGTAAAAAAATAGAATTACATTTAAATGAATTGGGAGATATATGATGGCTACTTTATTTATGGCCATCGCTTTTTTAGCGATTGTTGTTGCTCTGTTGTCCCCTGTTTTTCATACTAAGTGAGAAAGAAGGGGCATAATACTTATCTTTCTTTATGTTGGAAGGTATTTTTTAAAATTCTCTTCAAGCTCCATTTTTAAAGGGCAGAGCTAAAAGAAAATGGTACTTATTGTGATGTTATTTAATTTATGGCTAGATTAGCAAGGGTGGTATTGCCTGGGCAACCACATCATATTATTCAGCGCGGAAATCGTCGGCAAGATGTGTTTTTTCAAGAAAGTGATTATGAGTTTTATTTAGGCTTGTTGAAGGAGTGGTGTGCTAAAGAGGGTGTTGAGATTTGGTCTTATTGTTTAATGACTAATCATATACATCTTATTGTTAGGCCGGGTGTTTCTTCGCGGTTAGCAAAGGCTATTGGTGAGGTACATCGGCGGTATACGAATGAAATTAATCGTCGTAATGGCTGGAGTGGTTATTTATGGCAAGGGCGTTTTTCTTCTTATCCTATGAGTGAGGAGTGGTTACTTAGGGCGGCGGCTTATGTGGAGTTAAATCCAGTTGCTGCTGGGATGGTGGATAATGCTTGGGATTATAGGTGGAGTAGTGTACATGCATATTTGGCTGGGTGTGATTCTCAAGGCATTGTTACAACGGAGCCGCTTTTATCTTATGTTAGTCATTGGAGCGATTTTTTAATGGGTGCTATGAGGAATGTTAATGATGAAATTATTAAGCATGAAAGTACGGGGCGGCCGTTGGGTGGTGAGGTGTATGTTGAGCAAGCGGGTTTGATTTTGGGTCGTGATTTGTTAAAAAAGAAGCCTGGACCAAAAACTTAGAGAGTAATTAAATGTTATGTCCCCTTATTTTCCCTTTATTTAATCATATCATCTTGACTCGAATGCTCGCGTAGGATTTGATGTCGTAAGCGGCTTGTTTAAAAAAGTAGTGACGCTTTTTGATTCAGCTGAGCATTAAGTGGGTTATGGTATTATATTGATATAAGTTAAAGGTATAAGAAGGGTGTGTTGATATGACAGATGATGAATTAAAGCAGTTAGTGGCCGGCCTGGCAGTTGCACAAGCAAAAACAGATGAGATGCAAAAGCAAGTAAGTGAGCAGCAGAAAAAAACAGATGAGCAATTAAAGCAGACAGATGAACAATTAAAGAAGACGGATGAGAAACTTGGCCGTATTGGTATCCATTTGGGGGCTATTACTCATAATCAAGGAGATGTGGCTGAGGGCTTTTTTTATAATAGCTTATTAAAAGATAATCATTTAGGGGCTTTGACGTTTGATGATATTAGTAAAAGTATGTTTAAGCATCGCGGAAAAATTCAAGAAGAATATGATATATTTTTAACGAATGGTGAGTCGATTGCTATTATTGAAGTGAAGTATAAGGCGCATATTGAGGATATAAAAAAACTAGAGCGAAAGTTTAACAATTTCAAAAAATTGTATCCTATCTATAAAGACTATAAATTATATGGTGCAATGGCTTCTTTTTATTTTAATACAGAAACTAAGGATGAGTTGCTAGAGCAAGGGTATTTTGTTCTGGAGCGTAGCGGTGATTTAATTAAAAGTAATCATCGTGAAAACTTAAAAGTAGCTTAAAAACTAAACGCTTATTAACGTTATTTATCACCAGTTTTGTAGGAAGGATGGAGCATAATTTTGAGAAACTCATCATTGTATGCTGTGTTTTATATGAAAAGATTAATTGTGGAAACTTTGTGACGGAGATAGTGTGAAGATTCTAGTAACCGGTGCAACAGGGTTTATTGGTAGTGCATTAGTAAACGAACTGGTATTACAAAAACAAGAATTAATTTGTAGTGTACGTAAACAATCAGCTTTTTTACCAGAAAGCATTAATCAAGTTATTATTGAAGATTTAAGTATAAGCACTGATTGGTCTAAAAGTTTAATGGGTATTGATACGGTTATTCATTTGGCGGCTCGGGTGCATGTGATGGCTGATGATTTAACCAATCCGTTGGCTGAGTTTCGTGCCATTAATAGAGATGCAACGTTGGCATTGGCAAGAATGGCGGCTGATACTGGCGTTAAACGATTTATTTTTATTAGTTCGGTTAAGGTGAATGGTGAAATAACCGAACTGAATAAGCCATTCAAACCCAATGACAAATGTGTGCCCGATGATCCTTATGGCTTATCTAAATATGAGGCTGAGCAAGGTTTATTGGCTTTGGCTAAAGAAACGGGGATGGAGGTAGTTATTATTAGACCGCCTTTAGTTTATGGTCCTGGAGTGCGAGCAAACTTTGCTTCAATGATGAAATGGATTAATAAAGGTGTGCCTTTACCTTTTGGCGCCATTCATAATCAACGATCGTTAATTGCCGTAGATAATTTGGTAAGTTTTATTATTCATTGTATTGATTATTCTAAAGCGGCTAACGAGATATTTTTAATTTCCGATGGTGAGGATGTGTCTACCACGGAATTATTGCGTAAAGTGGCTAAAGCTTTGAGTAAAAAATCTCGGCTGATTCCTGTGCCAGTAAGTTGGATGAAATTTGTAGCAAAATTGATTGGTAAAGAAGAAGTGGCGAATCGATTGTTTGGTTCGTTGCAGGTGGATATCTCTAAAGCGCGTGATTTATTGGGCTGGAAACCTGTGATTACGATGGATGAGCAGTTGAAGAAAACAGCTGGGCATTAATGTTTACAGCTTATTGGATAAGATAGATTATTATCCAATAAGTATGGAATGCAGTTTTAAGATTGCGATTGATTGTATAATCAATCGGCATAAAATTGATATTAGGATAACTTACCCATGAGATTGCCGAGAAAATATAGAGAGACAATTAAGAAATATTTTTATCAAGTTTTTTTAGAAGGGGAGATCTATTTATTTGGTAGCCGGGTCGATGATACTAAAAAAGGCGGGGATATTGACCTCTATCTAGTTTTAAAGAATACCTCTGATCTGTTTCAAAAAAAGATAAAATTCTTAGCGAGAGTAAAAAGAGAGTTAGGTGATCAAAAAATAGATGTTGTTTTCAATACGGATAAGACTCGGCTAATAGAGAAGGAGGCGATAAAGTGGGGGGTAAAGCTTTAGTTTATAAACAGAAAGTTGCAGATAATTTAAGTGAAAGTTATAAGCATTTGGATAGATTAAATGGTGCTTTCGATGAGTTGATTTTGGATGTTATATTCCCTATCAGCCGTAGTGATTTTTTGGTTATTTTAGATTCTAAACAGTATTTAGCTTATAACGATCAAATTATTTATCGGTTTTCTAAGTTGCAGGATTGTATGGGAGCTAAACTTTTCAAATCAGTTTTGGTGTACCAAGGTGAAAATACTAACAAGCCTTTTTTGGATATATTAAGTCAGTTAGAACGGTTAGATATTATAGATGTAGATGAGTGGTTTGAAATACGAGATTTAAGGAATGAGATTGCGCATGATTATGCAGAGAATGAGTTAACTGCGATAGAGCTATTAAATGCTATTTATCATCTAAAAAATGAATTAAGGCGTATTTTGGATGCGATTAATAAATTAGTGAATAGATAAGGGAGATGTCGGCAAATTATCAATGAAAGGTATCAACTAGAGGTGATTTAGAAGCGTTATTTTACCCTTTAGCCCAGTATGTTGTTTGGATGAGAATTGTGGGTAAATTCAGGATGAAAAGATTATTTGATTTAGCTTTGGCGGTTATGGCAGTTGTAATATTGCTTGTGCCTATTTTTTTAGTTGCTATATTGGTGAAATTCACATCAAAAGGAGCTGTACTGTACTGGTCTGATCGAGTAGGTAGAAACAATCATATTTTTAAAATGCCTAAATTTCGAAGTATGAAAATTGATACACCTGCTGTAGCGACGCATTTATTGAAAGACCCTAAAAGCGTGTTAACACCTATCGGTGATTTCCTGCGTAAATCAAGTTTAGATGAACTGCCTCAATTATGGTCAATCTTAAAAGGTGATATGAGTTTTGTCGGGCCCAGACCTGCCTTATTTAATCAGGATGATTTAATCGCCTTGCGTACAGAAAAAGGTGTAGATAAGTTATTACCCGGTTTAACGGGTTGGGCGCAAGTTAATGGTCGTGATGAATTGCCTATTCCTCAGAAGGTTGATTTGGATTTTGAATATTTACAAAAATGTTCTTTTATCTTTGATTTTAAAATTTTGTGGATTACTTTTTTGAAGGTGATTAAACGTTCTGGGGTTTCGCATTAATGTGGGTGTTGATCAGGCGTTCATTTATTTGACCTCCCTTGTAGATTGACAGTTCAAAACACATGATTTACTAGGCTGTAAATCTATGACTACGATGGATAAGCCGTTAAAGAAAATAACAGAAGCAAATTAATAATGAACTCTTCAAAAACAGATATTAGGTGGAAACAACGGTTTGTTAACTTTAATAGAGCATTGGATCAGCTAGAGGGAGCAGTTTTACTTAGCCGGCAAAGAGTGTTGTCTCAATTAGAAAAGCAAGGCGTTATTCAGGCGTTTGAATTTACGCATGAGTTGGCATGGAATGTTCTTAAAGATTACTTGGAAGATCAGGGTGAGCAAAATATAAGGGGTTCTAAAGATGCTACCCGAGTCGCTTTTAAAGTATCTTTAATTACTGAGGGTGATTTGTGGATGTCTATGATTCAGAGTAGAAACATCTCTTCACATACTTATGATGAGAATACGGCTGAATCATTGTTTATAGCGATTATTAATGATTATTACCCTCTTTTCACAACACTTAAAGCTGTGATGGAATCTTTATATGGCAACAGATAATACTCCCCTATTATTTGGGTTAAAAAGGTCGACATTAAATAAACTCTGTAGTGTATTTCAAAGACATGATGCTATTGAATCTGTAGTTCTCTATGGTTCGCGCGCAAAAGGTAATTATAAAGTGGGATCAGATATTGATTTGACAATTAATGGGCGGTTACTTCCGTTTCTTGAATTGATGCAAATTGAAGGTCAGATTGATGATTTGTATTTGCCTTATATGGTTGACTTATCTCAATATGAAAAATTAACAAATAGTGATTTAATTGAACATATTGATCGTATTGGTGTGAAAATTTATACTCGTGATACTTCAAGTTGTAAATTTCAGGACGAAAATATGAACTAAAGAGTCAACAAAAGGGAGTATTATTGGTCAGGATATGAAACGAGAAAGTATGCTTATGAATAAAACAAAAGTTGATGATATGTTGATCGAAATGATTACGCCAAAAGTTAAGGAGATAGAGGAAAAATTTGGTCCGTGGTGAGGACTTAACCCAAGATGATATTTATACGCTTTTGTTAAAGTCACAATATAATCCTATTAACCATCTTGATGAAAAACTCAATGAGGTAACTTTGGATGTGGCGAGTTTAATATATTGAAAGTGAGTATTGAGCACACAATACAAAAGTCACTCAATAAAAATATGGTTATGCTATTTGGGATGATGGATTTTTTCTGACATTATCAAAAGTGATCGATAAGTTTTCTTGAAAAACACTGCGCTGATTACCAAAATAGGTGGAGATGTTGATTTTTTCGATAATTTAGGACTAAAAGTATGTATCAAGAAAAATTTGAGAAATTTGAGAATGTTGAGACTTTAGCAGGTAAAGCATGGGAGCATGCGATAACACTGGATATTTTAAATCAAACAAATATTAAAGATTGCTCTATTCATTGCTTTCATTACCAGCAGATGATCGAGTTACTCATTAAGCATTTATTAGAAACAAAAAGTAAATTTGGTGCCTACAGTCGAAGCCATAAATTACAAAAATTGTTAGAAGAATTAATTGCTAACACATCATTTAAAACCGATAAAAGTCAATATCTTATGGCATTACAGGTCGTTACTGTTTGTGCAGAAGAGTATCGGTATAATTTCTTAATTGACTGCGCTGGGTATAAACAAAGTGTAGATACCTGTGATCATTTATTGGAAGAGCTCTTAGCCTTTATACACTCTTAACATTTCAGTCTATTCGGCAAAAATATTAAATTAATTTTTACTAAGTATGCCCTACTTAAAATCAGAAGCATTTATTGAGTTGAAAAATGAAGATGTTTTTCTGAAAATACATAATGGAAAATATTTTATGGAATGGGGTTGTGCTGTTGATCTGTCATCAGATACGATTGAGTCTGAATGGACAGCCGCCTAAGCAGGTATGCTACCGGGTCGGACTCGATTGATTAGGAAAGATAAAAGAAGTTTACATTTTCATCATTTTTAAATATTATGATAACTATATTTATCATTTTTGGTGCTTGTGATGGATAAAATAGCGGTTAAAATACACAATAAAAAAGTTGGTGAGCTTTTTTTTGAAGGTGATAGTCAATGCTATGGGTTTAATTATGCGTCTGACAGCCCCCCCGTTTCTTTAATTATGCCTTATAAAGCGTCGACCTACCTTTGGAAGAGTCGCTTGCATCCCATCTTTGATATGAATATGCCTGAGGGGTATTTATTTGAAGTATTAAAGAATTATCTGAACAAACAGCATGGTTATATTAATGACTTTTTGTTGTTTTCTTATCTTTGTCCTAGCATTCATGGTCGGCTTTTATTTGATAGTGATCTTTCTGCTGGCAACTTTGATGTGTTAGGTTTGGATGATGTTTTAAAAAATGATAGTGAAGATACTTTTGTAAAATTAGTTAAAATGTTTTTAGGTAAAAATGCTATTTCTGGCGTGCAGCCTAAAACATTGGCGTTGCTACAGGACAAAGAATCGCTCACTACGAAAGAATATATTATTAAAACATGGGGAGCTGAATATCCTCATTTAGCTGAAAATGAATATTTTTGTCTTAAGGCTGTTGAAAAAGCAGGCGTGGAAATTCCTGTTATTTTACTATCAGAGAATAAACAGTTTTTAATCGTTGAACGCTTTAATCTGGATAAGAAAAATAATAGCTACTTGGGGTTTGAAGAGGTGTTGGGGCTTCTTGGTAAAAATAAAGAGCAAAAATATGAGGGGAGTTACGAACAGGTAGCAAAGGTATTTTACAGAGTTGTAGCTAATAAACGTAAGGATATGCAGTCTTTTTATAAAACGGTCATCATGAGCTATTTGCTTAAAAATGGGGATGCACATTTAAAAAATTTTGGCGTACTTTATGATAGTGATATGAGTAATATTCGATTTTCACCTGCTTATGATATTGTTAATACCGCCGTTTATGTCTCTACTGAGCGCCCTGCATTAAGCATGTTTGGTAAGAAGTTGTGGTTTGCTCGTAGAGAGTTAATTAAATTTGGTGTTGACAGTTGTTATATGTCAGAGAAGAGTGCAAATATATTTTATGATGACTGTGTGAAGGCGGTGCAGCTTTCTATCGTTGATTTGCAGGATTATATTGTAAAAAACCCAAGGTTTTTAACAATAGGGCAGGGAATGCTTGATACTTGGAATTTGTCACTTAAAAATGAAACGCACAAGGAGATGCCCGTTGAAATTAGACGAAATTGGGCCAAAAATTAAAATAATGCGTAAGGATAAAAAGCTAACGCAAAAGCAATTGGCAGATATTGCCGGAATAAGCAGAGTTACTTTGGGGAAACTGGAAAGAGCTCAGTTAGGCTCTATTACATTAAAAACAATGGATCTTATTTTAGATGTATTGGGGTATGAGATCGCGTTTAAAAGTAAAGATAGCTTTGGCTTGCCTACTTTGGATGAGTTGTTAGTTGTTAAGGGTGCTGGTGAAAAGACGCTGTAAGATATCTAAGGATTTAAGATTTTAATCAACATTCAAAGCGGTGACTGGTTAAAATAATTAAGACAAATATGGGATAGCCCTAGGCTGTCGAAAAAAACTGTTTATAAAGAGTGTTATGAACCTGGTTATTAGCTACAAAAAATAGAATCTATAGGGTGTGCTGAGGAACGAAGCGCATCAATAGCCGCTGATGCGCCTCCTATAAATTCTTTATATCCATAAAGAGGGAAAGTGAAACACGTATAAAATGGTTAATTTCGACAGCTTAGCCTACCCTTCCTGCGCGATAATTCAAACATATAATAAGCGAGCACTTATCAATTTCCCCTATTATTTTATATTTATAAATGAATAAATTAGCCTTCTGGTTTCTTGGCCTTACTCGGCGTACAAAAGCGGCCATCTTAATTGCTGTAGATAGTGTGCTGGTCATATCAGCTTTATGGGCAGCATTTTCCTTGCGCTTAGGCGGGTTATATATACCTAAAGGGGATATCTGGATTTTGTTTTGTCTTAGTCCTTTTCTTGCGGTTCCTATATTCATTCGATTCGGCTTGTATCGCGCCATTATTCGCTACATTGGTGGCCGGGCAATATGGGCTATTTTTCAGGCAATTTCACTGTATATAGTTATTTTTACTGTCGTCGTTTTCCAAACAAGAATAGGCGTTGTTCCCAGAACCGTAACGCCTTTAAATTGGCTGGTGCTTTTGTTTTTTATCGGTGGAAGTCGTTTTATTGCTCGCTGGTGGTTAGCAGATGTTTATTCAGGGTTGGTGAACAATAAGGTTAATGAGTGTTGTACCAAAAAAGTGATTATTTATGGTGCGGGCCGTGCTGGTGTGCAGTTGGCCTCTGCATTAGAGTGTGGGCAAGAGTTTAAATCGTTTGCTTTTATCGATGATGACAAGTTATTGCATAAGCAAAAGGTCAATGGTTTGAGGATCCATCCCATGACTGCATTGGCTTATTTGATTGAAAAGCATCAGATAACAGATGTTTTATTGGCAATTCCTTCTGCATCCCGAGGGCGTAGAGGTGAGATTATTCGATTATTAGAGCCTTATCCTGTGCATGTGAGAACTATGCCGGGAATGAGTGATGTAGCACAAGGTAAAATTAAATTCGATGAGGTGCAAGAAGTCGATATTGCGGATTTATTAGGGCGTGATGCTGTAGCTCCTGACCAGTCTTTATTGAGTGCAAATATTACAGATAAAGTGGTTATGGTAACGGGCGCAGGCGGGTCGATTGCTTCTGAATTGTGTCGGCAAATTATTATTTTACAGCCTGCTAAAGTCATACTTTTTGAGCTTAATGAGTTTGCGCTTTATTCTATTGATAAGGAGCTTAGGCGTGCTGTTGTTGCGTTGGCTATGTGTGAATTTGAAATTATCCCAATACTAGGTTCTGTCACAGATGAAGTGCGCCTCAATAGGGTGTGTGAAACCTTTAATGTGCAAACGATATATCATGCTGCGGCTTATAAACATGTGCCTATGGTTGAACATAATTCAGGGGAAGCGGTTAAGAATAACGTATTAGGGACATTATGCCTTGCTCAAGCTGCCATTAGATGCAATGTCGAAACTTTTGTTCTTATCTCTACCGATAAAGCCGTGAGGCCAACGAATACGATGGGTGCGACTAAGCGCTTTGCTGAGTTGGTTTTACAGGGATTAAGTTTAGAGGAGGGCCATCATACCCGCTTTACGATGGTGCGTTTTGGTAATGTGCTGGGCTCTTCAGGCTCTGTTATTCCTTTATTTAGAGAGCAAATTGCGCGAGGTGGTCCTGTGACAGTGACGGATCCACGGATTATTCGTTATTTTATGACCATACCCGAGGCGGCTCAGTTAGTGATACAGGCGGGGGCAATGGGACACGGCGGTGATGTTTTTGTATTAGATATGGGTGAGCCGATTAAAATTGTTGATTTAGCAAAGCGGATGATTCATTTAAGCGGTTTGGAAGTAAAAAATAAGCATCACCCTAGTGGTGAGATTGAAATTAGTTTTACAGGACTAAGGCCAGGTGAAAAGCTGTACGAGGAATTACTCATTGGTGATAATGTTTCTGATACGGCGCACTGTAGGATTATGCGAGCTGAAGAAGAGGTTATTCCTTGGAATGAGCTTAATATGCGTTTGGACCGTTTAAAAACGGCAATCGAGGAGGATGATTGCTTAGAAATGAGAGCTATATTAATGGAATCAGTTTCTGGTTTTGTGCCGCAATGTGAAGTGAGTGATTGGTTGTGGACGGCTGGGCAGGACTTACAGTAAATTATAGGGTCAGGCGGTGATTCATAAAATGTTGGGCCAAGTTACCTGCGTTTCGTTAGATTTAGATTATGCATAAGCGCTTTGGTGCTGAGGAGCATAAAATAATGTATTTACCCCCCATCACAATGCGCATAAAGTGACCTGATTTGATTACGTATAACTCTCAGCTTCCTTTTGTAGCCCGCATTCCGTAACAACATGCGGGCTATAATGGTAACTCATTTGATTTAAAAATATTTTTCAAGGTAGCTGAAGCTTATGGGTAATCAGGTAAAGTGATGGGTTTCGCAAGAAGACACTCTACCCATCTACGCAAGCCATTGAAAATATATATTAAAATTAATTTCTTGTAGGCCTTGTTTATGTCGATACCTATGTTACCAAGAGGGAAGGCTTAAGAGCTAATTTAAATCTACACTTAACGGTGACATAGCCTTTAAATTTGTGTTGATATTTATGGCTAGGAAGTTAGGGTTAAGAAAATATCTCAGCATCATTTAATAATGTACCTTGTTGATCTTTCCCAGAAAGCTGAGGTTCTTCACCCATTGGCCAATTTATGCCAATAGCGGGATCATTCCACGCTATGCAACGTTCAAATTCGGGCGCATAGTAATCCGTCGTTTTATATAGAAAATCTGCAGTTTCACTTAAAACAACAAAACCATGAGCAAAGCCAGCAGGTACCCAAAGTTGGCGACGGCTTTCAGCGTTTAATTCTACTTCAGTCCATTGGCCAAAAGTCGGTGATGATTTACGAATATCGATAGCTACATCAAATACAGCGCCGCTAGTTACCCGCACTAATTTACCTTGGGGTTGTTGGATTTGGTAATGTAGACCGCGTAATACGCCTTTTGCAGAGTGGCTGTGATTATCTTGCACAAATTGTAAATTTTGCCCTGTGGCTTCATTAAAGGCTTGTTGATTAAAGCTCTCAAAGAAAAACCCTCGGCTATCACCAAAAACTTTTGGCTCAATAATCAATATGTCTGGAATATTTGTAGGAGTCACTTTCATAATGCAGTGTCTTCTTTTAATAATTTAAGTAAGTATTGGCCATAGCCACTTTTAGCGAGTGGCTGTGCCAATTCAGCTAATTTTTCTGCGTCGATTAGACCATTACGGTAGGCGATTTCTTCGGGGCAGGCAACTTTTAAGCCTTGGCGGCGTTCGATGGTTTCAATAAATGTGCTGGCTTCATTAAGGCTTTCGTGCGTTCCGGTATCTAACCATGCATAACCACGGCCCATTTTTTCTACGCTAAGTTGTTTTTGTTCTAGGTAGATTTTATTGATGTCGGTGATTTCTAATTCTCCGCGTTCCGATGGCTTGAGTGTTTTAGCCATATCGATGACTTGGTTATCATAGAAATATAAACCAGTAATCGCATAATTACTTTTAGGAATTAGTGGTTTTTCTTCTATTGATGTTGTGGTACCTTGTTTATTAAAACCGACAACACCGTAACGCTCAGGGTCATGCACATGGTAAGCAAAGACGCTGGCGCCTTCCGTTTGTTCTGACGCATGATTGAGTGATAATTGTAGATCATGGCCATAAAAAATGTTGTCACCTAAGACTAGTGCTGAAGGCGAGTTGCCAATAAAATCAGCGCCTATGGTGAAAGCTTGCGCTAAGCCGTCTGGGCTAGGTTGTACGGCATATTCTAGGTTAAGCCCCCAATCACTACCATCGCCGAGCAGCTCTTGAAAACGTGGTGTGTCTTGTGGGGTGCTGATAATGAGAATATCTGTTATTCCTGCTAGCATTAAGGTGCTAAGCGGGTAATAGATCATAGGCTTATCATAGATAGGCAGTAGTTGTTTGGAGGTTACTTTTGTAACAGGGTATAAGCGCGTGCCTGAGCCGCCTGCTAGGATAATACCTTTACGTTTGGTCATCTTATTTCTCTATGAATTCGGCTGGGTTGATGGGTTTCACTACGTACCTAAAAAGCAGGTGCTTCATTCTACACATCCTACAAAAAAGTTAAATTAGTTCAGTGCTTCAGAAAGCATTCGAGCAACGCCAGTTTGCCATTCTGGTAAATTCAATCCAAAATTACGTTGTAATTTATCGGTATTTAGCCGTGAATTTTTAGGGCGTTCTGCAGGCGTTGGGAATGCACTAGTCGGTACGGGATTAATTGATTCTGTACTTGTTTTTAGTTCCTGTCCCATTTTTTGTGCCGTGTCGATGACGTAGCGTGCATAACCATGCCATGAGGTTTCGCCTGATGAGACTAAGTGGTAAAGCCCGCTTAGTTCTTTTTTAGATTGCATTGTGCGGATTGCATGCGCAGTGACATCGGCTAATAAATCTGCGCCTGTTGGAGCGCCAATTTGGTCATTAATAATGCTTAAGCTGTCGCGTTCTTGAGCAAGGCGTAGCATGGTTTTTGCGAAGTTATTACCCCGCGCACCATAAACCCAGCTAGTGCGGAAAATGAGATGTTTGCAACCTGACGCTTGAATGGCTTGTTCACCAGCTAGTTTAGTAGCGCCATAAACACCTAACGGTGCAGTAGGATCGGTTTCAATCCATGGCTTAGTTCCACTGCCATCAAAGACATAATCAGTAGAGTAATGGATTAGCCACGCATTTAGGTTTTTTGCTTCACGCGCTAATAGCGCAGGCGCATCAGTATTAATCGTTTGCGCTAATTCAGTTTCACTTTCAGCTTTATCGACAGCGGTATGTGCAGCGGCATTAACGATGATATCGGGCTTTATTTTTTGAACGGTCTCGGCTAAGCTTTGTAGGTTAGTGAAATCGCCGCAATAGTCTTGGCTATCAGAGCCGAGTGCAATAACTTCGCCTAAAGGGGCAAGGCTGCGTTGCAGTTCCCAGCCTACTTGGCCATTTTTTCCAAATAATAGAATTTTCATTAGCTGCGGTCTGCGTAGTTGGTTTCTACCCAGTCACGATAAGCGCCAGATTGCACGTTAGCGACCCATTCTTGATTATCTAAATACCACTGTACGGTTTTGCGTATGCCAGTGTCGAAAGTTTCGGCAGGTTTCCAGCCTAATTCACGTTCAATTTTACGCGCATCAATAGCATAACGGCGGTCATGGCCTAAGCGATCTGTCACGAAAGTAATTTGTTCGGTGTAGCTTTTTTTATCATCGCGTGGGCGTAGTTCATCAAGTAGTGCACAAACGGTATGTACAATTTCTATATTGGGTTTTTCGTTCCAACCGCCGACATTATAGGTTTCTCCTGTAATGCCTGCTTCTATTACACGGCGAATGGCGCTGCAGTGATCTTTAACATACAACCAGTCGCGAATTTGTTGACCGTCACCGTAGATAGGCAATGATTTACCGGCTAAAGCATTAACGATCATTAATGGAATCAGTTTTTCCGGAAAATGGTACGGGCCGTAATTATTAGAGCAATTGGTGGTGAGTACCGGCAAGCCATAAGTGTGATGGTATGAGCGTACTAAATGATCGCTGGCGGCTTTGCTGGCAGAATAAGGGCTGTTGGGCTCGTACTGATGCAATTCAGTAAAGGCGGGATCATCTTTGGCTAATGATCCGTAAACTTCATCAGTTGAGACGTGTAGAAATCGGAAGTCTGCTTTTTCTTGCTCATCTAATTTAGACCAGTAGGCACGAACAGACTCTAGTAAATTAAAGGTGCCGACAACATTAGTTTGTATGAAGTCTTCTGGGCTATGAATAGAGCGGTCAACGTGGGATTCAGCGGCAAAATTAATAATTGCACGGGGTTGATATTTTGCTAATAGCTCAGGTATCAGTACCGTGTCGCCTATATCCGCATGGGCAAAGATATGTCGGCTATCCTCTTGTAAAGTGACTAAACTTTCTAAGTTGCCTGCGTAGGTTAGTTTATCAATATTAACGACGGGTTCGTCATGTTCTTGTAGCCAATCTAGGGCAAAGTTAGCCCCGATAAATCCTGCTCCACCTGTGACAAATATCATTATGCGCTCGTGTTGGTAATAATTAAGTTTTTAGTGTGACTTGCGGACTGAAGTCCGCCCTACGTATGGAACTGCGGCTAAAGCCCCGTCCGCAAATTAATGACAAGGGAAGGCAACGCTATGGCGAGTGTCATGTGCAGCGTTGTGTGCCATATCCATGGGTGCAAAACCAACGCCAAATAAAATAACGATACCTAGGGCTGCCGCGGCAAAAAGTTGTGAGTTTTTGCTGCTTGCGAGAGTGATATTTTGTTCTTGAGCGAGTGAATTATTAGTATTCATAGCTGAACCTTTATTAATCTGTGGGTTGTAAGGGAGAAATGCCGTCTATAAATCGCTGGCATAAAAAGCCAGTAGTTGAGCCAATTATAAGCCACAACAAGGCATTTGCAATACTGGTTTGCAGGACAAATTGGTGCCATAAGTCTGTTAATGCTTGTACTGCATTCGGGTCTGGATGACTAAAACCATGAAGTTCAGGTGTTGGCGCGCCGATTAAATGCGGTAATAGTATAAGAATGAATCCAGCACCCTTGTAATGGCGAGGACTAAAAGCTAAGGCAGCTAGGCCGGTAGCGCTAAGTGTTATAGTAAGTAGCCACCAATTTTGCCGTGAGCCCAAAGCAGCTGCGTCCATCCCCGGTATTTCAGGGGGTAAGCCTAAGCTAGGCGCAACAAAAATGGCCAGATAAGCACCTATGCCCCAAGCTAAACCTTTTAATGCTGAGCTTGGACCGCGATAAGCCATTGCGCAAGCTAATAATAAGCTATAGGCTAAACTCATTAAGACGTTAGCCAACCAAGTAAAGAAGAAACGCTCGATGCCATCTTCAGGGGCCCAAGGTTCGACTTGTTCAGAAGCTATAGGCTCGGCAACTTCATAAACTTCAGCCGCAAAAATAAGCGGGCTAATAAAATAAAATTGATACAAGCTAAAAATCACGCTGGCAATAATTGCAGTTAAACTTGCACTAAGAAAAATTTGGCGAAAATACATAGCTTGAGTATTAATAAGTGAGAGGGGGAATGTAGTTTATATGTGTAGCTTGCGACTTGTAGAGCGCAAAGTGAAATACAGGTTTATGTGTGATAAATCCCGTATTACTCAAGCTTCATGCGGACTACGCTGTGGTAAATGGATTTTTAGTCATCAAAACCGATTAAGTCCCACACAAAGGGAACGACGGTGGTATTGCTGGAGTCGGCCTCAGGATATTGTGGGCCATCAGGGTAATTATAAGCATAGATTTTCGCGCTATTATCCGCTAAATCTTGTAAGCCTAGTATTTTGTAGGCTTCTATTTGCAGTTCTAAAGCATAAGGAACTGCGGGTGTTTGTTGGTAATGTTGTAAAATATAATTCGCTCGATTGGCGGCGGCTAAATAGGCCTCTCTATCCATATAGAAACGGGCAATATGTAATTCGTGACGTGCTAGTGAGTTTTTTAAAGAAATCATGCGCTGCTTAGCGTCAGGCAAATATTGGCTGTTTGGAAAGCGGCGTATTAGCTCGTCGAAACTAAGGTAAGCATTTTGCGTGAACACGGAATCGCGTTGTGTGCTGTCGGATGGAATATAGCGATCTAAAAAACCTAAGTCACGATTAAAGTTAATCAGCGCTTTTAAATAATAGGCATAATCAACACTTTTATGTCGTGGATTGGTTTTTATAAAGCGGTCTGCTGATGCCAGTGCAGCTTCTGAATCACCGTTTTTGTAATAGGCGTAAGTAAGATCTAATTGGGTTTGAGCGGAATGTGAGCCAAAAGGGTAGCGTGAATCAAGCTGCTCAAGCACTTTAATGGCTTTTTTGTATTTTTCATCGGCTAAGTTTTCTTTACCTTCGGCAATAAATTGTTCTACTGTCCAGCCAGCGTAATTGTCTTCTTTGTTGTTTTTATCGCTGGAAAAATAACTACAGGCTGACAGAAAAAACGATAAACAAAGAATAAACGTTAATTTTTTGAAAAATGATGGCATAGAGATGGCTACACGATGTAAGATTGATAACATTTTGCTTTATTCTTTATTGTAAAAGAATTTGTTGTAGATAAATACAGTTTGTTAGGAAAGAAATTTTATATGGCGATATTAACGGCCGAAGTACCCTTAGAATTAGCGGGAAGGCGTTTAGACCAGGTTTTAGTGGAGATTTTTCCAGATTATTCTAGAAATAAACTACAGACTTGGATAAAAGCGCTACGCGTCACCGTGAATGGTGTGCAAATTAAAGCAAAAGATCGTTTAGACGGTGGCGAGACGATTGTCCTTGATGCGGAAGCGGAGGAAGTGACGGAGTATTTAGCGGAAGATATTCCGCTGGATATTATCTATGAAGATGATGATATTTTAATCGTCAATAAGCCTGCGGGGCTTGTTGTACACCCTGGCGCAGGCAATTGGACGGGGACTTTACAAAATGCCTTGTTATTTCATTTGCCGGATGCAGTTACGATTCCACGATCAGGGATTGTGCATCGTATAGATAAAGATACCAGTGGCTTATTGATGGTTGCTAAAACATTAGCTGCCCACCATAGTTTGGTTGAGCAATTACAAGCGCGTGAGATTCATCGTGAATATTTAGCAATTACCATAGGCCGAATGACTGGAGGTGGCACTTTAGATGAGCCTATAGGTCGACACCCCACCGACCGTAAGAAATTTGCGGTAAATTACAGTGGCAAACGCGCAATAACTCATTATCGTGTGCTTGAGCGATTTTTACGTAATACGCTGATACAAGTTAAACTAGAAACAGGTCGTACACATCAAATCCGAGTGCATATGGCGCATATAAAGATGCCGCTTGTCGGTGACCCTATGTATAGTGGCCGTTTCCAAATGCCTAAAGATTGCGGGGCAGGATTGGAAACTGTTTTACGAAGCTTTAAGCGTCAAGCTTTACATGCTGAAAAATTGGGCTTAATACATCCACGTACAGAAGAGTACATGGAATGGGAACTGCCTATGCCAGATGATATGCAAGCTTTGTTGCTTGCCTTGAGGGAAAATGACACATTGGATCATTCCTGATTGGCCGGCACCTTTAAATGTTCGTGCGGCGACCACACTGAGAACAGGCGGATTTAGTCAGGCTGAATTTAGTAGTTTAAACCCTGCTGATCATGTGCAGGATAATCCAGCGCATGTATTTAAAAACAGGCAGCAAATTACTCGAATGTTGGGCTTACCTAGTGATCCTGTTTGGTTGCAGCAAACGCATAGTGTGGATGTGATTTGCGCGGATCAAACAGGTCAGGCGTTGTTTGCTGATGCTAGCTATACACACCAGAAAAATGTGGTTTGTACGGTGTTAACAGCAGATTGTTTGCCTGTGCTGCTTTGTGATTTACAAGGAACTACAGTTGCCGCAATTCATGGCGGTTGGCGTGGGTTGCTGAATGGCATTGTGGAAAATGCTGTGGCGAAGATGCCTGATACTGAAATAGTGGCTTGGCTAGGGCCGGCTATCGGGCCATACTGTTTTGAAGTTGGCCAGGATGTGTATGATTTATTTATTAAGAAATCTAGACAGTTTACTGGCGTATTTATACAGCAAAGTCGCGATAAGTATTTGGCGGATATTTATCAAATCGCGCGGATCATTTTAAACAATGCGGGTGTGCAGAAAATTTATGGTGGCCAGTTTTGTACAGTAACTGAGACAGAACGTTTTTTTTCCTATCGACGCGATGGCCAGACAGGGCGTATGGCTACTTTAATCTGGATGGAGTAGGTATTTGGTTCTCAAGCTTTGTTTGGGGATATGTATATACACTCACAGGTAATCTCACTTTATTATTTTTTCGATGAATTTACTCTTTTTAATTATTATTTTTACGGCTATCGGTGGTGTACTAAGCGTTTTAGCCGCGTCTGTTTTTTTACTGCTATCTGATAGTATGCGCGCTAAAGTTTTACCGCACGGGATTAGTTTTGCTACCGGCGCTTTATTAGCTGTGGCTTTTTGGGGACTGATTCCACATGCATTTGAAGAGGTAGGGTCGTCTGAGATACAGACTTTATCCGGCTCGATTATGCTGGGTTTATTACTGTTTTTTACTTTAGAGAAGCTATTGATTTGGCGACATTGCCATTCTAGTAGTTGTGAAGTTCATGTTGATACCGATGAGCAAGAGCATAGCCATGGGCACAGTCATGCTCATGGTTCGCATAAATCAGCCGGAACAATGATTCTTATTGGTGATGGTATCCATAACTTTGTGGATGGTGTGTTGATTGCCGCGGCCTTTTTAACTGATGTTCAGTTGGGAATTGTCACTAGTTTAGCAGTTGCCGCCCATGAAATACCGCAAGAGGTAGGTGATTTTGCAATTCTATTGCACAGTGGGTTTTCTAAAAAGAAAGCATTGATTTACAATGTACTTGCTAGCTTAACAACAGTGCTTGGTGGCGTGTTGGCATATTATAGTTTAGCTGGCCTTCATGATAGTCTGCCTTATTTTTTAGCGATTGCTTCATCTAGTTTTATTTATATTGCGGTTGCGGATTTGATTCCAACCTTGCATAAGAAAACGGATATTAAAACCTCATTACAGCAAATTGCTTTAATTTTAGCGGGAGTTGTTCTAATCGTTTCACTGCATGGCGTTGCTCATGATATTCAACTAGAAGGCGTAGATAGTCATGCTGCAGACGCTCCGTTGGAAGCTGTAGATAAGCATAGTGCTCATGAGCCGCGGATGAGTATATTTTAGAATACCTAAGTTCAGCCGATACATTTACAACAAACCATAATTTAAGGGGCTTTATATGTTAACTGCACCTGCAACAGCACTGATGAATCAATTGAGTTGCTCTAAAAAAATGCTATTTATCTCTGTCGCATTTTTAGTACCTCTGATGATTACTTTTTATTTATTAATAGTAGGCCAGTTAGCCGCTCTTGATGTCGCAAAGAAAGAGCAAACAGGCTTGCAGTATATAGTGCCTTTACGCCAATTAATTCAGCACTTTCCTGAGCACCGCGGAATGACTAATGCTTATTTATCTGGCAATGCAGCATTTAAAAGTAAATTATTAGCTAAGCGCGAGCAAATTAATCAGGATATTCTGGCGATTAATGAGGTCGATAAGCAGTTAGGCGTACAATTAGGTGCGGCAGTAAAATGGCAGGAAATTAAATCGGTCTGGCAGCGCTTAGAATCTGAGGCCTTTAATGGGCAAGCAAAAGATATTTTTACTCGACATACGCAGTTGATTGCTAGTGTTTTAGAATTAGTTTCTTTGGTGAGTGATAGTTCAGGGTTAACTATGGATCCAGAGTTGGAAAGCTTTTATGTCGCCTCTTCTATTGTTAATGCTTTACCGCAAATTGTAGAAAATCTGGGCCAAGCAAGAGGTATGGCTTCAGGTTTAGCGGTCAGAACCGTAGTGACACAGAAAGAGAGCATTAAGTTATCCAGTTTACTGGCGACGGTACAAAAAAGTATTAATGCCTTAGAGAGAAGTACGAAGGTGGTTGCGCAAAGCAATCCAGAAGTTGGCGCTAAAATTAAGCCAGATGTTGATGCGGCAATAAGCGTTGCTAGCAGCTATTTGGCTTTTCTTGACCAAGAAGTTTTACAGAGAACACCCACAACAGTTGAATCAGCTCAAGTTTTTTCTAAGGGAACTGGAGCGATTAAAGCTAATTTTAAATTATTGGATCAATTGATTCCTGAGTTAGTTTTATTATTAGAGCAGCGAGAAGAGCAGTTAACGGGAAAAATGATCACTCTATCTCTTGTAGTCTCGGTCTTTACCTTATTGGCTCTGTATTTATTTGCGGGTTTTTATAATTCATTTAATACAGCTATATTAAGCATTGAAGAAACTTCTGCAAAATTGGCAAAAGGTGATTTAACTTCCCGTTTGCAATTAGATAATAAGGATGAATTTGCTGACGTAGCTGAATCATTTAATAGTATGGCTGGTCAGTTTTCTGATGTGGTGCGTGAATTAGAGCGCTCTATTGAACAGCTTGCTTCGGGTGCTGAGGAGTTGTCCATGACTAGTATACAAACTAATCAAGGTGTTAAGCGCCAACAAGAAGAAGTTGAGCAGGTGGCAACGGCTATGACGGAAATGGCGGCAACAGTACAGGAAGTAGCAAGAAGCGCATCTTCTACAGCAATGGCTACTAAAAATGCTCATCAACAAACGAAGAATGGTGATACGATTGTTAATAGTTCTGTATCTGCAATTACTGCGCTTTCAGAGGAGATTGGAGTTGCTACAGAGGTGGTTAGGCAGCTAGAAGCTGATGGAGAAAGTATTGGTTCGGTGTTAGATGTGATTAAGAGTATCGCAGAACAAACTAATTTATTAGCCTTAAATGCTGCGATTGAAGCGGCGAGAGCAGGTGAACAAGGGCGAGGGTTTGCTGTTGTTGCAGACGAAGTAAGAACTTTAGCAAGTCGCACCCAAGATTCAACGACTGAGATAGAAAGTATGATTGAGCGCTTGCAGAAAGGTACAAGAAAGGCTGTAGGAGTGATGAATGAAAGTAAGGAACGTACGCAGACGACCATTCAGGAAACTCAGAAAGAAAGTGAGTTTTTAGAAAATATTAGCAGCGCAGTGACAGAAATTGATGATATGTGTACGCAAATTGCTAGTGCTTCTGAGGAGCAATCTGTTGTAGCTGATAGTATTAGCCGAAGTATTGAACACATTAATGGTGTCACTATAGATGCAGCTCAAGGTTCACAACAAGTCACTGAGAGTAGTGAAATTTTGGCGCATTTGGCTAGTGATTTACAGGCTTTGATATCGCGATTTAAGGTTTAGAGTGTTGTGGGAGTCGCGATCTCTCAAGTCGCAGCTAAAAGATCCTTCCACAAGTTTCTTTATGGAGCATAAACCTTATCCTTAAACTCACACAAATCTTCAATGACACAACTGCCACAGCGTGGTTTTCTTGCAATGCAAGTATAACGGCCATGCAAAATCAATAAATGATGCGCATCCTGTTTGTATTCTTTAGGTACATGTTTATCTAATTTAGTTTCAACCTCTAAAACGTCCTTTCCTGGTGCGATCTTAGTGCGGTTGGATACTCGGAAAATATGGGTATCTACCGCCATTACCGGTTGACCAAAAGCCGTGTTTAAAATAACATTCGCGGTTTTACGCCCGACCCCGGCCAGTGACTCTAATTCCTCGCGTGTTTGCGGTACTTCTCCCTGAAAATCATCCAGCAATTTACGGCAAAGTTTAATAATATTTGCACCTTTGCTATTAAATAGGCCGATGGTTTTTATATAGCCTTTTAAGCCTTCTTCACCTAAATCAAAAATAGCTTGCGGCGTATTGGCGACAGGAAATAATTTTGCTGTGGCCTTGTTAACGCCCTTATCGGTCGCTTGTGCAGATAAAACGACCGCGATTAGCAATTCGAAAGTGCTGTTATAGTTTAGCTCAGTGACGGGTTCTGGAATCGCTTCGGCTAAGCGTTTAAATATTTCTAGGCGTTTGTCTTTATTCATAAATTTTTGAGGTAGCTGATTTAGTCGCTTTTAATCGTAGTTCAAAGGCATTTTTAAGCGCAATTAATAATCCTAGACCAATAAATGCGCCTGGGGGTAATACGGCCAATAAGATACCTGAGTTACCGTCAAAGACATTGATTTTCCAGTCTTTAGCGGCATCACCAAACAGTAAATCCGCTTGCGTTAATAAGGTGCCTGAGCCTAGTAGTTCCCTAAACCCACCCAATACAATCAAGGCGAAACTAAAGCCTAGCCCCATGGCTAAACCATCTAATATTGAAGGCATAATGCGATTTTTAGAGGCAAATACTTCCGCACGGCCAATAATGGCACAGTTAGTGACAATCAGCGGAATAAAAATCCCCAAAATTTTGTAAAGTTCATAAAACCATGCATGCATGATTAATTCAATAATGGTAACAACACCAGCAATAATCAGTACAAATAGCGGCAGTCTAATTTCTGGCAGAATAAACTGGCGTAATGAGGAAACCAGTAAATTAGATAATATTAAGGTTAAGGTTGTCGCCAGCCCTAAACCTAAGCTATTAATTACGGTATTACTAACGGCAAGCAAAGGGCATAAGCCTAAGAGGGCAACTAAAGCCTGATTGTTATGCCATAAGCCATTACTCAGGATTTTCGAATAGTCTGAGCGCATTTATTGAAAGATCTCATGTTGATATTGTTGGAAAAACAAAGTGGTGTTTTTGACCTCATTAACAATGGCGCGCGGGGTGATGGTTGCGCCAGTAAATTGATCAAAGTTGCCGCCGTCGCGTTTAACAGCCCACTGCTCTAAGTCCTCTATAGTTAGCTGATTAAAGCTTAAAATCCAGTTAGATTTTTTTAGTTCAATGGCATCGCCTAAACCGGGTGTTTCTCTATGATTAAGAACGCGTACAGCGTTTATTGTGCCGCTAACATTGATAGCAATGAGTAAATCAATATCGCCGTTATAACCCTGAGTTGTTGTGCTGGTGATAATGGCTGCTATGGGTTTGCCTGCTTGGCGCGCTCGGTATACTGTATGAGCTTGACCGCTGGATTGTAACTGAATTTTGTCATGAATTAAGTCATTATCATAGCGGCGATTATCGATGACACTTTGTAAGCTTTGCAATAAAGCGCGTCGTTCATTGTCTGCGATTTTGTCCTTGGTGCCATGATAAACCAAAGAAACCAAGCCTACGATAATAAACGAAAATAGGCCTATGCGTAGCGCAGCTAGTGTGGGTGGTGAGAAGGTCATGGCTGTTTCACCCGCTTAGGAGTCAAAATTAAATAACAGGGGATCATGAGCCTTTGTGGGAGCGACTTTAGTCGCGATATCGTGACTAAAGCCACTCTCACAGGATGTGAGATAGTATAATATTTACCTCTCATGTCTTAGGTCGTGTGTAATAATCAATGCTAGGAGCGGCAAGATTGGCTAATAAAACAGCAAAAGCGATAGCGTCGGGATAGCCGCCCCAGGTGCGGATAATATAAATTAAGCTACCAATCAATCCACCGAAAATTAAACGTCCTTTATTGCTGCTTGCAGCTGTCACGGGGTCGGTAGAGATAAAAAAAGCGCCACAAAATGTTGCTCCAGAAAATAGGTGAAATAAGGGCGAATTAAATCGCGAGCTATCTATTAGATAGGCTGTCAATGCTGGAATAGTTAAGCCTAACAACACGGCAACAGGAATATGCCAGCTGATTACTTTGCGCTGCAATAACCATAAACCACCGAGTAAATAAGCTAAGGATAGATATTCCCAGCCTTTGCCCGCTATATAACCAAATAATGGTGAAGTTGTTATTTTACCCATCGAAAAATCTAAACCCAATTGTGTTTTCGTATGATCTAAAACGGTGGCGGAACTGATTACATCAAAAGGCTGTTGCCACGAGGTCATTTGTTGCGGAAAGGAAATGAGTAAAAATACATAGCCTATCATGGCGGGGTTAAAGGGATTATAGCCCAAGCCGCCATAGAGATGCTTAGCTATAATAATGGCAAACAACGTGCCGCTCACACTGATCCACCATGGTGCAATCGTCGGTATTGCAAGAGCTAATAATATGGCACTAACTAGCGCACTTAAATCCAATAAGTGCATTTTTATCGGTTTTTTTCTTAGCCAAAGCATGCACGACTCAGCTAATAGTGCTGTGCTACAGGCGAGTAATAGTTGTATTAATAGCACGTTGCCAAATAGCCAAAACATAGTGCCGATAGCGGGTAGTAAGGCAATAAGGACTTGCAACATCACACGATTAACGGTGTTACTGGCAGGCGTAAAAGGGGAGCTAGTGGTGGGGAACTGCATATTATAATGACTTCTTTTTGGCTAAACTCGCGGCTTTCATTTTTTCAATAGTGGCTTTGCGTTTTTCGGCTTTGGCTAATTGTTCTTGTTCTTCTTTGGCACGACGTTGTTGTTGATTCTGAAAGCGTATTTTGGCTAAATTGGCTTGTGCAGTCTGCTTTTCTTTAATAATGATTGCACCTTTTGCCGCGCGAAATTGTTGCACTAAAGGAATATGGCTAGGGCAGACGACATCACAGCAGCCGCATTCTATGCAGGAAAGTAATTGATAATCTTGGCATTGTTCTAATTGCCCGGAGCGGGCATACCAATAGAGTTGTTGTGGCAACAACTCTGCAGGGCAGACAGTAGCGCAATCTCCGCAACGGATGCAAGGCATTTCGCTAGACTTGTTTTCTAGTTCACCGCTAGTTAGGGCTAAAAGGCAATTACTGGCTTTAGTAACCGCTATTTCGTCTGAGCTTAAGGCGATCCCCATCATTGAGCCGCCCATAATAAGGCGTTGTACCTTTTTATTATAGCCGCCAGATTGGGCAATTAAGTGTTTAATCGGCGTACCGATACGCGTACGAATATTTTGCGGCTGATTTATGCCTTTGCCTGTGAGGGTGATGATTCGCTCAGTCAGTGGTAAGCCTTGAATAATAGCCTGATAAACGGCATAAGCCGTGCCAACGTTTTGGCAAATAAAACCATGTTCAGCAGGCAGGGCTTTTGCGGGGATTTTAGTGCCAGTTAATACCTGAATCAATTGTTTTTCACCGCCAGTAGGGTAAATGGCGGGAACGCTAATCAATTGTATTGAATGAGTGATGGCGTTTTTCAGGACTTGTGCTGCTTGTGGCATATTTTCTTCTACTGCAATAATGCAGTGTTTTGCTTGCAAAATATATTGTAGGATTAAAGCACCCAGTATTATTTCTTTAGCTTTTTGCAGTATTAAACTAGCATCGCAGCTGATATAAGGCTCACATTCTGCGCCATTAATAATTAGTGTGTGTATGTCTTGTTCGGTGGTTAATTTTGTCGCGGTAGGGAATGTTGCTCCACCTAAGCCAACGATACCCGCGTGATGAATTTTAGCGCGTAACTCTTCGGGGCTCTTTTGCTGGTAATCAAAGCATGAGCGAGAAGCTAATGCTGCATCTAACCCATCAGTTTCAATAACAATACAATCATCGGCTAGGTTTGATGGGTGAGCAATAATACGTGGTTCTATGGCTTTGACTATGCCTGAACTGGCTGAATGAATCGGTGCGGCAAAGGGTGTGTTTACTGTAGCGATCATTTGCCCTTTTAGTACCCGCTCGCCTAGTTTAATTATCGGTGTCGCATAATGATTAGCGCGCTGCAATAAGGGATAAATCAACTCTTCAGGCAAACTACTGTCTATGATTGGCACTGATAAAGTGTGTGCAGTTAGCTTTAAGCCACCATGAAAATGCGCTAGCTTAGTCATGTTGGGCTGACCATTGCCATTCGCTAGGCTTGTTTGCTATGGGAACCATAATGATGCAATCGACGGGGCAGGGCGCAATACATAACTCACAGCCAGTGCATTCGGTAGCAATCACGGTATGCATGTGTTTAGATGCACCTAAAATAGCATCAACAGGGCAAGGGGGGATACACTTCACGCAGCCGATACAATCTTGTTCGACAATAAAGGCAACGGCAGGCGCTTTGACTGCACCAAATTCAGCGTTGAGCGGTTTGGCTTCTATGCCGAGTAAGTTGGCTAAAGCCTCAATGGTTTGTTCGCCCCCAGGTGGACATTGGTTAATATCTGCCGTACCTTGAGCGATGGCCTGTGCATAAGGTTTGCAGCCAGGGTATTTGCATTGGCCACATTGCGTTTGCGGTAATAAGGCATCAACTTGCTCAACAATGGGATCGCCTTGGGCTTTTAAGTGTTGTGCAGCGTAGCCTAATATAAGGCCAAGCAAAACAAAGACCAGACACAGTAATAACATTAAGCGAGCCCAGTAAAGCCCATAAAGGCCATAGACATCAGTCCAGCAGTCACTAAACCTATGGCTGCGCCTTGAAAAGGCTTAGGCACATCGGCAACATCGATACGTTCACGTAGTGCGGCAAAAAGAATTAAAACTAAGGTAAAGCCTAGTGCTGTGCCAATACCAAAAATAACGGACTCCAAAAAGCTATGTTGAGCTTGGATATTCAATAGAGCAACACCTAAAACTGCGCAATTGGTCGTTATTAAAGGCAAATAAAGACCGAGCAAGCGATGCAGAGTAGGGCTGATTTTATGCAATATTATTTCGGTAAATTGTACGACACAGGCAATGACGATAATAAAGCTAATAGTGCGTAAATACTCAAGCTCTAAGGGAATGAGCAAGTATTGATAGAGTAAATAGCTGCTGACTGAAGCGAGGGTAAGGACAAATGTTGTTGCCAGCCCCATGCTGATCGCAGATTCTAGCCTACGTGAGACGCCCAAAAATGGGCATAAACCGAGGAATTTAACCAGTACAAAGTTATTTACCAGAATGGTGCTGACTAGCAGAATGAGGTAATGCTTCATTGATGGCTGGTTTGCATGGCTGGGGGAATCGAGAGTTGAAACTACACTATGCTTGATGGGTTTCGCAAAAAGGTGCTCTACCCATCCGACAGCAATATTAAATGTGTATGTACTGGGTTTTATTTATTGTAAATGACTAACTAACCAGCGCTCAGCTTCTTCTACAGAGAGGCCTTTACGTTTTGCATAATCTTCCAACTGTTCAGTTGTTATTTTACCAACGTTAAAATATTGTGCTTCAGGGTGCGCGAAATACCAGCCACTAACTGCTGCGGTTGGATACATGGCAAAACTATCGGTTAATTCAATTGTCGTATTAGCTTGTACATCTAGTAAAGTAAATAATTTTGCTTTTTCAGTATGATCAGGGCAGGCTGGATAGCCTGGCGCAGGACGAATGCCTTTATAATTTTCTTTAATTAGCTCTTCATTGTTTAGCTCTTCATCGCTAATATAGCCCCAGTGATTTTTGCGTACATCACGGTGCATATACTCAGCAAAGGCTTCAGCTAATCGGTCAGCTAAAGCTTTGAGCATAATGCTATTGTAGTCATCATGGTCTTTTTCAAACTCGGCTAATTTCTTTTCGATACCAATACCTGCTGTGACTGCAAAGCCACCGATATAATCTTGTTGCTCGCTGTCTTTGGGGGCAACAAAATCTGATAAGCAATAATTAGGTCGCCCTGGGGCTTTGATGTTTTGCTGGCGTAAATGGTGCAAGACATCAAGCTGTTCTGTGCGTGATTCATCGGTGTATAAAATAATATCATCGCCATCGCTATTAGCCGGAAAAAATCCAATAACGGCTCTGGCTTCTAACCATTGTTCGGAAATTATTTTTTTCAGCATCACTTGAGCATCTTCAAATAAATCCCGAGCATGTTTTCCGACCAATTCATCATCAAGAATGGCTGGGTATTTACCGGCTAATTCCCAAGTTTGAAAAAACGGCGTCCAATCTATATACCAAACGAGCGTTTCTAATGGGAAGCGATCAATCACTTCTATGCCTAATTTTTTCGGTGGCACAGGCGTATGATTTTTCCAAGCAAATTTATTGGCACGGGCCGACTCTAAGTTGTGCTGTTTAGTTTTTGCTTTACGCCCTTTGTGGCGTTCACGCACTTCGGCATATTCTGCGCGCAGATCTGCACCGAAGGCGGCTTTATTTTCAGGGCTGAGTAAATTTCCTGCTACGCCCACTGCACGAGAGGCATCAGGAACATAAACGGTTGTACCTGAATAATTTTCTTCAATTTTAACGGCTGTATGTGCGCGTGAAGTGGTCGCGCCGCCAATCATTAGAGGAATAGTGAAATTTTGACGCTGCATTTCTTTGGCAACATGGACCATTTCTTCTAGTGATGGTGTAATTAAACCGCTGAGGCCAATAATATCGACTTTTTTCTCTTTGGCGACTTGTAAGATTTGCGCCGTAGGTACCATTACTCCCATGTCAATGATTTCATAGTTATTGCATTGCAAAACCACGCCGACTATATTTTTACCAATATCATGCACATCACCTTTAACGGTGGCCATTAAAATAGTACCGTTAGTTTGTATTTCACCTGCTTTTTCGGCTTCCATAAACGGCATTAAATAGGCGACGGATTTTTTCATGACTCGCGCAGATTTCACCACTTGCGGTAAAAACATTTTGCCAGCACCAAATAAATCACCGACGACATTCATGCCGTCCATTAGCGGGCCTTCAATTACATGTAGGGTTTTCTCCGCTTGTAGGCGTGCTTCTTCGGTATCCTCATCGATAAAGTCGGTAATACCTTTAACTAAAGCATGCTCTAGGCGTTTGTTAACCGGTAGATTACGCCACTCTAAATCTGTTTTAGAATTAACGACTGCATCGCCGCGATATTTTTCGGCAATTTCTAGTAATTTATCGGTACCATCATCAATACGATTTAAAACCACATCTTCTACAGCATTGCGTAGTTCATCAGGGACATCGGCGTAAATTGCCAATTGACCGGCATTAACAATCCCCATATCCATGCCAGCTTGCACAGCATGATAAAGAAATACGGCATGAATCGCTTCGCGTACTAGGTTGTTCCCTCTAAAAGAGAAAGAAACATTGGATACACCGCCGGAAATCATGGCGTGCGGGCAAGTGCGTTTTATTTCTCGGGTCGCTTCGATAAAGTCGACACCGTAATTGTTGTGTTCGTCGATACCGGTAGCAATGGCAAAAATATTAGGATCGAAAATAATATCTTGCGGCGGGAAATCAAGTTGTTCGACTAAAATTTTGTAAGCGCGCTGGCAAATAGCGACTTTTTTATCGTAAGTGTCAGCTTGGCCTTCTTCATCAAAAGCCATAACAATCACCGCAGCACCATAACGACGTACCAATTGAGCATGCTTAATAAAAGCTGCTTCGCCTTCTTTCATGGAGATGGAGTTAACGATGCCTTTGCCTTGTATGCACTTTAGGCCAGCTTCGATAATATCCCATTTCGACGAATCGATCATGATAGGGACTTTAGATATATCAGGTTCAGAGGCGATCAAATTAAGGAAATGTACCATCGCTTCTTTTGATTCCAACATGCCTTCGTCCATGTTGATATCGATAATTTGTGCGCCATTGATCACTTGTTCGCGCGCAACGTCTAAAGCAGTATCGTAGTCTTCTTCGACAATCAGGCGTTTGAATCGCGCTGAACCTGTGACATTGGTACGTTCGCCGACATTAACAAATAAAGAATCAGCGCCAATAGAAAAAGGTTCTAATCCGGCTAATTGGCAACGAACTTCTATTTCAGGTATTTTTCTCGGTGGGTAAGGGCTGACAGCATCGACAATCGCTTTTATATATTCCGGAGAGGTGCCGCAGCAACCCCCAATAATATTTAGATAACCACTTTTCGCCCAGTCGGCAATTTCTGCCGCCATTTCTTCGGGCGTTTCGTCGTATTCACCAAATTCATTAGGCAGTCCTGCATTGGGATGAGCAGAAATATAAGTATCTACATGGTTTGATAATTCTTCCACATATTGGCGCATTTCTTGGGCACCGAGTGCACAGTTGAAGCCAATAGAAATAGGATTAATATGGCTGAGTGAATTCCAGAAGGCAAGAGCTGTTTGACCTGATAAAGTTCGCCCTGAAGCATCGGTAATCGTGCCAGAAATCATTACTGGTAATTCGATATTATGCTCTTCAAAATATTGATCAATCGCAAAAATAGCGGCTTTAGCATTAAGCGTATCAAAGACGGTTTCAATCAGTAATATATCAGTGCCACCATCCACTAAGCCGCGTACCGCTTCACTATAAGCCTCGACTAAATCGTCAAAGCTGATATTGCGAAATGCTGGCGCGTTAACATCGGGTGACATCGATGCAGTTCTGTTAGTTGGGCCTAATGTCCCTGCTACAAAGCGTGGTTTATCTGGTGTTTGTTGGCTTGATTCTTCCGCAACTTGTTTGGCGAGCTTTGCCGATTCGAAATTAATTTCATAAGCTAACGACTCCATGTTGTAGTCGGCCATGGCAATCGTAGTCGCGTTAAAGGTGTTGGTTTCGATAATATCGGCCCCCGCATCTAAATAGGCTTTATGTATGGCTTTAATAATGTCGGGCTGAGTTAATGATAATAAGTCATTATTGCCTTTTAAATCAGAATCCCAGTCGCTAAATCGGTCGCCTCGGTAATCCTTTTCCTCTAAATGGTAGCTTTGGATCATCGTACCCGTAGCGCCATCTAAAAACAGAATGCGTTGCGAAAGTTGCTGGATTAAAAATTCTTTTTTATTCATAGGGGGCACTTAAGATCGTTTCTATCAGGATTGCTATACAAAGCGAAAAGTGGTTTACTTGCTTGCAATGTATATAATGATTTTCTAATGTTATTGAGGAGTTAAGCATGTCTAAGCCGTCACTTAAACAGGTTATTCAAAGCGTACTTGCAGCAGCAATTGGTGTGCAAAGTAAAGCAAACAGGCAAAGAGACTTTGAAGGGGGCTCTTTATCTAGTTATTTGATTGTCGGGGCCATTGCAACTGTACTATTCATTGTCACGTTGGTCACTATTATATCGTTTATTGTTTAGCCTTAGGGGGCGAGAATTCAATAATGCCCGAGTCTGACTTGTCTTTTGACTCCACAGTCGCACTAGAAAAACAGTTGCGTAGCCCGCTATGCGCCTGTTCTCCTAACACGCCTGTGAAGCCAAAATCCTGCGCCATACTTTCGGGTATTATTAAACCCTCGATCCTTAAAGCAAAAAAGCCTAGGCAGATATACCTAGGCTTTTGAGTGATATGAGTTTTGTATTGGATTAGTCAGTTGTTTTGAAACTGTTTTTGATGCCAATAAACATATCTTTAATGCCGCTAACTAGGTTTGCGTAGTTGATGCTTTCTTTTAGCATAAATTTTGTTCTTACTAAAGCGACGCTGAGCCAAGCCATAACTAGAGGTAAGATTTCAAATAAAATACCTAATACTGAGCCGAAGAAACCATCTTGAAGGCCACCGCCATCTTTTCTATCGCCGATATCAGCATAGTCACGATCGTAGTCACCGCCAATATCGCTACCATCAAAAGTATCAAGAATAATAATATTGAAGTTATAAAAGAGTATTTGTACGACAAAGAACATAATGGCAGCGCCTGCTGTCCAAAATAAAACTTTGCCTGTTTTCGCTTGTACTGCTGTTCTATAGACCCAAATTGCAATCAGAATAGATAATAAACCACCAAACATTATTGACCCCTTATTTTTGTTGTTTTACTTTGTGCGGCGCTTAAAGAAGCAAGGTGCACAATGATCAAGGAATAAACATTATAAACAGCTAATCTTTATTATGGAAATTTACATTGAAACTAAATGGCAGCAATATTTAAGTGAATTTGATGCTTTAGGGGGAATTGGTTGCTAAATAGATATAGTGTAGTCAATAAAATCTTGACTTCAATAAATCATCGAGTATCATAATACGTTCATTTACTGGCATGTTTTTTGGCAGTAATAATTATAATAAATCACAAGAAGGTAGGACACTCATGGGTGCAATCTTAGATGTTACTGAAATGTTAAAAGAGCCTGCGGGCATGGCCGTTGCAGCAGTTGTTATTGCTGTAGGTTATTTCTTCGTAAAATGGGTTTTCGCTGAGCCTGCTGACGAAGAGTAAGTAATACACTTACTCCGTTTGATCAAAAGCCCGTAAGTTTTTAACTTGCGGGTTTTTTTATGCCTAGCGTTCAGTGAATTTAGTCTGTTTTGCAATATTACATTATAATTTGTAGTATTTTTGTAATATAGATTGAGTCTCAAATGCTAAGTATCCTGTCTCATGCTTTTGCGCGCTATCATCAGCGCCAAGCTCCTGCCTTTATTATCGGTATCTTTCGCGTTCTATATGGAATAGTTGCCTTCCAAGAAATTTTATTCCTGCTTTATTTTAATCACCTGATTTTTGACCCTGTGCCTTATATAGATGTGGAATTTCCTATGATTCCTTTGTTTTTATGTCTATGGGCGGTGGTTGCTGGCTGGCTTATTGTTGGTTATCGTAGTCAATTTTCTATTATTGCTAATTACCTTTTTTGGGTTATTTTTGTCAATTTCACGCCTATGCAGCGAGATTTTGATGGGGGCTTTGATCTATTTATGATCGGTGTCGGCTTTTTTCTTATTTTTATGCCGATTGGGCGTGCAGTATCGGTAGATAATTTGTTGTATAAATTGCAGTTCAAATATACAGATAAGCCTAGTTTGCCAAAAATGGCCAGCGCTTTAAGTTTCTTGTTCCCTGTGCTGGTTTGTCTTGGCTTTCTCTATTTTGATTCGGCAATACATAAAATGTTCGCTGAACATTGGCGTAATGGCTTGGGTGCGTGGTTGCCGTCTTCAATGCCTTATTATATGTCTGCTTTGGACTTGTCTTGGTTGTTGAATAATGAGCTGATCCAAAAAAGTATCGGTTATTTGATTTTGGTATTTCAATTCACTTTTATCTTTCTGTTTTATCGACGCAACTTCCGACCGTTTTTTTTATTGGTCGGTGCTGGGCTACATATCGGCATTACTATTAGCTTTAATATTTACCCTTTTGGCTTGGGGATGCTTGCTGTTTATATTTTGATGGTGCCTTTTTCTTGGTGGCAAGGTATTGCAAATAAATTGGTGTATAAGGTGCCGCAGTTAGCCGTTTTTTATGATGGCGATTGTCCTTTATGTAATCGGACAGCAATGATTATTAATCATTTTGATGTTTTTCAGGGCGTGGTATTTAAGGATTTACAAGCGCAGGCAGGTTCCGCTCCTGAATTGCAAGTCTATGATGAGCAAGTATTGTTAGCAGATCTGTATGCTGTCGATTTGCTGGGTAATGTTTTTGCTGGTGTTGATACTTACATTCAGGTATTTGCAAAAATGCGTTATATGGCTGTGCTTGCTTGGTGTTTGCGTTTGCCGGGTGTGTATCAGCTTGCTAAGGTTTGTTATCGGCATATCGCGGATAATCGAGAGCGTGCGGTGTGCGATACTTCTTGTTTGCCATCTGCAGAGAAAAAAGCCTACCCCATAGATTTATATGCTCGGATTTTTGAGCAATATGCAGAGCAAAAACCTAAGCAATTTAGATTTCGTATGGCTAAGATTTTTGTTGTGTTGGCGGTACTACAGCTAAATAGTAGCGTTCATTATGGCTTCTTGTATCGTTTTTATGACCTATCTCAGGTAGAGAGCCCTCTGGCAAATCAAGCGCGCGCGATGAGTAATGCTGTTTTAATGCTTTCTACGACGTTTTTAGGGATTACTCCGCATGCGCTGTATTTACATGATCATTTTGAGGGCTATGAGGATCTGATCGCAATTACTTATATTGATGCTCAGGGTAAGGAGCGGTGGCTGCCTTTTGTCAATGATAAAGGGCGTATGCTCGCACCTAACTGGGGGAGAGTGCATTCCATGTGGGCGAATATTGCGGTAACACCGAATATAAACTCAGATAGGCTGAGTAAATTTATTATGAAAGTCACGGCATTTTGGGGTGTTAAAGTTGGGTTAGACCTGAATCATGCCAAGTTTATTATTAAGCATAAGAACATAGTCTCACCTGCGCAGTGGCAGTCTAATTTGCGCGAAGGCAATTTAGCAGGTGAATGGGATAATATTGGTACTGCTATTTGGCGAGATAAAAAGGTACATATTAATTTGTTGGATTTAAATTCAGTGACGGTGATTGAAAAAGATTTCGACTAAATACAAAATGGTGTTGCATCAAAACTATCTCCATGATATAAATTGTTCCGTGCTTTTGATTAGTACGTAACAAAAATAATAATTCAAATCCTGAGGAGGATGACATGAAAAAAGTATTATCTTTATTAGCTATCTCTTTAATGTTAATCGGCGGTACAGGTTGCATGGATGATCCAGACGGTAGTAAGCAATCAGTTTCAAGCTCTATTTCTCTATAATAGTTTAGAGTTAAGTTCTTAGAGAAAAGCCCAAGTTTACTTGGGCTTTTTTTTGCCTAAAATAGTGTCGATGTTTGGTTTTTTCTTGTATGAAATAGCAAGATTTCCTTGCTGGGAAGGATTCTTGAGTTTAAGTTGGTAGGCTGTTTAAAAAATAGCTATACAAGGGTGTGGAATGGCGATAGCGCTTTCTATCGCAGGTAGGAAGCCAATACATTGGCTGTAAGCAATGTGTTGAGTTATCTTTCCTCAATCTGAGTTCTGAGAGTCGGTCACTGCATATCTCGGTTGTTATGTTTCGCGTGGCCACGGGTATAGAATTCTCTCGGTTGGCTTTTTGCCGGTAGATGCTTTGCTAAGACTTTGCGTAGCTTGCTCTAGACAAAAATCAACACGCTATACAGCCGCAGCCGAGCGAAAAATATTACAATTTTCCAAATATAAAAACAATTAAATTTCTTTGAGATTTAATTGTTTTGTGTTGTGTGCTGCTGGCTACCATCAGGGTCATCCATGCATCCAGTTCCACCAATAAGCATCAATGTAATAGCTAAAGCTGATAATATTTTTTTCATTACTGCCTCCAAATTTTATAATTATATACTTAAAATAAGTATGGTTTATTTATAGCATGGCTTCTTTTCGTAAGCAATAGAAATTAACTATGTAATGAAAGTTTAGGAGATCTGTGCCTATCTTGTAGTGTTACAAGAAAAATTATTGGCAACAGAAAAATTGCATTTATAGTGAATCGTTATGGGGCTTTTACTGTTAGCTATGAATGATTGAGTGCTTATTGGGCAAGGTATTCAGTTGATAGGCTCAATGATTTTATAGGTGGGATTGGTGTCGGCTTTAGAGCCTCTAGTCTCGGCATTTGAGAGTGACAATTGATGAGTTTATGCCGTTTAGGATAGGTAGGTTTAATTAATTATCCTGAAGTTGCTTGGGGTGAAGCGAAGCTTAAGAAAATGCGTGATGATTTTGAGAAAACCTCGATTCATTTTTTATGTAATGCATGCATTGCATAAAAAATGAATCGAGGTTTTTGTGTTTAGCTTTGCGTTGATATTTGCTTTTATCTTGAAAAATAAGCGCCTTGTTAAAATAATGTGCGTGTTTTGCGACAAGATTTTTAATCTCTATTGTCTTGTTTTTATCACGTTTTTTGTTTTTCTTCACTGTAGTTACTCCTTGATAAAATAGTAAAGGTGTATTTCTTTTGTGCAAAATTCCTGTGAACAAACTAAAATGGTTCTTTGTTCCATTTTAAGATATGCCAGTGAAATTTCCAAAAGAATTTGATGTTATTGTTATCGGTGGGGGGCATTCAGGTACTGAAGCTGCTTTAGCCGCCGCACGGATGGGTGTGAAAACCTTGTTGTTAACTCAAAGTATTGATACTTTGGGGCAAATGAGCTGTAACCCTGCTGTTGGTGGTATTGGCAAAGGCCATTTGGTTAAAGAGGTGGATGCGCTAGGCGGGGTGATGGCGCAAGCTATTGATCATGCGGGGATTCATTTTCGAACTTTAAATGCGAGTAAAGGGCCGGCTGTGCGTGCAACGCGAGGCCAGGCAGATAGAGAGCTGTATAAGAAATTTATTAGAAATGCCTTGGAGAACCAGCAAGATTTAATGCTATTTCAGCAAATGGTATCTGATTTGATCGTTGAAGGTGAGGAGGTTGTTGGGGTTAAAACTCAAATGGGCTTACAGTTTAAGGCGAAATCTGTAGTCTTAACGACAGGGACATTTTTGGGCGGTAAAATTCATATAGGTTTGGAAAATTATGCGGGTGGTCGTGCAGGTGATGCGGCATCCATCGCTTTGGCTGATAGGTTGCGTGAGCTACCCTTTAATATAGATAGATTAAAGACGGGCACGCCGCCGCGAATTGATGGGCGAACTATTGATTTTTCGCGCTTGGAGCAACAGCATGGCGATACACCTGTGCCTGTTTTTTCATTTATGGGGCTAGCAAGTCAGCATCCACGGCAAGTGCCTTGCTATATAACGCGTACCAATGAGCAGACGCATGATATTATTCGTGGCGGCTTAGATCGATCTCCTATGTATGCCGGTGAGATTGAAGGTATTGGGCCACGTTACTGTCCTTCAATAGAGGATAAGGTCGTGCGTTTTGCCGACCGGACATCGCATCAGATTTTTATTGAGCCTGAAGGCTTGAATACCAACGAATATTATCCTAACGGAATTTCCACCAGCCTGCCGTTTGATGTGCAGTATGCCTTTGTGCGGTCTATGTTAGGTTTTGAGCAAGCTGAAATTGTTCGTCCAGGCTATGCAATTGAGTATGATTTCTTTGACCCCAGGGATTTAAAGACTTCATTAGAAACTAAGTATATGCAGGGCTTATTTTTTGCTGGGCAAATAAATGGTACAACGGGCTATGAGGAGGCCGCTGCGCAGGGTTTGATCGCTGGGTTGAATGCGGCACGTAAGGCGCAGGGCAAGGATAGTTGGTGTCCCGCAAGAGATGAGGCGTACATCGGTGTTATGATTGATGATTTGATTTCGTTGGGAACCAAGGAGCCGTACCGAATGTTTACTAGTCGCGCTGAATATAGATTATTATTGCGCGAGGATAATGCAGATTTGCGCTTAACTGAAAAAGGCCGTGAGTTAAATCTTGTCAGTGATGAGCGGTGGCAGAGTTTTATTGGTAAGCGTGAGTCGATAGCAAAACTGCAAACTGAGTTAAGTGCTAAATGGGTCAGGAAAGATAGTTCGGAGGCTGCGCGTGTTGCTGAAGTTTGGGGTAAACAGTTAATTAAAGAGGCTAGCTTAATGGAGTTATTGCGTCGTCCTGAAGTTGATATTGTGCAATTAATGGAATTTGCGGATACGCAAGGACTTGACGGTTCGATTTTACAGCAAGTTGAAGTGCAGGCAAAGTACGCGGGTTATATTGATCGACAGCAACAAGATATTGATAAGGCGAAGCGCTACAATCATTTAGATATAGTAGCGGATTTTGATTATAGCTTGGTGCCAGGTTTATCTAATGAGGTTCGAGAAAAGCTAACTAAGCAACGTCCTGAAACCTTGGGTTTGGCATCAAGAATCCCAGGAGTAACACCAGCGGCAGTTTCTTTATTACTAATTTATATGAAAAAGCAACATGGATAATAGTCGGGACGTGCTAGTGATTGGTCTAGCAGATTTAGGTGTTAGTGCTACGGAGCAGCAAATTGATTTATTATTGGCGTTTGTGCGTTTAATAGAGAAATGGAATAAGACCTATAATTTAACAGCGATAAGAAATAGAGAAGAAATGCTGCGCTTGCATATCTTGGATAGTTTGGCTGTGCTACCTTTTATCTCTGGTAAAAATATTATTGATGTCGGTACTGGGGCGGGGTTGCCTGGTATTCCTTTGGCTATTTTTATGCCTGATGTGCAATTTACTTTGCTAGATAGTAATGCCAAGAAAACTCGTTTTGTACAGCAGGCAGTTTTGGAATTAAAATTAGAGAATGTCGAAGTTGTCCATAGTCGAGTCGAGCAATTGAAAAGAGAGGGTGAATTTGATGCTGTTCTCAGTCGTGCTTTTGCTAGTTTGCATGACATAATGCAATGGACGGATTATTTATTGCAAGCAGAAGGGGTGTTGATCGCAATGAAAGGGCAGAAGCCTGTAGCAGAGCTTGAGCAGTTAGAGCGGGTTTATTCGGTAAAGTCGATTGTGGTGCCTGGTATTGATGCAGAGCGCTGTGTGGTGCGGATAAATAAATCATGACGAAAATAATTGCAGTAACCAATCAAAAAGGTGGCGTAGGGAAAACTACGACGAGTGTTAATGTGGCAGCTTGTTTGGCGGCAGCAAAGCGTAAAGTATTGCTTATTGATTTAGATCCGCAGGGTAATGCGGCGATGGGCTGCGGCGTTAATAAGGCGACCGTACAGTATTCCAGTTGTGATTTGTTACTAGAAGATATACCCGTTTCAGAAATGATTGTGGAGGTTCCTGATATTGGCTTTTCAGTGATTGCTGGTAACTCAGATTTAACCGTGGCAGAAGTGCAGTTAATGAAGATGACACAGCGTGAGCGTCGATTGGCTAATGCGCTGAAGCAAGTGCAAAATGATTATGATTATATTTTAATCGACTGTCCGCCTTCATTAAATATGTTGACCTTGAATGCTATGGTCGCTGCAACTAGTGTGCTTGTGCCAATGCAATGTGAGTATTATGCACTAGAAGGCTTGTCAGCATTAATGGAGACATTGCGGAATATTCGTGAGACAGCAAATTCGGATTTATATTTAGAAGGTATTCTGCGTACCATGTTTGATAATCGTAGTCGATTGACCAAGGATGTCTCTGAGCAATTAGTCGAGTATTTTGCAGATAAAGTATTTCGAACTTGTGTGCCAAGAAATATTAGGTTGGCTGAAGCACCGAGCCATGGTATGCCCATATTGCAGTATGATAAAAGTTCGCGTGGCGCGCTTGCCTATATTGCTTTGGCGGGTGAATTAATCAGAAAAGAAAAGAAATAAGTATATGTCAGCAAAAAAACGGGGATTAGGGAAAGGCTTGGGCGCATTGATGGGTGATATGGCCGTTAAAGAGCATGCAAAAGATAGTGTGCAAGACCTGCCAGTCGAGTATTTGCAGCGCGGAAAATATCAGCCTAGAAAAGATATGAATTCTGAGCGCTTGCAGGAGTTGGCTGATTCAATACGTGCGCAAGGCATAATTCAGCCAATTATTGTGCGCGAGATTGGTTACAATCGCTATGAGATTATTGCCGGCGAACGTCGTTGGCGTGCTGGGCAGTTAGCAGGCCTAGCCGAAGTTCCAGTCGTTATTAAAGATATTGAAGATCGTGCAGCAATGGCGATTGCTTTGATTGAGAATATCCAGCGTGAAGATCTCAATCCGCTAGAAGAAGCTGAAGCGTTGTTAAGATTGGTGGCTGAATTTGAATTAACCCATCAACAAGTCGCGGAGGCTGTTGGTCGGTCAAGGGCAACGGTGACTAATTTATTGCGTCTAAATGAGCTGGAGAGCGCGGTAAAAGTATTTTTGATCAATCGTCAAATGGGTATGGGGCATGCGCGAGCGATATTAAGTTTATCGGCAGAAAAACAAATATTACTTGCTACTAAGGTTGCTGAGGAAGGTTTGTCGGTGCGCGTTACCGAAGCCTTAGTAAGGAAAGCACAAAAAACAATTGAAGATGTCGGTGCTACAGGTCAAGTAAAGGAAAAGGTATTTGATCAGGATGCGTTACGATTACAGGAGGCGATAACCGACTTTCTAGGGGCTAAGACGACTATTAAGCATAAAAGAAATGGTCAGGGTTCCGTGGTTATTGATTATAGTAATCTAGATGAATTAGATGGTATTGTCAGTCGATTTAATTTAAAACACGACTTTTAAATCGATTAGAAAATAGCTTGGGCTAAGAGGCGAGAGCAAGGAAAACAAAATCATTCTTGCTTAAATATGTGCTGAAAGATATAATTCGGCCACTATTTGATTGGCTTTTGTGGAAGAAAAAATTAAATTCTCGGTTTTTAGTAAGGTTATAGTCGGGCAAATATGCATTATATTGTTTGCAATTGTGGCTTTTTATTTTCTGGGTAACGAATTAAGTGCTAAATCTGCCTTTTATGGTGGAATTGCGGCATTAATTCCAAATTTATATTTTGCTCGAAAAGTTAGTCAGCAGAAAGGACAGGAAGCAAAAAAAGTTGTCCAGTCGTTTTATGCAGGGGAGTCTGGGAAATTAATTATGACAGCAATGCTATTTGCTGCGATTTTTCAAGACCCAAAACTAGATGTTATTGCGGTGTTGACAGTTTATATGTCAGCATTAACAGTTTTTTGGTTTGCGTTATTGATACGTAAATATTAATTAGATGAAAGCGAGGAAAGATGGCTACTGAGGCACATGCGGCGGAAGGCGCAACAGGATATATTGTTCACCATTTAACACCTCTATCTGTAGGTGAAGGGTTCTGGACTTTACATTTAGATACCTTGTTTTTCTCGGCAGTCTTAGGTGCTTTATTTGTTTGGTTTTTTAAAGCTGCAGCAGAAAAAGCAACCATTGGTGTGCCAGGCACGAGTCAAGCCTTTGTCGAAATGATTATTGAATTTATTGATCAGCAAGTTAAAGATACTTTTCATGGTAAAAGTGAATTAATTTCACCGTTGGCATTGACGATTTTTGTCTGGGTTTTCTTGTGGAACTTTATGGATTTATTTCCAGTCGATATATTACCCGCTGTGGCAGGTATGATGGGAATGGAATATATGCGTGTGGTACCTAGTACCGATTTGAATGCAACCTTTGCATTATCAATCAGCGTGTTTTGTTTAATTATCTTTTATAGTATCAAAATTAAAGGTGTTGTCGGTTTTGCTAAAGAGCTAACTTGTACGCCTTTTGGTCCTTGGATGATGCCTTTTAACTTGCTATTAAAGCTGGTTGAAGAAATTGCTAAGCCAATTTCACTTGCTTTACGTCTATTTGGTAACTTATATGCGGGCGAACTAATCTTTATATTGATTGCACTATTACCTTGGTATATTCAGCCTTTATTGGGCTTCCCTTGGGCAGTGTTTCATATTTTGATTATTACTCTTCAAGCTTTCATCTTTATGGTATTGACAGTTGTATACCTAAGCATGGCGCATGAAGATCATTAAGATTTTCTTTAAACTTTAAATAACAATACTTTTGGAGGTATTATGGAACTTGCAGCGTTGATTGCAGATGTACAGGGTATGACTGCTATTGCAGTAGGTCTGGTTTTAGGTATGGGTGCATTAGGAACAGCGATAGGCTTCGGTCTATTAGGTGGTAAATTCCTAGAAGGTGCAGCTCGTCAGCCAGAAATGGTACCTATGCTACAAGTTAAAATGTTCGTTGTTGCTGGTCTACTTGATGCGGTAACTATGATTGGTGTTGGTATGGCGTTATTCTTTACATTCGCTAACCCATTCCTATCTGCTGTTGAAGCGGTTGCAGGATAAGACACTCGTCAGTTATTTTAACAGCAAAATGAGGAAGGCTAGTGAGTATTAATGCTACGCTAATCGGTCAAATGATAACATTTACACTTCTGGTATGGTTTACCATGAAGTATATTTGGCCACCACTAATTGGCGCTATCGAAGAACGTAAAGCAAAAATTGCCGAAGGATTGGCAGCGGCTGAAAAAGGCCAAAATGATATGGAATTGGCAGCAAAAAAAGCTGCAACTGTTCTTAGAGAAGCGAAACAACAATCAGCTGATATTATTAATCTTGCTCAAAAAAGAGCGAATGAAATCGTTGAAGAATCAAAAGGCACAGCTAAAGTAGAAGGCGTGCGTATGATTGATGCGGCTAAAGCGCAAATTGAACAAGAGATGCAACAAGCGCAAGAAGCTATGCGCAAAGAAGTATCTGCGTTAGCACTAAAAGCGGCTGGACAGATTTTAAAACAAGAAATCGATAAAGCTAAGCACAAAAATCTTATCAGCAAAGTATCTGAGCAATTAGGTCAAGCATAATGAGTGAATTAGCAACTTTGGCAAGGCCATACGCAGAAGCGGCATTCAAAAGGGCAAAAGAAACAGGCAATTCGCAAGAATGGTCTGATGCTTTGGCTTTTCTTTCGGCCGCAATCCAAGATACAGATTTATCTGCCATTATCAATAATCCTAAAGTTAGCGAAGAACGATTAGTCCAGCTAATGCAGGAGATTTGTCAAGATCAAGTAAAAGGTGAAGGCTTAAACTTTCTAAAATTACTGATCGAAAATAGCAGGCTATATTTGGCTCCACAAATTGCGGAATTATTTGAAAGCTATAAGGCTGAAGATGAAGGTTATGTCGATGTTGATGTTGTAACAGCTTATGCCTTAACCAAAGCAGAAGAGCAAAGTTTTGCATCGTCACTAAAAAAGAAGCTAAATAAAGACGTTAACATTCACGCAAGTGTCGATAATTCTTTAATCGGTGGCTTTTTAGTGAAAGCTGGTGACAGCGTAATTGACGGATCTATTAGTGGTCAACTTCAACAACTAGCTAAAAGGATCTAACAGCTTAGACTGAGAAAAAATATGCAATTAAAACCATCTGAAATAAGTGATCTGATTAAGAAACGGATCGAAAATTTTGACGTTAATGTCGAAGCACATACGGAAGGTACCGTTGTTAGTGTAACTGACGGTATTGTAAAGGTTCATGGTTTGTCACAAGCTATGCAAGGGGAGATGCTTGAATTCCCTGGTGACTCTTTCGGTATGGCTCTAAACTTAGAGAGAGATTCTGTGGGTGTTGTTATGCTAGGCGCATACAAACATATTACAGAAGGCGATACCGTTAAATGTACTGGTAAAATTCTAGAAGTACCTGTTGGTGAAGCATTGCTAGGGCGTGTTGTAGATGCGCTAGGTAATCCAATTGACGGTAAAGGCGAAATTGATGCTCAAGAAATGTCACCGGTTGAAAAAATTGCACCTGGTGTGATTTCAAGACAATCAGTTGATCAGCCTATACAATTAGGTTTGAAGTCAATTGACGCCATGATTCCAGTGGGTCGTGGTCAGCGCGAGTTGATTATTGGTGATCGTCAAACAGGTAAAACAGCGATTGCGATTGATGCGATTATCAATCAAAAAGGTACTGGCGTTAAATGTATCTATGTAGCAATCGGTCAAAAACGTTCATCAGTTGCTAACGTAGTACGTAAGTTAGAAGAGCACGGTGCAATGGCTCATACTACTATTGTTTGTGCTACTGCTTCCGAATCTGCTGCGTTACAATTCATTGCCCCTTACACAGGGTGTTCAATGGGTGAATATTTTAGAGATAAGGGCGAAGATGCACTTATTATCTATGATGATTTAACTAAGCAAGCTTGGGCGTATCGTCAAATGTCATTGCTATTACGTCGTCCGCCAGGTCGCGAAGCGTATCCTGGAGACGTTTTCTATATTCACTCTCGTTTACTAGAAAGAGCTTCTAGAATTAATGTGGCTGAAGTAGAAAGATTAACTGGCGGTAAAGTAAAAGGTAAAACAGGTTCTTTAACTGCATTACCTATTATTGAAACTCAAGGTGGTGACGTTTCGGCATTCGTACCAACTAACGTAATTTCAATTACTGATGGACAGATTTTCCTTGAATCAGATTTATTCAATTCAGGTATTCGTCCGGCGGTTAATGCTGGTTTGTCAGTATCACGAGTGGGTGGTGCAGCACAAACTAAGATTGTTAAGAAATTAGGCGGTGGTACTCGTCTTGATTTAGCTCAGTATCGTGAATTAGCAGCCTTTGCTCAATTTGCTTCTGACTTAGATGAAAGCACACGTAAGCAAATTGAACGTGGACAACGCGTTACTGAACTGATGAAGCAGGATCAATATTCGCCTATGTCAGTTGCTGAAATGGGTGTTTCATTGCATGCAGCGAACGCAGGTTTTCTGGATGATTTAGAAGTTAATAAAGTACTTGATTTTGAAGCTGCTTTACAATCTTATATGAAGTCTGAACACGCTGATTTAATGAAAAAAATCAACGAAACAGGCGATTATAGTAATGAAATTAAGCAGGGTATTCAGTCTGCAATAGAGACTTTCATTAAAACAAGTAGCTGGTAAAAGGGGCTTCTAATGGCTGTTGGTAAAGAAATACGCACCCAGATTGCGAGTATTAAAAACACTCAAAAAATCACTCGCGCCATGGAAATGGTTGCAGCGAGTAAAATGCGTAAAACAAAAGACAGAATGCATGCTACGCGTCCCTACTCAAAAAAGATTAGCCAGATCATTAAGCATCTGGCTCATGCTAATCCTGAGTATAAACATCCTTTTCTTGTTGAGCGTGAAGTTAAGCGAGTAGGGATTATCGTTATTAGTTCTGATAGAGGTTTGTGTGGCGGTCTGAATTCGAATTTATTCAGAAAAACGCTTAAGCAACTCACTCAGTGGGATAATGACAATATTATTGTCGATGTTTGTACTATCGGTGGTAAAGGCGCGAGCTTTTTTGGTAGTTTAAAGATAAACAAAGTTGGACAGGTTTCTAAGCTAGGTGATACTCCACATCTTAATGAGGTCGTGGGTATTATTAAAATCATGCTAGATGCATATTATGCAGGCACGATTGATGAGTTACATGTTATGTACAATCAATTTGTAAATACTATGACTCAAGAGCCTATTATAGAGCAGTTAATCCCTGTTGTAGCAAGTGAACTTGAAAACGATGGGCTGAAAAAGCATTGGGATTATTTATATGAACCTGATGCGAAAGAAGTTCTAGATAATTTATTAACTCGCTATATAGAATCAATTGTTTATCAAGGTTTAGTAGAAAATAATGCCTGTGAGCAATCAGCTAGAATGGTTGCGATGAAAAGTGCTTCAGACAATGCTGGTAACCTTATTGATGAGTTGCAACTTGTTTATAACAAAGCAAGACAAGCAGCTATTACGCAGGAAATTTCAGAAATTGTTGCCGGTGCCGCAGCTGTTTAGGTCTTGCAAAACAATTTAAGTAATTAAGAGGACGACACAATGAGTTCGGGTAAAATCGTTCAGATTATTGGTGCGGTTGTGGATGTGGAATTTCCACGTGAAGCACTACCAAATGTATATGATGCGCTTAATGTAGATGGCGTTGGGCTAACTTTAGAAGTTCAGCAGCAATTAGGTGATGGCGTAGTTCGCGCAATTGCAATGGGAACAACTGATGGTGTTCGTCGTGGCTTAGAAGTAAGCAACAGCGGTGATGCGATTAAAGTACCTGTTGGACAAAAAACCCTAGGACGTATTATGGACGTCTTAGGAAATCCAATTGATGAAAAAGGTCCAATCGGCGAAGAAGAAAAATGGGTCATTCATCGTGACGCACCTTCTTATGCAGAGCAGGCTCCTGCAAGTGAACTTTTAGAAACGGGTATTAAAGTTATTGACTTAATATGTCCGTTCGCTAAAGGTGGTAAAGTTGGTCTATTCGGTGGTGCTGGTGTAGGTAAAACCGTCAACATGATGGAACTTATCCGTAACATCGCGATTGAGCACAGTGGTTTCTCAGTATTTGCTGGGGTAGGTGAGCGTACTCGTGAGGGTAACGATTTCTACCACGAAATGACAGATTCAAATGTTATTGATAAAGTATCGTTAGTTTACGGTCAAATGAATGAGCCTCCAGGAAACAGATTACGCGTTGCGTTAACTGGATTGACTATGGCGGAATATTTCCGTGAAGAAGGGCGTGATGTTTTATTCTTCGTAGATAATATTTATCGTTATACATTAGCGGGTACTGAAGTATCTGCGCTATTAGGTCGTATGCCATCAGCGGTAGGTTACCAGCCTACGTTAGCTGAAGAAATGGGTGTATTACAAGAGCGTATTACTTCAACTAAAAAAGGTTCAATTACTTCAATCCAAGCGGTATACGTACCTGCGGATGATTTAACCGATCCATCGCCTGCAACCACTTTCGCGCATTTAGATGCAACGGTTGTATTGTCTCGTCAAATTGCTGAATTAGGTATTTATCCTGCGATTGATCCATTGGATTCGAGTAGTCGTCAGTTAGATCCTTTAGTTATTGGTCAAGCACATTATGATGTAGCTCGTGGCGTACAGGGTATCCTGCAGCGTTATAAAGAACTACGCGATATTATTGCGATTCTTGGTATGGATGAGCTATCAGAAGAAGATAAGCAAACTGTAACAAGAGCACGTAAAATACAGCGTTTCTTATCTCAGCCTTTCTTTGTAGCGGAAGTATTTACTGGTTCTCCAGGAAAATATGTTTCACTTAAAGATACTATCATTGGTTTCCAAGGTATTATTGCCGGTGAATACGACGACTTACCTGAGCAAGCGTTCTATATGGTTGGTTCCATAGATGAAGCGGTTGAAAAAGCGAAAAAAATGTAAGTTGTTAACTTATAGGTAATATTATGACCATGACAGTACATGTAGATATCGTAAGTGCAGAACAGGAGATCTTTTCAGGAATGGCTGAAATGGTTTTTGCTCCTGCTGAACTTGGCGAAGTAGGTATTACACCGCGTCATGCGCCATTAATATCTAAGTTAAACCCTGGTGAAGTTCACGTAAAAGTGAGCGAAAAAGAATCTCAGGCGTTTTATGTTTCTGGTGGATTATTAGAAGTTCAGCCACATTTAGTGACAATACTTGCTGATACGGCCATTAGAGCAAAAGATATTGATGAAGCAGCAGCTTTACAAGCGAAAGAAGCAGCAGAAGAAGCGTTAAATGATAAGTCTGGTAAGATTGATTATGCAACTGCTCAATCTCAGTTAGCTCAAGCTATGATGCAATTAAGAACCTTAGATAGACTCAAAAAACGAGGCCACTAGGTTTAGTAGACGTTCAATAAGAAAGCTCGATAGCGGTTTCGTTATCGGGCTTTTTTTGTTTAAAAATTAAAAATAATTTACATACCTGTTTTAGCCGAAAATATTCTTTATTGAAGGTTTCTTGGTATTGCTTTATTACAGAGCAATGCTTGCTATAATTTAAACAAAATCTCCCCCCTCCCCCGACAACTTAAGGAAATACTGACATGACTTTGAAAACGCTTATCTTAGCGGCTGGACAAGGCACGCGCATGCGTTCGGCTCGCCCAAAAGTTTTGCACGAAATTGCAAGCCGTAGTTTATTGCAGCATGTTTATGATACAAGTAAATTGATAGAGGGCAATGAGGTTATTGTTATTTACGGTCATGGCGGAGAGTTAGTTAAGCAGACTTTATCTAGCTTAGATGCACAGTGGATAGAACAAAAACAGCAGCTAGGCACTGGGCATGCGGTCTTACAAGCTGATGGTTTGATTAAAAATGACGATACTGTGCTGATTTTGTATGGCGATGTACCTTTGTTAACTAAGCAGTCGATTGACCGCTTATTAAGCAATGTGACCGAGCAATCATTGGCATTATTAACAGTGAACTTAGATAACCCAACTGGTTATGGGCGCATTGTCCGAGATAAGGAAGGGAATGTCACAAAAATTACTGAACATAAAGATGCCACGGAACAAGAGCAGCTGATTAAAGAAGTTAATACTGGAATCCTCGCAGTAAAAGGTGAAAAGTTAAAAAACTGGATCGCACGCTTAGATAATAGTAACGCTCAACAAGAGTTTTATCTGACAGATGTTATTGAAATGGCTGTGAATGAAGGTATAACGATTAAAACAAGTCAGCCAGAACATCCCGATGAAGTACTTGGCGTTAACAATCGTAAACAGTTAAGTTATCTGGAAAGAGCTTATCAATTAGCTCAAGCCGATAAACTAATGGAAGTCGGTGTGACTTTGTCTGATCCTGCAAGAATAGATTGTAGAGGAACCTTTGTGTCCTTGGGCCAAGATATTTCAGTTGATGTGAATGTTATTTTTGAAGGTAATAATTGTATCGGGAATAATGTAAGTATTGGAGCAAATACTATTATTAATAATTCGGTAATAGCTGATGATGTACAGATCCTAGCGAATTGTATTATTGATAATGCCGTGGTTGGAGCGGGCAGTAAAGTAGGCCCTTTTGCTAGATTACGGCCACAAGCTGAATTAGCAGAGCAAGTACATATCGGTAATTTTGTCGAAATCAAAAAATCAACTGTCGCTAAAGGCAGTAAAATTAACCATTTAAGTTATATTGGTGATGCAACGATTGGCAGTGGCGTGAATATCGGTGCCGGTACGATTACCTGTAATTATGATGGGGTTAATAAATTTCGTACTGTCATTGAGGATGGTGCTTTTATCGGCTCTGATACTCAACTGATAGCACCAGTCACTGTAGGTAAAAATGCCACGATTGGTGCAGGCTCTACGATTACAAAAGATACACCTAACGAACAGTTAAGCTTGTCCAGAGCAAAACAAATCAGTATACAAGGCTGGCAGCGGCCAGTAAAAAAGGAGCAATAATATGTGTGGTATCGTCGGCGGAATTGCCCAAAGAAATGTCGTTCCTATCTTGCTTGAAGGACTGAAGCGACTAGAGTACCGAGGCTATGACTCAGCCGGGTTAGCTGTTGTTGCCAAGGGTGACATTTATCGTCAAAGAGAAATAGGCAAAGTCAAAGGGCTTGAAGATTTATTAACGGCCGAACCTTTCTCGGGAAATGTAGGTATTGCACATACGCGCTGGGCAACACATGGAAAACCGAGCAGGCAAAACGCACACCCACATATTTGCAATAATAAAATAGCTATCGTACACAACGGTATTATTGAAAATCACCAAGCTTTACGAGAAGAGCAAAAAGCCCAAGGTTATACCTTCACCTCTGAAACAGATACTGAAGTGATTGCACACCAGGTTTATCATGAACTTGAAAATGCGGGTAGCTTGTTGCAAGCAGTAAAAAACACTATTAAACACTTAGAAGGTGCTTATGCTCTAGGTGTTATTAGTAAAGAGGATGAAAATACCTTAATCACTTGCCGTAAGGGCAGCCCCTTAGTTATCGGTGTTGGTTTTGGAGAGTATTTTATTGCTTCCGATGTAGCAGCACTTTTACCTGTCACGCAGCGCTTTATTTTTTTAGAAGAAGGAGACGTTGCTGAGCTTAAAATTGATAGTTTAGTTATTTATGACAAAGATGACCAAATTGTCGAACGCCCAATTAAAGAAAGTACTGTAAAAGCAGATGCAGTAGATAAAGGCGAGTATCGCCACTATATGCTCAAAGAAATTTACGAGCAACCTAATGCTATTGCCGAAACGTTAGAAGGTCGCTTTATTGGCAATAAATTACAAGATAGTGCTTTCGGGCATAATGCGGCAGATGTCTTCGATAAAATTAAGTCAGTACAAATCTTAGCTTGTGGTACGAGTTATCATTCGGGCTTAGTGGCTAAATATTGGTTTGAAAAATTAGCGCGGGTACCCTGTAATATCGAAGTAGCGAGTGAGTTTCGTTATCGCGAGCCCGTATTATCAGAAGATACCTTAATTGTTACCATTTCTCAATCGGGTGAAACTGCTGATACGCTAGCTGCTTTATTAGAAGCAAAACGCTTAGGTGCTAAATATTCACTATCAATTTGTAATGTACCGGAAAGCTCTTTAGTTCGAGAGTCGGATCTACTGCTGATGACGCGTGCTGGCCCTGAAATTGGTGTGGCATCAACTAAAGCCTTTACAACGCAATTAGTGGCTTTAATGTTGCTGGTTATTGCTGTGGGTAGACGATTTTCTTTAAATGAAGAAACAGAAGCAGAGATAAGCACCGAATTATTTAAGTTACCACGTATTGTTGAAGATGTTTTGCAGATTGATGCAGAAATAAAAGTATTGTCAGAGCAATTTTCAGAAAAGAATCATGCTTTGTTTTTGGGCAGAGGAACACATTATCCAATAGCAATGGAAGGCGCATTAAAGCTGAAAGAGATTTCATACATCCATGCGGAAGCTTATCCGGCAGGTGAATTAAAACATGGTCCTTTAGCGTTAATTGATGCAGAAATGCCGGTAGTTACTGTTGCACCTAATAATAGTTTATTGGAAAAGTTAAAATCTAATATACAAGAAGTAAGTGCGCGCGGTGGACAGTTAATTGTTTTCCTAGATGAGTCAATTGCTACGGAGGAAGATGAGAATGTACAGATTGTACGTATACCTAAAGTGAATAATTTGATTGCACCAATTGTTTATATTGTTCCTTTGCAGTTGCTTTCCTATCATGTGGCTATCTTGAAAGGTACAGATGTTGATCAGCCAAGAAACTTAGCTAAGTCGGTTACTGTGGAGTAAGGCTCAAATTTCGAGTAATAGGTTTTATTTTAGAAAAGCTGTTTGAAGCTAAAGTCAGGGATATCGGTACTAAATGTGGCTGAACGATTGTTAAAATAATAACGTATATTAGCTGCAAAAAAGTAATCGGAGTAATTTCCAGTTTGCCGGAATCCACCGCCTCCAGCTATTTGAATATTAGAGCTTAATAGCCAAGCACCTTTTAGCTCTAAGTCGAATGTTGCACCTAATTCGCTATTTTTGGAATATATTCCGTTATTTTGGAGGTTTTTCTCCGCTAAGTTTTGTAGGCTTGAGTTTGTGGGAAAATAGGGTGACTGTGATTCAGTGAACGACTGAAACCCTGCGCTTGCTTGTCCTTTGATAATAAAAGACTTTCCTTCTTCAGTTAAGAAGTTAAGCGACGCCCCTATATTATAGAATAGTTGTGGGCTGAAATAACCACCATGCCCTAAGGTAAAGTGACTCAGGTTTTTATTGTAGTGTTGAATTGAACCGCTTGGGCCTAAAGTAAAATAATCAAAATGCTTTAGGCGAAAGTTATAGCCAAAACTGATACTTTGGCTAATATCCATGTTATCAGCAACCTTAGTTCCGCTCAAAAAAGCAGCTTTTGATTGGCTGTATATATTCCAGTGCTGATTTAACTCAACTAAAGCGGTTGCCTTTAAACCTGTACTGCTAACACGGCCCCATTGTTCTTGACTGTAAGGATCTTTCATGCCCGTATAAGACAAAATTGATTGGCGAATAGGCTCTGAAAATCCTTCGATTTCCCAGAAACCACGTTCCGAATGCTTTCTGAAGCCAATATTCCAAGTGATGGTAGGGTCTAGGACACCGCCAGTAGGTGTACTACCAATAGAAAAATAGGGGCTAAACCTCCCTGATAGATGGTAATTTAGCTGAGTGTATAAGCCATTGGATAATGAATTTGTAAAAGGGCTAAAGCAAGGTTTTAGTTGGTTATTATTAAGGGGAAGTCCTATGCTGCCAAGAGAACGACAATCTTGCTCGCTGACTCTGCCGCTATATAATTCACTACGAAAAACATGTAGGCTAAATTCATGGCTCTTAGCAAACACATACCGACCACCGAGAAGAGGTATTTCTTTGATTTCTAATCGGCTCGTACCTATATCGCCACTTTTACTGCGATAGAGCGTTCCTGCTTCGATAAAGGCTGAATCAATATTTTTTAGTAACTGCACATTAGGCGTGATATCGGGAGCAATTAATGGAGTGGGGGCATATTGATTGGCGGCAAGAAATTCTTTGTATGCAAATAACTCAGGGTAACTATATTTTTGCGGGATTTGTTTGTAATCAAGCCAAGCACTAAGCTTATCGCTTTCAGGTGTTACTCCTGAATATAATATTGCACGGTCGAGGGAGGTTTGCGCCTGCGTATAATTTTCCTGATCAAGAAGTTGCCTAGCTTTCTTTAAATATATAAGCCCTGTTAATTTCTGCATTCCTTCAGACTGCGGTTGGTCCTGTGTAGCCATTTGTAGGGCTTTTTGGCTATCATCTAGTTGCCATAATAGCCAGGCGTTAAGTTCATTAGCGGGGCGTTGGTCAGAAAGATACAGGCGTGCCTGTTGCAAGCTATTTAGGCTTTTCTGATAATCATGTTGGTCGTATGATTTTTGTGCTTGAGCTAATAAAAGGCTGGCTAATAATGGCTGCATTTTGGGCTGTTTGGTATATTGCAGTGCAAGGTTTAGCGCCTGTGTATTTTGTTGGTTATCATGTAATGCTTGTACTAAACCTATTGCTGATTCGATATGCTGAGGTTGCCAGTTAAGTGCATTTCTAAACCAGTTTATTGACGCCGTACGATTATGCTTGAGAAAGTACCAGCCAAGTTGGTTGGCGACAGCAACGTCTTTGTGCTTTTTGATAAGGGGGGGTAGGAGAGGAAGTAATAGCTTAATGTTAGATGTATCATTTTCAGTAATCGACTGTGAAAAAAAATAACGGTTATTACGGTATTGCATTATTTCGATACGGTATAAATCGTCAGGGTTATGGAAAAGTGGCCGTATATCTTGAATTAAATAATTAAAATGTGGAGTATCTAAGTAGCTCTGCGCACTTTGAATTAAGTTAAGACGATCTTGGCTTGATTTACATCGCTTAATGGTTGTAGTTAATAGCTTGAGTTTATCTGGTTGTGATTTAAGGTGGTGGAAAACACTGTTGTTATTCCATAATTGTAGTAGTTGACTACAATGTTGGTTGGGCTGACTGAGAATAAGAGAAATGATTTGGTCAATATTGTTGCTTCGTAAGGATTGATTTAGTGCATGTTGCTCTTGTGATGAACTAGTGATTGAGCGCGGTTGATTTTTTACATGCATTAAGCTAAGCAACTTTACTGGAGGGTGCCAGTTTGAAAATTGTTTCTGCCATTGTGTTATAAGCTCTTGAAGCGAGGTTAATTTACCTGCATTAAATAGTTGCCAGAGAATGCGTTCATCAGGTCCTTGAATTGATTTGCTTGTCACTGGGGAGTCTATAGTTTCTATAGTCGAGTGATGTTCTTTTGAGGTTGTAGCTAATTCAGGTACTTCTTGAGCAATATGCCATACGACAGCAAGAGCAATGACTAGACTGCCAATACTAAGTAATTTTAGTATGAACGGAATAAAATAGGGCTGAGTCATTGGGAGGCAGACTGCTTTTGCGCTATAAAGGAAAGTAGTGCAAGGCTGTGAGAGTAATAATCCTTATTCTGTGGGGGAAGTAGGTTGACTGGTTTGTTGGCAATTAACTGGTAGGTAGATGAAAATCCAGTACTAGCAGGGTATTTAGTGAAGCTATTATTCAACAAGTTAACCTTTGGGCTTAGGTAGTCTAGTTGAGCTTGGTTATCATGCGCATAAGCGGTAAAAATTTCGCGCTTATCAGGTATTAGTAGTTTTGCCCAACTTAAATAAAGTGGAATTCGAATGGCTTCATAACCAAATATGGGCGGTTTATCTGGGCTTAAGGTGATAGTGTCGCCTAGTTGTAACCAGTCAGCAGGTAGTTGCCACTGCCCGAATCTAGCGGTATTAAATAAATACAGGCCACTATTAATTAGTTCCTGCCATAGAGGGCTTTTATCAACACGTGCAAATTCTTGTAAGGCAGGAAACACCCAGTAAGATAGATTAATGGTGAGTTTATTGGATTCCGAGATAAAACCTTGTTCAGCAGGCATAATAATTTTATGACCATGCCAATTTGTGGTTAATTTGTTACGAATGTCACGGAGGATATTGTTCGCTGCTTGTTGGTAGTTGGGGTTATTCCATTTTTGGGAGGCTTTCAGTAACGCCCAAGCAATCAAAATATCACCATCGCTGGCATTATTTTTATCGGTAACTCCTTGCTTGGTAGTGTATTTCCATGAAAATAAATGGTCATTACGTGTTTGTAGGTGAGTTACGCTCCAGGCCCATAAAGTAGCAAAGCTCTTTGGGTCATTAAAATAAACTGAAAGTAGTAGGCCATAACCTTGACCTTCAGAGTGGCTAATTCCCTCGTTGCCATTATCAATAACACGCCCTTCTGTACTAATAAATTCTTGTTTGAACGTGTGCCATGAATTTTGCGCGGGTGTAGGCTGTTGGTTGCATCCGCTTAATAACAAAAATAATAGTAGAAGGCTACGAATCATATTCGGATACTTCCCCATGATACTTGAGCTTGTAGCGCTTTAAAGCTTGATGGCTTAAAAATGCAACCAATAGTAGTAGGCCAATAATCATTAGTAACCAGTAGTTACGATGTAATGAAAAGTGGTAAGCAAGCTCATTTCGTAGAGAGGTCTCTCCTATATAAAAAGTATTTCCTGCGCTTAGTGTTTCCAGCGATTTTTTGTTATTTTTCCAGATAGCGATGTTATTGTTTAGACTATTCCATAGTTCAGGTTGCATCAATAGGCGCATATTTTCATAGAATGCCTCAGGGTTATCGTAAGTAATAAGTGTATTCAGTTTTGTATCGAGTCCTGTTGATGAGGGGTAACTGACCATAATTGCTTGTGATCCAAGTGAGGCATTAAAGTTAATTTGTGTATGTTGTGCTTGCATGATGGCATTATTTTTTGAACTAGATTCAGGAAAAATAAGCTGTTTTAGTTGTTGCAGTATAGACAGTTGCTTTTTTTGTGCGACATAGCCCGCGCTGTAAGGAAATTGAATACTTTTATTTAATTGTAAAGGTGAATTGGCTAAGTCATCATCATATAGTGAGCTTCGGGCGCCGATAATAAATAAATGTCGATTATTGAGGGATTTAAAAGATAGTTTTGCTTCTGGTAGAGGGGCGTGATTAATTTGACTTAGCTTTGCTATTAATTGCCATGAACCGAGTAGAGTAGCGTGATTCTGATCACGCAGTACGATGCCTAATTCTGAGCCATTAACAGCGCTTAGGTATGGAAACCCCGTTCGTTTCAATAAGGATAAATCAGGTAATTGAGTGTAATGGTCAAGCTCAGGGAAGGTGATAGTTGAATTTTCAAACAGGGTTAATAAGCTATTTTTGTGTTGCATATAAGTGCAGTCACCCGATACCATCGGAGGCATAATAGCTTCAAAACTGACCTTGTTGAAACCTGGAACGAAAGTGCCACTAGGGATAGTGATAGTGTAAGCTTGAAAGCTGTCACCATACTTGTTATCAAGGCTTACGGCTTTTTCAAAAATACCATTAACCTTAATATTTAAGACTGAATCAGGGCGGAAGGCCGCTCCATAGTTTATATCTAGCTTAATGGTGACATTTTTTTTGAGTTCATGATACAAGTCGCTAGGCATATTAAAGAGTAAATCAATATGTTTACTTTTAGGGTGTATCGTTTGAGTGGAAAAACCTAAGTCTTTGAATTTATAAGTAAGGCCAGGAACAATGACATTGGGTTTTGTCGGTCCGAGGTAAGGCGGAGGGGTTAATGATTTAATGAACATATCTTGTGCGTCAGGAAACGCGTTGCGGGCATAAGCAAAGGTTTGGGCTGCAAGAGTCACTTCATCAGCTGTTGTCCCTGAGATAATAATAATTTGAGTATTATTTTTTTGCGCTGGGTAAATACCTAAATAAGCACTGGTGATTTTATTTTTTAGTTCGGGTCCGAGTAAGTGGGATAGCTCGGTAGTCGTTCCTATTAAAACAGCATCAGAGTTTAATTTAGATTGCTGTAAGAATCGTAAGGGATCTTTATTCGATGAATTTTGATCCTTTTGCACAGTTATAGCCTTTGCCTCTAGCAAGCTTATGTCGAAAGTTTTATAGTCGAGACGTAAAGCAACCGCTTGTGATATCAAGCTACCCCATTGTAATACTTGGTCATTATAAGAGGTGTTAGGGCGTAATAGGGCGATTGAGTAATGTGCTAGCTTTTTATCAATGACATCTTTTAAAGATGCAAGAGTGTAGGTGTCATTAGTATAAGTTGAGTCGATTTTGAGATAAGATTTTACTGAATTTACTTGTGTCCAGAGTTCGGGCGATTCAGGAATTTCACATTGTTCAGTATAGTGCTGAGCAACTGAAAGAGTTATTTTATTATAGCCATTAATAAAATACTCTGTAGGTAATGTAATATCACTAATGATATGAGGATTGCGCGGGTTGAGTATAAATTGTTCTGTGACGATATCATTGATGGATACGACTAATTGCGAGCGCTCTTTTATTAATACTCGTGAATGAACAAGGTCTAAGTGTAGGGTCACTTTTTGTAGCTTGACCCGACTTGAAAGGGCGAAATCTAAATTATAAAAGTCACTCGTATTTTTAAGAGTTATTTGCTCATCAACAGTCATCATATCTGCTAATTTGATGATTTTTTGCTCTGGTTTATCCGCGTAGCTTACTTGTGAGAATAGAGAGCCTATTAGGCCAATAAGTATAAATAAGGTCATGAGTTATGAGAAATCCAAAGTAAATGTCAGGTCGTCCGTGATAGTGGTGTTTTTTTAAAATATAGAAAGCTATACCTAATAATATAGGCAACCCCTGTCTTGGCAAGAAAAAACATGCCGTGCGTAAAACCTGGGTCTGGGTTGGTTTGAGAAATAAGATTATACCAGCGCTGACTATCCCCATGTACAAGTAATACAATGGAGCGGAGGATTTCAATATCAGAGGAATTAAATTGTATACCTAGTAAGTGATAGTCTGCATTTTTCGATGTTTCTCGGATGTGTAAAGGTAGGTCAAAGCTTTCTTCGGTCACTGAATTGGTACCGGTTAGATATAGTGTATTCGAGCTTTGTGGACAAGCAAATTGATTTGAAATTTGTAGGCTAGCCCCACCGACGGAAATGTCACGAACTAAAACCTCTGTTTGAATATTGTTTTTTTTATCTTCAAGTATTGCAGAGAAATTAGCCGGTAATCTTGGGCTGGATCTACGTTGTTTACGCTCTAATAGTGCCCCTAAACTAGCAGAATAGAAAATAAAATTAAAAGCGGTCCAGAATAGAGCAGGAAGGATTAAGGTTCGCTCACTAGGGAAGGTATAGAAACGCCAACAGCCAATAATAAAAATCAAGGTTGTTAAGGCAATCATCCAATAAAACGGTTTGGATAGAGGGGAAATGAAGTCTTCACTCAAAATTTCAGATTTTGGTGTTACTCCAAAGGCAGGAGATTTAGGGTTCTTTAGAACTTCAATGATGGCTCCAAAAGAGTACATTGATTGCATGGTTTCATAAACATTAGAGATAAAATTCCAGCGAACTTTGCCAAAGAGATAGTTGGCACTCATAATTAGAATAAGTAAATAAGGCAAAGTATAAATCATTAAATCCAGCAAAGTTGCATTATAAATACGTAATCCAAAGACGAGGTAGGCCCCGGGTGCAAGAGCAAAGATCATTCTAGGAATAGAAAAAAACCAGAAACTGGAGCTGGATAAATAGCTTAATTTTTGAGGAATACTTAATCCGGATTGTAGAGCTGGGTTTTTCATCAGGAAAATCTGTACCATCCCCTGTGCCCAGCGCATACGCTGAATCATGAAACTAGAAAAAGTTTCAGGTTGAAGGCCAGATATTAGAGGGTATTTAAAATAACGTGAACGCCAGCCTTTATTGTGCAAAGTAAGGGCAGTTTCTGCATCTTCGGTAATGGTCATGCTAGAAAATCCATTACTATCCAGTAATGCTTTGCGCCTTAGTAAGGCAGCAGAACCACAAAAGAAAGAGGCATTCCAGAAATCGAGTCCTAGTTGTATGGCACCATAAAACATATGATTTTCAGATGGCATGTTCTGGTATAGGTCGAGGTTTTTTTCAATAGGGTCTGGGTTGATGAAAAAATGAGGGGTTTGTACTAGGAATAACTTTTCATCCTCTAAAAAATTTCCGACTGTTTTGTGTAAAAAATCAACACTAGGTACGTGGTCTGCATCCAGAATTAAAATCAACTCGCCTTGGGTATGAGGTAAGGCTGCATTCATATTTCCAGCTTTGGCGTGATCATTTTTATCACGAGTTAGGTAGTTTACGCCAAGTTTAATACAGAGTTCTTTTAAGTTTTTGTGCCGTAATTGAGCGGCTAAAGCTGTTTTATTATTTTGTTGACGTTTAGCCAATGTACCGCCATCGTCTAATAAATAAACCTTGAGTTTATCTTTAGGGTAGCGAATATTCAGTGCAGCGAGTAACGTGATGGTTAATAAGCTTTGATCTTCATCGTAACTTGGAATAAAGACATCAACGCTAGGTAATAATTTTTCATCAGATGGGAAAGGTGGAGTGGGTCGCTCTATTGGTCGTAGGCTGACGAAGCAGCTCAATAAAAACATATAAATACCGTATGCCTCAGCTAGAAAAAGTGTAACTGCTACGATAAAGCTGGGTAAGTCATTACTAAAATCTAAAGTGAAGAAAATACGCCAAAATAAGTAACGTAATACTACAAAAACACATAAGCAGAGGTAAAAAACACGGATAAACCCTATGTGTGATACATAACGGTTTAAAATAAATAAAATACCAATAATGCTTATAGAAAGTAAACTTTGTGTTGTATTGTCAACTGGAATACTGGTAAAAAATATAGAGAGGCATATTGTTAGTATCAGTAGTTTTGAAGCCAGATTTTCATTGATAGAAGGCATATCAGCGCTTAATGTAAATAAAGTTTAAATGGATATTATTTGTGTACTTTTCGTTCTTTAATGTATTTATAGCTGATAGTTGTCATCAAAATAAGAATTGTATTTTATTCTGTGTATAAGCGTCATATAAATTTATGGTATTGTAGAAAAACATTAGTGTAGGAGGCTATGCAATGAAAAAAAAACTATTATTTTCCTGCATCGTCATTGTTATTGCAGTGGCGACGTATTATTTCAATCAAAGCCCTGAGCGCATTCAAGCTAAACTTTATCAAGTTGTCAAAGGCGAAGTGAAATCCAGTGTTTCCAATACCCGAGTAGGTACGATTAAGGCCTGTCGCCGAGCTTATTTGGCACCTGCAACAGGGGGTAATGTTGCTCAATTGTTTGTTAAAGAAGGCGAAAATGTAAAGCAAGGCCAGCTTTTGCTCAAAGTATGGAATGATGATTTGCTGGCGCAAATGAAGTTGCATCAAGCACAAATTAAAGTAAATAAAGCCACGGCGGAACAAAGCTGTGCATTAGCTTCTGGTGCTGAGCGAGACGCACAGCGATTAAGTCGATTAAAAAAATATAACCATATTATTTCTGAAGAACAACTGGATCGTGCTATCACTGCAGCACAAGCGCAGCGAAATTTTTGCAGCGCGTCTCGGGCTACCGTAGGCGTGGCACAAGCTAATGTGGAATTAATTAAAGCGACACTGGAACGTACCACTATTCGAGCGCCGTTTGATGGCACGGTTGCAGAGATTAATGCGGAATTAGGTGAGTTTGTAACACCCTCGCCACCAGGCATTCCGACTTTACCGCCTATTGATTTATTAGATGTTAGTTGTCTTTATGTCTCTGCACCTATCGATGAGGTTGATGCGCCACAAGTAAAATTAGGTATGAGTGCCTGTGTTAGTTTGGATGCTTTTGAAGAAAAACGGTGTTCGGGTACGGTAACGCGTATTGCGCCCTATGTATTAGAAAAAGAGAAACAAGCGCGTACCGTAGAAGTTGAAGTAAAACTCAGTGATGCTAAGGACTTGCAAAACTTATTGCCTGGCTATAGCGCGGATATTGAAGTCTTAGTCGAGCGTAAAGCAGAGGCTTTACGTGTACCAACCGAAGCGGTTTTAGAAAATAATAGTGTCTTATTGGTATCTGGTGATGGCGTATTAGTCGAACGACAATTTAAAGCCGGCTTAAGTAATTGGAGTTTTATAGAGGTCATCTCTGGATTATCCGAAGGCGATACGATTGTGTTGTCAGTCGGATTGGAGGGCATTAAAGCCGGTGCTTATGTAGGTGTTGAGCCATGATCCAATTAGAGCATATACACCGCTATTTTCAAGTCGGTGAACAGAGTATTCATGCGCTTAATGATATTAATTTAACTATCAAACAAGGCGAGTATGTTTCTATTATGGGGCCTTCGGGTTCTGGGAAATCGACTTTACTTAATGTGATTGCTTTGCTTGATCAGCCCTCTTCGGGGCGTTATTTATTAAATGGCCAAGATGTTACTCAGCTAAATGATGAGCAATTAGCTAGAGTTCGGCGGGAAAATATCGGTTTTGTGTTCCAGTTTTTTCATTTGATTCCACGTTTATCAGCCGCAGAAAATATCGAAATGCCGATGGTTTTGGCGGGAATAGCGGCTAAAGAACGCAAACAGCGCGTTGCCGAAGTATTAAAAGCGGTTAGTTTGGCAGACCGATCGGATCATCGGCCTGATCAGCTTTCAGGCGGACAAATGCAGCGCGTTGCCATTGCTCGAGCGATGATTATGCGTCCAGGACTTTTATTAGCTGATGAACCTACCGGTAATCTTGATAGTCAATCAGGGCGTGAAATTATTGAGCTGTTGGAGAGCTTAAACCAACAACAAGATATGACTTTGCTGATGATTACCCATGATAAGTCCATAGGGCAAAGAGCTGAGCGCTGTATTCGCATTATTGACGGGCAAGTTAGCTAGCCATGCGCTTTAGCGATACGCTTAACCAATCCTATACGGCAATTAAAACCCAGCCTGTTCGAGTATTGTTGATTGTTCTAGCCATGAGCATAGGTATTGCTTCGGTGACAGTCTTAACCGCACTGGGTGAAAGTGCGCGCTTGTATATTGTTAATGAATTTCAAGCTTTGGGCACGCATTTAGTGATTGTTTTACCCGGGCGTACTGAAACCACAGGCGGTCAACCGCCCATTTTTGGTGAAACACCGACCGATTTAACCTTGGCAGATGCGAATGCTTTGTTACGTAGCCGGCATATTGCTGCCATCGCTCCGATCAATGTTGGCGCTGCCCCCGTTTCGACTAGAGGCCTAGAACGAGAAACAACTATTATCGGTTCAACCGCTGATTTGCGCCAAGTACGGCATTTGAGTTTAGCTCAAGGGCGCTTTTTGCCAGCGAGTGATAGCAATGAAACGCTTTCCGTCTGCGTGATTGGGCGCACCATAAAAGATGAGTTATTTGCCAATCAACAAGCGTTAGGTCAATGGTTGCGTATTAATGATCGTCGTTTTCGAGTGATCGGCGTGCTGGCTTCAGAAGGGCAATCTATAGGTGTTGATTTTGATGATATGGTTATTATCCCCGTAGCCGCGGCACAAACTCTATTTAATACTCAATCATTATTTCGGATTTTAGTGGAAGCAAAGTCTAAAACTGCTATGTATAAAGCGGTTGATGAAATTCGAGCGATTATAAAAGCTCGGCATGATGGCGAAGATGATATTACCCTGATTACGCAAGATAGCGTAGTCAAAACGTTTGATGATATTTTAACCGCACTGACTTTAACCGTTGCCAGTATTGCTAGTATTAGCTTAGCGGTCGCGGGGATCTTAGTTATGAATGTCATGTGGGTCAGCGTAACTCAAAGAACTTCGGAAATTGGCTTGTTAAAAGCATTAGGAGCTACGCCGCGTCAGTTGTTGTGGTTGTTTTTGACAGAAGCAGCAATGTTATCAGTTGCGGGAGCCTTATCCGGTTTGTTGTTAGGTAAACTTGCTTTAGTGGTATTACAAACGATTTACCCTGATTTCCCGCTTTATTTACCGGCTTGGGCTGTGGCGGCCGCTTTAGCTGTAGCCTTATTGACGGCATTAATATTTGGTGTATTGCCCGCTAGGCAAGCCGCCAAAATGGATCCCGTTGCCGCGCTGAGTAAGAGGTAGCCATGCATTACGCTGATTTAATCAAGCTCTCTTACCGTACTGTCATCAGTCATAAATTACGTTCTTGTTTAACCGCTTTAGGTTTGGTCATCGGTATTGCCGCGGTGATTATTTTAACCTCGATCGGACGTGGCATTCATCATTATGTATTAGCTGAGTTCACCCAGTTTGGCACCCATTTAGTCGCCGTATTTCCAGGTAAAACCACTACTTTAGGCTTATCTGGCGCGACGATTAGTACGGTACGACCGCTAACGGTTGCTGATGCAGTGAGCATAAGCAAGCTAGATAATATTATGGCAGTATTACCGCTGGTGCAGGGCAATGCGCGTATAGAAGCAGGTAAAAAACAGCGGCGCAGTACGGTTTTAGGTGTCGGTTCGGCAGTGCCAGAAGTATGGAAAATCAATATCGCCAACGGGCGTTTTTTACCTGCTGGAGAGCAAGTAAATCCGCGTGCTTTTGCAGTACTTGGACATAAATTGGCACAAGAGTTATTTACGCATACCAACCCACTTGGACAACGTATTCGTATCGGCAGTGATCGCTTTCGTGTTTTGGGCGTAATGGAGAAAAAAGGCCAGATGCTGGGCTTTGATATGGACGATACGATTTATATCCCAACAGCAAAAGCATTAGAGTTATTCGATCGTCAAGGCGTGATGGAAATTGATGTCTTGTATACTAGTCATGCATCAGCAGCAAGCATAGAGCGAAGTATTAAACGCTTATTAATCACCCGGCATGGAGGTGAAGATTTTAGTTTGATTACTCAAGATCAAATGCTTAAAAGTATGGACTCTATTTTAAATATACTGACTTTAGCGGTCGGCGCATTAGGAGGGATTTCTTTATTGGTTGGCTCGGTAGGCATTCTAACGATTATGACCATCGCTGTTTCAGAACGTATTTCTGAGATTGGTTTATTACGCGCTTTAGGGGCAGAGCAAGAGACGGTTTTTAAGCTTTTCTTAGCTGAGGCTTTGGTGCTCAGTCTGGCTGGCGGTTGTGCTGGTGTTTTGTTAGGTGTGCTGATCGTACAAATTATTGGCTATGCGCTGCCTGGGTTACCTGTGCAATTAGCTTGGATATATATTATGGCCGCGTTTGTGGTGTCAGTATTAATTGGCCTTATTGCTGGCGTGATACCAGCAATGAAAGCCGCCCGATTGAATCCCTTAGAGGCTTTACGGGCTGAGTAGGTACTAACTTGCCAAAATATCAGAAGCCGTTATTGTGGGAATAATGGAAGTAAACTTTATTTCGTAACTGATTTAATGGAGTTTAAAAATATAGTCAAATTGTTGAAGAAGCATTTGACGAATTTACCGCCGTTGTGTTTGTACTGTTTTTTAAGTGCTTTTTTCACTTCCCAAGTACCTTTATAGCCTAATGGAAATACCACTAAGTCACCTGCTTTGAAAGTAGTTGAAGGGCTGCCATCTTCAGGTGTCATTTCACATTCACCTTCTACAATATATGCTGTTTCTGTCGTAACGAATTCCCATGGGAATACAGCTACTTCTTTTTCCCATGTTGGCCAGTTAGCAACGCCCATTTCTTTTAAAAGTGCTTCGCTTGGGTTGCTATCAACTGTAATTTTTTTCATGTTATTCCTGTAGTTAGATTTATGCCCAGAATCAGAATGATTTGGGATGCTCCATAGTATGTTGTTCCCCCTGTTTTGCCTAGAAGAATCTATTCCTTTAGCGCTTTATAATGTGACGGATATTTTATATCTCATAATTGAAACATAAAAAACACCTTTATTCATGCCCGACTTGATCGGGTAAAGCAACTGGGCAACATCCCCAATCGGGGCTAATGATTGTCTCGCGAATAAAACGATGAATACTGCTATAGGGCCAATCAATAGGGCGAGTAACTTTGCCATGTTTTACTGGGTTGTAATGGATATAATTAATGTGCTGATTAAAATCTTTTTCATCTCGAATACGGTGCTCCCAAAATCGACGTTGCCATATTGCTTGCTCTTGTTTTCGCTGCCTACTTGCAAAAACAATGGGGCGTTGCTCTTGCGGGATTGAGGCGGTAAAAGCGCGTTTAATATTACGCCACCGAATGGAATAATCAGCGTCATTAGGTGGTAATGTCCAAATGGCATGAATATGGTCAGGGATAATAACAATGGCATCAATCGTAAACGGGCGACGAACCATTTCAGCATGAAATGCAGCCCGTAATATTGCAACAGCATCGGGCTTGCTAAACAGTGGTGCGCGTTGAAACGTCACAACTGTAAAAAAGTAACTTGCTCCTTGTGTGTAATCACGTCGGTATTGCATTTATTTTGTACCGCGGTTAATGGGTATGTAGGTTAGGTTACATCTTTTTGTAACCCAACGCATTGCGTGGTAAATGTTGGGTTGAAAAAGCACCAACCCAACCTTGTATATTAAATGCATCTCTAAAAACACAGAATTATTTAACCCACTTGTTTATAGTAGATAACTGATTTTCTGGGGAAGCCGTCCCAACCTTAAGCCTTGAGCTTGTGTGTAGATTG
>Ga0209290_1000151_pt1 | contig 64893 bp, 53 predicted proteins | sample EN1Hudsemesocosm_2_FD_184632 | JGI IMG/M metagenome (GOLD analysis project Ga0209290, IMG submission 184632) | Methane-oxidizing microbial communities from mesocosms in the Hudson Canyon - EN10B Hudson Canyon (SPAdes) (version 2) | ecosystem: Environmental > Aquatic > Marine > Cold seeps... | reverse complement strand
AAGAATAAGAGGAGAGTCGATACAGCTTAATAACTGGGGAAATTTTTGCCATTTTTTTCGATCCATTCCATCGATGCTTTATTCCAGCTCATTCGACGGCCGGTAACTTGTTGAGCTTCTTTACGGTATTGATTGATATGACAAACTTGTTCGACCATGCGTGCTTTAAATGCATCATCCTTATCTAGGAATTGGACGCCTAGTTCAAACTTATCTTTAGATTTTTCGCACCATTGAACAACCGCATTGGCTTTAAAAACAGGTTTTATGGAACGTATTTTAATTTTCACAATGGTATTGGTATTGATCCGGGTGGGAGAATAAAAAGACAGACCGCCTTCACTGATATTATTTAGCGGAAAGCTATTTAGTCCCAGACATAACTGTTCTTTTGCGCTTTGGGGGGTGACTTCCAAAGGCACGTTGGTCGGGTGGCGTATATATTCACGAGAGTGTTGGGGATTCATATCTTTATACTTCTTATAACTACTATCTTATAATAACTTGATATGAATATGGCTCTAAAACGTGCATTTGTCACACTTTTTATAAAAATAATTCACAAAGTGATTTCCTTATTTTGTCTTGTGAACTATTGAATACTTATGTGTTGACTAATATTTCGGTTTAACTTATTGTTCTATATCTGAATTTTCTTATCAGCAAATAATATCATGTACTCAGCACTGCTACGAAGCGTGAATAATAATTCTGGGGGTAAACCATCTAGCTCGATGCTATCTAAGAGGTTTTTTATTTCAAGACCTAAGTCTGTATCCCCTTCAATTACCAAGTCTCGTTGGAAGAACAAGGTATCAGGGTCTTCTTTTTGAGCCGCCAGCAATACAAAACTTTTTAAAGAGCCCCGAATACACACATCAAATCGCCCCTGTTTTTGCATCAAAACTTCACGCTGAGGTCCGCAAGAGAAAAACCAGTTGACGTCAATTTCTGGAATTTCTATTTTTAGCCATTTTTGTTGAAGAAAGTCTAAGTCGCCTTCTGCCAACGGCGTCTCGAATGCACTTTTTAACACTTTTTTCAAAACCAGGCTTTGTAGGCCGAAAGGCAAGTGTGATACCGGTTTGAGTAAGAGTTCTGGGATCTTGGGTAGCAAAGTGCGTGGAGCGGGTGGCAATTTAGGTAGAAACTTAGGAAGCATTAATGCACTGGCAAAAAACATCTGGCTAAACTCACTCAAGGTAGATAAAAAGTTGAATTACGAATAGCCACCTAATATATCCAGTTAAAGGGGTATATTAAATACCTCTCTTGAGGGATAGTGCCTACCTAAGCATTTCTTCAGAATAAGCGGATCATTTTTCTGAGTATTCGCTAATGGATCTGGTTTGCCCAGCAGGTAGCTTGCCTGCACTAAAAAAAGCGGTCGATAACGGTGCTAGTGCTGTTTATGTCGGATTTAAAGATGAAACCAATGCGCGTCATTTTTCAGGTTTGAATTTCAAGGAAGCCAAGGTTCAGTCTGCCGTCGATTATGCGCGCTCCAAAGGAGTGAAATTATATATTGCGGTGAATACCTACTCTCAACCGGATGGCTGGGATAAATGGCAAAAAGCGGTAGACGTTGCGGCAGGCATTGAAGCCGATGCGTTGATTTGCGCTGATATGGGGGTCTTGGATTATGCGACACAAAAACACCCGAATTTGAATTTACATTTGTCTGTTCAAGGTTCAAGTACCAATAGTGAATCTTTGAGTTTTTATAAGAACAATTTCAATATCAAGCGGGCTGTTTTGCCACGCGTTTTGTCACTTAAGCAAGTCGCGCAAGTGGCAAAAAAATCTCCGGTTGAGTTGGAAGTTTTTGCCTTTGGCTCCTTATGTATCATGGCTGAAGGCCGCTGTTATTTATCTTCTTATCTTACTGATCAATCCCCTAACACCTGTGGCGCCTGCTCACCTGCTAACTTTGTTCGCTGGGAAGAAACTGACGAGGGTCTTGAATCACGATTGAATGAAGTGTTAATCGATCGTTATCAGGAAGGTGAAAAAGCAGGGTACCCAACCTTATGTAAGGGACGGTTTGAGGTTGAAGGGCGAGTCTATAATGCCTTGGAAGAACCTACTAGCTTAAATACGATTGAGCTTATCCCTGACTTGCATGAAATTGGTATCAAGGCGGTAAAAATTGAAGGGCGTCAACGTAGCCCTGCGTATGTAGAGCAAGTGGTTTCTGTCTGGCGAAAAGCGCTTGATTCTTATGCACGTGATCCTGAAAATTTCAAGGTCAAACCTCAGTGGGCCAAGCCTTTGGCGAATGTGTCAGAAGGCTCTCAAACCACACTCGGCGCTTATACTCGCGCATGGCAATAGTGATTTACGGAGACGAAAAATGAAAGTATCACTTGGCCCAGTTCTATTTTTTTGGCCTAAGCAAAGAGTTTATGATTTTTACGAGCAGATGCTACAGACTTCTGTGGATACCATTTATCTGGGTGAGACGGTTTGCTCTAAAAGGCGGGAACTAAAAACGGCTGAATGGATAGAGTTGGCTTCTCACTTAGCCGAGTCCGGTAAAGAGGTGGTTTTATCTAGTCTGGCTTTATTAATGGCTGACTCTGAGCTCAGCTCACTTAGAACCTTGTGTAACAACGCGCCGGTTAAAATTGAAGCCAATGATATCTCAGCTGTGCAGCTGATGAGTGAGAAAAAATTACCCTTTGTGTGTGGTCCAAGCACCAATATCTACAATGCGCGTACGCTAAGGCTCATGCAAAAAAATGGCGCAATGCGTTGGGTGATGCCAGTAGAACTCTCGGGGCATTGTCTGAACACTATTTTGAAAGAAGCCGATGACTTAGGCTTTGGCAATAAAATAGAAACTGAAGTATTTAGTTATGGGCACTTACCGCTGGCATATTCTGCTCGCTGCTTTACGGCCAGATATCTGGATTTACCTAAAGACGACTGTCGCTTCAGTTGTATTGATTACCCTGAAGGAGTGGAGGTCAGAAGCCAAGAGCAGCAGGCACTATTTAATATCAACGGCACGCAAACTCAATCTTCTTCTGTCTATAACCTGCTGGGCCAAGTAGCCGAAATGCAGAAGATGGGGGTCGATATCTTGAGAATTAGCCCTCGTGCTGAAGACACTGCCAGCATTATCGAACGCTTTAAGTCTGCCATTAAAGGCGAGTCTCAAGAAATATCTCTGAGTAATAGTGCTTGTAATGGTTATTGGTATGCCAAGCCCGGCATGGATCTTATCGCAGAAAACCAGCCCGATGCGGGGCAGCTCTCTTGTTAGATGTGCCTCGGACGTATCTGTCTTTTGGGCAGTATATGCAGCAACAGCATGGTGAGCATGTTCATAAGTTATCATTGAATGCATCATTTACCTGTCCTAACCGGGATGGCACTAAAGGGATAGGCGGTTGTACCTTTTGCAATAACGCATCCTTTAGTCCAAACGCCAAGGCGCCTGATTCAATAGAGTCTCAAATATCCAAAGGTAAAGCTGTTATTGCCCGTCGCACGGGTGCAAAAAAGTTTTTGGCTTACTTTCAGGCTTATACCAACACTTATGATGAAGCCGAAAACCTCAAGCGTCTTTATGATCGTGCTTTGGCAGTAGAAGGGGTGATTGGTTTATCAATCGGTACTCGGCCAGATTGTGTACCTGACTCGGTATTGGATTTACTGGTGGAATATCAAAATCAGGGTTATGTTATTTGGCTGGAGTTAGGCTTGCAGAGTGCATTTGATGATTCTTTAGCGAGAGTTAATCGAGGTCATGGTTGGGCTGAATATGAAGATACTTGTCAACGGGCACGCGCTAAAGGTTTGAAAGTATGTACTCACTTAATCGTAGGATTACCTGGAGAGCGTGCTGAAGATAGTATTCAGTCTCTTGAAAAAGTATTGGCACTGGGAACCGATGGTGTGAAATTTCATCCGCTGCATATTGTTAAAGGTACGCAGTTAGCCAGGCAATGGAAAGCAGGAGAATATCAACCCGTGTCCTTGGAAGATTATATTTCTACTGTGGTTAAAATGGTTGATATGCTGCCCGAGCAGGTAATTGTGCACCGCCTAACGGGAACCGCTTCGCCAGATATACTACTTGCACCAGCCTGGTGTGCTAAAAAATGGTCTGTGTTGAACGAAATTACGCGTCAACTGGACCGGGCAGCTTAAGAATCTTTCCGTGCCTTTTGAATATGTTGTTGTAATATTTTGGCTGATTCCGCAGCGGGCATTTCTGGGAAATTCTGGCAGATAAAAGTTAAATAATTTTGGGCGGTTTGTTTTTGGTTAAACTTTGAAAGCAAGGTCTTAGCTGTCAGTAAGTATAAATCGGCTAATTCCGAGCATGGATCAAAGCGGGTATGGGCGTCTTTTGCTAGCCATAAAACCAGTTTATATTGCTTGTGTTGAAGAAATGACTCCGCTAATAAACAGCTTAACTTTGCATCAAAAAGTTTGAATTCCGGATTATGTTTCTTCAGCTTCTCTATGAAGACGCCAGCACTTTCAATTTGTCCTCTATCCAGCATTAATCGCAGAAATAACTGAGCGTAACGCTCCAGCTTGTCTAAGTTATTTTTTGCTGTAAGTAATTGATATAATTGCTGTCTGCGTAAATCAGAATGGCTGTTTCGTTTCAACTCATTCTCTAGCAAGATGATAGCGTGTTCGAACTCTCCTCCTTTTACTGCAATGTCGATATCGGCATCTAGACGCTTTAGTTGTTCGTTGTCATTCAGGCTTTTGTTTGGGCTGTTTTCAGCCGTTTTCTTAGTTGGTTCTTCCATGGGTAAAAAAGCATTATTCTGGCGCATAACGTAGGCAAATAAACCAAAAATTGAAAAGGTGAAATATCCCATAGCGGCTGTGGTGAGTGTGGGTGTAAATATGTCTGGAAGATGCTGTTTCGAAAAATCATAAATAATAAATGTGATGACATAGGCTAGAAAAACATAAGCGATTAAGCCTAAATAAGAGAGGCGCATTTGTTGAATAATTTGAAACCAAGTAGGCGAAGGTCCAATATCAAAATTATTTGCGGTGAGATGCTTAGTTCTTCTGGAGCTTGTTACCTTGATTTGGGGGATCTGGGCCATTAACAGAGCTGATATGGCGCTAAGTGTTAATGTAGCGAAGACAAAGGCAGGAACCTGGCCAAAAAAAGAATGAATGAGCAGGGGAGAGAACAAGCAAACTGAAAAAATAGTACTGACTCCCAGATTCATTTTAATTCTGTCAGGTGAAAATAACAGGCTTAAATCCGGTGCTTTTAGGCTGCCAAGTTGAACTGCCTGAGCGCATAAACTGCCATAAATTGATAAACATAAAACAATAAAAAGTGAACTTAATAATGAGGCTATAAAGTTGGTGCCAAAAAGCATGGAAACTAATGTTGTAATCACTATGGCCAAAACAGGTTCCGGCTGGAAAGGCGCACGGAAATAATAACCTGCTGCTAACCAAAAGGGTTTGCTGTGATTGTCTCGACTATTTAGGTATCTCATTGATTGCGAGCAATGAGGGCAGAATGCGGTACGTGAATATTCATCTGCATCAGGCATACAGGCTTTATCAAAAAAGATATGACAAGTGTCACAGGCCCATTTGGCAGGTGAAATCGGATGGTAATGGCAATAGTGCTTCAAATTTAATGCTCGCGTATAGAGATATTTTTTTGCCTGAAAATCTAGCATAATGGCGATCTACAGATAAATATAATCTTTTTGAAATAGGAAGCAAATAAAGCGTGAGTCAAAATCAGCAAGTTGAAGGTCGCCGTGGTCGGCTTTATATCATCTCAGCACCCTCAGGTGCGGGCAAAACAAGTCTTGTAGCTGCTTTATTAGAGCTTGATTCTCAGGTTGAAGTCTCAGTTTCGCATACCACTCGGGCATCACGTCCCGGTGAGCAACATGGTGTGAATTATCACTTTGTTTCCTTAACTGAGTTTGAGTCAGTTATCGCTGATTCAGGCTTTTTAGAACATGCTAAAGTATTTGATAATTACTATGGCACCTCAAAGCAATGGTTAGAAGAGCGTTTGGCTGTCGGTCAGGATGTCATTCTTGAAATAGACTGGCAGGGTGCGCAACAAGTGAGGGAAATACTACCTGATGCATTAAGTGTTTTTATTTTACCGCCTTCCAAAGCAGCGCTTCGCTCACGCCTACAAGGTCGAGGCCAAGATAGTAGCGAAGTGATCGAACGCCGCATGTCTGATGCAGAATCAGAGTGCAGTCATTACAATGAGTACGATTATTTGGTGATTAATGATCAGTTTGATGCGGCTTTGCAGAATTTGGCCGCTATTTTTAAGGCCAACCGTTTGCAGACGGCTCAGCAAAGCTTGCAGAATAAAGAAATTTTAGGCGAGCTATTGTCTTCTTAGGCTGGTTTTCGTAAGATATGCGGTCTTTTTTAGGCTGTGTGTCTTATGCACGCAGTCATTGCATCTTCCCAGAGGTAATAATTTAATGGCTAGAGTGACCGTTGAAGATTGTTTAGAAAATGTTGATAACCGTTTTGAATTAGTTATGGTTTCAACCAAGCGCGCAAGACAACTAGCAAATGGCGGTAAAGAGCCTTTCGTAGATTGGGAAAATGATAAGCCAACCGTAGTGGCGCTGAGAGAAATTGCTGAAGGCTTTATTACCAATGACATTATTAAGCAAGAAGAGCTTTCTTAAGCTCTCCCTTAGGCTTTCTTTCTTAAGACAAGGGCTCTAAAAAGCTCGAGTATTTAAGAAAATATGCGATTTATATCGCGCGATTGAAATATCGCTTGAAAATCCCTCACTCTCACTTAATATAGGTGTGAGCGCGAAAAGCTGAACGTGATCCGTTCAGCTTTTTTTTTGTCTGTTATTTTATCTCCATAAACGATAACAACGATTCATAACGACGCTTGGTTGAAACTAAAAAGTTGAAATGAAAAAGTTGAAATGAAAACTACTTGACGACAGAAAGAGTATTGATGGAAAAGCTTGCAGAAACCTTAAGAGCCTATCTGGACGACCATAAAGTCCAAATGATTTCGCGAGCGTATGATTGTGCAAAAGACGCGCATGAAGGTCAGTTTAGACGCAGTGGCGAACCTTATATTATTCATCCGCTTGCCGTAGCTAAAATATTGGCGGGTCTTCATATGGACCATGAAACACTCATGGCAGCCTTGTTACACGATGTCATAGAAGATACCGATGTTTCAAAAGAAGAATTAGCGGCTCAATTTGGTGACGCTGTCGCTGACCTTGTTGATGGGGTGAGTAAACTAACTCAAATAGAATTCAAATCCAAAGCTGAAGCTCAGGCTCATAACTTTCAGAAAATGACCCTGGCAATGGCCAAAGACATTCGTGTCATTTTAGTAAAGTTGGCAGACCGTCTACATAATATGCGTACACTTGGGCCGCTTCATTATGAAAAACGCCGGCGTATCGCCACTGAAACACTTGATATTTATGCGCCGATTGCCAATCGTTTAGGCATTAACAGTATTCGTGTTGAGCTGGAAGATTTGGGTTTTGCTGCGATGCATCCGATGCGCGCCAAATATATTGGCAAAGCGGTAAAAAAGTTACGCGGTAATCACAATGATGTGATCAAAGATATTCAAACCCGTTTAGAAGCCCGGTTAGTAGAGCGAGGCTTAAAAGGTCGAATCGTTGGCCGGGAAAAACACCTCAACAGTATTTATAAGAAAATGAAATACAAGCATAAGTCCTTCCACGAGATTATGGATGTTTATGCTTTCAGGATTATTACCGAGACAGAAGACGATTGTTATCGAGTCTTGGGCGCTGCACATAGTTTATATAAACCACTACCCTTTCGCTTTAAAGATTACATTGCCGTTCCAAAGGTAAATGGTTATCAGTCACTGCATACTACCTTATTTGGTTTGCACGTGAATATTGAGATCCAGATTCGTACCCAGGATATGGAAGATTTCGCTGATTATGGTATTGCTGCGCATTGGCAATATAAAGATGAATCCGATATTGCCTTGGCGAACCAGGTGCGTATTGACCGTTGGCTGAGTGGTTTAAAAGAAATGCGAGAACGTGCGCATGACTCTATGGAGTTTATTGAACACGTTAAAATTGACCTGTTCCCTGATGAAATCTACGTATTTACGCCAAAGGGCGCTATTCTCGAATTACCCGCTGGCGCGACGCCTATCGATTTTGCTTACAGTATTCATACCGATATTGGTCATGCCTGTGTTGCCTGTCGTGTTAATAAGCAGCTCGCCTCATTGAGTGAGCCACTACAAAGTGGCCAGACAGTTGAAATTGTGACCGCGCCGAGTGCAAAACCAAGTCGGGCCTGGTTGAATATTGTCGCCACCGGAAAGGCAAAAAGTAGCATTCGCCACTTCCTGAAAGAACAGCAAGAAGCTGAAAGTTTGTCTTTAGGGCGCAGTCTTCTAGATAAATCCTTGGGTGGAATTAAAGCTTCCTGGGATGATATTAGTGATGATCAGATTCAAAAAGTGCTTGATCATAATCAGGTCGAAAATCTTGACACTTTGTTAAGGAATATTGGTCTTGGTTTGCGTATGCCGTACATAATTGCACGGCAATTAATGTCAGACAATAATCAGGATATTATTGAAACAGAAGATGTGACGGCTGAGCAACCCAAGGTGATGATCAAGGGGACTGAAGGCATGAGCTTGTCTTTTGCTCATTGTTGTTATCCCATACCGGGTGATCCTATTATTGGATTACCTGATACCGGCTCAGGTATTGTAGTGCATGCCGAAGGTTGTCAAAAAGTGATGAACACCAGCAATAACCAGGTTCGGGTGCACTTGTCCTGGGTTAAAGATATTACGGATGAATTTACCGTTGAGTTGAGTGTTGAGCTTGAGCGACAGCGCGGTATTATTGCCGAATTGGCCGCCGCCATCACCCGTGCTGAAGGCAATTTGGAGCGTATCGGTGTGACTGAACAAAATGCCAAACTGAGTGTAGTCAGTGTGGTCTTACATGTACAAGGCCGACGACACCTGGCGAAAGTGATGAAGCGTATACGAGCGATAAAAGCAGTGGTTAGGTTGAATAGAGTGCTTTCTAAATAGCGCTTACTAAACGGCTAATATTGTTAGGCATAAAACGAAGAGATTAAATAGTATAAACATAGAGGACCCTATGAGTAATAAATCTATCATTCAAACAGATCAGGCGCCTGAAGCCATTGGTACTTATTCTCAGGCTGTGAAAGTAGCCGATACGGTTTATTTATCGGGTCAAATTCCTCTGGACCCTGCTACCATGACCTTGGTGGATGGTGATATAGAGCAGCAAATAAAGCGCGTTTTCGATAATCTGGTCGCCGTGTGTGAAGCAGCAGGGGGTACACTACAGGATATCGTTAAGCTGAATATCTTCTTAACCGACCTTAGCCACTTTGCTACAGTAAATGAAATTATGGCGACCTACTTTCAAACGCCTTATCCTGCACGTGCTGCAGTTGGCGTTGCAGCATTACCTAAAGGTGCACAAGTGGAAATGGACGGCATCATGGTGATTAATTAAACGTGATGAGTAAAGAGTAAGCGCTCGATATTTATCTAGCGTGAGTGCAGGATGAACTTAGGAATAGACTAAATATTCTAGATCAGAGACGCTGTGTTCATGTTTTTGTTCAATCCTTATTTGTTGTTGAAAATTTATAATCTATTTCACTGTTGACCATAAAAGTGTTCTTGGAACGATTCTCGAAAACGCTGATGGCAATCCAAACATGTGGTTTGCAGCTTTGAAAAATTAGATATCACTTGGTAGCCGTTTTTTTTTGCGGCAGCCTCTTTGAGTCGAAGTGCTGTATCGTGAGTTTTTCCATCGAAGCTCTTAAATTTTGTTACATTCGTGCCTACAAAACTTAAGATTCGAATTTTCTCTGTAAAGGGGGGTTTTGGGTGGTCGGCTATTTTTAGCGCCGCTTCTTTAACGCGTTTCCAGTCTTCATGTGAAATGCCGTTTGTAATTTCCTGCATATTTTTATTCATGTCTTGCATGATTTTTTGAAGAACCAAGGGTTTGATGGCTTGATCTTGAGTCTCAGCCATTACTAGGTTTGTACTTACCGTCATACCTAAAGCGATAATCAATGTTGATAGAATTTTGATCATATTTTATTACTTGCCTTTCTGTAGTGGCGTATCAAACAATAAGGGCACAAAGACATAACCTTCATGGGTATGTGAATAGTCGATTTTCCCTGCCTTATCTTTCTTTAATTCAATAATACTGTTATCTACGGGCACCACCAACTTGCCGTCAGGAGCAAGTTGATCTATCAAAGCCTGGGGGACTTTATCTTTGGCAGCAGCACTCACCAATATACGATCAAATGGAGAGTGTTCAGCTAAACCTAAGGTGTTTTGTGCCAGGTAAAATGCCACGTTAGTGTAACCAAGCCGAGTACAGTTTTCCTCTCCAAAATATTTCAATTCGGCTATACGCTCTGTGGCAAAAATATGTCCGCTATCTCCTACTAATTCAGATAGTAGTGCTGTGGTCCAACCAGAGCCTGAACCTACGTCCAAAATTTTGTCACCAGGCTGAGGAGCAAGCCAAGTAAGCATATGCTTAACTGTCGTGGGTTGACTGATAGTTTGCAAGAAACCAATTGGGAAAGGTGCATCTACATCAGCCCAGTTTTTATCAGCATCACGCATGAACTCACTACGCTCTACCTGAGAAAAGGCCATGTCGATACGTGTACTCAGCGCGACTGAAATCATGATGAATCACTCCCTCAGGATTTATTTGCTTAGGTACTTCTTATCAGTACTACTATCAAACGCTTATTCCATGGTGAAGACAAGAAGGTTGTAACAATATTTTTCTCGCTGACTATATTAAGACTAAGGGCTCGAAAGTTTTAATTCAAACTGCCCCTTCTTTAGTTCATGCCCATTAATAATGATCTCTATGCCATGCTGGCCAGGATAATAAGTCCGGGTTGAGATAAGTTTAAAGGGGTGTTTTTTAATGACGTGCTTTTTTTGTATGCTGAGATCCGATTCTGAAATTTTGAAGATTTTACGAGATTGCTGGCCATTCTTCTTCATGAAATCAATAGCGTACTCAATGCGTAAATTCCCTAGCGATTGCTCGCTTGTATTCAAGGTAAACGAAAATTCAAACTGACCACCTATATTGGCCGATGCCTGATAATTAAAATTTTCTAGCTTGATATGCTCGGGTTTAGCGAAGTTAAACAGCGTCATAATCTCGGGCGCGCCTTGTTTCAGCAGTGTTCGGCAGGCATGTTTGATTAGCCGGTCAGTATCTTTATGTTGACCTAACCAGGACTGCGCAATATTGATCACTGTTTGAGGGTTGTCTTTGGCGATGTCATTGAGGTTATTGGCGACACTACGGCGAACATATTCACTTTCATCCTGTTTGAGTTTTTCCAGTATGGATAAAATAGCCGTGGGGTCTTGTTTGAAATCAGGTAAGGCCATTGCCCAAGGTAAGCGAGGTCGACAGCCTTCACTGGCGAGTCGGCGTAAATGCTCGTCATCTGACTCCGCCCAGCGCTCCATTTGGTGCATCATCTTGTCGGGGTACTGCTTGATAAAAGGTCGAACAGCAAACTCTGCGCTCGAATTTGCTGTGAAGTGCGCTAAGGCTGAAATTGAAATATCATACTCATCTAGGCCATAAAGCTCGACATAAGTCGGAAAGAACATGTACTCAAAACCACTAAAATTGCTTGAAACCGTTTTGAGAACTTCAATCGCTTTTGAATAAGGCTTCGGTAAAAACTGATAAAGCGCTTCGGCAATATGCTTCATGCGCTCTTTAAGTTCTTTATCTTGCCATTGTGCATCAAAAACGTGGGCTTGAAATAAAACTGACTCGAAGCTTGAGTGAGAGGCTGTGATTGTCTTTGCAAGCTGGTTTATAAGTTCGCTTGTGTATAAATTCTTCAGTGGTTCAGGCATTTTTCTGCTTAGGTCTGTTAGTGATGAGTTTTTGTTCGAAATGCTTAGGGAGTCTTCAACATCTCCAAGTAGCCTTCTTTATAGCTTGGGAACTTGAGCTGATAGCCACTTTCAAGCAGGCGTTTATTGCTCAGGCGCTTATTACCGCTACGTCTCGAGTTGCCGGCTTGCTCGCTTTGTTGTTCATTTTTTTGGGGAGTCAGTGGCGCTAATTCAATATTGAGTCCTTTTGCAATAAAGCTTATGACCTCATTGAGGTTAATTGGTTCATTGTCAGTAGCGATATATAAGGGCTCAAGATTCTGGTTTTGCATGTCTTGGCGGATAAGATGCAGTATAAAGCCGACACAGTCATCTTCGTGAATACGATTCGTCAGTCGGATGTCGTGACTGATCAAGGCCTGCTGCTGTTTTACTTGTTGAATGAGACGTGAGCGACTACGGCCATAAATACCGCTAAAACGAATGACGGTACTGGGTATATCAAAAGCTTTAAGCAGAGCCTCGGCCTCCAGAAGTACTCTGCCCGAAAAGTTTGTGGGTAAGGTTGCGCTGCCTTCATCAAACCATTGACTGTCATTCTGATGAAATACACTGGTGCTCGAAATAAAGAAGATGCGTTTTAAGCTAGAGGTGTCTGGTAAGGTTTCAAGGGTGTTTTTCAAGCCTGTGACATATGTGTCCCGGTAGCCTTGTTCTGAACGCTCCCCTGGCGTCAAACAGTAAATCAGATAGTGGATATCCTGAGGAATAGTTTGAAAAGCGTGCTCCAAACTGGCGACGTCAGTGACATCGGCGCTGAGCAATTCAAGGCCTGGTATCGCCTCAGGCGCACCTTTTCTTAAGCCCCAAACTTGATTTTCGAGGGCCAGTTTTTTTGCAACACGTGAACCTATCTTGCCACAACCGACGATCAGTATGCGTTTACCTTGCATGTCTTAAGCAACCCTTGTAAGACTTACACTTAAGTAAGTGGTTGAATTTTCGTTAATTTCGATAGTGTAAGACTTTTTGCATTTATTCATAGGTATATAACCGTCTTGTTAAGCTAGAAATACAAGATAAACCACTTTGCCATTTCTGAGCTTGCAGGCGTTTTCAGCGGCATTTGATAACGATGCTTTAGTATCACGAAGGAGTCAAACAGTAAGGCATACTATTTTGGCAGTTCTAGGGTGTGAGATGTACAGAGTTACACGTCAAATTGCATGCAGGCCCACTCTACAGAAACTTCAGGGGGTTGTTATTTTCAGGGTAATTTAGCCAGTTTGAAATTCGTGGTAATAAATGAAAGTGAGCATTAGCATTCCCTTTTAGGCACGCTAAAAACAGTTGGCCATGAACGGTGGGTTCAACTGGTCAACGCAACACTTTATTCTTAAGTGAAATAAGGCGTGTTGACAATAACACTGGCACTTTAAACCGAATTCTGCCCATAGAGCTGTTTTGTGCTCTACTCGAACTTTATGAAGATATGGAGGTAGAGTCTACTGAATCCCTACCACTTGCTGAAGTTTGTTTCTCAGTAACTGCAACATCGAACTCAACTTTTTGTTATGGCACGCTGACTTCCGAGAATATGTATCGTCTGTTTTTATGCTGGTACCGTGTTTATGCGGTGGTTGGATACACCACCCCCAAATTCTTTTACTTACTAAGATATATTTGGGCTCATTATGAACGTACGAATAGGAAAATACACTCTCCAAATATACCTGAAACCTGTAGCTTTATATCTGCGGTCATTTGTACGTTAATATTAGTTGTTTATAATGAAGATTTTACTAAGGTATACAGCGCAAGTTTTGCTGTATCGGCATTTTTCTTTTTTTCCGCGGGTATTGTTTTAAGTGATTGCGGATACTAACCTACCAAAGTTTTACAGTAATAATACAGTCGAATAATGGTTACCTTGTGATGTAGCTTCTAACTGCTTGCTGCATTGATTACTTCAATGATAGCAGGATGTTTGGTTCGTCGTTCAGGAGAGATCACAAAATATTGTTCTTTTATTTCTTCCGTGCGTCCGATAATTTTGACCTGGTATTGAGCTGCAATCGTTTCTTCAATGAGAGTTGGCCCGGTAAACACACCATAGCCCGCCTGCCCAAAAGATTTCAGCAGAGCGCTGTCGTCAAATTCGGCGACAATGTTCGGTGCTATATCGTGCTTTTCCAGCCAAGAAGACACGCGTTGCCTGACAGCCGCTTTTTTGCCTTGCATGAGAAAGGGCTGCCCTGATAATGATTGAGGAAATCCATTACCACATTGGGACGCCAGTTGCTTTGATGCAAAAAATGTAAACCCGCTCTCGATAAGCTGGTGATTGTAGGCCTTGACGTGACTGCCCATTTGAAGAGGCTGGTCGGTTAATATCATATCCAGTCTATTGACGGCTAAATCGGCCAACAAACTATCCTGATCACCTTCATGACAAACTAGGCGCACCGGCTCCTCCATATTTAAGGCAGGACTAAGCAGCTTATAGGCCAGTACTTTCGGTATCACATCCGTAATGCCAACTGTGAATGTTAACCAGCGAGTTGGTTCCTGGCTTTTCAGTACATTCTTTAGCTCATCACCTAGATGAAATATTTCTTCAGCATAGCCATAAATCAACCGCCCCATTTCTGAAAGTTGTAGTTTTTTTCCTCGGCGGTCAAATAGTTCGACACCAATTTGAGCTTCGAAGCGTGTAATTTGGCCACTAATTGTTTGTGGTGTCAGGTTCAACCTAGTACAGGCTTTGGCAATACTTCCGTCGGTAGCGACAGCATAAAAATAATAGAGATGATTGTAGTTAATGGGTGTCATAAAATTATAACCTTCGAAATATTCGATTATTAATGCAATATTATTCGAATTTACAGAGGACTACAAATTAGTTATAAATAACATCCCAGCTAGCTGCATAACCTGAGGACAATATGTCTCTAAACGAACTCACTTATATACTTCAGCATGACTTAGATGTAGGCACGAAATGAAAATTAGCGCTTATTTACTTGTCATAACATCACTCATATCCTATTCTGCTTTTGCTGTTGAAAATGTCGAGGCGAATGACGAATCGCAAATTCTCGCATCCTGTCGGGATCTAATGGTCACTCCTGGCCATGAGAGCGCCAAGCCCTGCATCTACTTTATTCAAGGGTTCTTAGGCGCAGCCCAAGCCTCGGCTCCACCAGCCATAAATAAAAAAAATGAGGACCGTAAAGCGTATTCATTTATGAGCAGACCTTCTCCTTTCATAAACAAAAAACCACCTGTACGTTTTATTCCTTTTTGTGTACCCGATGACGAACCAGAAACGCGTGTTATTAACATTATTTCGAAGCAACTGCTTCCCCCAATCGATACGCCAAAAATTTTAAGAGAAGTAATTTTCTCGACACTAAAAACTGAATATCCCTGTAAATAGGTAATTCCAAATTGAGCAACTGGAATCGACAAGAAAAGTTAATATTCAGTCTAAAGGCTTGATATTCACGGAAACGCTAAAAGCGCATATTCAGCAAAAGCTACGATTCGCTTTTTACCAAATGGAGCCATATATCTCGGTGATATCTATTTGTATCGGAAAACCTAAAGATAGAGTTGGTAAGTATTGCAAACTTAGGGTTTCTAATCCCAACAAGGAATACGTCGTAATTAAGGATACGCAAGCGGAACTCTATTACGCGTTTGATAGAGCGGTGTAACGAGCTACCCCCTCAGAAGTACACCTACTTACCGAGCGACGAAAGCAGCAAAAAAGTTCTGCACAGATTAGACCTTCCTCTCAAGACCAGGAAATGCCTTAAGTTCTGGAAACCTGTATTACAAACGGAGAACATTGCCATGCAAACAAATAAAATCCTGACGGCAGATAGCCAGTCTCAAATATTAGAAACCAATAAAGTATTGCGAAATACCTACGCCTTATTGTCCATGACTTTACTATTTAGCGCCCTGGCAGCAGGCACTTCGGCAGCATTGAATCTACCTAATCCAGGCTTGATCATAACGCTTGTAGGATATTTCGGGTTACTCTTTCTGACGACGAAATTTCGTAACAGTAGCACTGGCCTGATCTGTGTTTTTGCACTCACAGGATTTATGGGCTATACGCTTGGACCGATTATTAATGCCTATTTGAGCATGACTAATGGCTCAGAACTTGTCATAACAGCGATGGGCGCCACAGGAGCTATCTTTCTTGGTTTATCAGCCTATGCACTGACCAGCAGGAGAGACTTCAGCTTTATGGGCGGTTTTTTAATGGTCGGGATTCTGGTTGCATTCTTAGCAGGTTTAGGTGCAATTTTTTTTGAAATTCCAGCTTTATCATTAGCGGTATCGGCCATGTTTGTGTTGTTGATGAGTGGTCTGATTCTCTATCAAACTAGCGATATTATTCACGGAGGTGAAACAAATTATATTATGGCGACAGTGACCCTCTATGTCGCCATATTTAATCTATTTACTAGTTTGTTACATTTACTGGGTTTTATGAATGCCGATGAATAAATTATTACGGTAAGGCAGTTAAATTCCTGACTCAGTAAATAACGTGCTTTGGTTCATCAAGGTAAGCATGCCGCATTTGGAAGGAGGTTTCTATGAAGTTATTTAGCATTATTTTATTTTTAATTTTAATTATTTTGGCAGCAAATATTGGGCTTGATGGTGATGCGTTTTCACGTATTTCTGCCATTTGCCTTTATATTATCGGCGGAACTGGCTGTGCGGTTGTTTTGTTGTATAAACCTAGAAGTCTCAACCTTTCCCACCACGCTTCAACTTCGAAGCACAATAGTAAAAGGCAATGGAAGTTTTAAATATAAAATTCAAGGCCTATGTGGGAATCAAGTGTGTTTTAGTTTAGGAGCCTCGATAAAGCACGCAAAGAAAATTTCAAATTCATAATTCAGAGAGATATTATGCCAGCAACGGATAAATTAGTAGCAGGATATCAGCGATTTCGCGACGGTTATTATCAGCAAAACAGAGAGCGACTACTTAAACTAGCCGAAGATGGCCAGTCTCCCAAAATTGCCTTGGTATCCTGCTGTGATTCTCGGGTTGAACCCTCAATTATCCTCGACTGTGAGCCAGGAGATTTATTTGTAATTCGCAACGTCGCAAATTTGGTACCGCCTTGTGAAAGCGATGATAGTTTCCACGGTACGAGTGCGGCCTTGGAGTTTGCCGTCACTGGGTTGGAGGTAGAGAGTATCATTATTCTCGGACATACCCAATGTGGTGGTATTAAGTCCCTGATGGACGCACCACCTCCAACAACGACAAGATCATTTATATCCAAATGGATGAAGCAATTGGAAAGCGTTCGAAATGATATATTGAGTGACGATACTCTTGTTTCTCAAGAGCAGCGTCATCATGCTTGTGAACAGCAAGGCATTTCACAATCTTTGAAGAATTTGATGTCTTTTCCGTGGATAGTTTCACGCGTCAGTGAAGGGAAACTGATGCTGCATGGTTGGTACTATAACCTGAACAGCGCTGAACTTTTTGCTTTACAGGATGACATCGGGGAATTCCGAAAGATTAGTTAGCCGCAAGCAACGAGAAGAAAGCATAGATAATAGATGTACCCTAGGCTCATCTATTATTTTCGCTAGACAGTTAGTCCGCAAAACGGGTTTGAAGTTCTGCGTCCGGACCAAAAGGCCTCAAAAAATTGCCTGGGTACTTCTTTGGTGTACACAAATCAAAAAAGTATCCGAGCCGCAAGTTTGTTAAAGGCGCGCTAAAGATTTCACTCGCTGTTAGTGCGTTGTTATGGTTCGTAACGTCCTCATAAATACATGGTTCGAAAATATCGAATACTAACATTCAAATATTCGACTATTTATGCGTGGTATTCTCTGATAATTTTGCCCTTTAGTGGGAGATTAAATTCCCATATAACACTCGATATGTGCTATTGCAATTGGCATGAGTAACTTTAAGCAGGCATTACAATGGAAGCGACAAGCGCATTGTAATATTCGGAGAAGGCAACGGATTTCTGATGCGACACACTCTTTATCTATCGCTAACTCTGACTGCATTTTGGTTGCTTAATTCAGGTCATTATACTTCGCTCATACTGTCTATTGGAGCGATCTCCATCGCCTTTGTTGTCTATTTAGCACATAAAATGGATGTGGTGGATCAAGAGGCCCAACCCGTACACCTCACGATGAAACTTCCTGGTTACTATTTGTGGCTCACAAAAGAAATTACTCTCGCGAATATTTCCGTTGTCAAACACATATGGCTTGGCAATCAGACAATTTCTCCGACCATGACCATGATTAAAACCAGTCAGAAGACCGATATGGGAAAAGTTATCTATGCAAACTCTATTACGCTGACGCCGGGAACCGTTGCAGTGGACATTGTAGGTGATCAAATTATGGTGCACTCATTATTGCGTGAAAATATTGAAGCCCTGGAAACCGGTGAAATGGATCGCCGGGTAAGGCAGTTGGAAGACTAATGTTAATTGCTGCAACCATTGCCATTTTTGTTGTCATGATCTTGGCAATTATTCGGGGCGTCGTTGGACCTACCCTCTACGACCGTATTCTTGCCGTTAATATGTTTGGTACCAAGACAGTATTGCTTATTGCGCTGTTAGGCTTCGTCATGGGGCGCCCGGATTTTCTAGATATCGCAATGGTCTACGCCCTGATCAATTTTGTCAGCGTGATTGGCGTATTGCACTTTTCCGACTCCTTCGAGTTTAGCCGAAGTCCTCACGACGGCATCCAAGAGAACGGCCCAGCGGAAAAGGATTCATAATGGATACGGTCATCAGTATTAGCAGTGCATTTTGTCTGCTATTAGGGAGCTTTCTCTGTCTAACGGGCGGAATCGGTATTTTGCGGTTTCCTGACTTTTATACGCGTATGCATGCCGTGGGCGTGAGCGATACCTCCGCAGCAGGAATGATTTTAATCGGACTGATGCTTCAAAGTCCGGACGGCATCGTGATAACAAAACTGGTAATAATTCTATTAATGCTGTTATTCATTAACCCGGCGGCAAGCCACGCTTTGGCTCAAGCCGCGATGCAACACGGTCTCAAGCCGTTATTGGATAAGAAAGAGTCAGACAAAAACAATGGCCATAACGAAACAGCGCACGACAGAACACCGAATGAGGGGAGATCGCTATCGAATCCCTAGTTGATATCGTCTTATTGACCTTCCTGGTAGGCATCGCCATTTCTATTGCTCGGATGAAAGACCTGTTTGCGGTGGTCATGCTGTTAGGTATTTATGGCCTGCTATCCGCCAGTTTTTTTGTGTCTATGGATGCTGTTGACGTGGCATTTACAGAAGCATCGGTGGGCGCAGGTATCTCTACTTTACTCATGCTGACGACGATCACCATGGTGGGTCGCTATGAGCATGCAGCGCGTCATAAACCTACTTTGGCATTAGCCGTGATTTTAATTACCGGGGCCTTGCTGATTTACGGTACGCTGGATATGCCATATTTTGGTTCGCCACACGCGCCTGCTAACCTGCATGTTGCACCACAATACCTTAACGATGCCGTGCCAGGTCTAAATAATTCCAAGCAAGAAGTGGGTGTACCGAATGTTGTTACCGCAGTGCTTGCGAGCTATAGAGGCTTTGATACCTTTGGAGAAGCCGCCGTTATCTTTACCGCTGGTGTGGGGGTGTTGGCCTTATTGTCGGTGGTGCGACGCCCCGAGGAAGATGCCGAAATTGATGCCATCAATGATTCAATGCATCAGCAGCATTTGATTCTGCGCATTGTGATTAAAATACTGATTCCTTTTATCTTTTTGTTCGCTCTCTATGTGCAGTTTCATGGCGATTATGGGCCAGGTGGCGGCTTTCAAGCGGGTGTCATCTTTGCGGTAGCTATTATTCTCTACGCCATGTTATTCGGTTTGAGTACGGCGCGACGTGTGATTAATCAGTCCCTTATCCAGATACTTGCTGCCGTCGGCGTGCTGATTTATGGCAGTGTTGGACTGGTTTCTATTTTGAATGGCGGCAATTTCCTTGATTACAGCGCTTTATCTTCTGACCCTGTTGCAGGCCAACACCTGGGCATCCTTGTGATTGAATTGGGTGTGGGTATTACCGTTACATCGGTGATGCTCATCATCTTTTTCAACTTCGCTGGCCGTAGAGAAAATCGACGAGTTAGTGGAAGTGTCACTGGAAATAACTCGAAAAATAGTTCTGCAACTAAGGCTGCAAGATGATTCTGGGACTCTATAACTATTGGGTGGTAGTGGTGCTGATGATGACCGGCTTTTACATCGTTATTGCCCAAGGGAACCTCATCAAGAAAATTGTGGGATTGAATATCTTTCAAACCTCAGTTTTTATCCTATATATCAGTATGGCCAAGGTCGAGGGTGGCTCAGCACCCATTCTGACAGATGGTATAAGCCAATACTCGAACCCCCTTCCTCATGTTTTGATTCTGACGGCCATTGTGGTGGGCATTGCAACGACTTCTTTGGGGCTTGCGCTGGCCGTGCGCATAAAAGAAGCGTATGGCAGCATTGAAGAAGATGAAATTCAGGATAGGGATAATAAAGAGTGTTAGTACAACACCTACCAGTTTTGCAAGTCATAGTGCCGCTGATGGCGGCACCAGCATGTTTGATGTTAAGGCGCTCAAGTCTGGCCTGGCTGTTCAGCCTGATCGTGAGTGGCACAACGTTTCTCATCAGTGCTGTTCTGCTTCAACAGGTGATGACTTCGGGCACCATTATCTATGAGCTGGGTGGCTGGAGCGCCCCTTGGGGTATTGAGTATCGCATTGATGAACTCAATTCCTACCTGTTGCTGATCATTTCAGCGATCAGCACGGTCATTTTACTTGCAGCTCACACCAGTATAGAAAAAGAAATCCCGAAAGACCGCCATACGTTTTTTTATGTTCTATATCTTCTATCGCTTGCCGGTATGCTTGGTATCGTAGCAACTGGCGATGCCTTTAATGTCTTTGTTTTCCTAGAAATTTCTTCGCTTTCAGCATATTCATTGATCTCTCTGGGTAAAGACAGGCGCTCGCTTTGGGCCTCTTATCAATATTTGATTATGGGCACCATTGGCGCCACGTTTATTTTGATAGGGATCGGCCTGATGTATCAAATGACAGGTACGCTGAATATGGAAGATCTTGCCAAGCGCCTACCGGAGGTTGCCCATACACGAACCGTATTCGCTGCATTTGCGTTCTTTATTGTAGGCGTCTGCCTAAAACTGGCCTTGTTTCCTCTGCATCTGTGGATGCCTAATGCTTACGCTTACGCTCCCTCAATCGTAACTGCTTTCTTCGCAGCCACCTCGACCAAGGTTGCTATTTATTTGTTGATTCGTTTCACCTTCTCAATTTTTGGTCTTTCATTTTCCTTCACGACCTTGCCTTTACAGACCATTTTCCTAACACTTGGGTTGCTGGGGATTTTTTCGGCCTCGATTGCGGCCATCTACCAAAAAAATGTCAAACACCTTCTTGCCTACTCAAGCGTGGCCCAGATTGGCTACATGATCGTGGGTTACAGTATTAGTACCACCGCAGGCTTAATGGCAACGCTATTGCACTTGTTCAATCATGCCTTAATGAAAGGCGCTTTGTTCCTGGCTTTAGGGGCCGTAATGTTCCGCATCGGCAGCACCCAATTACGCGATTTCCAGGGTTTGGGTCGTCAAATGCCAATCACTATGGCGGCTATCGTGGTGGGCGGTTTAAGTTTGATTGGTGTACCGCTGACAGTTGGTTTTATCAGCAAGTGGTATCTGGTGCTGGCGGCGATAGAAAACGGTTGGTGGCCGATTGCAGCTCTTATCCTGCTAGGCTCGCTACTGGCTATTGTTTATGTCTGGCGTATTGTTGAAGCGGCCTACTTTAAAGAACCCTCAATAGATAGAGAGCCAATCAAGGAGGCGCCCCTAACCTTTCTAGTACCAGTGTGGATACTGGTGACCGCGAATATTTATTTTGGTGTGGACACCCGCCTTAGCGTTCAAGTTGCACAGGCAGCTTCCCAGAGTTTGTTTGGAGTGAGCCCGTGAATCTGTCTTTGGAGCTGATGCTACAGCTATGCATAATCTTGCCGCTGATTACAACGTTGGGCATCGTCGCGACTGGGCGTAACCCGAATTTGCGCGAAGGAGTGACTATCAGTGCGGCTTTGTTGGTTTTCTATTTTGTTATTAATTTGTACCATGGCCTCCAGCAAGGTGAGCATATCAGTGTTCACTGGGGTCAGATTTTACCCGGATTGCAGCTGAGTTTTACCATCGAAGCGCTGGGAATGATTTTCGCCCTCATTGCTAGTTTCCTCTGGTTCATAACCACAATCTACTCTATTGGTTATATGCGGAGTCACCACGAAAAAAATCAAACGCGCTTCTACTGCTGCTTTGCCATAGCTATTGGCTGCGTGATGGGCATTGCGTTTGCAGACAACTTGTTCACACTGTTTATATTTTACGAGGTATTAACCCTATCCACATATCCGTTGGTCACCCATGCGGGAACTGAGAAAGCTAAAAAAGGTGGACGGATCTATCTGGGGATATTGCTTAGCACCTCAATCGTATTTTTCCTCCTAGCCATCGTCAGTACCTGGTTTGTAGCGGGTACTCTGAACTTTAAACCCGGTGGCATTTTTGGGCCCGAGCCCAATATTATGCTGGTTAGCGTGATACTTGTGCTGTTTGTTTTTGGCATTGGTAAAGCAGCAATTATGCCCTTTCATCGCTGGCTACCAGCAGCAATGGTGGCACCAACACCGGTAAGTTCGCTATTGCATGCTGTTGCTGTGGTAAAAGCGGGTGTCTTCACGGTGTTAAAAGTGTGCGTATTTATCTTTGGTATTGATCTGCTGGACAAATTATCAAGCACCCAGTTTCTTCTCTATTTGGCCGGAGCCACCGTTTTGCTCGCTTCATTAGTTGCCATGCGGCAAGATAATTTAAAAGCACGGCTCGCTTACTCCACGGTAAGTCAATTGGGGTATATCACCCTGGGTGCATTGCTTGCCTCGACATCGGGCGTGATTGGTAGTTCGATGCATATTGCGACCCATGCCTTCGGTAAAATTACCTTGTTTTTCTGTGCCGGTGCGATTCTCGTTGCGGCTCATAAGTCAAAGATAAGCGAAATGGGCGGCCTTGGCCGACAGATGCCGATTACCATGGTAGCGTTTTTTATCGCCAGCCTTAGTATCATCGGCGTACCGCCTGCGGGGGGAACCTGGAGTAAGTGGTATTTATTGATGGGCACAATGGAGGCTGAGCAATGGATTCTGATGGCCGTATTGATGATTAGTTCTTTGCTGAATATCGTCTACCTCTTGCCCATTCCGATTCGTGCATTTTTTCCAGCTAACATGACATCAGCAGGTGACCTTACGATAAAGGAGGCACCACTGCCATCATTGATTGCGCTGTGCATAACCTGTGTGACGTGTATCGTCCTTTTTGCTTATCCCCAGCCACTATATGAATTAGCTACGTCCATTATGGGAACACCAGGAGTCGTCCATGGACAATGAGACAAAACATCTTTTCGATGACCCGAAAAATGTAAAACGCATTTTATGGTTTCTCTATATTAGTTGTGCGCTGCTTTTTGCTCTGGATTTTGTGATTCATCGCCACGTCGCTCACAGCTGGGAAAATCTTTGGGGTTTCTATCCTATTTACGGTTTTGTCGGCTGCTCTATTTTGGTGTTCGTCGCCACCTGGATGCGTACATTTCTCATGCGCCCGGAAGACTACTACGATAAGGATGAAAATACCGACATTGATGTTAAAGAGAGCCCTGTGTTGACTAAAAAACAGATTAAAGATGAGCAACTGACTAAATTAGGTACTTATGATGTGGATGCTTGAGTTACCGCCATTTGCCCCCTTTTTTATCGGCGCGCTGATTGCCGCTGTCACCCGCGGTCCCTTGCGCGGCGCGATCATGGTGGCAATCCCTATTCTTGGAGCTATTCAGCTTTCGATGGTGCCTGAAGGGGTACATCTACAATTCACATTTCTCGATTATCAACTGATACCCTATCAGGTAGACAGACTTAGCCTGATGTTCGGTTATGTTTTCCATATTGCAGCCTTTATCGCCATCGTATACTCCCTGCATGTTCGCGATACCGTACAACAGGTCGCCGCCATCATGTATGCAGGCAGTGGCTTGGGTGCCGTTTTTGCGGGTGATTTATTGACACTATTCGTTTTCTGGGAGTTTTTAGCCTTTACCTCGGTATTCCTAGTTTGGGCACGTAAATCCCAACGCGCTTATGCTGCCGGTATGCGTTATCTGATCATACAAGTCTTATCGGGTGTCATTCTTTTGATCGGCGCGCTGTTTTATGCGGTCGAAAATGGCACTTTGGCATTTGGTTATATCGGTCTGGATGGCATTGCGGGATGGCTGATCTTTATTGCCTTTGGTATTAAATGTGCTTTTCCAATGGCACATAACTGGCTTACAGATGCTTATCCCGAAGCTACGCCGACGGGAACTGTTTTTCTCAGCGCCTTTACCACGAAAGTGGCCGTTTATGCCTTGGCGCGTGGCTATCCTGGTACCGAACTTCTGGTTTATATTGGCGCGGCCATGACCTGTTTTCCAATATTCTTTGCGGTAATCGAAAATGATCTGCGTCGTGTGCTGGCCTACAGCCTTATCAATCAAGTAGGGTTTATGGTTGTTGGTATCGGTATCGGTACTGCGCTTGCCATTAACGGTGCCGTTTCACACGCCTTCAATGATGTCATTTTTAAAGGTTTGTTATTTATGTCGATGGGGGCGGTGCTGCATATGACAGGACGCATCAATGGTTCTGACTTGGGCGGACTATACAAAACCATGCCCAAAACCACCGTACTCTGCATTGTGGGAGCAGCTTCAATTTCAGCTTTCCCGCTTTTTAGTGGTTTCGTTAGCAAATCCATGGTGATGACCGCTGCTTTGGAGAACGGTTTTGACTGGATATGGTTAATGCTGCTGTTTGCCTCTGCGGGTGTTTTCCATCATGCCGGCATTAAAATTCCGTATTTTGCTTTCTTCGCGCACGATTCTGGAATTCGCGCCAGCGATCCTCCCACTAACATGTTAGTGGCTATGTTTATCGCAGCGGGTCTCTGCATTGCCATTGGCATCTACCCAGCAGCGCTATACTCACTGCTGCCTTACGATACCGGTTACAATCCTTACGACGCCACGCACGTCTTAGCACAAACCCAGCTTTTGTTCTTCTCAGCTCTGGCCTTTGTCTGGCTAAACCTCAAAGGCTTATATCCACCCGAATTACGTTCCACTAATCTGGACTTTGATTGGATATATCGTCGTGTTTGTCCAAATATATTACAAAGGATGTTTTCGACCATCTGGGCGATAGACAAAGCTTTGCGTCAGGCATTTTTAGTGAGGTTAGGCCGTTATTTAACTTCTGTTGCACAGAGAAATGAAGGTGTCAGCGGCTTACTTTCGCGCACTTATCCTGCTGGTAGTATGGTGATGTGGGTTGCTGTCATCCTTGGCGTCTACTTATTCCTTAGCTTTTTTCATTGAACGTTTATTTCATTGTTGCTTTAACAGCAATTTGTTAGCTAAGAAACGCTATGCATTTTTTAGCTGGCTTATCTCCCACCATATTTCAGTCAGGACATTCTCGCTTATCTTATTGGTAAGGGCTCTCCCCTAAAGCTAAGTTTTATGCCTTTATATTTTGTAGCTTAGTATGTCATTTTCGATTTATATCGTTCCGTTACGGCTAATTAAGGGGGTATTGGCAATGTTAGCTAAGTCGGTAATCGATAAATTAAGTGCTGGGATATAAATATTTTGTGCTGCAGTATGGCGTTAACTTACGGCTTAGTGAGGATCTGTAATCCTTTGAACTCCTTAGTTAACATGACGTTTGGGAAGCCTATTTTCTTTTGAATGATGATGGTTTCAATATTGTAGGGAACCGAAGCAAGCCTCTCTTACCAACTCCATTTTAGCGCTGACAATTAAAGGGAAATCTGGGTAAGCTTAATTGTGTAGTTTGAAGTCTTGTGTTGCTTTAATTAACCGCATTGAGGCAAACTATTAACCTATTGTTTATAAACCATATAATGAGTACGAAAATCATTGCAATTAACCTTTTCTATATGATTTGTCTCATTATAAAACGAAGACACTAGCAAAGACACGAATCATGACTCTCACTGAACTACGTTATATTGTTACCCTATCTGAAGAAAGGCACTTTGGCCGGGCTGCTGAAAAATGCTTCGTCAGTCAGCCGACCCTTAGTGTGGCCGTGAAAAAGCTTGAGGATGAGTTGGGCATTGCTTTATTTGAGCGCAGTAAAGGCAGCATAGTGGTGACGGAACTAGGCTTGCGTTTAGTGAGTCAGGCAAAAGCGATTTTGAATCAGGTCAGTATATTTAAAGACCTAGCCCAAGAAGGCAAAGACGAGCTGAACTCGCCTTTAAGAATTGGCGCGATTTATACCATTGGCCCTTATTTATTTCCACATCTGATGCCGCATTTGAGTAAATCAGCGCCCGACATGCCGCTCTATATTGAGGAAAACTATACTGCGGTATTGCGTAAAAAACTCAAGGCCTGCGACTTGGATGCGATTATAGTCGCTTTGCCCTTTGATGAGCCTGATGTTGTCACTATGCCGCTTTATGATGAGCCTTTTGTGGTCTTATTACCTAAAGGACATCGTCTGTCAGGCTTGCAGGTCTTATCCAGTGAAATGTTGTTGGAAGATAATGTCTTGATGCTTGGGCCGGGCCACTGTTTCAGGGATCAGGTCTTATCGGCTTGTAATGAGTTACTGAGTATCATCAGTTTACCGGGTTCGGCAGACGATAGTCGAAAAAAACTCATTACAGAAGGCAGCTCGCTAGAGACTATTCGTCATATGGTTGCATCTGGTTTGGGGATTAGTGTTTTGCCCCAGTCTGCTTTGATGAAAGGTTATTATGATGAAAGCCTATTGGATGTTAGGCCTTTTGTTGCGCCTCAGCCTTATCGGAGTGTTGCACTCGCTTGGCGTGCGACCTTCCCTCGGCCAAAAGCCATTGATGTATTGGCACAAGCGACTAAACGTTCTCAAGAAGTTTTGATGAAGCTAAAGCACTAAAAGGAATTAAGTCGACATGGCGGCACTGGAAGAGATCGAACTGACGCAGTTAAAAGGGGTGGGCAAAAAGCTAGCAGAAACCTTAGCCAAACTTGAGATTTATAATCTTCAGGATTTACTCTTTCATCTACCTTTTCGCTATGAAGATCGAACACGTATTCATTCTCTTTCGAGTCTCAGACCGGGTATGCAAGGTTTGTTTGAGGTAGAAGTGTTGGGTAATCGGGTGGCACAAGGCCGCAGGCGAAGCCTTGAGGTAAAAGTCCAAGACAGTAGTGCGACCGGCACCTTACGTTTTTATCATTTTAGTGCCGCCCAGGCGCGCCAGTTTACCAAAGGTACTTACATTCGCTGTTATGGTGAAGCCCGGCTAGGCAAGCTGGGTGTTGAATTTTATCATCCAGAATATACGGTGATGACAGGTGAAAAGAATAAAGTACCGGATACGCTCACACCGGTTTATCATCTAACAGAGGGTATTCAGCAGCCACGGCTTCGTGCTTTATGTATTCAAGCATTAGCTTGGCTAGGGCGCTGTGATGTACGTGACCTGTTACCCGCGTCTATCCGTGAGACCTATCAATTACCCGAATTAAAAAAAGCCCTCGCTTATTTGCATCGTCCTCCTGTTGAAGCAGATCAAATTGCTTTATTGGAAGGGCGTCATCAATGTCAGCAACGTTTAATTGTTGAGGAGTTCCTGGCGCATCATTTGAGTTTGTTGCGGCTCAGGCAAGGTATGCGAAAGCATCCTGCATTGGCCTGTTCTGTTGATACGGCACTTTCCTCTCAGTTGTTGAATAACTTACCTTTTACTTTAACAGGTGCACAGGAGCGAGTGCGGCAAGAGGTGATGATTGATGTTTCCCAGCCAGTGCCGATGTTACGTTTAGTTCAAGGTGATGTTGGCTCAGGCAAAACCGTGGTAGCCGCTTTGGCTGCTTTGCAGGTTGTCGCATCGGGTGGTCAGGTGGCCTTGATGGCGCCGACAGAAATTCTGGCAGAGCAGCATTTATATAATTTCCAGCAATGGTTTGAAGAATTGGCGACGAATGGTTCTTCTGCCGCTGATGGCTCTTCTGCTGCTGATGGCTCTGCCATTGAAATTGCCTGGCTGAGTGGTAAATCAAAAGGTAAAACCAGAGCGGCGGCTTTGGCAAAAATTGAGAGCGGTGAAGCGAAAGTAGTGATTGGTACGCACGCACTGTTTCAGGATGAGGTCAATTTTCATTGCTTGGCCTTGGCGATTATTGATGAGCAGCATCGTTTTGGTGTGCATCAGCGTTTATCGCTGAAAAATAAAGGCTTGCGGGCAGGATATGTACCGCATCAATTGATTATGACCGCGACTCCGATACCGCGAACGCTTGCTATGAGCGCTTATGCTGATTTGGATACTTCGGTGATTGATGAATTGCCACCCGGTCGTCAGAAAATTGAAACCTTTGCGATTCCGGATACGCGTCGGCCTGAAATGCTTGAACGGGTGATGAAGGCCTGTCAGTCAGGTTGTCAAGCCTACTGGGTATGTACCTTAATTGAAGAGTCTGAGGTGCTGCAATGTCAGGCAGCAGAAGAAACTTTGGCATGGTTACAAATTCAATTACAGGGTTTAGTGGTTGCCTTGGTGCATGGCCGCATGAAAGCCAAAGATAAAAGTCTGATCATGGATCACTTCAAGGCGGGCAAGATCGATGTGCTGGTGGCGACCACCGTGATTGAAGTCGGTGTCGATGTACCCAACGCCAGTTTGATCGTGATAGAAAATCCCGAACGTTTAGGTTTGGCTCAACTTCATCAGCTTAGAGGTCGAGTAGGGCGGGGTGCATTAAAAAGTTATTGTGCTTTGATGTTTCACTCTCCTTTATCAAAAAATGGTAAAGAGCGTTTAACGGTGATGCGGGAAAGTAATGATGGCTTTGTGATTGCCGAAAAAGACCTGGAACTAAGAGGGCCAGGTGAAGTATTGGGTACCCGCCAGACAGGCTTGATAGATTTTAAAATTGCAGATTTACAGCGCGATCAGGAATGGTTACCCGAGATTAAAAAAATGGCGCCAGAGGTCGCAGAAGATGCCATGTTGACAGAGAGATTAATTCAGCGCTGGATTGGAAATCGACGTCAGTATGGAGAGGTTTAAGGCTATACTGTAGTGATCTACTAAGAAGTTAATAGAATCGGTGTAAAATCGATAGAGTTAATTTGAAAACGAATCGTTACAACAATAAATAAAAATCTTCTAACCGTTTTTTTGGTTTGATCTACACTAAGGGTAATGATTATGGATAACGAAGAGTTAAATGACATGATACCCGCAGCGGTGAATAAAGTTTTTGAAGAATACCAAACCATCGAAGAACTCAATCTGGGAGAGTCTGATCGGCCAACAATGGTGAGCAGGCAAGGCGTTCCAGCAAAGCAGATCATCAAAATGATATTGATGAAAGATGCTTTAGGGCGAGTGCAAGCGATCTTCCCTTCTGATTGTATGTTGGATGTCGATACGCTAAACAGGAAAGTCAGCCGTTCTTTAGAAGCTTTACCGAACGAAGATGTCTCAAGCCTTATCGAACGTTACAGTTTAAAGGCCTTACCTGCGATACCTGATATCACTGGCCTGCCTTCAATTATTGATAGTCGCGTACTTGAAAATGACGATATTTATGTTGAAAGTGACCAAGCTGATCAGCTTATAAAACTCAGTAAAGGTGCTTTTGCTGCCTCAATCAAAAAAGCCAAAATGACTGACTTTGTCGTGCCGATTGCGTCTATATCATACAATATTAGCAGTCCGGCAGATGACCTTGAGCAAATCAATCAAGCAATTGAAAAGTTTACATCTCTAAGGATTAAGCAACGTTTGGAAGATACGCTTGAGTTGCCGCCTTTACCACAAAGTGCTCAGGATATTATTCACTTACGTGCTAACCCGGATGCAGGTTCTGATGAACTTGCCGATATTATTGAAAAGGATCCAAGCCTGGCGGCTCAAGTTGTAAGTTGGGCGTCTAGCTCATTTTATAATGCGCCGGGTAAAATTAAATCGGTACACGATGCGATTATTCGTGTATTGGGCTTTGATATGGTAATGAACCTGGCAATGGGTTTAGCGCTGGGCAAAACCTTGAAAGTGCCACAAGATGAGCCTAAAGGGTATGCACCTTATTGGCAGCAAGCGATGTGGATGGCGTTGGGGACGACGGCTGTTATTAGCAAAATTGATCCCTCGTATCGCCCTAGCTTCGGCCTATCGTATTTATCCGGCTTATTGCATAACTTTGGTTACTTGGTTTTGGCACATGTGTTTCCGCCGCATTTTAAATTAATGTGTCGTTATATCGAAGCCAATCCGCATTTGGATTCTGCGTATATCGAGCATTTCTTGTTGGGAGTTACCCGAGAGCAGGTCGGCAGCCAGTTAATGTCTGTCTGGAATATGCCTGAAGAAGTAATCATGGCATTGCGTCACCAGAAAAATTCAGCATTCGAAGGTGGCAATGCTGAATACGCAAGCTTACTCAATCTTACGCAACACTTACTGGCTGAAGCAGGTATTTTTACCGGCTCGATTGAGCCTTTGGAAGAGGGAATTTATGAGCGTTTGAGTATTTCTAAAGAGAACGCTTCGGCTGCCATTGAGCGCTTACTTGAAAGTCAGGAAGATGTCGCAGCTGTCGCTGGTTTATTAGGGCGATAGGATATATATAACAAAGATAAATGAAAAAAGCCCGGCATAGCCGGGCTTTTTTTCGTTTGCCGTTCTTGTCTTCAAGTACGAATTCTCAAACCTTCAGATACTAGGCTGATAACTTGCTCGAGATGTGCTTCTGAAATTTCCCCTTCGGTGCAGGCGAAGCGATTATCAATCATTAAACTAGCCACGCCATGTACCAAAGACCAAGCTGAGTTAGCGAGTATTAAGGGGTCTCCTTCAGTAAACTCTTTCGCCTTAATACCTTCAGTAACTAATAGCACGATGCTCTCATAAGCGCGTGCCCCATAGTCATTTAGTTCTTTAAACTCGTTTTCTGCGGGGATGAGTGGACCAAACATTAAGCGATAGAGTTCAGGATTATCTAAAGCAAATTGCACATAGGCTCTACCGGTTTTTGCCAGGCGCTCTGTAACAATTGGGCCATGATCATCTGCACGTTGGCTGGCTTCATTTAGCTGTTTGAAACCTTCGGCAGCCAATGCTGCAAGCAGGGTTGTTTTGTCAGGGAAGTGTCTGTAAGGCGCAGTTTGCGAAACCCCCACGTCACGTGCCAATGCCCGTAAACTGATTTTATCCGGCCCATTCTCAATTAAATGTTGTTTGGCTTTTTCCAGTAAAGCCAATCTCAAGTTTCCATGGTGGTAAGGTTGCGCAAGGTCATTCATCTTATTGGTGTTCTCTCTAGGTACTTATCGTTGTTGTTTTTGTTAGTTATCAGGGCCGGTCTTCAGCCATTATTTCTTGCCATGTGAAATGATTATACATTTTTTTGCTAACAGTGTGTTCCATGATTACATTGTTGACGGTGAAAACATTTAAGTTTAGGATGTAATCACTGCTTACATCTAATTTATTGTGTGTTTAGGGAGAAAGAAATGTTCAGGGTGCTAAATTTTATTTTCAATGATATTCATCGTTTCACCCGTTTTAACTTATCACTAAGTGTTATCGCTTTAGTCTGTCTGTCTTTCGTTGCACAGGCTGGGGAGCAAAGCATCGTCGAACAAAACACAGGCGCGCAGGCTTTTCCTGTTCATACTGAACAAGTGCAGTATGAATTGGTAAAGCGGGCACTTTATACCAGCGGTAAACTGGTGAATAAATCACAGCAAAGGCTGTCTTTTAAAACATCGGGTCGAATCAAGGGCATTTATGTAGAGGAAGGCCAATATGTTAAACAGGGTCAGTTACTCGCTGAGCTTGATCAAGAAGAAATTTCAGCGCAGGTGAAGCAGGCTGAAAGTCTATACCAAGATGCACAGCGTCAGCTAAAACGCTTGAGTCAGCTACACCTTAAAAAACTTATCCCACTGGCTGAGCTGCAATCGGCAGAAACTCAGGTAGATGTAAGCGCTTCGAATTTGCGCATCGCAAAATTTAACCAGAAGCATTCATCCATCAAAGCACCGGTGAGCGGGACGATTTTGAAACGTCTCGTGGAAGAGAATGAATTTGTCGCCTCTTTTCAAGCATCCATGCTGCTGGGTGCGGAAAAACAAGGTTGGATAGTTCGTAGTAAAATTAGTGATAAAGATATTATTCGGGTATCTGTCGGCGACCCGGCACTTATTCATCTTGATGCCTATCAACATACGCCTTTTAGTGGTTTTGTTTCAGAAGTGTCTGCAGCTGCCGATGAGCGCAGCCAGTTATTTGAAATTGAGGTTGCCCTTGACCCAACTACGCTGCGTTTACACTCTGGTTTTATTGGCCAGCTAGAACTTCGCCCCCAATCAGAAGACAGAATTGCATGGGTGCCTATTGAGGCCGTTGTTGAAGCCAAAAAGGGTAAAGCAAAACTATTCGAAGTACTGGCAAATAATCAGGTGGTTTTGAAAGAAGTGACGATTGGCTGGCTTGATTCAGGCAAGGTAGCGATTAGTCAGGGAATTGAAAATGATCGTTATATTGTTACCCGTGGTGCGACTTTTTTAAGTGAGGGGGCATACATCTCAAGTTCGAACGCTTCCCTTGGTTTAAACAGTTCTAAAAGTTCTAACAGTACAAATAGTTCAAAAGACACAAATTCTTCAGGTACAAGAACTGATTTCACGAATAATACCACGCTGATCTCCAGTGCTCACTAGACTTTTTGTTAGGAGAGAACCTATATGAGTTTACCCTCACTCGCGATACGTAATTATCAGTTCACTCTGGTAGTGCTCTTCTTACTGGTTTGTTTAGGCGCGGTTTCACTGACGTCTATGCCGCGCTCTGAAGACCCGCAATTTGATTTTCCTATTTCTGTTACATCAATTGTGTACCCAGGCACCAATCCTATTGATATGGAAAAAATGGTGGTTGATCCGATTGAGGACGTCCTCAATGAGCTGGAAGATTTAAAAGTGATTCGTACCAGTATCGAAGATGGTTTAGCCATTATTGAAACCGAATTTCTTTATGGCAGTGATCCGGATGAAAAATATGATGATATTGTCTCGGCCATTACCGCTATAAGAGATGACTTGCCATTGGGTATTAAACGTTTAAAAACGGTTAAAATTTCGCCCTCTGATGTCAATATTATACAGCTTGCTTTGAACTCAGAGAGTGAGCCATATTTGGAATTAAAATATCGAGCCGAAAAGTTGGAACAGCAACTTGAGCGTGTTTCTGGCGTTAAAAAAGTCAGTGTGACGGCCTACCCCGAACAACAAGTTCATGTGAGTATGGATTTGGTGCGCATGGCCGAATTGAATATATCCATGCAACAACTGGATGGCGCTCTGAGTCAGGCGGGTGCCAATATTCCGGGGGGGCATGTGAACAGTGACAAAAGACGATTCACGGTACAAACAAGTGGTGACTTTTCCAGCTTGGATGACATTCGCAACACGGTGGTTCAAAGCGCTTCTGATCATGTGATTTACGTAAAAGACATCGCCGTCATCTCTTTTGGTGATGATATTCCCTCTTATCTCGCCCGATATAACGACCAACGAGGTGTGTTTATTAATGTCGTGCAGCGTAAGGGCTCGAATATTTTTGATGTGACTGAAGCCTTGAATCAAAAAATAGCACGCTTCAAACAGACACTTCCAGACACCTTTACAATCAATACTGTGGTAGATCAAAGCAAGAGTGTGTCAAAGCGGGTAAATGGCTTTTTTAATAATTTGATACAAGGTTTGTTACTGGTCGCATCGTTTACCCTGATTATTCTGGGGGTGCGTGCCGCTTTAGTGGTAACCATCGCTATTCCACTGTCTATTTTGATGGGCTTGGGCTGGTTAGATATGGCAGGTTATGGTTTGCAGCAGATGTCGATTGCGGGCCTGATTATCGCACTGGGTTTACTGGTCGATAATGCCATTGTGGTCACAGAAAATGTAGGCCGTTTTATACGACAAGGTTACAGTCGTACTCAAAGCGCAATTAAAGGTGCTTCGCAAGTTTCATGGGCAGTCATTAGTGGCACCTTAACAACCGTTTTGGCCTTTTTCCCGATCCTCTTGTTACCAAGCGGATCGGGAACTTTTATTCGTTCTATGCCGGTGATGGTTATTCTGACCCTAATAGCTTCGCTTATTATAGCGATTACCTTAACGCCTATGTTGGCTAGTCGACTGCTGAAGCGAGAGCCGAAGAAACATCATCCTTCTTCGGCTAGGCTTGGCGCTAATCCGTCAAGCGGGCTTGAGAATAGAGTCCTTGAAGGTGGAGCAGATGAAGGTGGAGCGGATGGAGGAAGGGTTTTACGGGGAATTACATGGTTTGCCAATAAGCCGTATCAGCGTTTACTTACTGCTGCTTTGAATCATGCCTGGCTTACACTGGGCCTTGCAGTAGTTCTGTTGCTGAGTTCGCTAACGCTTTTCGAATCGGTAGGCGTCAGCTTATTTCCTAAGGCAGAGAAACCGATGTTGCTCGTTCATATCGAAACACCTGAAGGTGCGAGTTTTGATCAAACCTTAAAAGTGGCAGTGAATGTAGAAGCGCTGGTGAAATCTTTTAAACAAGTGCAAAGCGTGGCAACAAATATAGGTAAGGGCAACCCTCGTGTTTATTACAATACTTCGAATATGCGTGAAGTGCCTAATTATGCGCAATTGTTAGTGCAAGTAAATACTGATGATTATGGCGAAGTTGAACACTTGATCGCACAGTTACGAAGCCAGTTTAAAGCTATTCCAGCTGTGCAGATAAAGGTGCAAGAATTTATGCAAGGGGCACCCAATGAAGCACCCATTGCGATTCGGGTGACAGGGGAAGATCTGGATGAATTGCGGGCTGTGAGTGTTGATGTTGAAAGTATTATTGCCAGCACGGCGGGTACGGTTAATGTTGATAATCCTATTGCCAGGCATAAAGTAGATTTGAAGATAGATATCAATCGTGAAAAAGCGGCGATGTTGGGTATTCCAATGAGTCGTATTGATCAGTCTATTCGTACAGCATTAGTCGGTAAAGCGGTGGGTAGCTTTCGAGATGGTCACGGTGAAGACTTCAGCATACTGATTAAGCGAGCGGGTTCAGAAGAAGCTGATTGGCAAGCGCTGCAGCAAATTCATATTAGTGCAGGCAACGGCGAGATGATTCCTTTGAATCATTTGGTCGATATGAATTTGGAAAGTATGATTCCGCGTTTCCGTCATCATAATATGATGCGAATGGCGCTGGTAACCTCGGATCTTGATACAGGTTATCAGGCTGAAATGGTCACTAATCAAATAATTAAGAAACTCGAGCAATATGCTTGGCCACAGGGTGTGAGTTATCTTATTGGTGGGGAACAGGAAGATCGCAAAGAGTCATTTGGTGGTATGTTCCAGGCTTTGATTGTCGCATTGCTAGGGATCTTCGCGGTGTTGGTTTTACAGTTCAGGTCATTTATTCAGCCGTTAATTATTTTTGCCGCGATACCTTTTGCGATCACGGGTGCCATATTGGGCTTATGGATAACAGGTTATACCTTTTCATTTACGGCTTTTGTCGGGCTAACATCGCTCGTAGGCATTGTGGTGAACAACTCTATTATTTTGGTAGATTACGCCAACCAGCTGAGGCTGTCAGATGCTGCTGTAACGGTTAGAACGGCGATTATTGAGTCGGCCAAAACCCGTTTGCTTCCGATTATACTCACGACCTTAACGACCATAGGAGGTTTATTGCCTTTAACCTTAAGCCAGTCATCTATGTGGTCGCCGATGGGGTGGGCTATTATTGGTGGGTTGGTAGTTTCGACGTTATTAACACTATTGATAGTGCCGGTGTTATATCAATGGTTGACGATAGATAAAAGTGAAAGCCTTGTTTTATCTTAACGTTTAACTTGCTCTGCCTTGTCTCGTCTTTTATTGGGTGCGCCATGCGCACTTAATCTCTAAGGAGTATTTTTTCATGGTTTTCTGGCGCTTTCTGAAAAAGCTGCTACCTTGTGATCTAATGTCCGGAAATGAAATATATTCAGATTTAGCTTTGCACTTATATGCGCAAAACGTTTTTTGTGCTCAGAGGCTTTAGTTTATTTTATACGTTACGGCATATATTCACTCGATAAAGTTAAGCCTTATGAAAACGTCCATTAGTGTGAACGCGCTGGTTTTTTGCCTTCTTTTTTTACTTGTTCCGCTGTCCTTTGCCAAAGAAATAATTAGAGTCGGCGTGGCTCATTTTCCACCTTTTATTGAAACGCGGGGCGAAAAAGTAGGTGGTTTGGTTGCGAAAATGCTTGAATTAATGAACCAGCATCAGGATAAATACCTGTTTCAGGCACTTTCAACCTTGCCTACAACTCGCCACGAAATCTTTAAGTTAGGGCGCTACGATATGTCGATGTTTGATAACCTTTCCTGGGGTTGGAAGGGTTTGGATGTTGATGCCTCAGATGTCTATTTACAAGGTGGCGAAGTCTATATTGCCAGAGCTGAGCTGGGTCGAGATGAGTCTTATTTTCAAAGCTTTAAGAGTAAAGCGCTAATAGGTATCCAGGGCTATCATTATCAGTTTGCAGATTTTAATGCCGATGAAGAATTTCTGAAGCAAACATTTAATATGCAGTTGACCAAAAGTAATACCGGTAGCATTCAAATGTTGTTATCAGGCCAGCGAGGTGATATCGCCGTTGTGACTATATCTTTCCTGGCTAAGTATCTAAAAGAAAATCCGCAGGATAGAGCAAAACTCTTAGTATCTCGGAAGTTGGACCAGACCTATCAACATAGTATTATCATTCGACGAGGCATGCAGCCTAATATCGACGAAATAAATACCATCCTCAGCGAGTTAAAAGAGGGCGGTGAGCTCTCTAAGCTCTGGCAAACGATTGATCCTAGCTCGATATACTTTTAGTTCTGCTGTTACCTGCTATGCTATTGCACCAAATATAGCTAGATAGCAGCTCTCAGAACTCAGTATCATGTCTCGACAAACACTCTCAAAAATTACCGATCAGCTTTTAGATGAAGCAAGCTCCCTTACGTTTTTAAAACAGGCGCTGGATGAATTCGCAGCCTTATGTGGTCAGATAACGGATATTCACCCACAAGCTACCTTTGATGCCTGGGCAGGCGACACTTTTTTAGCTACCGGGGTGGCGATCAACCCGCAAGCTGCTGCGCAATGTGTTCAGGACTATCGACGTAGTGTGGTGTTTATTCGAGGTGTTCATGCTGCGCTTATACAATTAAAACGTGAACAGCCCGACCGAGCGCTTAGAATTCTTTATGCAGGCTGCGGCCCTTTTGCCACTCAGTTATTGCCACTACTGAGTCGCTTTGAAAGCAATGACTTGGAGATACACCTATTAGATATTCACCAAAGTGCGCTCGATAGCGTGCAACAACTGATCGAGTATTTTGATCTAAAGGCTTATTCCATCCAGCTTATTCAGGGTGATGCTTGTGAGTTTCAACACTCAGAAAGTATTGATTTAGTTATTGCTGAGACGATGCAAAAGTCATTGGAGCAGGAGCCGCAAGTTGCCGTAAGCATTAATTTGGTGCCCCAGCTCAGTGAGTCAGGTGTTTTTATTCCGCAAGCTATTGATGTTGATTTATGTCTGTTGCCAAAGCATTCATCAGGTGAGGCGCTGCTTGTAAATAAGCAAATATTGGCTCAGTTAATGAGCTTAAAGCCAGCATTTGCAGAGTGTTTACATCAAACCGGTAATTGGGATATGAGAGCTGAAGTCTTAAAACAACTGTCTCAAGTGATTAAGATACCTGATATACATAATTTGGCAGATTACCAGCTGGCCTTGCTGACAGGTATTCAAGTTTTTGGGCAGTATCGACTTAACGCGGGCGAGTGTGATATTACTTTACCTCAAATCTGTACCGAGTTTTCTAGTATGGAGAAGAATCAAATTCTGAGGGCTTATTACGAGCTAAGTCAGTATCCTCGTTTTGTTATCAGTCAGTCCGACTAGAGGCAGTCTATTCAGAAACTATCTACCCAGCAGCTATTTTTTCAGTTTCTATCTTTTCAGGTTCTATTTATTTAGGAAATAGGTATTTATGGCTATCGAAATTATTCCCTTTGAGCGCTTGCTCATGGCCTTCATTCCTGCATTCTTTGTGCTTGCTTTAATGCGATATTGGAATCTGGCTTATGGCAAAGCCTGTTATGCCATTTTGCGCATGCTCTTGCAGTTAATGCTGATTGGTTATGCGCTGATTATGATTTTTGAGTCGGATAGCAGCTGGATGACGCTGGCGGTCTTGAGTTTAATGGTCTTGGCTTCGAGTTGGATCTCGCTCAACACCTTATCGGAGAGTGAGCAGTTTCCCCATTTCAAAAAGCGTGTTTTTCCCGCGGCCTTATGCGCTATTTTTATTGGTGGTGGCAGTATTCTAATCCTAGTCACACAAGTCGTGCTGTCGCTCGAACCTTGGTATTTACCGCGTTATGTGATTCCACTAGCAGGGATGATCTTCGCCACCGCGATGACCAGCATTAGTCTGGCTGCAGAGCGTTTACAGTCGGAATTAGCGCAAAATAAATCGTATAAAGAAGCGAGGGCCATTGCCTATCGAACGGCGCTTATTCCGATTATCAACTCGATGTTTGCGGTGGGGCTGGTTTCGCTGCCAGGCATGATGACCGGACAAATACTCTCAGGCGTGTCACCCTTTATTGCTGCACGTTATCAGATCATGGTGATGTGTATGCTGTTCAGTGCTTCAGGTATCACCGCCGCATTGTTTTTAGTTTTGATTAAAGGCAAGTTAAAGCCGAGTTGATGTGTGAGAGTCGGTGCACATGGCGCACCCTATGTGAAGATTAACATTACATCCAAATTTAATCGGATGCACTGTTAATAGAATGCGGCGTGCGCAACGGTATGCTGACGCTTAACTAAACAAAGGTTTGATCGGCATTAAAGGGTCAAACTCAGGATCTTTTTTCATGGCCTTCGCTTGGAAGCACTTCATCATATCCTGAGGGCGGAACATGCCCGACTGCCAAGTGGCCATGTACTTCAAGCTATCAGCCACGCTATGGTCACGGCTATAGTTAATCATTTCTTTACACCCCGCGACAGCAACTGGCGAGTTCTTAGCAATTTCGGCAGCGATATTCATCACGCCTTCCAACATGGCTTCCTGACTGGCGAATACTTTATTCACCAGACCTATTTCTTTGGCTTCAGCGGCATCAAATTTACGGCCAGTGTAAGCCAACTCACGCATGATGCCGTGTGGAATCAAGTGAGGTAAGCGTTGTAGGGTGCCCAAATCTGCAGTCATACCTAGTTGTGTTTCTTTAATGGTGAAGAAAGCATCTTCGGTGCAATAACGGCTGTCACTGGCACAAACCATATCGACAGCACCACCAATACAGCCACCATGTATCGCGCTGAGTACCGGAATACGAGCATCTTCGAGTACATTGAATGCTTCCTGTAACTGTAATACTGCGCGACGCAGGTTTTCAGCCATGCGTATCGGGTCGCCTGACATCGGGAGGCTATTACCGCTGGTGAACACGGCTAGATCCATACCGGCGCAGAAATGCTTGCCAGTGGATGACAACACAATGACGCGTGCTTCGGCTTGTTCGTTAATTTCACGAATCGCAGCCGGGAACTCTTGCCAGAAATCGACATTCATAGAATTTAGCGCTTCAGGGCGATTCAATTTTACATGTGCAATGTGGTTTTCAAGGGTGACTTCCAGGCTTTTAAAACTCATCTTCGGTGACCTTTAATATAAGAAAAATGATATCGTCTTTTAATTTGACAGTGTCAAGATAAGGTTAAATTTTGACACTGTCAAGATCTCATGCCACCATCGGCTCTTTCAATACCCCCATTTTTTGAAAATGAAGGTGTCCGTGTGCGTGATATAGCTAGCAAGTCCACTAAATACCATCACGGTGATTTACGTAATAAACTCATTGAAACATCCACTAAGATGATGCGTGAGAATGGCATTCAGTGTTTATCGCTGAGAAAATTAGCTGAAAATGCGGGTGTGTCCAGAAGTGCGCCCTATCATCATTTTAAAGATAAAAACGATTTATTAGCTGCCGTCGCTGAACAAGGGTTTGAAAATCTCACTTATTTATTACAGGTATCCGCACAAGATGAGTCGCTGCCTTTGCCGCAGCGTTTAGAGCAAACCATTCTGAATTATGTGCGTTTTTCTGTGGAAAATGCGACTCAATATGAGTTGATGTTTGGCAGTGAGTTATGGCGAGATAATCCTTCCGATAGACTGCAACGCACCGCTAAAAACAGTTTCCGCCAGTATGCCAATTTGATCGCTGACTTCCATCAACAAGGCTTGCTGAAGAAAAGTGATGATCCCTTGCGTCTCGCGCAAGTGATGTGGTCAACCTTACATGGTTTGGTGACACTGACGCATGTTGGTATCTTCGTTCGGCAAGGTGATCTGGAAGATATTTCACAATATGCCTTATCTAAACTCGTTCAAATGGTGGAATAAAAATGCAAGAGACACGGAAGTGCCTAAAGGTTTATGCCGGCTCCGAAGCCTTCGCTCACATTCAACAGCATGGTTTGCAAGCGAGCGATATTTCGATGTTGCTGGGCGCATCGAGTGGCCCGAAGTGGCTGGTGCTACATGGCATTGATCAATGGCTAATGCGTTCATTTTTTAAGACTCGCGACAAACCATTACATCTTTTAGGCACGTCAGCGGGTGCCTGGCGAATGGCCGCGTATGCCCAGCAAGATAATCTTGCGGCGCATAAACGCCTGACTGAAGCGTATATCGAACAGTGTTACTCAGAAAATCCCGCAGCGGAAGAAGTATTGGCAACGTGTCGAGGTATTATTCGTGACTTATTGGGCGAACAGGGCGCGCATGAGATTCTTCAAAACCCGTATGTGAAACTTAACCTGATTACGACCCAGTGTCATGGCTTAACCGCAGCTAATCTAAAGCTGCTTAAAACCATCGGTTTTGGTGCAGCGGCGCTGATGAATAAAGTGAGTCGAAAAACCTTAGGTAAGCAGTTTACCCGTGTCGTGATGCATCACCCAGATGAACACTTTCCCTCTGGTAAACTGGATGATCTACCTACCCGTTATGCACCTTTTTCAGAAGCTTGCATGGAAGATGCGATACTCTCGACCGGATCCATTCCTTTGATTATTGAAGGTGTGCGTGATGTCGCAGGAGAGGGCTTGTATCAAGATGGCGGCATTACCGACTATGCCTTTGATTTACCACTGTTGTTAAAAGAAGAGTTAAAAGAAGAGTTAAAAGAAGAGTTAAAAGAAGAGTTAAAGGATGAACTCACTGAGCTGGACAAGGGATCAGAAGGTTTTGTGCTCTTCCCGCATTTTGCGAAATTCCCGGCACCGGGTTGGTTTGATAAAAGCTGGTTACGCAAGAATCATGTTAGCCGAAAGCCGAGCCATGAAAATTACGCCAGAACCATTATGCTGGTGCCCTCAGACTACTTTGTAGCAAGCCTGCCATATGGCAAAATTCCTGACCGACATGACTTTCTCAAGCTGTCAGATCAAGAACGTATCGCTTATTGGCGAAAAGCCATTGCACTTACGCAAGCATTAGCCGATGATCTCGACACTATTGACTGGCAAGCACGGGTTGAACCCTTGCCTTGGTAAGTTCAAGCACTGCCTTGATAAGTTAAACCATTGCCTTGATAACTTGAAACATTGCCTTGATAACTTGAAACATTGCTTTGATAAATCGTGTCTTGGTAAAATACCTTGATGACAAAGCTTAACGCTGCCTTTTTAACCAAATTCTGATCGGGAACTTCTGTGACCAATAACTACATACTACGCCGCCTTCGTTATACCTTTAATTACAGTGACAGCAAAATGATCGCTTTTTGGGCTGCAGCTGACTGTGTCGTCACCCGTGAACAAGTGAGCCAATGGCTTAAAAAAGAGGAAGACCCAGACTATGTAAACTGCAGCGATAAAATGCTGGCCACTTTTTTAAATGGTTTGATCAATGGGCTGCGCGGCAAAAAAGAGGGCCCGCAAATGAAGCCTGAGTCGCGTATTAATAACAACATCATCCTGCGTAAATTAAAAATAGCGCTTAACCTGCGTAATGATGATGTTTGTGAACTAATGGATCTGGGTGGTTTAGTCGTTGGTAAGTCAGAACTCAGCGCCTTTTTCCGTAAAGTTGATCACAAGCATTACCGCGTACTGCAAGACCAAATGTTACGTAAATTTATCCACGGTTTGCAAGACAAACATCGTGGTAAAATAGACCCAGAAGATGATGACTCGGCTGCTGTTAAAAAAGAGGCTGCTGTTAGAAAAGAAGCACCTGTTAGAAAAGAACGCCCGGCTATAAAACTCAGTAAAGAGCCGCAACAAGCTATAGAAACCCCAGAAGAAGAAAGCAGCGAAGGCGTGAATAGCGATATCTGGAACAAGACAAAAAAGACTTAAGTTTCTCTTCATTTCTTAAAGTCTTAATTTCTTAAATTTATAAGGTGCGCTTGCGCACCCATCCTAGCTGTCTATGTGGTCTTTATACTCATCTCAGTAATTGCATTTAAAGAAAATCTACTTAAGAAACACTTTTAAATAACCTCGATCAGTCGACATCTCCATAAAACTGCGTAAGTAATTTCAAATATTGGTTGTAGCTACAACTTTAATTATTGCTTATTGGCGCCTATGATTCCTGAAAATAAATAATATTCGTGAATGAAAAGGATTTCGTTTTGACGAAGCATTCTCTTGAGAAAAAGAGCCTTGAAATAGATAAACCTGAACTAAGTGCTCCTGAAAACACCGAGCCCGAAAGAAACAGTCTCGATACGGGTTTGGCGTGTTTAATGACTGTCGCCCGCTTTCATCAGGTGGCGGCAGACCCCTCTCAAATACAACATCACTTTGGTACGCATGATGAATTACTTGATAAAAAGGCACTAATCAGAGCGGCCAGGCATTTGAAGTTAAAGGCCAGAGCGGTCATAACAGATAACTCGAAGCTTGAAGATATTGCGCTTCCTGCTATCGCTGAGGCCAAAGACGGTGGTTATTTCATTTTAGCCAAAGTAGGTGAGGGTAAAGTCCTTATTCAAGACCCTAAGGTGGGCAAACCCGAAATGTTCACTGATGAAGCATTCTCTCAGCGTTGGAGTGGACGTATATTGCTAGTCACCCGTCGCTCAATACTGCAGGGTATGAGTGGCAAGTTTGATATCAGCTGGTTTGTCCCCGCCATCGTTAAGTATAAGAAAATACTTATTCAGGTGCTGATTGCATCTTTTTTTATTCAACTATTTGCTCTAGTTACACCTTTATTCTTTCAAGTGATTATCGATAAGGTATTAGTGCATCAAGGCCTCACAACCCTAGATGTTCTTTGCTTTGGCTTGATTGTCGTGTCCTTATTTGATGTGCTGCTCAATGGACTGAGAACCTATGTGTTTTCACACACGACTAATCGCGTCGATGTGACACTTGGTTCACAGCTGTTTAACCATCTTATGCGCTTACCTATCGCCTTTTTTAATAGTCGGCAGGTGGGCAATACCGTCGCGCGCGTGAGAGAACTTGATACCATTCGTGAGTTTATTACCGGCTCGGCATTAACTCTGGTGATTGACTTACTTTTTACCGTGATTTTTTTCACCGTTATGTATTACTACAGCCCGACTTTAACTTGGATTGTACTCGGTTCGATTCCGCTTTATGTGATTCTCTCTTTATCGATTACTCCAGTCTTGCGTAAGCGCTTGAATGAAAAATTCAAACGCGGCGCAGAGAATCAGGCTTTTCTGGTCGAATCTATTTCAGGTGTAGAAACGCTCAAGGCTATGGCGGTTGAACCGCAAATGCAACGCCGTTGGGAAGAGCAACTTGCGGCCTATGTTTCAGCTTCGTTTAAGTCTATGAATCTTGGTAATATTGCTAGCCAAACCGCCGGTTTTATAAATAAGACGGTCACGGTGTTAATCCTCTGGGTAGGCGCCACCTTGGTGATTGGTGGTTCTTTAAGTGTCGGGCAGTTAATTGCCTTTAATATGATGGCTGGACGTGTCAGTGCACCGATATTGCGATTAGTACAGCTTTGGCAAGACTTTCAGCAAGCAGGCATCTCCCTTGAGCGCTTGGGCGATATCCTGAATACTCCGACTGAGCCAGGTCATAATCCAAACCGAACCACTTTACCTCAACTTAAAGGCAAAGTGACTTTAGAGCATGTTACTTTCCGCTATCAACCTGACCGGCCAGAAATACTTAAAGAGCTCTCATTGGACGTCCAAGCGGGAGAAATTATTGGGATTGTTGGTCGTTCTGGTTCGGGCAAAAGTACCCTGACTAAATTAGTGCAGCGACTATATGTGCCTGAAGCAGGTCGTGTGATGGTGGATGGGGTAGATGTTGCACAAGTAGAACCTGCCTGGTTACGTCGCCAAATTGGCGTGGTATTGCAAGAGAATGTGCTTTTTAACCGTTCCGTGAAAGACAATATCGCACTAGCAGACCCCAGTATGTCAATTGATAAGGTCATTCATGCAGCGAAACTAGCTGGTGCGCATGAGTTTATTCTGCAACTGGCAGAAGGTTACGACACGTTAGTAGGGGAACAAGGATCATCTCTCTCAGGTGGTCAAAAACAACGTATCGCCATTGCCAGAGCCTTAATTACCAATCCACGTATATTGATTTTTGATGAAGCCACCTCTGCGCTGGATTATGAATCAGAACGCATGATTCAAGATAACATGCGTCATATCTGTAAAGACCGAACGGTATTCATTATTGCTCACAGGCTTTCAACCGTTCGTATGGCAGACCGTATCATCGTGGTCGACCAAGGCCGTATCGTTGAAAGTGGTACACATGACCAACTCTTGGAGCTGAATGGTTACTACGCCAAACTTCATAACCACCAAAATCATATACCCTCTATCCGAGAAAAGCCAAAACAAAGAATTGTTGTGCAGTCGCCCCAAAAAAACGTTCATAGAAACGCAGCTGCTCGTGCAGAAGGAGAGTCTTCATGAGCCAAGCCGTCTTAGACCGGGCTGAAAATTTAACGCCAAGTAAGCCTAAACAATCACTCTGGTCTTTTCTGAACCGAGATACTTCTGTTACCGCTAAAGACATGTATGAATTTTTACCTGCGGCCATTGAAGTGGAGAAAACTCCGTCATCACCCATTGGGCGAGCGATTATCTGGGCCATTGTTATCCTTTTTATCATCGCAACTATTGGGGCTTTTTTCGGCAAAATTGATATCGTCGCCGTGGCGCAAGGTAAGGTGATTCCCAGTGAATATATCAAGCACATTCAGCCGCTCGAAGCAGGTGTGATTCAAGATATTTTTATTAAAGAAGGACAATATGTAAAACAAGGGGATGCACTTATCACGCTCGACTCGACCCAAACACAGGCCGATGTAACGCGCCTCACACACGAAGTGCTAGAGCGTGAAGCCACTATTGAACGCCTAAAAGCATTTGAAAGTAGGTTGACTAACGCCGGATCGGGCTCTGACCCCTTGTTAGATACTCTAACTCAACAAAAGCTCTTTAATCAGCAAGTAGCTGAACTGACGGCACGTCTAAATATCTTTGAGAGTGAGAAGCAAAAGCAGCAAGCAGAACAAGTGATGACGCAAGCTGAAATCATCAAAAAACAACGCATACTACCTGTCTTAAAAGAGCGGGTTGATGCCTATGATATTCTACGGAAGAAAGAATACGGCTCTAAGTTGCAATATCTTGAAATCAAACAGCAGCTTATCGAAGAACAGCAAGACTTGGTTATCCAAAGAGCACGGTTAAAGCAACAGCATGTCCTGATAAATTCTATTCAGAATCAAGTCGCTACCCTTGTGTCTGAAACGCGCATGAACAATCTAACTCAGCTACAGGAAAGCCACTTACAACTAGCTGGTTTACAGCAAGAACTCATCAAAGCCGGTGAGCGTAATCAGCAGCAACAACTCGTAGCACCGGTTAACGGCCAGGTACAGCAACTTGCTGTGCATACCATTGGTGGTGTGGTTAGGCCTGCTCAGGCTTTAATGGTGATTGTGCCTGAACAAAGCCAAATGGAAGTGGAAGCAAAAATTCTCAATAAAGATATCGGGTTCGTGTACGAAGGGCTGTTAGCCGAAGTCAAAATCGACACCTTCAACTTTACCAAATACGGATTAATAGACGCCGAGATTACCAGTATCTCAGACGATGCCATACAAGATGAAAACCTTGGTCTGGTCTACATCGCCCGACTCAAACTTAAAAAAGAGCAACTACAAGTGGAAGAGCGCATGGTCAACTTATCGCCCGGCATGTCGGTTACTGCAGAAGTGAAAACAGGAAAGCGACGACTGATTGAATATTTCCTATCACCTCTTCTTCGTTATAAACAAGAGAGTTTGGGAGAGAGGTGATAAAGATTGAAGTTAAATATCGGGTGGAGCGGCGGATTGGAAGCAGTGGACCAGGCATGACAAGAAATGGAGAGTAAAGATGAAAAATAGAGTGGGCAGCTTGTTTGCTGAGGCTTCTTTCGACAAGTTTATGAAGTATTTTTATGATGCTTTGATGTGGCTGAGCGTTTTGGCCATGTTGTCGGCTTATAGAATGGAATATAAGCCTAGCGATTTTACTATTTATATAAGTATTAGTGCTTCTATTATTTTAAGTTTATTTCTTATATATCTGATCGAGAAAGAAAAATCTGCTTACCAAGCAAAAGTAAAGAATCTTAAGCTAGCACCGAAGATTTTAATTTATTCATGCTTTTTCGGTATGTTTTACTGTGCGTTCGCGTATGCCCTATGTTACTCAGCGCATTACATGTCTGCACAAAATACTCCAGAGGCTGTTTATGTTGTACCCGTTGGTGATACAGGACGGAAGATGACTCATTGCGCAACTACGATTCGTGTAATTGGTGTTGCGGATTTTCTGAAGTATTCCTATCAGGCAGAGGCGATTAATTATTGTCTGAGTAAGGAGCAATATAACGATATATTGAGAGTCTATTCAGGTGGATCTTCTGATAAAGCAAAAACCTTTATAGCAGAATACAGAAGTTCAATTTTCGGCAAAGAGTTTGTCGAAGCTAATCGGATCAATGACGTAATTAAATAGGGATTTTTAATATGACATATGAAGTTCAATCTTATACTGCCTCAGTGCTCGAAAACCAATACCTCGCATCTATTGAGTCGGCTTTAGTGAAAGAAGAGGCTATAGCTCAACAGCTAACGGTTATTGCAACTCAGATAGCGGATTATGGTAACTCATGGTCGCAAGCACAAATTGATGGTGTGCAAAATACCTTAACAGGACTTGCTGATGACTATGTCGATCTGATTGACTTGCAAACGCAACAAAAAGTGATTGCTAATCAGGCATTGATTTCGAATACAACTATTTTAGGCTTTAGTCCTGAAGACATAGTTAAAAATACAGAGCTAAAAATAAGTGAATACGAAACAATTAAAACAGATTTGAGAGAAGCAATTCATCGAAGCTTCGCAGAGCAGGAATTATTTCAGTTAGGGGCCGATACGACTAAAGTTCTTTCTATTTTGGGAGATGCAGTCGGCCCAACTTTTGACGCGGTTATTGCCATTAATGCATTTCATAATGGCCAAGTTTACACCGGTATGGCTACTACGGTATCAGGTATTATAGGAGTTGTAACTGGAGTTATAACGACTAGTGCTGCAAGTTCTCTTACTTTACCGCTTATGATTGGTGTAACTGCAGCGACTGGCTTCGGTTCAATTGTAATAGGGGCTGTGTTAGAAACAGTTCTTACAGAATTCGATGTGCTGGATCTTGACGAACTTAATCTAGAGCAAAAAAATACTGAAGGTCTAGAAAAGCTTGCTCAAATAAGACAACTCTTTAATGCTTTGGATAGTACTATTACCACGAGTGACATGGTAAGGATATTAGATGCATCTGCTGGACAGGCTGGCGAACATATCGACTCCTTTTTTTCTCACATTCAAGAATTAATCAATGGTGCAAGCCAAATAGCTTCTATTGAAGAGCTTGCATTAGCCATTACTTATGCAAATAACATTCATGGTAAAGGTTCTTTTGGTGCAATTGATTTAACCTCATTTTCAGCAACAGAAATTACTGATTTAGCCGCGCAAGATAATAATTCAGGTCAAGCTGTTAGATACGCGCTGGTAAATTTGTTGCCCGTGGCATTTTCAGATATAGAAGGGACTTCAGCAGATAATATTGTATACGACTTAGATAAATTTGATGAGGCTTATCTTTCAGATAGGTCCGTAATGCTGGAGCATTATTTAGACGGTTTAATTGATGATCGGGTATCTCAGCTAAATGATGCCGGTGGCTTAAGAGTGCAGTCTGACTTAGAGGCTGGGGAATATTATCTTTTTCAAGATGAAGATAAAAAGTTAGATGTGACCAACTACTCTTTTTCGCCTACACCAAATTACGTATTTTTTGGTTCAAATTCAGGGGATGAAATAATTGTTACTTCTGGCTCTGAGGCAAACCGGGTTCATGGACTAGAAGGTGATGATGTTATTAAAGGTGCTTCCGGGCGGGATGCTTTGTTCGGAGGTTTAGGTTCAGACTACCTCCACGGAGGTTCAGAATCCGATACCCTCTTCGGCGGCAAAGGCAACGATCACCTTCATGGCGATGCAGGTAATGATTTCCTCTACGGTGGCGATGGCGATGATACATATTACTACGTCAGTGGTGATGGTCATGGTCAAATCTATGATGTTCTTGGTAATGACAGGCTCAATATCAATAGCCAGCTGATTAGCGTTATTACCGCATTAGATGAAAGTGAAACAATTTTCAAAGATGATTTTGGCAATACTTACCACCTGGATGATATGGGGGCCATGATTGTCACCATCGGTGACGATAACCAAACAGGCACGATTAGGCTTGATCAATTCGATAAAGTTACTAATAACTTTGGTTTGATGATGACTGAATATGAACCGCCCGCCATCGAACAAACTACTGAAGATACAGTCACCATTAATGATAAGGCACTTAGTAGCCTAGGGGCTGTATATTCATATTCGAGTGCCATTATTAATAATTATTCAGGGAGAGAGGCTTATAACCAGGATTGGATAAACCAAAAAAACATCATATTTGATGCGGCGTCTTATTACTCAAATAGTGATCCTGACTCTAGTGGCTTTGGTTATTTTCGTGCTTTTGAAGCGGGAATCGGCAACGACTACCTTGTGAGTGGAGATGATTCAAATCATTTATCAGGTGCTAGTGGGAATGACACATTATTAGGTAACGGTGGAAATGACCGTCTGGAAGGGGGCGCAGGTAAAGATCATATAGAAGGCGGTGCTGGCAGCGACACTATCTGGGGGAGTAGCGAAGCTTATCGGACATCGAATCTTGAGTTATATCTGGATGTCGCAGCAGAACACTCCAACTATCTGGCAGGGGATGCTGGCGTCGACTTTATTTCTGGTGGAACGCAAAAAGATGAAATTTATGGTGGCACTGAAGGTGATTATATTCATGGTGGCGCAGGCCTTGATGATATTTTTGGCGGTGCGGGTGATGACCTGATTCTGGGAGATTCGATACATCGATATTGGGCTAAAGATCTGGACCCGGGAAGTGTAATAAACCCTCAAATGAAATACTCAGTAGAATTTTCTGAGGTGACGTCTTCTCAGGGTGATAACGATACCATCTCAGGTGGCGAAGGCCATGATGTAATTATGGGAGAGTCAGGAGAGGATACGGTGTTTGGCGGTAGCGGTGATGACAGCATCTGGGGAGACCGTTCAGCCTCTCTTGAAGAGTATCTGGCAGGCGTCACGGTAGGCGGTCTTGACAGCTTGGCTTATGATACAAGTAGCATATTTTTGTCTGAAACAGAGCACGGCAACGATACCCTATTTGGTGGAGCGGGCCGGGATGATATTTATGGTAATGCCGGAGATGATTATATTGATGGAGGCACAGGCAATGACACCTTAGCAGGTGGCAGGGGTAACGATACTGTCATTGGTGGTGAAGGTAACGACGCCATGACCGGTGGTGAAGGTGATGATTCCTTCATTCTCAATCTGGGCGATGGCCATGACATAATTCGGGATGAATCCGGTATTACGACGATTACGCTAAATGGCATCACAAAAGAAAATATTAGTTTTTATCAAGATGATGCAACCGGCCAGGTCGGTATTATCTACAAGGCAAACGGTGATGAATGGCGTGATGCCAATGCGGTCTGGATGGATAACGATACCTTCTCAAGAGTAGCAAGGGTCGATATGGCTGGCGCAAGCGTAGACCCGATCGAAGAAGTTGGCTTTCATCTAAAACAGGAAGTGTCATCGAACGCAATTAAGGGTCCCGTAACGATTGAAGGCAGTGATGGCGTGAGTCTGTTTAGTTTACCTGCGGGTTACTCTTTATTGACCGGAATGGCAGCTTATAATCATGAGTTACTTGGAAATGCCGGGAACAACTATCTTTATGTGAGAGAAGGTTCAAATATTCTTGATGGCGGATTAGGCGACGATATTCTGGATGGGGGTTCAGGGAATGATTTGTTAATGGCTGGTGCCGGTGATGATCACTTGTATGGTGATGAGGGGGATGACTTATTAGATGGTGGCGAAGGAGAGAATACTTATTGGTTCTATGCTGAGGATACGGGTACCGACACTCTTGTTATTGATCCTTTAGCTATTGATATATTGCGATTTGAAGGGCAAGACTATAAGGACTTTACAGCAAAAGAGGAAGGTGAAAGCCTCGTTATAGAAAGGCAGGATGGTTTACAAACTGTCATTGTTAATGATTGGCTTGCCTCTAATTTTGAGCTCTATATAGGCGATGAAAAGATCATAAAAGCGGATATTTTGGGCGTGCTTGCGGACAATAATCAGCCATTACTCGATCAGGGTATTTCTGATATCACTACCCTAGAAGATGCCGCTTTCAGTTTGAGTATACCCGCTGATGCATTTTCAGATTTTGATGGTGATATGCTTACATATTCTGCAAAAGAATTTGGGGAAAACACTCTTCCAGAATGGCTTTCATTTGACGGCACAAAGTTTTTAGGCACGCCAAGCAATGATTTTGTGGGAGCAGTGCAAATAGAAGTGACGGCTAGTGATGCTAATGCCTCAGTCTCAACATTGTTTAATTTAATGGTAGAAAATACTAATGATGCACCTGAAGTGTCACTTGCTTTAGCAAATATGGAGGGGAATGAAGGCGAGCGCTTAAGCTTTTCTATTCCCGCGGGTAGCTTCAGAGATGTTGATGCGGGAGATAGTCTTGCGTACACCGCGACTTTATCGGATGGTTCTGCCTTGCCAGCGTGGTTAAGTTTTGATGCCGATACTCAAACCTTTAGTGGTACACCTAATGTGGACGATGTTGAAACACTGAGTCTTGAGGTGACGGCAAGTGATTTATCGGGGGGGTCTGTGAGCGATGTATTCAATGTCACCGTCAGTAATAAATTGAACCAAGCCCCGTTTACAGAAGATGATTTTACCGTTAACAACGACGATACTTCAGACATTATTGACGATCTTTCAAATGATAGCGATGCAGGCAACGATATTTTAATCGTAAATAGTGTGATAGCTGAAAATGCTTCGCTGGCGATTGCTGACACTCAGCTTGAAGTAAATGGTGGTATGGGTGGTGACATCATTCATGGTGGAGCAGGCGATGATCGTTTGAGTAGCGGTGCCGACAGTGACGAGATTTATGGTGAAGACGGTGATGATGACCTCGAAGGCGGTGAGGGCGAAGATAAATTATTTGGTGGGAATGGTAATGACGTTCTCAGAGGTGGCGAGGGTAATGATGAGCTATCTGGTGGTTTAGGGGACGATCAATATTTATTCGGCGACCCAAACGGAATAAGCATAGGGCACGATATCATCAAAGCAGGAGAGCAAGGTTATGAGTCGCTTTATTTTGGTGGTAGTTTATCTAGCTATTCAATTTATTTAGTCGGTGATGATCTAATAGTAGCTCATGAAAGCGGGGCATTCAGTGTCACCATAGAAGAGTGGAACATTTCAAGCGGCCTTGATACAACCTTGGAGTTTTTCATTGATTTTGATGATGAGGATGTGGATGCGACATTAAGTCATGCTGATGTTAAGGCAATATTAGATTCTTCTTCAAATGATGCCCCTATAGCTAATCCCGATACGGCGTCTGTTAGCGAAGATGCTACCGTTACCATTGACGTACTTTCAAACGATAGCGACTTGAATGGTGATAGCTTAAATATTGATAGTGCGACGGCAGCGAATGGTTCAGTGACTATTAATCCTGATGGTACTTTACTCTACACACCTGATTCAGGTTTTAGTGGCAGTGACAGTATTTCTTATTCTATTAATGATAATAAGGGCGGCGCAGCGATCTCAACGGTCATGATTACTGTGAATGCTAAGGTTGATACTAGTGGCTCAGGAGATGAAATTATTGATCTTATCGGCAACAATAGCCTGGATGGTAGCGATCAGAATGATGTACTCGTAACTGGTGATGGCGATGATATTTTATCCGGTTTGAGTGGCCATGATTATTTATTGGGAGGGGCCGGAAGTGATACCTATGTAATTGGTGCTAATAGTGGGCATGATATTGTGGTCGATACTGAAGGAAGCAATACTATTTATTTTACTGATGGTATTGTTTTTAATGATGTCGCAAGTGGTTTAGTAAAAGCAGATGATGATCTCGTGCTCACTGTAGGTACAGGTGGCGATCAAGTTCGTATCGTGAATTTCTTTAGCTTGGCGAATACGGTCGAAAAGCTCGAATTTGAAAGCGGGGGGGAAATTAGTGCTACTGAATTATTTTCTGCTTTTGGATTAACTGCGCCATCGGCAACAACATTAAGGGGTGAACTGATTTTTGGCGATGGTAGTAGCAATGAGCTTAAAGGGCTCACTACTCATGACGTACTGTTCTCTGGTGGTGGTAATGATACTTTGTCAGGCTTAGCAGGTAATGATCAAATGATTGGTGGCAATGGTAACGATATTTATGTTGTCGGTGCTAACGGAGGTCAAGATACAGTGATTGATACGGTAGGCTCTAACATTATTCGCTTTACTGAAGATCTTACCTTTAATGATGTGGCGCGTAGTTTGACAAAATTAGGTGATGACTTAGTGCTTAATGTGGGTGTAGGAGGAGATCAGGTTCGTATCGTGAATTTCTTCAGCCTAGCGAATACCATTAATAAACTCGAGTTTGAAAGTGGGGGTGAAATAAGCGCAAATCAACTATTTGATGTGTTTAGTGTGTTAGCGCCTACAGCGACGGCTGAAACATTTGATGTTTTAAGCGATGTCGTTGTCGGAGGTGGCGATAGTAACAACGTGCCATTCCTTATATCAGACACAGCATCGACTAATGAAGATGTCTTCGTCACCATTGATGTTTTAACAAATGATAGTGATCTTGATGGAGATAGCTTAACAGTGAGTACCGCGTCAGCTGAGAATGGTTTGGTTGTTATTAATAGTGATGGCACTTTAACCTACACACCAAATGTTAACTTCAAGGGCAGTGATCTCATCAACTATGAAGTAAGTGATGATAGGGGTGGGATTTCGAATTCAACGGTGGAGGTTACCGTAAATGCTGTTAATGAGGACCTGATTGGCGAGCTGGCGACTACCGGCTTCGCGTCGGAAAGTGAGCCCTTGACAGCGACTAATTTAGAAAATACGAACGCTGTTACAGAAAATCCTGAAAGTCTTACGGGGCCTTCTGCTAATGATCCGATATACGGCTTAGGAGGAATTGATCAATTAGTCAATGCGATGGCTGCGTTTGGTTCAACATCGGGTGGCGCTATTGATTTGAGCTCTGATGAGCAGCAGCAAGTGAGCACAGCTATAGCTGTTTCTTGGCAGTAGGTCTTATCAAGCCTAAAAAACCCGCATCATACACTGCGGGTTTTTTAATTATTTACTCAGGCTTCCAGTTTGTTAGCTGGGTAAATTGCTCAAGTGATAAGTTCTCTGGGCGCAAGCTCGCTTCGATACCTAAATCTTCCAAAGCTTCTGGCTCGACTGCACCTGAAAGTGCATTACGCAGTGTTTTGCGGCGTTTCGTAAAGGCGGTTCGGACGACATGCTGTAAGCGTGTGACTGACTCAACCGGGTAAGGCAGTGTTTCATGCGGTACAAGACGGACGATCGCCGACTCCACTTTAGGGGCTGGGTCAAACGACTCCGGGCCAACAATAAACAGTGGCTGAACCTTACAATAATACTGCGTCATGATGCCTAGGCGGCCATAAGATGAGGTACTGGGCACCGAGGCCATTCTTTCGACCACTTCTTTTTGTAGCATAAAGTGCATGTCTTTCAGGTTGGTAATGCTTTCGAGCAGGTGAAAGATCAGCGGTGTGGAGATGTTATACGGCAGGTTGCCGACGATTCTGAGCTTGTTCTCATCATCTGCGAGTTGGTCAAAGTCAAACTTTAGGGCATCAGATTCGTGAATAATGAAGTCTGGATAGTTGAAGAACTTGGTGCGTAGAATGGGAATTAGGTCTCGATCAAGTTCCACAACCTGTAGTTTGCCTTCTGAAGCGACGAGTAGTGGCTCAGTCAAGGCACCTAGTCCGGGTCCAATTTCGACCATTCTATCGCCGGGCCTTGGGTTGATTGCAGAAATAATACTATCGATCACCGCTTCATCATGCAGGAAGTTTTGTCCAAAACGCTTTCGGGCTTGATGGCCTGCTCTCTTGGTGTGTTTAGCCATAGTTAATGCGCCTGAGTGATGTTTGTTTTTGAAGTTGAACTTGAATTAGACGATGAGCTGAAATTAGGTCCAGAAGGTAATGCTGAATGCGAGGCTTGCGCCATTTGTTCAGCAACTTGTATGGCTGTTTTCAGACTGCCGATATCGGCAGTCCCGCTGCCTGCTAGGTCTAATGCCGTGCCATGGTCAACCGATGTTCTGATCACCGGTAAGCCTAGCGTAATGTTGACGGATTCACCGAAACCATCGAACTTTAAAACGGGTAGTCCCTGGTCATGGTACATGGCCAGTACTGCATCTGCGTTTTCTAGATATTTCTTATTAAATAAGGTATCAGCAGGCAAGGGGCCGATCAATTCGGCTTGTAGGTTTTTTAAACTTTCCATGACCGGTTGAATAACGTCGATCTCTTCCCGACCCATGTGGCCATTTTCCCCTGCGTGAGGGTTCAAGCCTGAGACCAGAATTCTAGGCTTTTGGATACCAAATTTTTGCTGTAAATCGTTTATGAGTATTTTGCTAACTTCACTCAAACTTGCGAAGCTTATATTCTTTGGAACATCGGCCAGGGGGAGGTGAGTCGTGGCTAAAGCGACACGCATTCGTGGGCTCGCTAACATCATCACCACTTTGTCGACCTGACAGCGTAACTGAAGGTGTTCGGTGTGGCCGCTGAAAGGAATGCCTGCATCATTGATGACGCCCTTATGCAGTGGTCCGGTGACCATGGCTGAAAATCGGTCATCGAGACAGCCATCAATGGCGAGATCCAGACACGCTAAGACATAATGCGCATTGGCAGGGTTAAGCTGCCCGGTTTGGCAATCTACCTGTAAAGGAGTGTGCTGAATAACCATCGTACCGGCAGGTGTATCTGGAAAAGGCTGGCCCGAGATGGGGCGTTCATCCCATTCGATAATGTCCAATGGGCGGCCAATTTCCTGAGCACGTTGAGCCATCAGATACTTATCAGCCATAAATATCATCGGCTGGCTTTGTTTAGTTTGTACTAACTCAATAGCCAACTCAGGGCCAATGCCAGCAGGTTCCCCTGGCGTAATGACTATCGGCTTTATAGCTTCGGGTTTCATAGACACGGATTTAAGCGTCTTCATCGTTTTTGGTTTCGCCTTTTATTTCAATAAAGGCTTCACCTTTGATTTCCAGCAGCCAATTTGCTAGTTCATCTTCAAACTTACGACGGTGAATTACTTGTTGAGCTTGATTGGCTTGAATCTTATTTCCCATATCTTTTGTTCGACGCTCAGTTACCTGAAGAATGTGCCAGCCGAACTGAGAGCGGAAAGGCTGGCTTATTTCACCGGCTTTAGTGGCCTCCATTGTTTGTTCAAATGCAGGAACCATCTGGCCAGGGCTCACCCAATCAAGACTACCGCCATCTATCGCTGAAACCGGGTCATCGGAGTTTGACTTTGCAATAGAAGCAAAGTCATCACCGCCCAGTATACGTTCGTGTAATTTGTAAATAATTTCTTTGGCTTCGTCTTCTGTTCTAATTTCATTCGGCGAAATAAGTATATGACGAACCATTGCTTGTTCAACCATTTGCTGCTGCCCGCCGCGCTTATCGAGCACCGTTACAATATGAAAGCCGCTACTGGTTTTTACAAGCTTAGAAGGTTCATTAATGGCGAGTGCTGGAATAATGTCTTCGGCGATAGTTGGCAGTTCGGTTTCTTTACGCCAACCGATTACACCGCCATTCAGAGCTTGGCGACCATCAGATTTGGCTATAGCGACTTTCTGAAAGTCTTCACCGGCTTTTAATGTCTTGAGTATGTCATTTGCTCTTTGTTCAGCGGCGGCTTTTTGAGCTTGACTGGCCGATTCTGGTAATGCAATGAGGATATGGCCAATATTGTACTCTGTACCACTGCGTGCTCGACCTTCTTTAGAGGCTAAGAAGTTTGCTATTTCTTGGTCTGTTACCCGGACGCGCCGATCAACTTCACGCTTTTGTACACGAGTAACTAGCATCTCGCGACGAATTTGTTCTCTTGCACTAGCGTAAGTATCACCTTCTAGCTCGAGTTGGGCTTCGAACTGTGCCAGTGTCATTTTATTGGATTGAGCAATATTCTGAATAGTGGTGTTCAATTGCGAGTCACCAATCCGAATGCCTGCACGATCAGCTAACTGTAATTGGATGCTTTCAAGGATAAGTTGTTCAAGAATACGGCTACGCATAATATCCATGGGCGGCAGCTGAGCCCCCTGGCGTTTCAGACGAGAGGTAATGGACGTTATACGCTGGTTTAATTCAGATAGCATCACGATGTCATCATCAACAATCGCAATCACTTTATCCAGGAGGACTGACTCAGTCGTTGAGGGTATTTTCTTTCCCGTTTGGGTCGCTATTTGTTCAGCCAGTGCGATAGAGGTAAGCGAAGATAAAAGCACTATGATTGAAAGAGTAAGGCCGCTTCGGCTGGTTTTTTGATTTAGGCAAAAGCTACTGTTTTTGAAGCCGCCTTTCTTAAAGCTGTCATTTTTAAAGCTACAGTATTTAAGAGTACTGTACTTAAAATTCTTGAATAAATTCATCTGATACCTAATGTATATCTAATTAAATAACGCTTCTCGCGCTTCGTAACCTGGGATATGTTCATCCATTCTGCGGGTACTTTGACCAAAGCCACCGACGCCTTTTAATTGAAAGCGAAACAGAATGCCGTTTAAAATTTCACTGTCATCACTCAAGTAAGATTGTGTGAGCAATTGAACGCGCCAGCAGCAACTGCCGTATTCTACCCCAGCAAGCGTACCAATCGTACGATTGTTATCTAAATCGTAACGCCAGCGAGCAATTAAACTTAGTTGGTCATGAATTGGCGTGATAAGCGAGGTATCTGTTTGCTCTAGTTCATCACGGATATAGCGATGACTAAAATTTAATACATGTTTGTAATCTTCGCTATGAAAGGTAAGTCGGCTATTGCCTTCCTGAGTTTGTCGTTCTCGAGCATCCCATAAGCCTGTCATGGCTAATTCCAAGTTATCGTACGGGCGAAGCAGTAACTCTGAAGCAAGCAATGAGTCACTTCTGTCTGATTGTCCTATGCCGTCTATACTGACGCTGCGGTCGTCGTAGTGATAAATTTGTCCGAGGCTGAATATGGCCTTGTCTTGACCGTCATCCAGATCTGTCCAGCGGCTCGTTATGCCAAATGTCAGGCGGTTGTTATCACCGACGCGGTCACCCCCGCTAAAGCGTTGGGCATTAAATAAACGCTGATAATGGAAGCTTGGCAGGGTACTGTCAAAGTTAGGCAGATCATCCTGTTCAACAGCTTTGGAATAAACATAATATAAGCGTGGCTCCAGGCTATGGCGGATATGCCTTAGACCGAAATAAGGCTTGTCGCTAAAGACTGACTTACGATCAAAATATAAACCCGAGTCGAGTTCATAGATGGGCACTGTGCGAGAAATGTGATTTTCGACAGGCGTGTAATCCTGCAGAAGATAGTCAGTATGGTCGACCGTGACAGAGGGTTTCAGATAACCCCAACTTTTATGTAAGGGAATAGAAAGTTTAGGTTGGTGGCGTACTCTGGAGCCAAAGGTTCGCTCATCACCAACAAGATCTTCTCTGTCGCGGTAAAAATAAACATACTGGCTGTTCCAGTCCAGATGAAGAGTATTGAACATGTGGCTAAATTCAAGATTTACTTCTGGCAGACGTTGGTAAGCTTCTTCACTGGGTAGAACCGCATCATCGATGCTCTTGTATTGTTGCAATAAAACACTTAAGCGCCAGTCATCTTGAGAAAAATAAAATGCAGCACGTCTATCAAGGTGGTCCTGACGGTCAATATTCAAACCTTGGTTAAGGTCATCCAGGTAGTCGTTATCGCTGACTTCACTATACTGAAGACTACCGTGCCAGCCACCTGCAAAAGGTTTGATCTCTTGTTCGAAATTTAAGCCCCAGCGGTCACCTGAATTTGAGAAGCCTAGGTCACTTTGTTCATCGTTATAATGTTTATCTTCATCGATATATCCCAATTGAAGCATCGTGTCAGTGATGCTGCTTTTATGGCGAAGTTCAAGGTCATTATGCGCGCCTCGTCCATGAATATAGCTGGGCGTGAGTGTCGCGTCGTAATTGGGGGCGAGGTTGAAGTAATAAGGTGTCGAGAGGAAAACACCTCGTTGGGTGTTTGAACTACCAATCGTAGGATAAAGAAAGCCGGACTTTCGGCGGTCATCTATCGGGAAGGTAAACCAGGGGATATATAAAACCGGTACATCACGGATTAAAAAGCGAGTGTTATTGGCGTAACCAAAACCTTGTTCTCGGTCGAGTGTTATTTTTTCAGAGGCAAAGGCCCAATCTCTATCTTCTGGCGGACAGCTGGTAAAGAGGCCGTCATGAATAATGAGTGTATCTTTATCTGGATGACTTATTTTAAAAGCTTCACCATTAATATTTGTGCGGGGGTTAGAGAACTTAGCATTGCTAACGGAAACCTCTTCACTCTGCATATTCATCTGAGCTTGATCGCCGCTCAGGATTAGGTCAGGACTGCTTAGTACGATATCGCCCGACAGATGTGCCTCTTGGGTGTTTTGATTAATGGTGGCTGAATTACTGTTGGCGTGGTATCGCCCTTGAGTCATTTCGACATTACCATTTAGTTCTAGCTTATTATCAGGCTGATAATGAACCTTGTTGGCGTGAATGGTGACACCTTCCTCTATGGGCTGTGCATCATAAAGCGTTGGTGAACTTGTACCCTTGCTATTGGTAGAGGGCTTGCTATCGGCAGAAAAGCAGTGGGCAGGTTGGGTGGGTGATTTTTCTTCACTCACCGTCGTTTCGGCCAACGTTTCGGCACTTACTAAAAACGCTGTGGCACTCACTAAAGACGAAGCAAGAATAAACAAGCTCGGAATGTTAGGCATTAATGTTAATCTCATGCTATTTGACGTATTGCTCCGCCTTTAGGCTTGCTAGTAAAGGTAATGCTAGCGCGGGTCTTGATTTATTTAAGCGCTTTCTGGCCCAGATGATAAACGGTGGGCTGTTTTATGTCATTTAACTTTTTGCTGAATGCTCATTTTTTGATTAGGATAGCGCAGATGTGACATCTACGTATTAAACAAATAGCATTTAAGGCATCTCATTTTATGGATCAACGCAAAGAAGAACTCGCTACCTGGGTAGCCGAGGTATTAAGTTTACCAAAGCTGAGCTTGAGTGTGGTCTCTGGAGATGCAAGTTTTCGACGCTATTTCAGGCTGACAGTATCCTCTTCAGACAGTTCAGACAGTTCAGACAGTTCAGACAGTTCAGACAGTTCAATTAGCTTGATCGCTATGGATGCACCGCCCGAAAAAGAAGACTCTTCAAGTTTTGTTGCCATTGCTCAGGATTGGTTTCAAAAAGGCATAGCCGTACCTGAAATAAAGGCGCTCGATCTTGAAAAGGGCTTTATATTGCTGAGTGACTTAGGGGATAACTTATTACTAGACAGACTATGCACCGAGAATCCTCAGTTAGCGGCGGGTGATAAGTATTATCAAAAAGCCATGGCTACGCTGCTTGAAATTCAAAAACTTGATGCGCCTGAAAACTACGTATTACCCCCTTATGATGCGGCGCTTCTACAGCGTGAGATGGCTTTGTTTCCTGACTGGTTATTAGAAAAAAAGCTAGGTTTGGATCTTGATAAGGCTGAATTAGCCCTGTTGGCAGATAGCTTTAAATCGCTCGAAGAAACGGCTTTGGCACAGCAACAAGTGCTTGTTCATCGAGACTACCATGCCCGGAACTTAATGGTCTTGAGTGATGATTCATTAGGCGTGATAGATTTTCAGGATGCCGTGTTAGGGCCGGTGACTTATGATTTGGTCTCGATGCTACGAGATTGTTATATCGTTTGGCCTGATGCAGTGGTGGATCAATGGTGTCACTATTTCTATGAGGGTTTGAGTCAGCATCAGCAGATTGATATCGAATACGCGCAATTTAAAAAGGATTTTGATTTTATGGGACTTCAGCGCCATTTGAAAGCAGCGGGAATTTTTGCACGATTATCATTGCGTGATGGTAAGCATGCTTATCTGGCTGATATACCAAGAACAGTGGAATATATAGTGCGCATTAGTCAGTTGTATCCTGAACTTGCAGAATTTCATGCATTTTTAGTGACGCGTGTTCAGCCATGTTTAGACGTAACTATTAAAGGCCGTGTCTCAAGTGATGCAGTATTGAGGAGTGAAAAAAAGGCTGGCGAAGCATCATGAAAGCGATGATTCTGGCAGCAGGTTTAGGCAAGCGTATGCGGCCGCTCACCGAGCATACTCCGAAACCGCTTCTAAGCGTGGGGGGGCACTACCTTATTGAATATCATTTGAAAAATCTCGCAAAAGCGGGTTTTAAAGAGGTTGTGATTAATACGCATTGGCTTGCTGAACAAATACCTGCCGTCTTGGGTGATGGGGCGCGTTGGGGTTTAAACATAAGCTATAGTCATGAGCCTGACTTACTAGAAACCGCAGGCGGTATTATTAACGCTTTGCCACTGCTTGTTGAGGGCTCATTCCTTAATAGTGAAACAGAACAGGAGGGTGTTTTTCTGGTGATCAATGGTGATGTTTTTTGTGATCTAGACCTGGCTGCATGGATAAAATCAGCGCCTGCATTAAATACAGAGAAAAATGCTTATTTAGCCTTAGTGGATAATCCGGATCATCACCCTGAAGGGGATTTTATATTCCGGTCAGAGGAGCAGCCTTTGGCGCTTATTGAGCCTGAATCAATGAAGGCTGACGCTAAGGACGAAAACTCGTTCACTTATTCGGGGCTGGCTTTATTTCATTGCTCATTTTTTAAGGGGCTATCTGATAAAGGTGGGGCTGATAAAGGAGAAGCTGATAAAGAACAGACTAATTCGGTACAAACCGGTCCTCAACCTTTAGGGCCACTTCTCAAGGCTGCGATTTCAGAGCATAGAGTGCTAGGTACCTTGCTGTCTGATTTCTGGCTGGATGTGGGAACACCAGAGCGTTTTGAAAAGTTGAAGTCTCGCCTGGCATAGTCAATATATTGAAATTGAATAATTCATTTTTTTGACGATTTTCCTCATTAAAAGTGGCGAAATATTGCCTTCTTAACCGCTTTAATTTCTAAGTTATTGAATTGTAAGCAGTCTTTGCCTGTCTGAAATTAGGCTCAATTTATGCATATCCTTTCTTATTCTCGATGTAACTGTCAATTTTAAGGTTGTTTTATGCGTATTAATAAATTCTCCAAAGTAAAAATATCAAATTTTGCAGGTGTGATCACCGGGGTTTTATTTTTAGTACTGGCGATCGGCTTTTCAGTAAATGATCCCATGGCCTTTATTAATGTCTGGGGTTTATTGATTGTATTCGGTGGCACCATTACCGCCATGCTGGTGAGCTATTCTTTTCACGAGCTTATTAATGCTTTGAAACAGGCGCAAGTGCTTACTACGCCAGTGAATCTGGATATGACAGAGGATGTGAATAGGATATTACATTTTTCAAAGTTATGGTTTCGTCATCAATATGCGCAAGTCGATGCTGAACTAGATCAATTAGATGATCGCTTTTTGCAAAAAGGTTTGCAGATGGTTAGAGATCGTCAGTCGAATGACGATGTGATGGCTTTATTGAATTGGAAGATTTCACAAATTCGTTCTCAAAAGTCAGCTGTGATTAATATTTTCCGTTCAATGGCGACCTTTGCGCCTATTTTTGGGATGGTCGGCTCACTGGTGGGTTTAGTGAATATGCTGCAAATTATCGAGCAGGGTAGTTTAGGTACCGCCTCTTCTGATATGGCGCTTGCCTTGGTGACTACTTTTTATGGCTTATTATTAGCGAATCTGGTGTTTAAGCCAATTACCACGAGGCTTGAGCAACGTCGTAATTTAAAAATTGTTCAACTCACCATGGTAGCGGAAGGCATAGCACTTATTCAGCAACAGCGTACTCCGGCGGCCATTCGGGATATTCTGATGAGTTATGTCCAGGGTCAATATCGAGAGCCCAGAGCTGAAGCAATGAAGCCGCTTATCGCTAAGTATAGTGTCTAAGTCATGTCTCTTCGACCTTCATTGAATCTACAAACACTGATGACAAATGAGACTGAGCATGATGATTCCTGGATGATCAGCTCTATTGATGTTTTTGTTTTAGTGAGCAGTATTTTTGTGGTTTTGTTTGTGATCAATCGGGCTGAATTTAATCCTGAGAATGCAGTCGTGTCGGCCGAGGCCTTTTTTGTCCAGCCTTCACTTGTTCAGTCTTCAGCGGTTCAGTCTTCAGTCATGGAGTCTGCAAATACGCAGCCTTCAATCTCATCTTCAATAAATAGTGGTATTGAATTTGTGTCGTCTGAATTGTTTGCTTTGATGTCTTTTGAGGGCGAATCTCTCGATAAGGGCTCGTGGAAGGAAATTAAAACCGCCATTATTAATCACGACCTAGATAGTCTTGTTGAATTAAAAACAGCAAACGGTTTTGCCGCTTTAGAAATTCAGTCACGGGTTTTATTTAATTCTGGCGCTGCAGAACTAGCGCGTTCAGGCGAGGCTTTATTGGAAAAGTTGGTGCCATTGCTTAAGAAGTCTAAAGGTTTGATCTTCATTGAAGGCCATACCGATGACCAGCCTATCTCATCAAATAAATATCCTTCGAATTGGGATCTAGCCTTAGCTCGGTCTAAAGAAGTGCAGATGTTTTTTGTACTTAAAGGCTTTGAAAAAAACAGACTTAGAGCCGTTAGTTATGGTGATACGCAACCTATTGCGCCCAATGACACTGAGTCTAATAGACGCCAAAACCGACGTGTCAGTTTGTTGATACAACAGTAATGACTTTCTAGCGCTGTCTAGAACTGCCTAAAAATAAAATAATATATAGCTCTAAAAGGACTGGCTGTATTTGAAGCCTATCGCTAGGGGCTCTTCTATCCAAGCCTGTGAGGGAAGGGTTTTAGAGCTAAAGTTTACTTTTTGACGTTTATTGTCGGTGAAATTCACTAGGTTCAAGGCATAGAACTGAACTTTAGCATTCTTTATACCTGATAAAAACCACCCTTGTTATTCACTATTTGTTCATGTGCAAAGACTATCTATTTAAGTCTGTTGTAGGTCGAAATTTAGAGCCTGCCCCGCGAGCGGAGTGAGTGCTTTGGGTATTCCTACAAATGTTGGATATCCCTACTCCGTCAGATAAAGGCCAAGCGTCAGATAAAGTCGTAATACTGAGGGGGCTGTGTCGGAATGAATTCCGGCCTACATTGAGATAATTACTCAGAGACCACATCGTACCAGTTTTTGTCGAAGATATTTGTGAAGAGGTATATCTGTAATGGAAAATAGGGGAGGCTTAAAATAATATGGCAGGATAAAATCAAGGCAAAAAAATACCCGTTTAAGTTTTTTTAAAACAAGTGTTTCAAAAAAGCCTGACGGGTATATAAGAAGACGTGATTAAGGGGTTAAGGTTTAACCGCGCTCTTTTTAAAACTCTAAATTAAGCTGTTGCTTCTGCTTTAGCAGCGGTGCTTTTCTTAGCAGGCGCTTTTTTCTTAGCAGGTGCTTTCTTAGCAGCAGTCTTTTTAACTGGAGCAGCTTCTTCTTTTTCGATTTTAGCGATGATGTCACCAGCAAAATCAGCAACTAGCTTGTTTACTTCACGAGCTTTGTCGTATGCGATACCAGCAACTTCGTTGTGCTTAGTTTTAACTGTGTCTAGCTTGTAAAGTCTTTCGATGTATTCGAAAGAAGCTGCAGCGATTGCTTTATGCTGCTCTTCAACAGTAGCGATTGCTTTTTCAACGATGTCTGAAGCTTGTTCTTGGTAAGATTTGATAGTGCCCAT
>Ga0209290_1000150_pt1 | contig 64929 bp, 65 predicted proteins | sample EN1Hudsemesocosm_2_FD_184632 | JGI IMG/M metagenome (GOLD analysis project Ga0209290, IMG submission 184632) | Methane-oxidizing microbial communities from mesocosms in the Hudson Canyon - EN10B Hudson Canyon (SPAdes) (version 2) | ecosystem: Environmental > Aquatic > Marine > Cold seeps... | reverse complement strand
TTAGACCGGCTAAGTAAACGCTGCGGGTATCCTCAAAGCCCAACTCTTTAGCCAGCATGGCAGAAGAATGGGCCACACTTTGCGCTCGACACCAGTATTTTTGAATTGAAAAACGACTGCAGGATTCAGTATTAAAACTGGGCCGCATTAACATCTCCATACACAAGCTGCGCACCATGGGCAAGCCAAGCACAGAGTCTATGGCTTGTTCTATGGTATGAATGGTCGTGCTCTGAGACAAAAAAGCTGAGTTGGCAACACTTAGGATTCGCGCCGTAACACCGGGTTCTGATTGAATCGCCTGGGCCAGTGAAGAGACGTCAACGTGATCATCCATGACCAACTCTTTTAGGCGGGCACTGGTTCCCGTATCGGTTGGAATATTAACTGTATTTAAAATGATTCTACGGCGTATTCTTATGGTATTTTCTTCCACACGCCTTTCCTTTTATTTCATTCACTCTAGCTTTGACTCTAGCCAAGGCAGGGGATTTAACAAGTTGAGCTAACCTGTGCCCCTGCTCCCTCACCCAACGCCGTACACACAGCCAATCCACCCATAGCGCTATACCTCAGCCTGCTTAACTGTTATTTTCTGCCTTAATATCAGCAAGCTTTAAAGCAGGAAAGGCAATGGCGAAGTATTCAAAAAAAGAAAAGGTAAGTGAACAAACTAAAGAAGAAGCCATGTCCCTCGCAAAAGGTATTCAAAAGCCAGGGCAAACCAAAGAGCAAACCAAACTGGTGGCGCAAGGCATTCAAAAAGGCATTGAGTTGTACAAGAAACAACACAAGGCCAAATCTCGCGATCTGGATAAACAACTTAGAAAAGCCAAGAATGTCAAAGAAGACGTGATCGATAATACCGATCAGGAAGTGGAAACAACACGTTTGTCAGGCTGGCTACCCTGGACACTGTTGGTGTTATCCTGGGCAGCCTTTATTGGTTTTGAGATGTTGAAATAAGGCAGGGGCAAACTAAAAAGACGTTCTATTCGTCTATTTCTTCCGCGTCTCGAATACGTTCCAGGCGCTCTTCCTCTTCCACCATAGCAGCCTTAATTTCAGCAATCACAGAGTCCACATCTGCCGCGTCGTTATTCTCTTCAAACTTACCGGTAAGCTCAAAGTCGGGGTCCATGTTGCCCTCTTCGTACATGGCCCAAATTTCTTTGGCGTATTGGGTTTCAAGTAACTCCGGGGCAAACTGACCGTAGTAATTGGTCATATTTTCTACATCACGGGTTAACATGGCACGGGCATTATTGTTACCCGCCGCATCTACCGCTTGTGGCAAGTCGATGATGATAGGCCCGCATTCATCCACCAGCACGTTAAATTCAGATAAATCTCCGTGTACTATGCCCACGCTTAACATGCGCATGACGTTTTGCATCACTAGGGTATGGTCTTCTTTGGCCTGCTCGGCGGTTAGAGACACATCGTTTAAACGGGGTGCCACACTGCCTTCTTCATCGGTCATAAGCTCCATGAGCAATACGCCATCGAAACAGCCATAAGGCTCGGGCACACGTACGCCTGCATCCGCCAGTTTGTAGAGGGCGTCTACTTCGGCATTTTGCCAAACTTCTTCCTGTTGTTTGCGACCAAATTTGCTGCCTTTTTCCATGGCACGGGCGCGACGACTGTTACGGACCTTACGTCCTTCGTTGTAAGTGACGGCCTGTTTAAAGCTGCGTTGAGCCGCATCTTTATAGACCTTTGCACAAATAATTTCGTCGCCACGGCGCACCACGTATACGGTGGCTTCTTTGCCGCTCATTAATTGGCTTAGCACTTCGTCTACTAAGCCGTCTTCAATTAGGGGTTGTATTCTTTTCGGTGTTTTCATGGGGGCTTTTATACCCTAAATAGGCAGTAGATGGAATACATTGGTTAAAAAACATACAATTAAATCACTGTATTCCTGCATTTTTGGCGTCCTAGGCTAATCCTAGCTCAAAGCTGAACTGAGTTCCCTGGCCCAGGGTGCTGGTAACACACAGTTGCGAGCCATGCAGCTCGATGATGCGCTTACTGATGGCCAGCCCCAGACCGCTGTTAGCACCTTTTTCACTGATGCTGCTGTCTCGGCTATTGGCCGCCCGAAAGTGGGCATCAAACACGTGGGGTAAGTCGGCCTGGGGGATGCCCGAACCGGTATCGCTGATGGTCACCAGCAAGCTCTTTGATTGAAGCTGAATGTGTACCTGCACCGAATTGCCGGCATCACAGTGACGAATGGCGTTATCGATAATATTGCTAAACACACTCTCCAGCTTCTCTATGTTGGCCAGGGCCATTAAAGACGGGTCCTTGGGCGCCACATCTAGGCTGACATTTTTGTTATGGGCCTTAAGGGCCAGTTTTTGCAATACATCCTGCGCCAATTCGGCAATGGCCACGGGCTCAAAGCTAAGGGACACATCGTCCGCATCCAAATGGGCCAGTTCAAATAACTGTTCAATTAACCGGCTCATGTGGCGGGCATTTTTCATGGCCACTGAAATGAGCTGCTGGCCTTCCTCGGGTGTTAGCTGTTGGTTTTTCAACTGCCAGGTTTCTAGGTACCCCTGCAGCGAGGCCAACGGGGTCCTTAGGTCATGAGAGACATAAGAGATTAATTCACGGCGCAGTTCATCCGTGTCTTTTACTTTCTGGTACTGACTGTTAAGGGTGCTGGCCATTTCGTTGAAAGTGCTGCCCAAGCGCTCAATCTCATCACTGGAATTCTTTTTCCACTTGGAAGTGGGTAATTGGCCATGTTCAAACCCTTCTTGCCTGAATTGTTGCATGTCGCTGGTAAGACGCCTTAGGGGACGGGTTAACATGGCAAACAACAATAAAATCACCAGCAAGCCAAACAAAAGCGCCATGGAAAGGCTCCATACTGCCAGGGTAAAAATATGGCTCTGTTGTAACAAATCCACTATGCCGTCGTAAATTTCACCACCAATAATAATGTACAAATAGCCCACGAGTTTGCCATTGTCGGTAATAGGAGCCACAGAAAATATCTTGTGGTTATCTAGTGACCTAGGGTCGTCCCCTAAAATAGGCAAACTTTCAGTTTTCTCAATAAATTGCTGTATCGGTAACAGGTTGACTGTTTGTTTTTTTACTCGGCCCGGGTCGGCCGAAAAGGTAAGGACATTGCCTTGAGGGTCCAGTACATAAAACTCAAAGCTGGGGCCTAGAATCATCATGGAATGAAAAGCATGTTTTAACGCGTCATGATCGATGGCACCGTTTTTTAACAATGCATTGTCATGTACTACGTGCTCGGCCAGTTGTGAGTGCAGTTTTTGCTCCACTTCACTTTGATAACTTTGACTAAGCTGTTGGGCCAATACCAGCATTAACAAACCCATAAACACAAAGCTTAATAATAAACCGGACAATAATTTACTGTAAAAAGAAGAGATGATATTGGCCACTGTCAGCTTTTCCCATTTTGCGTTTTGTCACTATTGGCGTGACCTTCAAACTTATAGCCTACTCCCCACACCGTTAAAATATATTGAGGTTTGGCCGGGTCTTTTTCCAGTTTGTTGCGTAAGCGGTTAATGTGAGAATTAACTGTATGTTCGTAACCACTGTGCTGGTAGCCCCACACGTTATCCAGTAATTGGGTACGGCTAAATACCAGGCTGGGCTGGCGCGCCATATACAGCAATAAATCAAATTCGGTACTGGTGAGCTCTATCTCTTTGCTGTTTAACAGCACTTGGCGTTTGGCGGCATCGATGCTTAAACCATCAAACACCAATTGGTCACTTTCTACCTGAGACGCTTGAGTCATCATGGCCGCTCGGCGCAGCATCGCTTTAACTCTGGCTTGCAACTCACGCACACTGAAGGGTTTGGTGAGGTAATCATCGGCGCCCATTTCCAAACCCACGATGCGATCGGCTTCCGAGTCACGGGCGGTTAACATTAAAATGGGGGTGAAAATATTGGCGGCACGCAGGGCACGGCAAATCTCCAATCCGTCCATTTCGGGCAACATTAAATCCAGCACTAACACGTCATAGTTTCCTGCCACGGCCATCTGGTAACCGCGCTTACCGTTATCACAGGTGTCTACATCATGATTCATGTCTTTAAGATTCATGGCGATCAAGTTATTAATGTCCTGATCGTCTTCTATGACTAAAATTCTTTTTTTCATTGAGGTCTTTTTAGTGATCTATTTTTTGCATTCTTTTATCGGTGTAAGCTTAAGGGGCCGAAAAAGCGCCAGCCAAACAATATTGGTCTGGCGCTTATATTGCCATTACTGCACGGGTTTCACCACCAGCTTGGTCCTTGCTGCTGACTCAAAACGCCAATGCCGTTACGCCATCACTTAACTCGAGTTACCACTAACCTAGCAATAGGCGAATCAAAACGGTGGGATTCATCCAATACGGATGAAGAATAACCATCGCTTTGTGTTACCACCCCAGGATGGCGCGCTACAAAGTCCACATCGTCACGCACGGCATTAAAGCCTTCGCCGCCATCGGCAGGACCAGGAATGGTACCGGCCATTTCATCGTTGGCTTCGGTACCGGCATCATAAATGGGCAAGGCTTGATTCATGCTATCGCCCACCGCCAGTTCAGATACATCCAGGCCGGTTGTGCCGGTAAACGCATCATTGGTATTCACCAACATACTGGCCAGGGTAATTTGCATGACACTGGCTAAATCAGCCGTTACCGTGAGCGTATCACTGGCCCCTGGGCCCACCGGGGCCGAGCCCGAGGCGCTGGTCATTAACATAGCGGCGTCATCACTTATGAAGGTGCTGTTATCGCCACCTTCGGCCAACACTTCCAAGCCATCACTGGCTACTCCACCAATGTCCCAAGCCTTAAAATCGCCATCATGCAGCAGTGCTGCCAACGCAGACAACGGCTGGTTCGCGCTTAAGTTGGTCACTGTAATTTCAAAGCTGGCCATTTTGGCAGCATCATCGTCACTGCCACAGGCGGTTAGCAAACCGGCACTGGCTAGCACCAAACAAAGTGCACCACTTTTAAGGGTGCGAATATTAAATTGTTTCATATAAATCGCTCCTATTTAACGGTAACCACAACTTTGGCCACTGGGTTTAACCAACGGTGAATGCGGCTGTCTAAATCACTTGTGCCACCGCTAAGGCTCGTATCACCCAAGTTGCCACGGTGAATGTGAATGGAGGTATTACTCTCACTATCGGTAACACCGGTGCCACCTGTGCCAGCATCGCCACCGGGGGCGCCTGGAATACCATCCTCGCTACCGCCAGTGTCGGTATTTAATCGTTCATCATTCACTTCAGTGCCAGCATCATAGGCGTTTAGATAAACCGTATAGGTGCCTGCTTCACTGGGGATAGCCCAGCTGTCCAGGCCCACAAAACCATCGTTAGTGGGCAATACCATGGCCACGATGGACAATAGGTCGTTACTGCCGGTGTTAAGGTCGCTCACCATGGTGGACATGGCAGGGGCTAAAAGACCTTGCGCCGGGTTTCCAATATTAACGGCCTCTGCTGGGCTTGCTGCCAGTAAAGGCGCAATATCGCCTCCTTCAGCCATGGACTGCAAAGCCGCAGTCGCGACGCTACCCGCTTCAAACACGTTACTGCTATCGGTATGAGTGCTCACCAATAACGGGGTGAAATGCAGGCCCTGGGTAAGGTTAGTGACTTTTACATCTATGGTTTGTGCAAAGGCCATGGATGACATTAGGGCAATGGGTAAGGCGGGAATGAGTGCTGTTATTTTCATGATTTGTCCTCGTTGGTGGAATGTCCTTATGGGAACAGTTACCACTGTAGGCTCCAGACTTAACAACAAATTCACGAAGTTATAACAAAAGTATCACAACAGATCATAATTCAATAAAAGCGTGATTTGCCCTCTTCCAAATGAGGTTTTTGAGGGTCACAATGATTGCATCACTTAATAAATTACGCATAAAAAAGATTGATCAGAGGAAGCAGTTTATGAATCTATTTGCAAAAACCATCTCCACCGCCCTGGTGGTTCTATTGGCGGCCTGCTCCAACGCAGAGTCCACCACCGACGCCGCCATGAGCGACAACATGGTGCCTGCCCAGCTTAAGGGCTTACAAGTAGCCACTTTTGCAGGGGGCTGCTTTTGGTGCACCGAAGCCGACTTTGAAAAACTGGAGGGGGTAAAAGATGCTATCTCGGGTTTCAGTGGCGGCACCATTAAGAACCCTTCTTACAAGCAAGTGGCATCGGGCCGTACCCGTCACATTGAGTCTGTGCAGGTGTATTACGATGAAAACATCGTGTCTTATGAAGAACTGCTTCACGCCTTTTGGCAGATGATTAACCCTACGGATTCCCGTGGTCAGTTTGTGGACCGTGGCCATCAGTACAGCCCTGCTATCTTTTATCATTCTGAACAACAAAAATTGGCCGCACAAAAATCCAGTAATGCCTTGGGTGAAAGTGGTCGTTACGACAAACCGTTGGCCACCGATATTAGAGCCTTCAATAACTTCTATAACGCCGAAGACTATCATCAGGATTACTACAAGCGTAATCCAGTACGTTACAAGTACTACCGTTACAACTCGGGCCGTGATGATTACCTGAAGGAAATCTGGGGCAGTGAACTTCACTCTAAATTAAAAGATATGAACAAAATGGGCATGAAAAAAAGCTACCACAAGCCCAGTGACAAAGTGTTAAAGCAGCAGCTCACTAAGCTGCAGTATAACGTCACCCAAAATGATGATACCGAGCGCCCCTTTGATAATAAATACTGGAACAACAAAAAAGCAGGCATCTATGTGGATGTGGTAAGCCAAGAGCCATTGTTTTCATCGACTCATAAATATGAGTCAAAAACCGGCTGGCCAAGCTTTTATGAAACCATTGAAAGTAAAAACGTAGTAGAAGAAACCGACTATAAATTAATTTTCCCAAGAACCGAGCTACGTAGCCGCCATGGGGATTCACATTTAGGCCACTTGTTTGATGATGGCCCGAAACCTACCGGTTTGCGGTACTGCATCAATTCAGCGTCTTTGCGCTTTGTTGCCAAAGCGGATTTAGAGAAAGAAGGTTACGGAAAGTATTTAAAACTGTTTAACTAGCCTTGGCTAAAAGTAGTAACAGAGTAAGAGTAAGAACAAAAATAAAAGATTATAAAAACAAGACTAGGTGCCCGGCAGTCGCGGGCACCTGCTTTTATGCCCTCACTACTGTAAAAACAACAAAGCGTTTTGCTGGTCTATCTTAAACTTAAACTGACTTAGAAAATTCATCCCCAGCAAGCCATCGGCTCGGCTATTCTCCCCCATATCCACTTCCAGAATAGATAGATTTTCTAAGCGAGCATGGTCCAATTCCAGAGCCGACAAGGTAAATAACCTAGCATTGGTGGTGCCGTTGGCCGTATTAACCCGCACACTTTTATGCTTAGTACTTAAGGCATTGCCACCTGCTAACAATTTGGCCACCGCTTGATTAGTGAGTGCGGTGTAACTAGCCCCGGTGTCGATCATTAACTTCAAATCAATACCGTCTACCCGTACGTTCACCAAGTACTGATGGCCCGACTGAATTAGTTTTATGCCTTGCTGATTTTGACTGAGGTTAAATAATTGTGTTTCCAGAGCGCGCTGCAGCTCATCGACGGTGGAGGAATACTGTTCGTCATAAGGCAAGTGCGCCAGAGTATCCAGAGATTTTTGCAAGTCGCCATTATCTCGATACAGGTTTGCCAAGGCCAAGCTGGCAGGCGTGTAATCGGGCAATTGCTGCCTGGCATACACTAAAAACGCTTCCATCACTGAGTGAGACAGATCACTATTGTCCTTTAGAAAACGCGCCACGGTTAGATCTATAATTTGTTGCGCTTCCTTCATCAATAACCGCTGTTCTGCCACTGACGTCACTAGGGCATGGGCCACCATGAGGCCTTCCAAAGCCAATTGATACTGACCATTCTTCAACAATAGTTGCGCCTGCAAACGATCATAAAGGCTACTGGTGAGCCCGGCAGAATTAAGCGCCGTTAACCAACGCTCTAACAGCCCCCAGGACTTTTGATTACTGAGTTTAATAAGGTGCGAGTGTAAAAAGCTGTTCACTTCTTGTTTTTGAGTGAGGGTAAGATCGGCATACAATAATTCGTTAATGCTCTGGTCTATTTGCTGGTGCTGAATATTCGTCAATAGTTTTTGGGCGGCATTCGCATTTGTTTTAAGGTTATTTGAGTCTGCTAATGAAGCTTTGGCATTACTCACCCTTTCACTGGCCTGCTCACCCGCTACCTGCTGAGTGTCATTATTAGCCGTCTGGTTCACACCTAGGTAAAAACCCACCAACAGGCCAATAACGAGTGTTAAAAAATACTTCATGGATTAATGCCCTGCTCTAAAAAGTCGACCAACATTCGAATTTTTGGCGATAGATGTCGGTTATGAGGGTATAGCGCCCAGATGCCCTCTTCTGCCTCCCGGTACATATCCAACATGCTCACTAAGCGCCCATCGTTAATGTGTTCTTGCACATAAAAATCGGGCAGCTGAATAATACCCATGCCTTTTAATGCGGCATCTACCAATCCATAACCACTGTTGCATCTAATATTGCCCGATACCCGAACGTTTTTGGCTTTACCCGATTCTAGAAAACGCCAATAGTCCAAAGTACCCAACAAGCAATTGTGACGCTCCAGTTCTGACAACGAATGAGCAATGCCAAAGCTTTGCACATAGTCAGGAGATGCGCAGGTATGCAATATACGCTGGGAAAGCTTTCTGGCCATCATGCTGGAATCCTCTAGCTTGCCCAGACGAATGGCCAGGTCGTAGCCGTCATCCACCAGGTTAATGGTTTGATTCGACAAGTGAATCTTTATCTCGACTTGGGGGTACTTTAAAACAAAGTCGTTAATCAGGGGAACAATTCGCTCCTCACCATAGGTCACGGGGGTGGTTATTTTAATCAACCCCTTGGGAGTATCGTGCAAATTACTCATAGCCCGCTCGGCCTCTTCCAGGCCATCCAGCAGACGCCGACAGTGTTGATAATACACACTGCCACTCTCGGTTAAGGACACCTTACGCGTGGTGCGGTAGAACAGCTTTTCACCCAAACGCTTTTCCAGGGTGCTCACCTGGCGACTCACCTGGGCCGTGCTAATGGCCAGACGCTTGGCAGCGGCCGTAAAACTTTGTGTCTCGGTCACCGCTACAAATTCGGTAACCCCTTCCCATAGGAACATTATTACCCACCAGTAAAAGTATTTTACGCATATAGACTATTATCATTTTAATGGAAACAATCATAATAGACACTAGCATCACGTAAATTATTGCAAAGGAACTCTCCATGACCGATCAATTCATCAAATCCAAAGCCGCCATCGCCTGGGGACCCAATCAACCCCTATCCGTCGAAGAAGTAGACGTCATGCTGCCTCGTAAAGGCGAGGTGCTGGTGCGCATTATTGCCAGCGGCGTATGCCACACAGATGCGTTTACCTTATCAGGCGAAGACCCAGAGGGAATTTTCCCTGCCATTTTAGGCCATGAAGGAGGCGGTATAGTTGAACAAGTGGGCGAAGGGGTTAGCAGTGTTGCTGTGGGGGATCATGTTATACCACTGTACACCCCTGAATGCGGCCAGTGTAAGTTCTGCTTATCGGGCAAAACCAACCTGTGCCAACAGATTCGTGAAACCCAGGGCAAGGGGTTGATGCCAGATGGCACCACTCGCTTCTACAAAGACGGTGAACCTATTTTCCATTACATGGGCTGCTCTACATTTTCGGAATACACAGTATTGCCCGAAATATCCCTGGCCAAGGTGAACAAGGACGCTCCCCTTGAAGAGGTGTGTCTATTAGGGTGCGGCGTCACCACCGGCATGGGCGCGGTGATGAACACCGCCAAGGTGGAAGAAGGGGCCACTGTGGCGATCTTTGGCATGGGCGGCATTGGCTTAAGCGCGGTGATTGGTGCCACCATGGCCAAGGCCAGTCGCATCATTGTGATTGATATTAACGACAGTAAATTTGAGCTGGCCAAAAAACTGGGCGCCACCGATTGCATTAATCCTAAAGAACACGACAAACCTATTCAGGATGTGATTGTAGAGCTCACCGACGGCGGCGTGGATTACTCGTTTGAATGCATTGGCAATGTGGATGTGATGCGCTCGGCCTTAGAGTGTTGTCACAAGGGTTGGGGAGAGTCTGTCATCATAGGTGTGGCTGGCGCGGGACAAGAAATTTCCACCCGCCCTTTCCAGTTGGTGACTGGGCGCGTATGGCGCGGCACCGCCTTTGGTGGCGTAAAGGGCCGCTCTGAATTGCCTGAGATTGTTGAGCGCTACATGGCAGGTGAATTTAAGCTGGATGATTTTATCACCCATACCATGGGGCTTGAGGGTATTAACGACGCCTTTGATTTGATGCATGAAGGCAAGAGCATTCGCAGTGTGATTCACTTTGATAAGTAATCCACGGTAATACGCCTCCATTCATTATGTGTTATTCATTACCCCTTAATTTTTAAGGGGTATGTTAACGGGCACAGCAGGATACCAATATGACCATAGAAAACACTGCCACCCATAAGAGTTTTGGCGGCTGGAACAAGCAATATACCCACCGCGCTAACACTCTCAATTGTGACATGCAATTCACTATCTATTTACCCCCTCAAGCCTCTGCCGATAACAAGGTGCCGGTATTGTATTGGTTATCGGGTTTGACCTGTAACGACGAAAACTTCATTCATAAGGCAGGTGCGCAACGCATGGCCGCACAATTGGGCATGGCCATTGTCGCTCCGGATACCAGCCCAAGAGGCGAAGAGGTAGCCGATGATGAAGGCTACGATTTGGGAAAAGGAGCTGGCTTTTATTTAAACGCCACGCAAGCTCCCTGGAGCAGTCACTATAAGATGTACGATTATATAGTGAACGAACTGCCCCACCTCATTGAAAGCCATTTTCCGGTGAGCGATAAAAGATCCATCAGCGGACACTCCATGGGCGGTCATGGCGCCCTGGTTATTTCTTTAAGCAATCCCGAGCGCTTCCAAAGCGTGTCAGCCTTTAGCCCCATCAGCAATCCTATTAAGTGCCCGTGGGGACAAAAAGCCTTCACGGCCTATTTAGGTAAAGACCAAGCAACCTGGGCTAAGTTTGATGCCAGTATATTAATGAAAGAGGCCCGAAAAAAAATACCCACTCTGGTGGACCAGGGGTTAGACGATGACTTTTTAGTATCGCAATTAAAACCAGAGGCTTTGCAAGACGCGGCAAACGCCAGTCAATATCCACTGGAGTTAAGACAACACCCGGGTTACGACCACAGTTATTATTTCATCGCCAGTTTTATAGAAGAACACCTACAATTTCATTATAAGCACTTAAAAAATGAAAAATAAAAGTAACAAATAAAGTGAATAATATTTAGGCACTTGGTTGACTTCTAGCCAGTGCCATATATCCTTACCCCATCAAATTACATTAGAGTTTTTTCATGACACATTTCAATTCCACATATTGCCGCTCGCGCCAGGATCATGGTTCTAAACCGTGTTCCGTGCAGCTATGTACTGTGCATTTGTAACGTCGTTCATGAAAATGGAAGGCGCTTAAGCCTTCCAAACTCATCTTAGGATTTATTCCTTAGAAAAACCCGGAAGGCTTAACCGCCAACCGGGTTTTTTTATGTCCAGGGATTGGACAGTATCCTGATTTTGCATGGAGCAAAAATCAGGGTATGTCCCCAACAAACACAACCAGGAGAACGATATGAAAACCGATGACGACATCGATTTAATCGCTATTTTAAGCAATAACTGATTTTAAAATAAGCCTCAAACTTAAGCTTTGAGCAAGTATGTATGGAGAACAAAGGTGTTCAACTTTTTCAAGACGGATCGACAAATATTAAAGCAGCTCATCACGCTGGCCATTCCCATGGTGATATCCCAGGGAGCTTTTGCGTTGATGATTTTTACCGACCGGTATTTTTTATCCCTGGTCAGCCCCACTCATATGTCGGCCTCTCTGGGAGGCGGCGTCGCGGCCTTCTTTTGCCTATCGCTATTCATAGGCTTGTTATCCTATGGCAACGCCCTGGTTGCCCAGTATTATGGCGCCAATAAAAAAGAACTATGCACTAGAGTGGTTAGCCAAGGCCTTATTTTATGTGTGGCCAGCATTCCATTCCTATGGCTCATTACCTACTGGATGGGGAAGGCCTTTGGCGTCATGGGGCACGATGCCGCACAAGTACCATTAGAAGAAAGTTACTTCACAACATTAATGTGGGGGGCCGTTATTTCGCTGCTTAAGGTGTGTATTTCCTCCTACTTTGCCGGCATTGGCCGCACTAAAGTGGTGATGATTGCCGATACCTTGGGTGTGGCCATTAACATTCCGTTATCTTACGGATTGATTTTTGGTGAGTTTGGTTTACCACAATGGGGCATTGCAGGGGCCGCCATTGGCACGGTTATTAGTAACTTAATTACGTTGTTAATATTTTTGTATTTTTATTTTGAGCCTAAACACCGTCTTGAATTTTCAGTGGCACGATCTTTTGTATTAGATAGCAGCATATTACGCCGCTACCTGCGTTTGGGGTTTCCTTCGGGACTAGAGACATTTCTGGACATTGCTGCCTTTAATTTATTTGTGTTGATGTTTCAATCCTATGGCGTAGTAGAAGGCGCGTCGGCCGCCATCGTTTTAAACTGGGATATTATCTCTTATGTGCCCATGATAGGTTTGCACATTGCTGTGATCAGTTTGATTGGGCGTTATGTGGGGTCGGGGGAAACAGACAAAATAAAGGAAGTCATTTCATCGGGCTTTCTACTGGGCATTGCTTACTCGGCAACCTTGGGTATCGCTTTTGTTATCTTTCGCGATCCGCTGGTGGGCATGTTTGTACCCGCAGGCAGTGAAGGAGAAGACATTAGAACACTTGCATCCTGGATGATGTGGGGCATGGCCAGCTATGTAGTGGCCGATGCCATCATTCTGGTGGCCAGTGGTGTATTGCGCGGCGTGGGCGATACCCGTTGGTTAATGATTACCTCCACCGTATTGCATTGGGCCATGGCCATGGCACAGTATTTAGTTATTGAAGTATTTGAATACGGCCCTGAAGTTTCCTGGTTAATACTGGTTAGCCTGATCATTACTCTGGCCATTGTATTTACCCTACGGGTTAAAAAACAAAGGTGGAGCCAACCGGAAATCATGGAGCAGATGTTAGCGAAATAAAAGCCCTAAGCTGAACATCGCCCATGCGCCATACGACCCACATGGATGTGGGAAGTGCGGATTTTGCATGGAGCAAAAATCAGCCGTTCATCCTGAACATCACCGCTCATGGCCACCTCGGTAATTGCATCCTGCATTACCCTAATACATCACATCCCTGTGATTAATGGCAGCGCGCCATACCGTTCATCCTGAACATCACCACTCATTGCCATCCATGGCAGCGCGCCATACCGTTCATCCTGAACATAAAAAAACCAACTGAAAAGTTGGCTTTTTTACTTGGTACTTTTACTTTACGAATACAGTTAAACCGAAGACTTAACCTGGTTTTCACCATCAAGGGTCAGGATAGGCCCGTACAAATCCGGGCGACGATCACGCCATATGCCCCAACTACTGCGCTGCTCTTCAATAACATCCAAATCAAAAGTATGCACAATCACCGCCTCATCTGAATCGTTGGCATCTTTTACAATGGCACCAGTGTGATCGGCTATAAACGAGGTGCCGTAAAACTTAATGTTGATATCTTTATCTTCAACACCGTATTCACAACCAATACGATTAGATGCCACCAGCGGTACGATATTGGCACCTGCATGACCCTGCATCACCCGTCGCCAGTGATGACGAGAATCATAATCTGGCGCCGGTGGTGGCTCACTGCCAATGGCGGTTGGGTACATTAAAATTTCAGCGCCCATCACTGCCATGCACCGTGCGGTTTCCGGGAACCACTGATCCCAGCAAATGCCCACGCCAATTTTTGCGTACTTCGTGTCCCACACTTTAAAGCCAGTATCACCAGGATTAAAATATTGCTTCTCTTGATAGCCTGGGCCATTGGGAATATGAGATTTGCGGTATATGCCCATCATACTGCCATCAGCGTCCACCATGGCCAGCGTGTTGTAATAAGATTTGTTATGACGCTCAAAGAAGCTGCAAGGCAACACCACCTTTAATTCTTTGGCTAATTCTTGAAAACGCTTAATGGCGGGGTTCTCTTCCACTGTGGTGGCCAATTTAAAATGCTGGGCCAACTGCTCTAGGCAAAAATATTGAGCTTCGAATAATTCCTGAATCAATATGACCTGCGCCCCCTCACTTGCCGCCTGGCGAATGAGTTTTTCGGCTTTATCTATATTGTCCTGCGTGTCCCAACTGCAAGTCATCTGGGTCGCGGCTACGGTAACAGGTCTCATTATATGTCCTCCAAAAAGATGAATTCACTATATAAAGCACCCGCCATATTGCCAATAGACCTTTTAGGGTATGCCTCCTATAAGCACATCAATTACTAAGGTGTGGCCTGGGCTTGGCTCTTTTGTTTCCACCTAAGCCTAGTATACTGGGGCCATATAGAGCGAACTGAATCATTCGAAGGAGCAACCCTTGCCTACTAAACTCACCGAATTAACATTATGGCACCAGCAATTAGCCAAGCTAATTTCAATGCCCGAGCCGGTTGAGTTTATGCCCGCACTTATGAGCGCCTTACGCCAATGGTTTAATTACGATACCGGCATTGTTTTTCTATTTAATGAAAACCAACCCATAAATGCCTTGTACGATGATTACCCGGCCGAAGGCCGTGACAATGCCATCGCTAAATACATTGATGGCATGTATTTACTCGACCCTTTCTACAGCTACTTTGATCAGGAAAATGATAACGAGGGAGGCGTATGGTTCATGTCACAAATGGCACCAGATGCCTTCGAGGAAACCGAGTTTTATCAGGCCTATTACCAAGATTTATCCATCAAGGATGAACTGTGCATCTTTTTACCGCTTAAAAACAAACAAACCATCGTGCTGTCTTTTGTACGCCGCCACCCCCAGGGCAGCTTTTCCACGGACGACGCTCAACAGCTTGCCACGCTGATACCGTTACTGATCTCGCTATTTGATAAACTGGAATTGTGCAGCAAAATTACCGTTAAACGTAACGCCATCCACAATGCTTTTGAAAGTTTTGGCGACGAACAACTCACCCCACGAGAGCGCCAAATAGCTCGACTGATTCTACAGGGGCATTCCAGCAAATCTTTAGCTAAAGAATTAGGCATCAGTCCGTCTACAGTGAAAGTGCATCGTAAACATATCTATGAACGCTTAACGGTAAACACACAAACCGAATTGTTCATGTGCTTTATTAATCATTTAGAGAAGCTGGTGGACTAGCTTGCAGCCCCTGCACGACGGCTGAGGCGAAGATACTTTTCACCATTAATAAGCAACATGGCCAGCAATACCAACATAATGCCAGGCACTATATTCCAACCAACCTGGCCTTCCCCCAATACAGCGCTTAACGCTATCACCATAATAGGCGTTAAAAACCCATAGGCAGCCACTTTAGTGGCGCCTATTTTGACAGTAGCCATTTGAAGTACAAAAAATGAAAACAAGGTCGTAAAGATGGCTAAAAATGCCAACCCAAAATATACCTGCGACTCAACCGCCAGCCACTGCACCTGATCAAGATTATCCAAGGACAAAATAAACAATAACAGCGTTGCCATTAATATTACCCAAAACGTCATAACCTCCATGGGCTCACCCCCATAGATTTTTTTTACCAAGGGGTTATAGGCCCCCATAAATAAGCAGCCCACCAAAAAAATAAGGTCACCATTATTAAACTCTAAATTCAGCAAGCCATTCACGTCACCACGAAACACGATCCACAATGCGCCCATGGTGCCCAATAACAAACCTAAACTGCGAAGTTTACTGGTGCCTACCTTATTAATAAAAAATGCAAATACCGCAGTAATGGCTGGCACGGTGGTATACAGGGCCCCGGTATTTAAGGGGGTGGTAAACCGCAAACTTTCAAACATACACCAGAAAAAAACCACCAGCGGAATGCTCAATACCACATAACCCAATAAGGATTTAAATTTAGGTAATTGAAACCCGTTTTTGATAAAGACATAAGGAGCAAAAAACACACTGGCCATCAAAAAGCGAATAAACATTAACACCTCAGGTGGCAAGGCATGGGTAATGGCCGCCCCCACAGGAAAGGAAAATGCCACTAAAAAAATGGTCAAAAACATTAGGCCATGAACATAAGAGTGACCCTTTCCCTGCGTTGTTGATGTCATTTTTACTGCCTCTCCTGTATCGACCCACCCATGATATAACGTTTCCTGTTGACGGATAATCCCCTCATTTGGATAATCACTGTTGAACTAAAGTAAACGGTGAAAGCGATGAATGACGGATTTGGTGCCATCCCTGTGTTTGTGGCGGTGGTGGAACAGGGTGGATTCTCAAGTGCCGCACAGGTATTGGGCATATCCAAGTCGGCGGTGAGCAAACGTATTGGCCTGCTTGAACAGCACCTGGGAGTGAAATTACTGCAACGCACCACGCGCAAAATCAGCTTAACCGAGGCCGGCGAGCATTATTTCGCCCACGCCAAGGTTGCCCACGGGGCCGCCAAGGATGCAGAAGACGCCGTCACCCAATTGCAAGGTGAGCCCCAGGGACGCCTGCGCATCAATGCCCCTATGTCCTTTGGGCGCCTGCATTTGGCACCATTGATTCCCAAGTTTTTAGCTCGTTTCCCTAAAATTAACATTGATCTGGTAATGGATGACAAACACGTAGACCTGGTAGGCGATGGCTTTGATGTGGCCATTCGCGCCGGCGTACTGCCCGACTCCAGCCTCATCGCTCGCAAATTGGCCCCCCTTAACAGCGTTATCTGTGCGTCGCCTGGCTATCTAAAAAAACAGGGGCACCCCAGCACCCCGGAACAACTTAAGGATCATAACTGCCTGCTTTACAGTTATGCCAACCAGCTTAATAGTTGGACGTTCATGGATGACAAAGAATCCCATGTCATAGAGGTCAGTGGTAATTATCAGGTGAATAACAGCGAGGCATTACGGGAGGCATTAGTGCAAGATATGGGAGTCGCCAGGCTGCCCACTTTTGTGGCGGCAGCAGACATTGAGTCGGGCACTTTGGTGCAGGTACTGCCCGAATATAAAATGCCACACATCACTATTTATGCATTGTTTTTGGAGCGTCAATACATGCCTGCCAAAGTGCGGGTATTTTTGGATTTTGTTATCGAATATTTGGGAGGAGATGTGCCTTACTGGGATGAAAAAATATTCAGATAAGGAGCCGGCCACTAATGGCTTAGCAACAACCTCACCTGCGTGTGCTCGCAACCCAAACACGCAGGAAGACACAACTAGAAAACTAAATCAGCAATATTAGCCCATAACAATACAGTCCAACTTAGCCACACCCCTTAAGCGTTTTCGGCTACCGCTAGGCTAAATTCATAAATTTCGTAAAGGCGCTGTTCTTCTGTTTCTATGCGGTTAACCAAAATACCGGCAATCTCGTTGGCTTGTTTTAGAAATGTTTGCTGGTTGACGGCGGTTATTCCACTGTGATTGTACTGCTGAATAAAAGACATGACCGACTTACCGATATGACTCATCTCCTTACGAAAATGACTAACCATTTCCGAAGTAGTACTTTCCTTTTGATAAGCATAATTAAGATAAAGGTAAAGTTTGGTATTTTCGGTAATCAAATGACTGGTAAGCAAAGTGCGAAAGGTCGATAGCTCGGCAATGGCTTTTGTAAAACGTTGATTTTCCACATGGCCAATAACAGAGGTGAACAAACGCACCATCTCGGTATGGTCGTCTTTAAGTCGGTCTATGAGGTTTTCATCATAGCCAATGGGAAATTTATCATTTTGGTTTGAGCGCGAGACCACAGCTTTACGATCCTGCTGCAAATTTTGTTGCTCTTTTGCCGAGAAAAATTTTTTCAAACCAAACATTTCACACCTTCTTCTTAAAAACTCAAATCCTCCTGATTAATAAAGCCAATGAACTCCTTGTTCATTGGACAACTTTCTCGCTTATGGTCGACACATACAGGCTCAATTTTTAACGACAGAGGACTATATACCCACTAGTAGGTATATGCAAAAAAGGAATAAAAAAAATACTAAAAAGTCATTATTTTGGCGTAGTCCGTCTTACCTCTATGAAAACAAGAACAAAAGATGAAATTTATCAACAATTGCGAACACTAATGGTACTAATGTTTTATTCTTATTCTTGTGAGCTATATCAAAGATTTTTATAATATTTTAATTGCCGCTGTTATATAACTCATGGTTATATCGAGAGAAAGTACCATTTCAACTTATTTGGGCCGTGAATTAATGGTGTGTGGAGCTGAGTTATTTGTTTTGTAAAGAAAACCAAGACAAAAAACCTCCCCACTGAGACACCGCACTCAAACGAAAATGCAGCGCTGGCGTCATTAAAGAGCGCTAGCAATACTTAAAAACCGTAAGGGATTACCTGTGCGTTGTTAAAAAAATAAAAATAAAAATTCATGAAAATATAACACTGACTCGTCATAACTATCTTTTCATTTAATTCAATCAACTGTTCAGCCTAGCAAAATAGAATAGGGAAATCACATGTTAAACCCATCGCCGTTGAGGATATTTATTCCTGGAAAAGATTCACAAAATCCATCTTCAACACCCAGTATCCCCACTATTGATCACGCCGGGAGCCTGACAGATTTACACTACGCCCCTGCCTATATGTCCCAGCCCAATATCATCGCCTTAAGTAAGAGCACCCATATTTCCTGCTCTTACTGTGGCGTGGGTGACAGCGGAAATTATCAAATAGAAAAAAGTGCTCATAATGCAACTGCTGGCTCATTCAGTATTAAAAACACAGGGCCCAGCAAGGGCTGCGTAAAACTTCGCCACTCCACCATGAACAAAAAAGTGGCCCACCCTATTCACTTGGCCCCCAGTGTGCTGGACCCCGCCACCGGATTGCGCACGGCCATTAGCTACCCTGACGCCATCGATCAACTGGCAGATATGATGCTCCACCACATGCAGGACAATAAACGCAGCCTAGTCTATGCATCCGGTCAAATCGATTATTTTGCCATCTTCGCCATGCAGGAAGTATTTCGCCTGCTGGGTATTCGCAACCTTACTGGTAATGCAGAGCACTGCCTCAATGCCGGCGCCGTTCACAATGAAATACTAACCGGCCAGGAAGGCCCGTTTTTAACGCTTGATCAAGCCATGAATGGCAATCAACACCTGTATATTCTTAACGGCTGGAATGGGGTCATTACTCACCCGCCCGCGTTTAACCAGCTAAAACAAAAACCTGATTTAGACGCCTATATCATTGAAGTGATGGAGTCAGAAAGCGCATTGGAAATCGCCAAAAAACTCGGTGATGAACGGGTGGTATTAATAAAAGCCAAGGGCGATAGCCTATTGGCCATGGCGGTGGCCCATGAAATTACCACCCATCACCCACTGGCCATTTCTGAAACTTTTATCCAGCGTTTCGCCGACCAAGCCAGTTTCGACCAATACCAAGCATTGATTAAATCCAAAACCTACAGCGCAAAAAATGTCGCCAAAAAAATAGCCGCCGAGCCCCAGCTTGAACAACGTACCGTTAAGGCCATTTTGGACCTTGCCAAAAAATTGGCCAACCCCAAAGTTGTGCCCATAGTCATGCCCTCTGTAGGCTTATCCCAGAGCAGCGGTGTGGTGGCACATTGCTTATGGGGCAGTTTATTGGCCATGGTGGGGAAATTTGGTTTGGATACAGATTCCACGCCTTTAGGTGGGGTATTGCGCCTGCCCGGTCAGATTAATGCCGAGAGTGAAGTGCAAGGCCTGAGCCGTAAATATTTCATGGGCCGTATCCCCATGGAGCAGTCCAAAGAAGCAGCCCGCCGAATGGGCCTGCCCGACAACGCTTACCAAGACGCCGTGAACGACCAACCCAGAGCCGCTCTAGATTACAGTGACGAGGTGGCCGAAGACGAACTGTTTTTATGTTTTGGCACTCAGTTTGAAGCCAACATGCCCAACCGAAAACGCTGGTTAAAAAAGCTAACGCAAGACAACAACACTCTGGTGGTGATTGATCCTATTCCCGACCCTTGGTCACTAAAAAATGCCCACCTTATCATCCCCTCTCCGCCCCACCCGGCCACCCCCAAATTGTATCAAAATGGCGAATGGCGCTTAACACTTTCCATGCCGCAAAAAAAAGCTGCCAAGGATACTCGTTCCGACGCGACCATTATCTACGATGTGATGGCTAACATTACCAAACGCCTGGCTAAAGATAAAAAACTGGCTAAGCGACACCCCACGTTAGGCCAGCTATGCAAAAGCGGCTACCTGCAGGAACGCTTTCTGGAACCCGACCTGGCCAATGAAAAAGGCCTGACACGCAACGAGGGGGAAGTTAATCGAGCACAATTATTTGAACGCATTCAGGATTATCTACATGGCGGCTGCGGCCCCTTATACTGCAGCTTCGATCACGCCGACGGTAAAGCTATCCGTTGGCAGGAATTAGTGGATGCCGGTTCGTTACTCTACGGAGGCGTGGGTAAAAACCGCTTCATGCTGGATTATCAGGATGAAGACTGCCAGCCATTTAAAGACATCTATCGCAATCCAGGCACCTTTAATTTTTTTAGCCCAGTTAAAGAAGACCTGGAAATGCCCAAGGGCACCATACTCAACAGCGGCCGTGGCAGCCTGTCGAAAAATCCGCGACGCATACAGTTTGCCACCAGTACGTTTAATTCCGGTAAGGCCACGCCACTGGATTATATGCCCGATGAGCACCCATTATATGTTTCACAAAAAATCGCCCGCGAAAAAGATTTTAAGACAGGTGACTGGGCACAACTTACGGGTATTAGCGGCGATAAAATAGAGCTGCCTGTGGTGGTATCTTCACGAGTGAAAGGCGATAGCCTGTATGTGAGTTTTCACCGGGCCCGTTCTCAGGAATTGCGTAACCTGTATATCAATGACGTCACCGATCATCAGGCCAGGTGCCGTTACTCCAGCCAATCACAATTGAAAATTCCCAGGGTCGAAATTAAAAAGCTGAAAAAAAGCATTGATACCACCTACAAGTTAAACAAGCTGGATTACACTAAGTGTAAGTTGCTGTTTCAGATGGCCACCAATCCAACCGCTATACCCACCTGGCAAGGGCAAGAAATTGAGGCTCTGGTGAGCAAGATTATTAACGAAACCTCTGACACCCGCACCTATCGTTTTATTGCCGACCCTGTGTGTTTGTTTGATTTCAAACCCGGCCAGTTTGTCACTTTAACTCTGGATATTGGAGAGCAGCAAGTGCAGCGGGCTTACTCCATATCTTCGTCCCCCGGTGACCGGGAATATCTGGATATCACTGTAAAACGAGTACCCGATGGCCATGTGTCAAACTGGCTGGCCGATAATTTACAACTGGGGGACCGTGTTCGCCTTAAGGGCCCCATGGGGCATTTTTGTCTGGAGCCTGATGCCTTACCCAAGAAAATCCTCACATTAGGGGCCGGCAGTGGCGTCACCCCACTCATGTCCATGGCCAGATACTTAAATCATGAAGAAAGCCAGGTGGACCTCGCCTTTTATTTTTCTGTGCGCTCCATGGACGAGATCATTTACGAGCAACAAATACATCAGCTGGCCAAGTCAAATCCAAAATTCAGGCCTATCATAGTGCCTACCAAACAAGGAGAAACCAATTCAACCCTGGATGCCAGTGGCCGCTTAAATAGCAATCTTATACAAAAACTGGTGCCCGACTATAAAGAGCGGCAGCTGTATATTTGCGGGCCACAAGGTTTTATGAACGCAGCCGAAGATTTATTTTTGTCTTTAGGGCTTTCAGCCAATCAAATTCATAAGGAAAGTTTTGACGGCCCCGCCAAGCTTGAGGCCAACGGCTCTTATAAGGTCACCTTTAGCAACGCAAGCCAAACCGTTAAGGCCGACGGCAGCGAATCCCTTTTGGACATCGCCGAAGCGCAAGGAATTGAGATGGCGTACGGTTGTCGTACCGGGGGGTGTGGCGAATGTAAGGTGACCGTCTCCCAAGGGGAGCACCTGAATGCATCCACCGAAGGGTTAACGTCGGTTGAACTTGAAAAAGGGGTGCGCTTGGCCTGCATGTGTTTCCCGCAAGGAGATTGCGTGGTGCAAACCTAGCCATTCGTTAATGGGTTAACTGTCTGCCACCGAAATAACCCGGTTCATCTCATCCATTCCCATGCAGCCACCCTGGGCCCAGGTGGTTTGCAATTGATGTTTAAATGCCAGAATTTCCTGGCGCTGACGGCTTAGCTGCTCCAACAATTGGTCTACTTCCAGCAGGCGTGTATCCAGAGAGCTGAGCATTTTGTCATGGTCCATGCCTTGGGTGTTGCTGTTTACTATCAGCATGGACTGGATATCTTCCAAGCTAAATCCCAGGCGTTGCGCGCACTGCACACGGGACAAGTTCTGTAATGCCTGCTCATCGTAATTACGGTAACCATTAGCCCCACGCTTGGGTTTGGCGAGTAACCCCTTGGACTCGTAAAACCGTATGGTGTGGGCCGCCATACCGGATTTGCTGGCTAGTTCCCCTATGCGCATGATGCCTCCTATTTAATAACGTAAAAGATCTCAATTGGCCTATTGACCCTAAAGTTAACTTTAAGCTTATACTTTTGCTCATTCAACTCAATAGGTAAAAAAAATGAGCCAGTCCGTTTTCAATGAATTAACCCTGCCCAATGGCAGCACCTTGCCTAATCGTTTGGCCAAAGCCGCCATGGAAGAAAACATGGCCGTGAGCGGTCATTTACCCGGTGAGCATATCTTTCGCCTGTATAACACTTGGGCACAAGGGGGCACCGGACTGCTAATTACTGGTAATGTGATGGTGGACCACCGCGCCATGACAGGACCTGGCGGCATAGCGTTGGAAGCCGACACTAGCCTTGAGCCCTTTAAACAATGGGCCCAGGCGGCACAATCGGGCGGGGGCCATATTTGGATGCAAATTAATCATCCAGGGCGTCAAGTCTATGCCGCCATGGGCGGTGATGTACTTTCCCCCAGTGATGTGGCACTGGATTTAGGTAAACACAGTAAATTATTTGGCCAGCCAAAAGCCATGACCGAGGCCGATATTCAGGAACTAATCGAACGTTTCACCACCACAGCTAATATGGCGGTGGCCGCAGGATTCGATGGCGTACAAATTCACGCCGCACACGGCTACTTACTGTCACAGTTTTTATCACCCTTAAGTAATCAGCGTAATGATCAATATGGCGGCAGCTTGGATAATCGCGCTCGTGTGCTGGTCCAGGTGGTTAAATCGATTAAAGAGGCCGTACCTCAGCAATTCGCTGTGTCGGTGAAGTTGAATTCGGCTGACTTTCAGCGAGGCGGCTTCGATGCCGAAGATGCATTATTAGTGGTGAAACAACTGGGTGAACTGGGGGTTGATTTGGTTGAGCTTTCCGGTGGCAGCTATGAAAGCCCCGCCATGCAGGGCACCACAGCCGATGGCCGCACTCTCGAACGAGAAGCTTATTTCTTGCAATTTGCCCAAGACATTGCCCAACACGCCACTATGCCCATTATGACCACGGGGGGCATCACTCGCTTGGCAGTGGCCGAAAAAGTCATCGACGCCGGAGTAGATATGGTGGGACTGGGTCGCGCATTGGCCTTTAGCCCAGACCTGCCCAACCAGTGGAAGAGCAACCCCCAGGCAAATGCAACCCTGCCCCAGGTTAACTGGAAGGATAAAACCCTGGCCGGTGTGGCCACTATGGCCATCGCCAAGCGCCAGCTGCAGCGCATGGGCAAGGGCAAAAAACCCAAAGCGGGCGTATCGCCTATTGTGTCCCTGATCAGCGACCAAATACGCCTGAAAAAACTTACCAAGGCTTACCGAGCACGCTACGCGGGGTAAGTAGCTGATTTTAGCTACATTTTAAATGCCTGTTTGGTCAGTGGCAGCCAAACAGGTATAATGCGCCCAAATTTTAAACAACTTGGAGTTGCCATGAAAATTGTACGAGCTATTTTAGGCGCCTTAATCCTGTTCTTTGACTGGGTATTCACCCCCCGCGGCGTAAAACGTGCTGCTGACCAGCAAGCCAACGTCGACAACCAAACCGCCAGCTTGGCCCTGTATCAATACAAGGCTTGCCCATTTTGCGTAAAGGTACGTCGTTCCATGAAACGTAACTCCTTGGCCATCGAGACCCGTGACGCCAAACGCTGTGATAACAGCCGCGATGAATTATTGGCCGGTGGCGGCAAGCTAAAGGTGCCTTGTTTGCGCATAGAAGAAAAAGGCCAGGTAAGCTGGATGTATGAATCTTCTGAGATCATTGACTATTTAAATGGTCGCTTCGCCACTGCCGCTTAGCATTTATTTACGCCGTTAACGGACTAACGGCGCATTAAATATCTCTATTAATTCCCCGCTCCACCCTACCCAGACACCGCTAGATTCGCCTTTCCCAATGAAATCAAATGCTTATTGAAATAATAAGTAGGGTAAATTTGCACATTAATCGTTGACTCTTTTGCAGTCATGTTTATAATTCGCGCAGCTTGAAAGTAAGTCTTATATTTATGCACACCATTGCGATGATTTATGTTTATATTTCCTCGTCCTGTTTTTGATAAGTAATAGCAAAATTTCCAGCGAAACGCCTTTTTTAGGCACCCATTACTCTTTATAAATAGGATGACATTATGTCTACTACTACTGGTACTGTTAAGTGGTTCAACGAAGCTAAAGGTTTCGGTTTCATCGAGCAAGAAAACGGCCCTGACGTTTTCGCTCACTTCCGTGCCATCACTGGTTCTGGCTTCAAAACTTTGACTGAAGGCCAAAAAGTACAGTTTACTGTTACTCAAGGTCAGAAAGGTCCTCAAGCTGAAGACATCACTCCTCTATAGTTGTCTTGATTCGTAATTTATTACGGATCAATTGGTTCCTTCCTAGATTGAACCAAGCACTATGAGAAGCGAAAAAGGTAAACCTCCGGGTTTGCCTTTTTTTATGCCTGCTATTTCTGCCTGCCGTACATTCTTTTACCCCACACCATCACTAACTTACCCCATTTTTATGGCCGGGGAACAGCCCCTATTAAACATGCCATTAGGCAATTCTCTTCTATACTTTTAAACAGACCATATTTGCGTGTTTATGGCACTTTGCGCTGATTTAACACGCCACATTGGAGCATTCGACCATGAAACCACTATTAGTAGTGGCGATACTGGTACAAAGTGTTTGCCTGGCTTCCTGCTATTACGAAAGCAAGCTCACCTCAAGCTCACTGGATGACAACAGCATCAAGCTTGGCATTGCCCTTGCCCTGCGCGGCAACCCCATTAACATCCAAGGGCAGGCAGCCACCATGGCGGTGGAAGAAATCAACGCCGCCGGCGGCATAAATGGTGCCACCATAGAACTGATCATCCGTGACAGCGGCTGCTCTAGCGTTATCGCCCCCGATGAAGTGCAGCGCATGATAGACGATTATCATATCGTGGGATTAGTGGGGCCCAGCTGCAGCTCCGGGGCAAAAATTATCATTCCCGATATTTTACCCAACCATAATCTACCCACCATAGGCACCACCACCACGGCCCCCGAGCTCACCACGCTGGATGAAAACAACCTGTTTTTCCGCTTACGCACCTCCGACCTTGTGCAAATTAGCACTCTGGTGGAGGAGATCATTAACGATGGCGTCACGCGCTTGGCTATTATTCATCGCGCCGGCAATGATGTTTTTAACATCGCCATTGCACAGGGCTTAAACGATCAATTTAGCGCCCACACCGGCAAACAAGTGAGCGCCATGGTGGGTTACCCAGAGGCCTCACTGACGGATTTTAATAGTGAGGTAAATACCTTATTGGATGCCGGTGACTTTGATGGCATTGCCATCATAGGGTTTCCTGTGGACTCAGCCAATGTAGCCGCCGCCATTGCTCTGGAAATGATCAACCGAGGCATCACTCGCAACAGTTTAAATGGCGTTTACATCAACCTAATTCCCGGCATTAACGACAGCGTGTTACTGCCTGTGTACCTAGAGTTATTAACCGGCTCCAAAAGCATCCGCTTTAACCTTCCTTCAACCCTCACCGCCCCTTACTTTTCCCACTGGGTAACACAGCTTGATATTCTCTTTCCTAACACTAATTTCACCTTACTCAACAAAGACAACATAGGACGCCAGCAGGCCTATGACGGAGTGTATTTGATGGCCTTGGCCATGTTGCAAGGGGGCGTTAATGAGACCACCTCGGTGGATGACACTCGAAATCTAATACAGGCAAACTTAACCTCTGTATCCGGAAGCAACGCCCCTTTGAATGCCGTGGAAATAAAACCAGGTGAATTTGACCTAGCCATCTCCACCCTAGCAGCAGGGGGCAGCATTAACTATAACGGAGCTTCCGGCGTCATTGACTTCGATGCCTCTGGCGATGTGAACTACGCCGACTTACAGGTAATGGAGGCCGAACAGATTAATAGCCGGATCGTTTATAACTGCCTTAGGGGGGTTAGAATTTTTCCCACAGCCCAAGGCTCTGATAGCGAAGCCACAACATGTGTGAATTAAGGCAAGCACTCATCCCGCCTTTATTACTGCTTAGCTTAGTTGGCGGTGTGTGCCATGGCGATCAAGACCAAGACATGGACTATTTGTACAGCTTGTCTTTGCTAGAGCTATCCATGCTGGAAGTGAATGTAACCATCGCCACCGGCAACAGTCAAAAAGTCACCGACGCCCCCGCCATCGTCTCCATCATCAGTGCCCAGGACATTCATTACTGGGGGTTTCAATCGGTGGCAGAAGCCATCAATCATCAGCCGGGCATTTACTGCATAGACGATGGCTTGAGTTTTAATTGCGGGTTAAGAGGCGTAAGCGGTGGTTTTCGCGGCTACAGCAAAATCTTAAAGGTTATGGTCAATGGACAACCCATTTCGTTTCGCAGTGACAGTAATAATTTTTTAGGCCAGGAACTCATTCCCATCACCGCCATAAAGCGCATTGAAATTGTGCGCGGCCCCTCTTCGGCCCTGTACGGAGCCAATGCTTTTTTAGGCGTGATCAACATCATTACCGGCATTAGCGAGCAACACCAAACCAATCAACTAAGTTTGACCACGGGCAGCGACGGCCATAGTTTTTCAGGTTACTACCGGCATCAACAACAAGATAGAGGCTGGTTCCTTTCCCTGGCTGCTAGCCAACTGAATTTTTCGGGCCGCACCGTACCCAACGACTTACCTCGCCGCTCACTATTTACAAGTGGAGTAAAAACCAGGGGTGACACCGCCACCCCCATAAACGGTTTTGCACAAGGCCACCTATCTATTGGGCAACACACGCTCTCGATGAATGCCCATTACAGCCGCCTGGACAGCAAATCCAATTTTGTAGACTTGGGGCGTTTTATTGAAACCGGTGAATTAGGCACTGACGTTCGTTACTCCATCTACAATGGTTTTCTAAAAGCCATGGACAATTGGCAAATTGACCAAGAACTGGCCATGGAGTTTTCTCTTGCGTATGCCAAGGGCGGGCCCACCCATTTAGAACATCTAGATGTGGGTTTAAGCAACAGTTTTGCTGTGCGGGATTTGGGGTATGAGGCTCTGGATGTGAGTGCCAAGTGGCTGTGGCAAATTTCAGCAAACCATCATCTGAGCGCCGGACTGGATCACACCCTGGACAATGAAAAATTATTTGAAAGCTACAAAGTAGATAAAGCCACGAAAGAACAAACTCAACAGGGCATTGCCCAAGGACATAAAAATTTTATAAATAGTGGCGTGTATTTGCAACATAGCACCACCTTAAGCGAGCAGCTGGCCACCACTCTCAATATCCGGGCCGATGAACATAATATATACGGCCAAAATGAAAATATACGAGCTGCCCTAGTTTACCAAGTACACGACACCCTTAGCAGCAAATTTCTTTACAGCACGTCTTATAAGGCCCCAGCTGCCCTGCAACTGTTTGGTCAACCGTTGTTTGACGGGGAAATCAGTGATAACGCACAACTTTCCCCAGAAACCGCTAAAACGGTGGAAGCCCAATTAAACTGGAGCATTCTGCAAAACCTCACCCTGTCGGTGAACAGCTACCAAATGAAAGTGGAAGACAAGGTAGAGATTATCGCTCAGGTGACCAACTCATCCCCGCAAAATCAAGGCACTCAGCGCAGTGCTGGAATAGAGGCCGTCATTGCCTGGCACAACCGTAACCATCAAATAAGCCTCAATACCGCTTTTCAGAAAAGTGAATCTGAAGGCTTTGATATTTTGGCCCGTGACGTAGTTACCCCTTCGGATTTGTACCCTGAAAAAATGCTCAATATATTCTGGCAACATCAAGCCCGTCAAAACATAGGCCTGGGTTTACACGGACGCTTTATATCAGCACGCCGAGCGTCCGGTTCAAACATTGCCCTTAATGGCGGCGAAGTTTATGAGCTGGACAAATACTGGTTACTCAACGGTGTGTTTCACTTCGGATTTCACCAAGGCAACCTTCGCCTAAAGATAAATAATTTACTGAATAAGGTTTATAGTGAACCGGGTTTTGCCAGCATTGACGTACCCGGTATGAGACGCAACATTCAAATAAGCCTGGATTACCAATTTTAGAAAGTATCTTTATACATAATGCCCATAATGAGGAGCACTGGTGAATCGCCTTCAAGAGAAAACCATCCTATGCCCCTATTGCGGTGAAGCCATTGACATCTTAATTGATGGCAGCGAATCCACCCAGGAGTACATCGAAGACTGCCAGGTATGCTGCTGCCCCATTGCCATTTCAGTAAACATCAACGATGAGGATGATATATTTGTCAGCGCTAAGCACCAGAATGAATAAAATAGGGTAATATCCTAGCTGGTTTGTTTAAACGATTTTTTCTATGAATACTGCCTTTTGGATGATGGGCACACTGGCCTCTTTTAGCTTCATGGCCATCGCCGCTCGCGAATTAAGCGGCACCATCGACACCTTTCAAATTCTGTTTTTTCGCAGCCTATTAGGGCTGATGATTATCTCTTTGCTAATACTCACTAAAAAAGATCTTAGCCTGTTTTCAACTTCGCGCCTCAAGCAACACATCATTCGAAATTTAACGCATTTTGGTGGGCAATACGGCTGGTTTTTAGGCTTAAGTTTATTGCCCTTGGCCACCGTATTTGCTCTGGAGTTCACGGTTCCCCTGTGGACCGCCATCATCGCTGCGATTTTTTTAAAGGAACGCATCACCCTTAAGAAAGGCAGTGCCATCTTATTAGGGTTGATAGCAGTAGCCATCATCGTCAACCCGGGCAACGAGCTCTTTGACTATTACTCATTCATCGTTTTAGCCGCAGCAGTTTTATACGCCCTGACTTACGTCAGCAGTAAATCCCTAACCAACACAGAACACCCCATGACCATACTGTTTTACATGTGCCTGATTCAATTGCCCATGGGATTGGTATTCACTCTTTTAAATTGGCACACACCCAATTTAATGCAATGGATCTGGCTACTAATGGTGGGCATTACCGCACTGACCGCCCACTACTGCATTGCCCGGGCCATGCAACTATCTGAGGTGAGCACAGTGGTCACGCTGGATTTCCTACGCTTGCCGCTCATTGCCTTAGTGGGCATAGTGTTTTACGCTGAAGACTTTCAAATCTCCATTCTTGTGGGCGGGGCGTTAATGTTGCTTGGCAATTTAATTAATGCCCCTTCCCGCTTAACAACTAAAAAAGACACATAAAAAAGAGAACCCACATGATCACCCTTCACCATCTTAATAATTCCCGTTCACAGCGTATTTTATGGTTACTGGAAGAACTAAAAACACCTTACGAAATTAAGTTTTATGAGCGTGACAAAATCACCATACTGGCACCAAAAGAGCTAAAGCAGATTCACGCTTTGGGTAAATCCCCCGTGATCACAGATGGCGACGTCACCGTGGCCGAATCCGGTGCTATTATCGAATATTTAGTGCAAACCTACGGTCATGATTTATATCCGCAACCGGGCAGCGCCCAACACCGCGACTACACCTATTGGATGCATTATGCAGAGGGCTCCCTGATGCCACAAATGCTCATTAAATTAATATTTGATAAAGTAAAAAACAGCCCTATGCCATTTTTTGTAAAACCCATAGCGCGCATGATTGCCAACAAAGTACTGGACTCGTACGCTGGTCCAAATATTAAAACTAACCTGGCATTTATTGAAAATCATCTAAGCCAACAAGAGTGGTTTTGTGGTGACAAATTAACCGGTGCCGACATACAAATGAGTTTTCCGCTGGAGGCCATGATCGCCCGCGAAGGGGGTGACCAGTACCCGAATATTGCCGCCTTTGTACGTAAATTCCAGTCTCGCCCTGCTTATCAAAAAGCACTGGAAGCCGGTGGTGAATACGATTACGCCTAAAGGCAGCTGCTTTACTTTAGAATAACGATTGAAGATTGTGATTAGGGATTAAACATGTCTGAATACACGGCACAGGTAGTCTGGACGCGAGGGACTGGTGAAACCTTTGTGGACAATCAATACAGCCGCGGCCATGAATGGCAATTTGATGGCGGGGCTACCGTGTTAGCCTCATCATCCCCTCATGTGGTGCCACTGCCCTATTCTGTGGCTGAACATGTGGACCCAGAAGAAGCCTTTGTGGCGTCCTTGTCCAGCTGCCACATGCTGTTTTTTTTAGCCATCGCCGCTAAGAAAAAATTTGTGGTGGAGCAATATACAGACAATGCTTTTGGCGTGATGCAAATCAACTCAGCGGGCAAAATGGCCATGACCCAGGTCACCCTAAGACCGTATGTGAAGTTTTTAGATTCTAACCAGCCCAGCATTAAACAACTGGAAAGAATGCACCACCTCTCCCACCAGCAGTGCTTCATTGCCAATTCGGTGAACACCGAAATTGTCACACAAATAGTGTTAGAGCAGGAATAGCTATGTATCAGCAGGTATTGGATTTTTGGTTCAAAGAAATTACACCCCAACAATGGTGGGTTAAAGATAAAAACTTTGACCAAGCGATTCTCACTCGGTTTGCGGATATTCACCAGCAAGCCAATGCTGGAGAGTTATCTCATTGGCGCGAAACCCCACAGGGCAGACTGGCCGAAATTATCGTGCTGGATCAATTCTCAAGAAACATGTTTCGCGACACACCCAAGGCCTTTGCCAGCGACACATTGGCCCTAGTATTATCCCAGGTTGCCCTACAGGCCAACGCCCATAAACAATTAGCGAAAAATGAATGCAGCTTTTTATTCATGCCCTATATGCACAGCGAGTCGCTTAAAGTGCACGATATGGCCCTGGGTATATTTGAAGAGCATTGCTCACAAGACAACTATGAATTTGAAATTAAACACAGAGATATCATTAAACAATTTGGCCGCTACCCCCATAGAAATATCATCCTAGGTAGAGATTCTAGCTCAAAAGAAATTACATTTCTTAAGCAACCCGGTTCCAGCTTTTAGGCTTTCTCGATTCCCCTAATAAAAGGGGAGCAACCCCTTAAACTTAACACCCAGAGACACCGCTTTGAAAATTAGTCATCGCTTGCAAAAAATTGACGGCTTTATCGTGAATCACTATGAGCATATTTGGGATTGCTGTTGTGACCACGGTTTTCTAGGCCTACATTTACTTGAACGCCAGGCTGCTAACACGGTGCATTTTAGTGACACCGTAGAACACATACTGATAAATCTTAAGAAGCATCTAGAACAATGCCACAACATCCCCCCATCCAGCTGGCAAACCCACTGCCAGGATGCAGCCACACTGGATTTACACCCAACCAGTCAAAGCGGTAAAACCCCACAATTAATTATCATTGCTGGCGTGGGCGGTGACTTGACCATATCACTGGTGACAGCTCTGCTTAAAAGCCACCCGGAGCTGGAATTAGAGTTTTTGCTGTGCCCAGTGCACCATAACTATAACGTTCGCCAAGCCCTGATTAACCTGGAGCTAGGCTTGATTGACGAATGTTTACTGCAGGAAAATAAACGTTTTTATGAGGTTATGCATGTGTCCAGGCAAGCCAAAACCCCCATAAGCAAGGTGGGCTCAATAATGTGGGATCTTTCCAGAGCAATTGATAGCGCCTATCTAAAGACCACCATTGGGCATTACCAACGCATGGGTAAAAATAATAGGGATGTAAAAGTTATTATTGAAGACTACCAAGCCTTACTAGGCTGATATTAATACTCACCCCACCTTCCACAGTAAGCGGTTACTAATTTCAGAGCCCCCATAGACAAGCTAGTTAACAAATACAACTAAACTGTTAAGCATACCTCTAACGAGCAACATGTCAGGCAAAATCAGTATGAATTTACTCAAGGAGATTGTTCTTAATCTTTCAACATTATGCAGTTAGTCGCTATAAACCCACTGGGGTTACACCCATTAGATAGTATGCAGTCACAATCATACAATTAATAATTCCCACAAAGAAACATGAAAAAAGACTCATCCTTTCACTCCAAACCCCAAGCATAGTGTTAAATATGGCCACTTTATCCTTACACACCCATTTTTAGTCCATAAACGACCTTAGTGATAAAAAATGTACGCTTTAGGACGGGAAGGAATCCGCCAGAACCCCTAAATTTACACCACTATCGGCGTAGATCGATATTCAAAAAAAATAACAAAAGAGCGGCATATGATATCCAAAAAAGCATTCAAGGCCTTCGGCCGGAAAAAATACCTAGCTGCAGCCATACCGTTAATCATGGCAGCACAAGCTCAGGGTTTTGAATTTTTCATGGGCGAGATGGAAGGCAGCTTAGATAGCCAAATCTCCATGGGTTCTAGCTGGCGTACCGAAGGTCAGGATGCCGGTCTTATCAAAGGCATCGATGGCGCTACTACCAACGCACAAAACAATAATGACGGCGACCTTAATTACGAAAACGGCGACTCATTCTCCCAGATATTCAAAGGCAGCCACGACCTTCAAGTAAGTTATGGTAATTATGGTGCGTTTGTACGCGGTAAATATTGGTACGATGCGGCCTTAGAAGATGATAGCGCTTTAGATGACTCTAACAATCATGATTTAGCCAAATATTCCGGCGCTGAAGTACTGGATGCCTTCGTTTACGGAGAATTTGATGCCTTTGGAATGCCACTTGATGTGCGCCTAGGTAAGCAAGTAGTAAGCTGGGGCGAGTCTACCTTCATCCTGGGTGGTGTTAACCAAATCAACCCTATCGATGTATCTTCATTCCGTCGCCCTGGCGCTGAAATTAAAGAAGGTTTGATCCCTGTAAACATGGCCTTCGCCAGCCTCGGCCTGACCGAAAATTTAAGTGCTGAAGCTTTTTACCAATTAGGTTTCCAAGAAACCGTTATCTCAAGTTGCGGCACTTTCTTTGCCACCAACGATTATGCGCCTGAAGGTTGCGGCCCGGTAGAAACAGCCGCAGGCAACATCAACCGTGCTGATGATCGCGTACCTGATAGTGACGGTCAATTTGGCATCGCTTTCCGTTATTTCTCGGAATCCCTCGATACTGAATTTGGTTTCTATGCCATGAATATTCATAGTCGTGTGCCTTTAGTGGGTGGTACTAAAGCAGTGATAAATGAAGCGGGAATACTAGCTACAAACCCTGAGATAGACCCAACGACCGCAGGAACTGGTCCAAATGGTTTTCTTACGGTTAATGACGCTGTAGGCGGCTTAATGGCTCAGGGACTTGATCAAGCAACAGCTGTCGTTAGTGTCCTTGCTAATTTAACAACAAATGCTGCAGCCTTAGGTGGCACAAACCCAAATTACTTAATTGAATACCCAGAAGATCAGCAGCTAGCCGGCGTTAGTTTTGCCACAACTCTAGGAGGAATTGCCCTTTCTGGTGAAATCACCCATAAGCTGGACGTACCATTCCAGATTAACTCTACCCAGTTGTTGGGTGCGGTTTTACAGGCAGACGCCATCAAAGCCTTAGTTCTTAGTCAAGCCGCCCCCGGCGTACCTGAAGAGACTGCCCTGGCCATTCCAGCTGTTAGAGATGCTGTTATTGCTCAAATGGATAACTCATTCATGGTAGAAGCAGCGTTCGCGGCTGACGGCGAGTCACTACCAGGCTTTAAAACTTTTGATGTTACTCAGGTTCAAGTAACAGCCATTCAATTAATCGATCAGGTACTAGGTGCCAGTCGCTTTGCCATTGTTGCCGAAGCCGGTTACACCTACGCTCATGAGTTTGACGAAGACGATGCGCTTAAATTTGATGGTAACGGTGACTTGAAAGACACCGTAACGGAGAGCTCTTGGGGCTACCGCGCTCGTATCATTGGCCAATATAACGATGTTTTCTCTGGTGTAAATTTATCTCCAGTACTTTCTTGGAGCCATGATGTAGAAGGTGTTGCTCCTGCTCCAGGTGGTAACTTCATCGAAGACGAGAAAGTATTAGGCTTCACTTTAAATGCTGAATACCAAAACATGTACACAGCTGCCGTCTCTTACACTCAGTACTCTGGTGGTGAAACTAACAGCCTAGTCGACCGTGACTTTGCCTCTATCTCTGTTGGCATGCAGTTCTAACCCCCTTTTAAAATAATAAAAAAATTCGCACCAGCCTTAGGCTGGTGCACCGAGGATCTAATAAATGAAAGTAATGAAATTAAGTGCATCGCTATTGGCATTAGCCATGGCATCAGGCACGGCTTACGCCAAAGTAAGCAACCAGGAAGCGACAAAACTGGGTGGCGAGCTCACATCAATGGGCGCACAACAGTCTGCTAACAAAGCCGGTACTATTCCTGCTTACACTGGTGGTTTGGCGCAAGACACCAGTGCTGACCCTTACACAAACATCTATGCCGATGAGAAACCTTTGTTTGTGATTAACAAGGCCAACCTTGCTAAATACAAGAGCAATTTAACGGCTGGTCAACTGGCTATGTTTGAAAAGTTTCCTGAAACTTACACTATGCCAATCTACAAAACTCACCGTACTGCCAGCTACCCGCAGGACATTTTGGATAAGGCCAAAAAGAACGCCACCTCTGCCGAGTTATTGGCCGGCGGTAACGGTTTAACCAACTTTGATGAAACTGTGCCTTTTGCCATTCCACAAAATGGCTTGGAAGTAATTTGGAACCACGTAACTCGTTTCCGTGGCGGCAGTGTTGAACTTAACCAGGCCACTGTGCCTGTACAGCGTGACGGTTCTTTCACACCTATTAAAATTCGTGCGCAGTTCACCCCTCCTCAGTACTTAAAAGAAGGCTTTGACGCTAAAGAAGATAATAACATTCTGTTTTATTACACTTCAGCTACTAAGTCTCCGGCTCGTTTAACCGGTAACGTATTATTGGTACATGAAACAATTGACCAAATCTCTGAGCCACGTAAAGCTTGGCAGTATAACGCAGGCCAACGTCGTGTTCGTCGCGCTCCTCAGGTAGCATACGACGCCCCTAACACAGATGGCATGCGTACTTCTGACCAAGTGGACATGTACAACGGTGCCCCTAACCGTTACGACTGGAAGCTAGTGGGTAAAAAAGAAGTTTACATCCCATACAACTCTTACAAAATCATCAACAAAGATGCTAAGTACGCTGACATCATTGGTGCCGGCCATATCAACCAGGAATTCGCGCGTTATGAATTGCACCGTGTATGGCACATTGAAGCGACTTTGAAAGAAGGTGCCCGTCACATCTACGGTAAGCGTTCTTTGTACTTGGATGAAGATACTTGGCAGATTGCTATTGCCGAGCATTCAGATAACCGTGGCCAACTATGGCGCGTATCTGAAGGTCACGCCATGCAGTTTGTTAACGCAAACACACCTTGGTACACCTCTATCACTAACTACGACTTAATCTCTGGTCGTTACATGGTTGAACTAAACAGCGAAGAGCGTAACGCCTTTAAATTTGGTTCAGTTGTAAAGCGTAAAGACTTCACCACTGCCGCTATTCGCCGCAGCGGTAAGCGCTAGACGTTAAAAGTTAAACGTTAGCCCCTGCCTTTCGAGGCAGAAAAAAGGCAAATCAGATTAATCTGGTTTGCCTTTTTTTATGCCTATCAAAATGTGCTTCCTAGGGTATTAACTAGCCGCCAACTAACACTTAGCCAAAGCTAAACGCGTCACATGAGACGCGTACAGCTAATTAGTGCGATGGGGTAGTAAAGAGTTTAAAGTTTGTTATTGCGGTACTGGTGGGGAGTGGAGCCACTCCAGCGTTTAAAGGCGCGGGAGAAATTACTCTGATCGGTGAAGCCCAAAATAAAAGTAAGTTCGGATAAGGGAATGGTTTCATCGGAAATCAGTTTGAACGCCAGTTTCTGGCGACAACTGTCCAACAGCTCGGTATAGCTCACACCCTCTTCTTTGAGCTTGCGTTGCAACATACGAGGGCTTAAATTTAAATGATCCGCCACATTATTTTGATCGATATCATCGTAAGCCAAATGCTTTAGAAGGTACTTTTGAACCTTATAGGATATGAGCTCGTCATTAAATTTAGACAAGTGCTCTTCAATCCAATCATCCAAAGTACTGGTTAACACTGAGTTTGCAAAAGCAAACTCACTGAACAACCCCTCTTTATCAAAAATTATTTCGTAACGATTAGCAGAAAAATACACGGGGCATTGAAAAAACTCTTCAAACGGTTTTTTATCATGAGGGAATGCGTGTTCAAAATAAATCGCTTTCAGCTTAAAATTATCTCCAGCAATGGAGTGCAGCACATGAAACATAGAACCGATTAAAGCCTCACTGTTCAAGCTGCTAAATTCAGGATAATTAGGGCCCTTCAACTGCAGCAGTAAAGACACCTCTGTGCTGTTTTCATTTAATACAAATTCAGGGCCATTGTTCAAATATTTGGCATAACGCACTAAACGCTTTAAGGCGTCGTATACATGCTGGCTCACAGACAAAGCCATACCCAAGGTATCAAATGCGCAAGGCTTCATATTTTGAGCCAATTTTAGCGTGATGTACGGGTCGTTACTGAGGGTCTGAGCCTGCTGCCAAATTTCATGTATTTTTGTGTTGGCAATGCGCGCGTTATTTTTACGCAGCCCATCCAAATTAACACCCACGCCATCAAAAATAGCCTGGCTATCAATTCCATAACTTTCAATAATTTGAGCAACCATGAGGGCCCAACTGCCAATGGAGCTGGGAGGGGTATGATCGGGCATTAAAAAGCGACTACCTTAAAAATATGTTGTTGCTGATATGATGTGGCAGCTCCTTCACCACTGTTCAATTCTTTTTATTTTTGGCTTGGCAATCCCGCCAGCCTTTTTCAGACACACTGTAACATTTTATTACATAACACATGTACCAGTTTAAAGAGGGGTCAATACCAAGGCAATGTGAAATCCGGTTAATAGCTGTATCTATTTGCTGCCATCCTGATTTAACCGACTCTTAATTACTATAGACAAATACGCCCCATGTGCTCACAAATTAAGACAACATAGGCTAACAACAACCAAGGTAAGAACAGCAGGAATACAGGAGGGTTAATGGGGCAGGATCAAAGCTTTGTTATTAAGGCTGGGCTGGAAATATTGAGCCTTTTAAAGGCTCTGCGCTAAAATAGCGACTATCTGCCTCTTGGTGACGGTTAACCGTCACTAGGAGGCTCAGAAGCGGGTACTGTATTAACTAAATACAAAGTACTCCGCATCGTTATTCAACACGCCTTCTCCCACTATAGTTTCGATGGGGGTTAGAACCACACCCTTCTTCATGGTTTTAAGCACTACTAGCTCTTTTTTAAACTCTTTATAGTTGGCCACATTCACCACTAGATCACCGTTTTCATCCTTAAATAGTACGGCCTCGTCTTTAATCGCAGCTAACAGTCTTTTTTTCTGATTATTGGCGATGGCCACTTCTTGAATGCTCATAGTTTTACCTGATATGAAAAGTTTTAAGCTATTAATTAATGTCGCCAGTATACGTCAAAACGGGATGGTCATAAATCGCCAATATTTGGACGCATAATTCTGGCTTTTTGGTATCGTCACCAAAAATTTGGCCACTCTCTACAGCCCCTATTTTACAAGGGGTGTGGCATATATCACGAAATAATCTAGTATAAATTGGGATTATGGCCCAATTAAGGCCGATTTCATGTACAATAACCGACCACATCAAGCTTTAGGGGCCCGCAATGGCGAAAAAATTGACACGTACGGCCAAAAAGAAAGAGCCTGATGCAGTAGAGACTTCACTTTCCATTGAACAACAGACCGCAGCCTTCTTAGCGGCAGGTGGTCAAGTGGAACAAGTGAATACTGGTGTAAGTGGCCAGGTGGGCATTGCCGGTCCAAAGCACATTACTCTGGGTAATCGTCCATCGGGTAAGTAGTACGCAGGGGGTAGCCCTAGGCTAAACCGCACAAGGTCTCGATTGGAGGCCTTTTTTTATGCCTATGGAAAGGCTGTATCCTCAAAAATGTACGGAACATTATTAGGGTATGCCTATGGAAAGGCTGTGCCTTCAAAGGTGCAAGGGCCGTTATGTAAAGCTCCCTTATCCAAGTTTACTCCTCACGTTTATCTTCTTCACCCTCCCGAAAAGCGCTGGGTAAAAACTCAATATTATAGCGTTTCCCCAAGGCATACACCGCCGGCAAAGTAATAACACTGCCTGGCAAGGTGGCAAACACTAACAAACCCGCCATGCGGTGCACGTCTTTAAGCTGCTCTATGGCCGCCTGCAGTTCTTCATCTTCTGGGGCCTTGCCCTTAGGCAAACGCTTGGTGAGCACCCTGAAAAAAGTCTTCATCATATCCTGGGTCTCGGCACGCTCCTGATGCAACCCACTAAGCACCTTATCTACCGATTCCAGAAATTTCTTTTGTGACATCCACACGGCCTTTTTACATACGGGTGTGTCATATTACGCCAGAACGCCCATAAACCGTCTAATAATTTAAAGTAATTTAGGTAATTCCCACTTAATAGGGCCAATTATTTGTGAATCCCGCCATAAACCGAGACTATGGGCTCCAGATTGAACCCTCACGGTTACATCAAGGCAGTTGGATTTAGGGTAGCAAGCATGGCAAAGAAGTTTTATGTGGTTTGGGCGGGTCGCGAGACCGGTGTATTTAATGACTGGGCGTACACCAAAAAACTGGTGGATAAATTCCCTCAGGCAAAATACAAGTCCTTTCCCACCCAACAAGAAGCACAGCAAGCTTATGCTGCGGGAAATCACTCTACAGCCCCCACCACTAAGGTTGCTAAAACCAAGCCTGTTAAATCAGGCACGGCGCTCTCCCCCGCCAATAGCGAATTGGATGTTCACATTTATTGTGACGGTGCCTGCGACCCCAACCCAGGGGAGTCCGGCTCTGGAGTAGCGGTTTACCGCAATGGTGCGTTAACTCAGCTATGGTACGGCCTATACAACGCCCAGGGCACCAACAATACCGCCGAACTTAATGCTCTCTATCAGTCATTGCTCATTGCCCGAGATGAATTAGCCCAGGGGCAAACAGTGCAAATATTGTGTGACTCTCAGTACGCCATAAATTGCGTCACCAACTGGGCCTTTGGTTGGAAGAGCAACGGCTGGAAGAAAAAAACCGGAGAGATTAAAAACCTGGCCATCATTCAACAAGCCCACGAGACTTACTGCTCCATGGAAAAAGACATAACCGTCTCCCACGTTAAAGCTCACATGGGCATTGAAGGCAACGAGCTGGCCGACCGCATGGCGGTTTTAGGCAGAGTTAGGCAAGACACCGAGTTTTGTCGTTACATAGAAGAACTGAACATAGAGCAGATCCTGAATTTCCAGGCCGGTTAATGAGGCAATAAAACAGAACCCCATCAACCTAAATCTAAGTTATTATCATTACGCTTTAACTGTTTGGATGAATTGAGTACAATTGCCCCATTATATGCAGCAATTTATCCAAGCACCGCTTAGAGCCAAACATGAAAATACCCCAATTAATAACTGCCTTATTAATCTGCTTGCTGGCCGTCAATGCCAATGCTAATAAAGTTGCCTTGGGCAAACTGATCTTTGAAGACCAAAACCTGTCTCAACCTGCCGGTCAATCTTGCGCCAGCTGCCATCAGTCTAATCAATTTTATGCCGACCCTGGCAAAGCTGTCAGTCCAGGGGCCAATCCGTTATTGCACGGCAATCGCAACGCCCCTTCCATCGCCTATGTAAAGTTCACCCCTAATTTGTTTTGGAATAAAGAGGAAGCTTTGTGGATGGGAGGCTTTTTTCTGGATGGCCGTGCCAGCAGTTTGCAGGAACAAGCTGGAGGGCCGTTTTTAAACCCTCTGGAAATGGGCAACCAGCATCCAGGTCAGGTGGTGAGTAAAGTTAAAGACTCGTTATATAAAATGCTATTTGAACAAGTGTACGGGGCGAATATCTGGGCCGACACAGCGGGGGCCTTCAATGCCATCACCGACGCCATTGTGGCCTATGAAAATGGCCCTGAGTTCGCATTGTTTAACTCAAAATACGATTATTACCTGCAAGGACGGACCACACTAACCCCCAAAGAAAAACTGGGCTTAGAGTTATTTGAAGCGGAAGACAAGGGTAACTGCGCCGCCTGTCACCCTAGCCAGCAAGGTGATAATGGCGAGCTGCCTTTATTCACAGATTACAGTTACGACAACCTGGGGCAGCCTGCCAACACTCGTTTGGCATTTTACAAAATGACAAAACAGTTTAACCCCCAGGGAAAAAACTATATTGATTATGGCTTAGCGCAAAACCCTAACATCAATAATGGCCCAAATGAAAAAGGAAAATTTAAAGTATCTACCCTGCGTAACATTGCCGGTACCGCTCCTTACTTGCATAACGGTGTCTTTGATACCCTAAAAGAAGTGGTGGAGTTTTATAATGAGCGCGACGTGAGTGATCGATGGGAACAGGCTGAAGTAAGCGAGAATAAAAACACTGAGGAGTTAGGAGACTTAAAACTTAGTGAAGCGGAAGTCGATGCCATCGTTGCCTTTCTGAAAACCTTAAGTGACGGCTATCAGTTGACTGATTTGCAATTAAGTGTCGAGAACACATTAAAACATTAATAGTGACCATTCACCCTAAACGCATGCGCTTCTTGGCATCCATTCCACCGCACTATACCGTTCATCCTGAACATAAAAGCCAGCTATAAGCTGGCTTTTTTAATGTTCGCTCACTGCCAACTTAACACTTTAGCCCTTGGGCAAATACCGGTTCACCCAGGCAGCAATGGCATTGGCCACGTACTCGGCATCCTTGGCATTTGTTAATAAGTGGTCGGCACTGTCTAAACTAATGAAACTCTTGGGGTGCTTAGCAGTATTGTAAATATGCTCAGCTTCGATGATGCGCACATTTTGGTCCATGGGAGAATGAAAGATCAGTAAAGGGGTTTTTAACTTCCTGATTTTTTCATCTTGGTTATAGGTGGCGATATCATCCAGGAATTGCTTCTTAATGGTAAAGGGTCTGCCGGAAAGGCTCACATCACAGATGCCTTCATCTTTAATGGTGTTCACATGCTCGGCAAATTGTTTGGTCACATGTTTAGGATTTGAAGGGGCCGCCAAAGTCACTACACCGGCAATTTCTTTAATATCTCCTGCCGCCGCCAAGACAGCCGCGCCACCAAAGCTGTGACCAATGAGAATTTGTGGCGCGCTATAGTGTTCGCGTAAATAGTCAGCGGAATGAATCAGGTCTTGTACATTGCTGGAGAAGTTTGAATCTTCAAACGCCCCTTCACTCTTGCCAATACCGGTAAAGTCCAGCCTTAACACCGCAAATCCTTGAGCCACTAAACCTCGAGAAATACGTGACGCCGCCACATTGTCTTTGCCACAGGTAAAGCAGTGGGCATACAAAGCATAGGCTTTAGGCTCTGTGGCCGGGGTTTCCAATATTGCAGCTATTTTTAAGCCATTGGTACCCGGATACTCAAGCTTAATACGACTTTTGGCCATGGTATTTCTCAACTATTTTGACGCGAGCATCATAGTCCTAGCGCGTTTGTCTAGCCAGTGCTTTCTACCACTTTAGTACAGGTAGACGGAGATTTTATACTCCCCTTTCTTTTTTGCACTATTTCGAAAGGGGTAGAACAGGCAGCGCCCTTTAATAGAGCAATTATAGCAGGTTGTTAGACGTGGCTGAGCTGGCCGTCTAATCTAGCTATATCCTCCATATTAAGGTGCCCAGAATATGCGGCTATTCAGAATGTTTAAGTTTGGGCTGATGGCTGGGCTTTTGTGCTCACTCAGCCTAACAGCCTTGGGTGAGGCGATTCAGGGACAGCTTGTGGGACTCGACTGCGCTCAACACGGACATTTATGCCCGGTTCATCAATTTGAGCAGCACATCAGCCAAGAAACTGCGTTTGTCTTGCTCACGACAGATAAGAATGTCTACACGCTCTCTAACATCGGCCGCGATACCCTAGTGCGCCATGTGAACAAAAAAGTCATTATTAGCGGAACTCTGCAGCCAAATGGACACTCTATAAAGGTTCAGCAGCTACAAGTACAACTGGGCCACGGGTTATCCCGCTACGAGTCGGTATGGAAGGCTCCTTAATGGCACAAGAAAGGCTGACGACACCATGAAAGAGACGCGCATAATGGATAAAATTTTACATCTAGAGCAATCATTTCGACAGCAGCTGAATAACATTGGCCAGTTCTTCCCGTTGTTGATGTTGCGCCTGCTATTGGCTTGGGAGTTTTGGGAAGCGGGTCTACAAAAATTTAATGGCTCAAACTGGTTCATGCACATACAGGAAAACTTCCCTTTTCCTTTCAGCGTGATCGACCCACAAATTAGCTGGTTCATGGCCACCTGGTTTGAACTGCTAGGGGGCATTGCATTATTAATTGGTTTGGGCACCCGCTATGTGGCCATTTCATTATTAATATTAACCATAGTGGCCACCATTGCGGTGCACATTCCAGCCGAAGGGTGGACATCCTTCAGTGATATGCTCAGCGGTTACGCCATCAGTGATAAGGGTTTTGGTAACTACAAAATTCCGCTCATTTACATGATTGCCTTCATGCCACTTATCTTTATGGGGGCGGGTAAAGCCAGCGTAGATCACTGTATTAGCCTGTACTTAAAAAAGAGATCAAGATAAATAAACCGCTAAAACCCATACTTTAGCCATCCATTTTTGCTAGTATTCAACTCATAGAGACACCCTAAGAGTCGCTGGGGTGAATACCTGCATAAATGGATTTAAAATGCTAAGTAATCGTATCACCCATCTATTGCTGGCCGGCTTTCTATTATTGGTCGGCCTGCTATTTTATATTCAGTTTCGCCCCACTCATATTCTGTTTGAAATACTCCCCTGGCTGCAAACCTTGCACTGGGCCACTTGGCTGAACGGGCTGCCCATATCCGTCATCCACGGGCTTCCCAGCTTTTTACACATCTGTTTTATGAGTTTCTTAAGTGCCGCTCTCATTGGGGTAAATAAAAGGTTGGCCACCGTCATTCCTCTGGCATGGTTAGGGTTTGATTTGCTACTTGAATGGGGGCAGAAGGGCTCTGGCAATTTAATGCAAGCTGGTGTGTTTGATGTGTTAGACGTCTTTGCTTTACTGCTGGGTTGTGCCGTAATGTTATTGATATTTCATCTTGGCGGCTCGTCGCGGACAGTCCCTAAGAGTTTATTAGTGGCCCCGCTATTGGCAATTGGCTTAACCACATCACTAGGTTCAGCCATAACCTGCAATGACGGCTACGAATGTGTCACCCCTGTGGTACTCACCTTTGAAGAGTTAAGGAGTGAAATTCAACCTGTATATGGCAATACTTCCCCCCTAGTTCGACCGGGAAAGATATATGCCCATGGGCAAACTCTTTATGTAGTGGACCAATACCGGGGCATACATATCTTTGATCAAAGCGATGCACAGAATCCTAGCCGTATTGCCTATCTGCCTATTTTTGGTGCCCTTGAAATCAGCATTCAAGATTCACTTTTATACACCAACAGTTTCAGTGACCTAGTGGTGATTAATTTATCCCACGTGCTTGATGGCAGTTTTAATACCAACTCTTATAGCCGTAATGAAGATGTTTTTGCGCTGCCTAGCACCTACGAATTTGTTCCAGACAACACGTATGTAACCAGCAAAAAAAATCAGTTTTTCCTGGATATACCTTTCAGCCAACGGCCCGAGTACGAAGGTGAAGGCATTGTTATTGGCTTCATTAATAAACAGGGCGAAGAAGTATTGTTTGGGGAGTTCGAATGAGACATCTATCTTATAAAACCCTAATGGCCAGCCTGCTAATGGTGGTCATACAGGGGTGTTACCAAGGCAATGACACCCCGGCCAATTCTGGCACGGGTATCGGAGGCTCCACCGCACGCTTCACCATTCAAAAAAACCACCTCATCACCATCGAAAACCATCAAGTTAAGGTTTTTTCCTTAAGCCAACCCATGACCCCTGTGCACATTGCCGCCTTTGATACACGCATCACCATGGAGACCATCTTCCCACAGGGTGAAGAGCGGATTTTTATAGGCACCAATGACGGCACTATCATCATGGATCACAGCGAAACAGGTATCCTGCAGGAAGTGGCCTTTGTGTCGCATTTTAGAAGTTGTGACCCGGTGGTGGCCCAAGGCAACTACATGTATGTGACCCTAAGAGATGGCAACGGTTGTGGCGTATTTACCAATAACGTAAATCAATTGATGGTGTTTGATATTACCGATGTACAGCACCCTGAATTAGTCACTCAAATTAATATCAACCGCCCCTATGGATTGGGTATACAAGACAGTAATTTATTTGTTTGTTACGCCAACGGCGTCCAGCAATATGATATTTCAGACCCACAAAGCATTGAAAAAGTGGCAGATTACTCCACTGAGTGTGACGATCTAATTGCGGCCACGAGCCCAATGATATTTACTTCCAAAGAGGGGATTCATTTGGTGTCGCTCAGCGATAACGGCTTAACCGAGCAGGCTATCATACGAGCAGGGGATTAAACCCGTTAATAGGTAAACTCATAATTACAGGCCGAATGTACAAAAGCTGTCATTCGGTTTTTTTTGAGGGCGAGTTTTATATTACATTTTCAAGCTCAATATCAAAGTCTTCAATATCCACGGTTTTTTTAATTTTAATGCGAATATTGGGGTCGGCCAAATCCACCGTCTTGGCTTCAAAATAATGTTTATCTTGGCCGCTGTAAAACACCCTGATTTTTGGTTTGTCTTTCTTAAAGACGTTCAACTCATGCACCACCCCCACTCGAGAGTCATCCAGTTGCACTAGGCTGCCCACCGGATAAATATTAATACACTGTATAAATTGATACACCAATTTTGCATCCAGCTGTCCGCCCCCCATTTCCAATAGTTTTTTCATGGCCGCTGCCGGTGAAAAAGCCTTACGGTAACTGCGCTGCGAAGTAAGCGCATCATATATATCCACTATGGCCCCCACCCGGCCATATTGGTTAACTTGATGGGAGTGCATCTTCTGCATATACCCTTGGCCATCTAGGCGTTCATGATGTTGTTTGCAAACCTCAAAGGCGATGGCCGGCACGCCGCGGTTTTTTTCCAAAATTTTGCGACCTAATACTATGTGTCGCTGCATTTCTTTCTCTTCGGGGGGAGTTAACTTACCCGGTTTAATAATAATTTCTGGAGACACTTCTATCATGCCAATATCGTGCAATATGGCGCCTGTAACCAAATCATGAATCACATCCATGGAGAGTTTCATGTGGCGGGCAAAAATCCCCATTAATACACCGCAATTTACCGAGTGTTCATATAGGTAGTTTTCCTGGCTTTTTAATACCGTCATCATGCATAAAGTATTGCGGTTGGACACGATCGAATCGATCAAGCTGTTGGACATGTCTTCGATGCCATCTATGTCGAAGGGCTTGCCTATTTTGGCCAACTGCATGGCCTCTGCCACTCGTGCCTTGGCTTCTGCGTGTAACGTTTTGGCGCGGTCAAATTCCTGTTCAAACGGTATCACCACGGCACCTGGAATATATTTTTTAGCGCGCTGAGCAATGCCTTCTCTAAGCGCGGGATGACTCTTATTGGCTGTTTCTGGCGGTTTATTGGCTTTTATTTCATCCAGTAAGCCCCCTTTGCTGGTAGCCTGACTTTCTGCACCCGACTCTTTTTTTAGTGCATCCAACAAGCCGCCCTTGGCCGATGATGGTTCAGTGTCGGCACCTGCGGATTTACTTTCTTTTACCTCGGCCAATAAACCTTGTGCGGTGGGGGGTTCGGCTTCTTGTTCCGATTCCGATTCTGGCTCTAGGGAGGCAATCGCTGGCGATTCTTTTTTGTTAGGAGAGTCAGTGCCCTTTTGGGCCCCCTGCTCTTCCACAAACTGCCCGTGTTTGTGGGCGTGTTTGCTGTCATTCATGACGATTTTATCGGTAATTTTTACTATTTTTTGCTGGTCGCTGGTAGTTGCCTGAACCGAGTGAGAGGGGGAAGCCGGGGCCGCTTCAGCTGCCTGCGCTTGCTCTTCGTTAAGAAACTCAATACATACCCTTAACACCCCAAGAGACTTTATTTTGTCAATGGTAGCCTGGGACCGTATGTAGCCCTTACGTTTTTTACGTTTGGCGGGAATCCAGTCGTTACCCACATCGGATATGTACATGCCCACCTGCAGCTCACTTACGGGGACGTTTCTATTCAAGTTAACCTGCCTCTGAGCCATCCCGGGCGCTAATATCCTTGTGCTGTTATGCCACCTTTTGATCAAATTGATTTAAGCTCTAAATTAAGTATAGGCCAGCTCAACCATTCGTCACTTTCGTCATATTTGGCATGAATATCAATCGCTTAGCCATTAGCATTGAAATATTTAAAGGGGTATATTCTTGTTATTCCTTTAAGGTTTATACTTAGAATATAATTGCCCCAACAGAAAAAGAGCGCCCATGAAGATTGCGATACTAGATGGCTTTACCCTTAATCCTGGTGACTTGTCATGGCAGCCCGTACACGATTTAGGTGAGTGTAATGTTTATGAGCGAACGGATGCCCGGGACGTATTAACCCGCTGTCGCGATGCACAAATAGTTTTCACCAACAAGGTCATACTGGATGCCAACATATTGGCCCAGTTGCCCCAGTTAAAATACATAGGGGTCACCGCCACCGGCTTCAATGTGGTGGATACGGCGGCCGCCAAGGAACTAGGCATTGTGGTGACGAATACCCCAGCCTATGGCTCGGATTCGGTGGCCCAATTTGTTTTCGCTCAACTGCTCAACTGGGCGCAACCTGTGGCCCATTACAGTGAGACTGTTAAACAAAAACGCTGGGCAAAATCTCCCGACTTTTGTTATTACGACGCCCCTATGATTGAACTGAGCAATCTTACTCTGGGCATTGTGGGTTACGGTGCCATAGGTAAAAAGGTGGCACAGATCGCCCTGGGATTTGGCATGCAGGTGTTAATTCATTCACGCACCAAACCTCAAGACTTGCCTGACGGAATACGCTTTGTGGCGCTGGATCAATTGGCTAAAGAAAGCGATGTGATCAGCTTGCACTGCCCACTTAACGATACCAATGCCGGTTTTGTTAATGCAGCGTTTTTAGCCAACATGAAAAACAGCGCCTATTTAATTAATACCGGCCGTGGACCATTAATTAACGAAACCGATTTATTAAACGCCTTGAAAAATAACACCATTGCCGGAGCCGCCCTGGATGTATTGGCGGTGGAGCCACCGGATGAGAACAATCCGTTGTTTGAAGTGAATAACCTTACCATCACACCACACATAGCCTGGGCGACTCTGGCGGCGCGACAACGTTTGATGGGGATTGCGGTGAATAACTTACAGGATTTTTTAGCAGGTAAGACTACCAATCGAGTTTAAATCCTATTGGTTAAGTTAATGCTCAATTTCTGAGTTCTTTTTGAGTGTGATAAAGGGTAAACCCTAAAACGACATAACGTACGAGGCTGCTGGCAGGCGACCCACTTTCACTAAAGCGACGCTATTGGCTAACGATTGTCGCCTGCCAGCAGCCTCGCACAAAAACACATCTTTACCCTACAACTAAAAGCTAAATTAAAAGTAACGTTCCTCTGCTTTCACATCGCGGGTCACCACGGCATTGGCGCCAATAATTGCATTTTCGCCAATGGTGACACCGGGTAAAATTTTTGCACCGCCCCCTACCCATACACCATTAGCCAGGGTAACCGGTTTGGCAAAACACATGCCCGTACGACGCTGCTGTGCATCCCGCGGGTGATCCACTGTATAGATGTGCACCCCCGGCCCCAGTAAAACATCATCCCCTATGTTAATAGTGGCACTGTCCAACAGCACACAATTAAAATTAGCGTAAAAATTTTCTCCCAGGCTAATTTGTCCACCATAGTCACACTGAAAACCCGGCTCAATCACCGCATTATGCAATGAGTTAAACAGGCGAGTAACATGTTTTAAGTTACCCTTACTAGGATGCGCATTATATTTACCACAAGCCAAGCGCGCTTTTTCGCGCAGTAATCTAAGCTCCAGATCAATGGAATTAAATGGCAGACCCGCCAGCATTTTTTCCAGTTCATTCATTAGCTTTGTGTCACTTGTTGAGTTGCTGCTTGGCCATCTTGCTCATGAGTGAACAACACGTACAAAATGGGTACCACAAACAAGGTTAATAACGTGGAGACCAATAGCCCGCCGATAATCGCCCACCCCATGGGCGCCCACATGGAAGAGCCACTAAGCGTTAACGGCAATAGCCCGGCAATGGTGGTGACGGTGGTAAGCAGGATAGGGGTCATTCGAGTTTGTGCACTTTGCATGATGGCCTCCAATAAACCATCTCCTTGATCATGTTTTTGATTGGCGGTATCAATCAGAATAATGGCATTGTTCACCACTATGCCCACCAAGGAAGTTAACCCCACAAACGCGGTGAACGAGAAAGTATAACCAGTTAAAAATAGTGCAAAAAAAGCACCGGTGGCGGCAAAGGGAATGGCACTAAATACAATTAACGGCTGTTTAAACGATCGAAACTGCACCACCAACACCGCAAAGATACCTAACATGGCCACTATCAATGCCTTGGCCATGCCACCAAAACTTTCCTGACGACTTTCCTGCTCGCCCCCCACCGACAGGCGCACACCCATGGGTAAAGAAAGCTCAGAAAGTTCGCTAATAATTTGTGATGTCACCTTTGAGGTATTAAATCCGGCCCGAACATCCGAAGTAATGCGTGCGGTACGTTCCAAATTATGATGCTGAAACCTGGGCATGCTGGTTTGCAGCGTCACCTTGGCCACTTGCTTCAGGGGCACCATGACACCTGCTTGGGTTTGCAGCATTAGGGTATCGAAGGCATGCAACTGGGGCTCTTGGGAGTCGATGGATTTTAAAATTATACTAAACTCATCCCCTTGTTTGTCCTTGTAGGTCCCCATGGGCAACCCCACTAACGCCGCACGAATATTTTGGTCAATTTGGTTAATGGGCAACCCCAGCATGGCGGCCTTATCGCGATTAATCTCCAGCTTCACGTCTACCTTGTGTTTGCCTATGGCGTTATCTGTGTTTACGGTCCCTTCATGTTTGCGTATAACATTTTCCACCTGGGCGGCGGCGGTGCGAATATTTTGCCAGTCTTCCCCTATAACCCGAATGGACACCGGCGCTGCCACACCCGGCCCCTGATTAAACTCTTTAATTGAAATACGCACCCCGGGATAGTGATTTAGTTGCTCACGCAACTCTTCCACAAACGGCTCCACTAAGCTTAGCTTGCTGTCGTGAAGTTTCACCAGAAGCTGCCCTGTATTAGGGGTTTGACGGCCCGGATGCACGTTGTAATAAGCACTTGGGTTGCCACGGCCCACGTTCACAATGACGTCTTTCACCAGCGGCTTAGCAATAATTTCTTTTTCAATTAACAGCGTGTTCTGTTTGGTTTGTTCGAAACTGGCTCCCTCGGGTAGCTCCACATTGACTATGACCATGGGTTTTTCTGCTTTAGGAAACAAACTCACTCCAATGAAGGGCATAAGGGCAATGGCAATGAAAAATGTAGCAAACGCCGTGGCCATAATGGTCTTGGGTTTTTGTAACGCCCAGTTCAAAGCATTGCGGTATTCCAGCTTGGCAAAAGCATCCAGTTTGATTTGTAGTCGAGTGGGAGTCGCAGCGCTTTTTTTCAACATGCTGCTCAACAAGGGCGTTAGGGTCAATGCCACCAGCAAGGAAGCGATAAGCGTTAATACCACCGTCACTGGCATGGAACGAATAAAACTGCCTGAACTGTTTTGCATCATTAACATGGGCACAAATGATAAAACCGTCGTAAGCGTGCCACTGAAAATGGCCATGGCCACTTGGCTGCTGCCTTGCTCGGCGGCAGCTTTGCCGTCTAAACCCTGACGGCGCAAGCGCAACACGTTTTCGGTCACCACGATGGCATTATCCACCAACAACCCCAACGCAATCACTAGCCCCACTATGCTCATTTGCTGTATGGCAAAACCGGTAATGTCTAACCAGCCAATGGCAATGAATATGGACACAGGAATTGCCATCACTACCACGATACTAGGGCCACGACCCAGAACTAAAACCGCGGCCACCGCCACCAGAATCAGCCCTTGAATTAAATTTGAAAAGAAGCCGCTAATGCGTCTCTCAACTCCTTCACTTTGTTCGTGTACTACCTTTAGGATTAGCGACTCGGGTAAACTATTTTTATAGTCATCCACCAGCGCATACACAGCGTCACTCACGTTGAAAATATTACTGCCAGGGCGCTGTAAAACACTTAAAAATACCGTGGTTTGATCATGATAAAAAGCGCGATAACTGGGCAAGCCGTCACTAATAGACACAGTGGCAATGTTGCGCAAATACACAGGTTTGCCATTACGCGAAGCAATAACTGTATTTTCAATTTCACTTAAGTTTTTAAAGTCGCCACTGGTGAGCACACTGAAGCGACGTTTGCCCGCATGCACATGGCCACCGGGAATGTTGGCGGCGGCTCGACTCACTGCCTGCTGCACTTGTTCTAACCCTAGTCCCAAAGCATGCAACTTGGCCGGCTGTAAAAGTATTTGCACTTCCAGATTGGCCATGGCTTCCAGATCCACACGCTTAACGCCGGCCAGTTTTTCTATTTTATTTTCCAAGCGCTCACCAAAACGGCGCATGCTGGCAAAGTCATCGGTACTGCTGCTAAGGGCCAATTGAATAATGGGCACATTGCTTATGCTCATTTTGTCCACGTCTAATTTTACAATACCTTCTGGCAAGTTATCTTTAATGCCATTAATGGCACTTTGCACATCATCAAAATTATCATCCACGTCGGTGCCGTATAAAAACTCTACCTGGATACTGACTAAGCCATCTTCAATATCGGTTTTTATGGATTTAATGTCATCCAGTTCTTTCACCGCCGCCTCTATGGGATCGGCCACCAGAGATTCCATGTCGCGAGGGTTGGTGCCGGGATTAATAACAATAATTTTAACTTCAGGCACATCCATTAACGGATCTTCGGCGCGAGGCATAGTGAAGTAGGAAACCAGGCCCAACAGCACCAGAATGCCGCTCACCAACCAGGTTAATTGAAAGTTGCGAATGGCAATAACAGGTAATTTCATGATCTCTCCTATGACTGCCAGATTATTTAGCGGAGGTTTGTAACGCAGACTGAGGCACTTCGTCGATGACACTAATATGGGCACCATCGATAATATAAGGTCCACCCTTCACCACGACCTTGTCGCCGTCGCTCAACCCCAGCGACACCAGCGCGTTATCGCCGTCTAGAAACGCCAGGGTTACATTGCGCAACGTGGCAACACCTTGCTGATTAAGCACATAAACACTGGCGTGACTGCCGTTGGCCGCCATGAGGGCACTCCAGGGAATAGCCACCAAGGAGGTTTTATGAGAAGGGATGATACGGGTATGGGCAATTAAACCCGAATACAATCTGGGGGCTTTTTCCAACAACACATCTACTTCGAAGGTTTGTGAGGTGGCATCACTGCGCCCAGCAATTTCACGAATCTTGCCGCTGAAAGATTGTCCGGCATAGGCGTCCAGCTGTACTTGGGCTTTATCCCCTAATTGAAGCTGCACCACATCCACGTCGGCCACTGACAGGCGCACGCTCCACCCTTGGTTTTCATCGGCAAATACAAACGCGGTTTGCCCGCTTTGCAGCAGTTCATTCGCTTCTATATGACGGGTGAGAATTCGACCCTGGGCGGGGGCATGGATAACCGCATATTTGCGATTAAACTGGGCGATCTTTAAATCGGCCTGTGCAATCTGTACCGAGGTTTGTGCCTGACGACCGCGTTCATCTGACGCCAACTGGCGGCCTTTTAAGGTGGTGATGCGCTCTAATTGGCGTTGGGCATCCTCTAAAACGGCGGCGGCCTTGGCCACCCTTGCGTCTATTTCATCCAGCACCAACAGGGCCAAAGGCTGGCCTTTTTTAACCAGTTGACCTTCTTTCACCAATACCTGATCCACAAAACCCGCCACTTTAAAGGCCAGGGTCTGTTCCGATACCGGTCTCACTACACCACTGGCAATAACAGGCTTGGCATAAGACTGATATTGCACACTCATGACACTCACAGGCACTAGGTTTACTTCGGATGGCGGAGCAGCTTGAATGGCCAGGGGAGTGAATAATAAGGCCGCTAGGGTGGCACTCGCCGCTGCCACAGTTTGAAAGACGTTTTTATTGGGCCCCATGGGGAACTCCTGGCAAGTTGATAGTGGGTGCTTTTAACATGGGAGGAGGCAGGATTTACAGCCAACATGTTGACACTGAAAACATAGTAAGATTAAATGTTAGCACTGTCAACACTAGACCTCGAATACCAACATGGATAAAAACCAATATCACCACGGCGACGTGCCCAGCGCATTAATGCAGGCGGCCTTGCTGCGTATTAAAAATGAAGGGGTTGATAAGTTAAGCCTGAGGGCCCTGGCCCGTGACATTGGCGTATCCCAAACCGCCCCTTACCGCCACTTCAAGGATAAAAATCACCTGTTGGTGATGCTGGCCTGCAAAGGTTTTTTGGAATTGGCGCGGCGCAAACCCCGCCTGTATGAGACCCGCGATCTGTTTCACAGCTTAGTGGATGCAGGCATGGAATATGTGTATTTTGCCAAGGAACATCCGGAACAGTACAAGCTAATGTTTGGCAGTAAAATAGAGAATCGCAGCGAACACCCACAACTCATGGAAGCGGGGGGAGCCGCCTTTCAGGTGATCGTGGACTACACCCAGCAAGGTGTGGAAACAGGTGTATTCATCAACAACGACCCAGAAATATTAGCCAAGGCTTGCTGGACCACCGTGCACGGTATCGCGTCTTTGGCCATAGATGATTTTTTTGACGAACTACCCGGCGGCTTTGATGATTTTATAAGAGAGCAACTCACCCTGTGCATTCGCGGTTTTGCCAAACACCCCAAGCCACTGAGTGAATATTTAAACCATTGATGCCTGGTTTAGTTTATAAAAACAATGCTTCAAACATAACGTTAAGCCATAGCCTACGGGCAACTGGCTTAATTTTATGCGCTCATCAATTTTCAACTTAATGTTCAGGGCGCGAATAGTCATGGCCTATCCCCTTGAATTTTCTGCTCATTCAACATGTTTATTCAGATTGGGCGGCCATTAACACAATTGCAAACTTGCCACTACTTTACAGGGAGTTTACACATCTTTGCACAAGGCTGGGTTAAGATAAATGCATGAATTAATTCCAGTGCTTAAACGGTTTTATGTTAGTCCCCTTTCCCCATAGATCGCCATCTATGGGGATTTTTTTATTTTGTGCCTCCAATAACATGCCATTTAACGCACTATTATTTATAGGGCATTTCATTAAATTGCTGTTGGTTATTTCGCTGCAATAACCAATCCCCAATCAACACAAACACTTCTCTTTTAGCGGCACCGCCTCGAATCATCTGCCCATGGGTAAAGTCTTTGCTAAAACCATTGGCCATTGACAGTACTTGATAAGTCTTGTCGGTACTGCCCAGGGCCAAATACAATTTTTCACACCCGGATTGTGGTGCTATATCATCATCACCACCAGCCATAATTAAGGCAGGCAGAGTTAACGCTTCTAAACCCGACAGGTAGTCAAACCCATCCACCCCATGCCACTTTTTTGAAATATTCCACCTAGACCATTGCGCCAACAAATGAGTGGGCTCCCCTTCCGTGCCCATGGAAGCCATTGATTTAGGAAAACAACCACAACACTGCGTGATGCCCCACAAAATTAAGGCTCTGGCCTTATATTTAAATCCCAGCGCCCCATCGGTTGCCTGAGCGCCCAGTGTTACGATTCCAGCCATCTGATCTTGAAAAGCCGGGTTGCGCGCTAAATGCATGAATGCCAAGTGCCCGCCACCACTGTGTGAGGCCCAATACACTTTTGAATGCCCCGTTGTTTTTAATACTGTTTCGATGGCCAATGGCACATCATTAAAGGCCGGAAATTCAAAGTTTTGGCTACTACTTTTTGCACGGCTTTCCCCATGCCCGCCCCAATCCAACAGCCAGCAATCAAACCCCAGTTCACATAAGTGTTGCCCCAGATCACGCACGGTTTGCGCATTCGACATAGTGCCGTGAGCAATAATGATGGGCAACCCAACCACCTTGGCAGGCTTTAACCTGTGCAAGGCAATGCGCCCACCTGCAGGCATATCCTGTATAAATTGTTTTTCTTGCATACTAGGCTCGGCTGTTATTTTTGTTATCGGTTTATTATTAGGCTAAGTGCCAACCACCATGAAAGGGGTTAGTGTTCTTCATTCGCCCTTTAAGGGCTGTGTTTTTATACCGCGTTATCGAAACTTATCCAACCAGGCCTTGGGAGACAAACCTGTTTTTTTACGAAACACCCTCGCCAAGGCCGAGCCATTTTCATAACCCACCTCATTAGCTACCCAGCCCACAGGTTTGTTTTTCTTCAATAAACCTTGGGCCACCGCCACTCGCCAATCACTAATGTAATCCCCCGGGGGTTGGCCCACTATACTTCGAAATAGTTCAGCAAACTTTGAGCGAGACATGGTGGCGATTTCGGCCAGTTTTTCCAGGCTCCAATTTTCCTGAGGCTGCGCATGAATAGCGTTCATCACCTTCACTAATTGCGGATGAGACAACCCCGCCAACATACCGTGCTCCACTAACCCTTCTTCCATTACATGGCGTAACACCTGAATTAAAAAGATATCCGTAAGGCGGTCAATCATGGGTTGGCGTCCGCAGCGCTCGTTAAAGGCTTCGTCGAATAACCAGTGGGCCGACTGCCCCAGCAAATCAGAAGTCTGTAAATCAAAATACAAAAAGTTGGGCAAAGCAGCGGCCAAAGGATTATTAAAGCCATCATCATAGTGAATACTGGCGCATACCAGTTCGGCCTGGTCGGATTCGCTGGCCACAATCCTGTGTTGAGTGGCCTGGGGCACAAAAATCACCGCTGGGCGCTCAAATACGGTCTTCACTCCTTGGGCATTAATTAGGGTTAAGGTGCCCGATTTAAGCAAATGTAAGTGACCGTCACTTGAATCGCTGGCGCCAAATGGCTGCACACCACAGATATTGCCACTGAAAAACACCTGTGCATGAATAGAGAAACGATTAAGAATCTGGGATAAACGGTCCATGACGCTCCTTTTGGACGATTGGTAGCAAAGTAAGGACTATATCATCCCACCCTTCACCTCCCAAGCCCTAAAGTAACCCCACTGCCAAGACACAAGGGTGAGTCCCGAGGATTAGCTTGAAACTCACACAAGGTAAACCCGGACGAAATGCATCATTTAAAAGATGATTTGATGCCTTAAAGCTGGGCTAAACCACTAAAGTCAAACGCACCTGTACCACCTTAAATTTTAAATGGAGAAATACATGACATTCACTCAAGCCATCAAATCTACGGTTGCTTCTGCCCTTTTACTGGGTGCCTTTGCCGCCAGCAGCGTCAGTCACGCCGCCGATATCGACATGAGCGCCGATGCCAATGATGTGGCCCTAAGCGGGTACGACACGGTGTCTTACTTTACTTCGAGCAAACCCACTCAGGGCAGCAACAAATTCACCAGCACCTACAAAAATACCATCTACCAATTTAGCAACGCCAAAAACCGTGACACTTTTCGTGCTAACCCAAGTCACTACGCCCCTCAATATGGCGGCTATTGTGCAATGGGTGTGGCCCTTGAGAAAAAGCTAACCGTGGACCCAACCGCTTGGCGCATTGTGGATGGCAAGTTGTACTTAAACCTTAACAAAGCAGTGCAAACAAAATGGTTGTCGGATGTTCCTGGTCACTTGGCCACTGCCGAAGAGTTATGGCCTGAAATTAAAACCAAGAACGCTAAAGAGCTGAACGAAGCTTAATGGCGCAGGCTTAAATACACGCAACAAAGAATTGAGCCGGTGAAAGTATTTTGAGCCTAGTCCCCTCGCAAATATCTTCACCGGCTCACCCCGGTTACGTGACGTTAGGCCCAGGAGAAACCATGCAACACATTACCAATACCCTAGATTTAGCCACGCAAAAAGAATACAAGGATTGGACCTTACTCTATTTTAGCGCCAGCTGGTGTGGCCCCTGTAAAACCATGTCACCGGTGATGGACAGGGTAAGTCAACACTATGAAGCACAGTTAAGTGTTATGAAAATTGATGTGGATCAGGCGCAATCATTGGCCGCCCAGTATGGGATTCGCAGCATTCCAACTCTGGTGTTAAGACACAAAGAGCAGGCTGTAGAAACATTAGTAGGGGCTCACCCCCAACCCAAAATACAACAATGGTTAAGCCAGCACCTGTAGCCATTAATTTAACGTCCATTAAACACAAAAGGATAAATACCATGAACAAAAAACTTATTGCCAATGCCGCATTATTGGCCGTTGTCGCTGCCGCATCAACCGCGCCCGCCCATGCTGGTGGCAAAGAAAAATGTTATGGCATTGCTGCCGCTGGCCAAAACGATTGCAGCAATTTAGCAGGCACTCATTCATGTGCCGGTCAAAGCACGGTTGATAACGATAAGGGCGAATGGAAGATGGTGGTTAAGGGGACTTGTGTGGACTTAGGCGGCCTTACTAAAAAAGAAGCAAAACGCCTATACGCCACTAGTAAGTTTTAAGCGGCTAAATTGAATAACCAACAGCAGGGCCAACACTATGTTTACTCATCCCAACTCTAAAGATGAACCAAACACGTTAAACACAATCTCCATTGGGGTGGGCCTTAGACATCCCCATTTTGAAGATGTGTTGGCCCAGCCTGTTGCCATTGATTTTTTAGAAGTGCACTCAGAAAACTTCTTTGCCAAAGGAGGTGCATCCCGTGCACTCATCAAAGAAGTGGCTCAACACTATCCCATTAGCCTGCACTCCACTGCATTGGGGTTGGGCTCACAGGCAGCCATACCAGGGGGATATCTTTCATCATTAACCGATTTGGCCCAGGACGTAAATCCCATTCTAATGTCCGACCATGCTGCCTTTTCCTGGGGAAATATCAACGGCAACACGGTGCACGCAGGGGACCTGCTACCGGTGGCCTTTGATGAGAAAAACTTGCAGTACATGGCCAACAACATTGACCAAGTGCAACAACTCACCGGCCAACGATTATTGGTAGAAAACTTGTCGGCCTATTTAATCCCTACCGGCTCCACCATGAGTGAAACCGAATTTTTAGTGGCACTTACCCAGCAAACCCACTGCGGTTTATTGATTGATTTAAACAACCTAATTGTAAACGGCCATAATTTTTCAGATATGCCCCCCATTGAATATGCCAAAGACTGGCTAACTCACATTCCCACTAATGCCGTGGGTGAAATCCATCTGGCAGGTTTTACGCACGTATCAAAGGGTGAACTGGCCATCGATGATCATAGCCAGGCAGTAAGCCACACGGTATGGGATTTATACGGTCATGCACTGCAACGATTTGGTGCCCAGCCCACTTTAATAGAATGGGATAATAATTTACCCAGTTGGCAGGCATTGGTTAACGAAGCCATTAAGGCTCGAGCCATAGCACAAGAGGTGCTGGCACATGTTTGATCAACAGCAGGCATTAATGGCCGCCATATTTCAACAAGGCGATGAAACAGAGCGCGCCACGAGTAGTTCTCAATTTGAAGGCCCTGGATTAGCCATTTACCAAAAAAATTTACTGGCCAGTGCTACTCGCGCCTTGCAAATTAGTTTTCCTACCATTTTACAGTTAATTGGTGAAGATGTTTTTGAATACGCCACCCAGCAGTTACTCAACACGAGTCCGCCTAGTCATGGAGACTGGGGATTGTGGGGGCAAGATTTCCCAAAGCTATTAAACAGTATTGAAGTACTGCAAAGTTACCCCTTTGTGCCCGACAGCGCGCGACTGGATTTTGCTTTACATAAGCTGGCCCGTCAGTGTGATCAAACCGTTAAATTAGAGAGTTTTAACTTATTGGCAGATTGGCCACTGGAGAAATTACAATTGGTACTCAATACCAATTTGGTAATGATGAATTCTGACTACCCAATAGTGGATCTGTATCGCCTTCATGAAAATGGCCACAAGCAAGGCTCTGACCCGTTATTGCGTTCACTGGTGCAACAAAAACTTAAAGATGGCACTGGCCAAAAGGCACTGTTATATCGCCCCCATTATAAAGCAAAAGTGCGAGAGCTAGACGAGGCCGAATACTATTGGTTAACCCTAATTCAACTTGGGGTTTCTATGGGCACGGCCATGGATGCCATGACAAGCAAGGGCTTCAAAGATTTCTCCCTTGAAACATGGCTACCTACAGCCCTACAAGACAAGCTAATCACTGGCCTAAAAAGCGCTTAACACCCAGCACAATGCATTACACACATAATTAATCAAAAAAGGAAAACAACATGAGTAACACCCCATCAACCAGCGCCATAAACCGACTTGGAAATTTTTACCTGTTTTCCAGCCAACAGATAAACCTGCTGCAACCCTTGGCATTGTTGGCCAGCCGACTTTACATTGGCTGGATATTTTTCTCCTCCGGCCTTACCAAATTACGGGACTGGGAAACCACGCTGTTTTTATTTGAAGAAGAATACAGCGTGCCGTTTATTAATTTTGAAGTAGCCGCTTGGCTGGGCACGATTGGCGAACTGGTCCTGCCGGTATTATTAGTGGTAGGGCTCACCACCCGCTTGGGTGCATTGGGACTAAGCCTGGTGAATGTTGTGGCGGTGTTAAGCCTGGAAGCCATCGCGCCCGCGGCCTTTACCCTGCACATTGTTTGGGGGCTGTTGTTAGCTCAGGTGGTATTGTGGGGGGCCGGTGGTTTGTCGCTGGATCGCTGGTTACAGACACGCCTTTGGAAATAATAGCAAAAATCTATAGGGGAAGGTCATCAGCACTGACCCCCATGGGGTTAGATAGCTGGGTATTTAAAATCCTTTTTTCATTATATTACGTATTCTGGCCCTAACCGAGGGCGCCTCGTCACGCATGGCCATATCAAAAAACAGCCTAGTTTCTTCTTCATATTCAGGGTATTGCTTAGCCAACTCATAAAAACCGTTATAGGCCCAGGCCCTTATAAATTTATTTGTCTGGGTTAGGCAATCTCTTAAAAAATGCTCTAACGCCGTTTTATAATCATTTGGAATATTTAAGAATGGCAGGCTTTGCAACACGTGCAGTTTAGACTCCCAATGATCAAGAGTATGGAGGAGTTTAAATACTGATTGGGTTTCAGGCAGGTTTATTTTATTGTCGTTTTCTAGGTGGTGCTTCAGTAGCCAGCTCGCGGCTTTTTGGCATTTGGCTTGCGCCATAAGCTCGATTACATTGTGAAGGAACACCACTTTATTGTTATAGTTATTATATATTTTGCCTATGTGATGTGCCGACTTCCCATCCCACGCAGCGAGTTCATCCTGAATATTCATAACCATCCTAGGTTAAAAAAATTTCTGATTACCGTTTAACAGTACAAACATCAAAACAAAACCCTATTTAATAAATGCTGTTAAGCCGCTATTAAATAAGGCTCTGAGCCTTTTCCATTGTTTCGGTTTTTACGCATGTAGGCACCCTTGCCTTTTTTGGCCTTAACAACTCGGGGTTTATAAACCTTAGACGTTACTAGGGCCGCCAAAAAATTATGGTTGATATCACCGCGACCAGTTTCAACCGGGGCATCATTAGCCGCGGCCATGCCTTTGCCCAGTTTTTTATGTTGTTTCATAGTATTTTCCAATGGCAGGAGCGCTCAGTGTAGCAAATATTAAAGGGATTAGACTCAATTAAGCTCACTGGGAGAGAAATGCGTAAGGCGGCCATCCAGCTTGTAATCGGCCACATCTACTATCTTGATATTTGAAGCTTCACTGTGAGCCGGGTTTAGGATGTAATTGTGGCTGTGGGGAATGATCACGCTAGGCACCCTAAACAAGGGGTGACTGCCCGCCGCTAGCCATTGATCACCGTAATTACGAGTGAGGTTTACATCCTGCGTCCAGTCATCACCCAGTATGTTTTCACTGGCAATGTTCATGTTGGCGTCACAGGTATCCACTCGAATTAATTTGTAGCTCGTGGGCAAGTCTTCAATGCTGTCGAATTCAAAGTGGGCCAGGGTTTCCAGCAAGGCTAAAGCCGGATGATCGGACAAGTACACCACCGGGCTACCCCGAGTATGCCAACGTCCGGATGCTAAAGTCCCCCCTATGCCAAGCAAGTCAGGAAAGTTACTAATACGGTATAAAATCACGCAAAGAAGCCATGGTTTAACTGTTGAAGCAATTCCTCAACCATTCTACCGCCATTATCGGTTTGCATGAGTTCGCTACCGCTCTTGCCTCCCCAGCGAGTACGAGGCTTGGCCAAGAAGGCTTTTGCCTTTGCCGGATCGGCAAATACGGTTTCGGCCAGGGCAGTGAGCCGTGCCATACGGATAAAGCGGTCGGTTTCACCCGGGTTTAACCGTTCATTGTTTTTAATGCGACGCCCCAACGTTTTGGGGGTGATGACCCATTCAAGTGACGCCAGGCTAATGCCGTGCTCGCTCACAAAGGCCGACACCATTTCGGGTTTAACCCCCTTCTCTTGCGCCTTGAGTAAAATGTCCTTATTAGACACCACCTGCACACCAATCATCTTGCTAATGGCCGCATTGATCAGCATCGCCTGGGAGGCCGGCCTGGCGGGTGCCATGGAGCCTGGCTCAAATACTTCTGAATGGGACATGGCAAAACTCCAGCTAATGGACATATGCCTAACTATATTAGGCATATGTCCACTTGTAAAGGAGCAACCTAAGGCCCCGCCGCACCAGCCCTTCAACAGGAAGGGCTAATAGCGGCTCTATACATCTTGATACAAAATGAAATAACCAGACTGCTATATTTAAATGATCACAGAGGTTATTGATATGAGCCATCAAAAAATATTTGCCTTGTTATTCATCGTCATAACATTGCCAGGCTGTACCGTACTGGGCTTAGTAATGGACACTAAAATGTGTGGCGAATTTCGTAACAACCAAAACAATCACTTTGATATGGCCCACAATACAAGTGATGAGGAAGATGAAGGTTGTAAACCCATTTTCACGCCTCTGGGTTTTTATCTGGACACACAAATCATCAAGGGGATAAAAAACGCTGGATAAATCCAGGGATTAGATTATTAAACATCTGAAAACCAAGTCACCATGCATACTGGAGCAACTCACCTCATGGCGGGGGCTGCAAACTCTTTATATATTGCATCCTAATTGCCTTAATACGCCCATTGGCTTGCATCTTTTTTAACACCCCGTTAATCCTTGGCACTAGGGCTTCATGTTTAACATGTAAATAATGATACAAGCCATGTTGCAATATGGGGGGCTCCAACATCTTTATGTCTTTAAACTCCAGGCCTCTTAAATGATAAAGCCCGCCAATTCGAGTTAACACACCCACATCAATACGCTTAAAATTTAACATCATCAGCACTTGGTCGTAGCTGTTAAACGCTTCCGTATCCATGTCTTTAGTCCCCTCTTCAGAAACCACTATCCCTCTTAGAATTCCAATTTTGTAAGGCTTTAAACTATTCCAACCTTCAACTTTAATTTTTCGGTTATGGCTAAACACCACCACCTCGGCTAGATTAATGGCGGTGGGCACCCTGATTAAATTGGGGTATTTATAATCTACCTTTTTAATACGATGTACCTCACCATCTACCGACCCTTCATTAGAAATCATTAAGCCACGTTTGGCGGGAAAACTAACAAATTCAATTTTTATATCGAGATGTTGATAGGCCTCGGCCAATACCTGCTCTGATATTTTGGATAAAATAGAGCCTTCTATTTTAGAAAGCTGTAATCGCTCAACAGACAAAGATACAGGGGAGAACACAAGCATGGAAATAGCGATGATAATGGAGGCGCTTACATTTCTTATGTGGCCAAAACAAATAAATTTATTTTTTAACATACGCACCTCCTATCGATAGCCAACAACGGCAGACATGGAGAGTTGGGGGTCTGGCTCGTTAGCCAGAAGCCTTTTGGTATTTAATGCTATTACATATTATTCGTAAATCAGCCATCACTTACTCTGCAGGCATATATAACATCAACCCCACAAAGCTACAGGCAAGGCCCGCGCGCTCTGCTGGTTTAAGATCTTTCCCTAACCAGATGCGACCTGGTTTTAATACCTCAACAGCCCCCACAGGTTGATCGCCGTCTACCCGATAGCCGCTAACTCCCATGGCCATGCTGCCTTCCCGTTCTTTAAGGGATGCCACCCGATAACCTTGCCCATGAGTGGTCAGTGTGCCCGAATAACTATCCATATTTTTGGCCTTCACCGTCACCTTTGACACCTCGCTTTTTCCATCTGTGCATACACAGTTAAGGCCAGCTTCTTTCTCAAGTACTTTAAAGCCACTCATGCCCACACTTTTCTCACTGGCTTGCGCGCTGCACTTGCCCTGCCATTGAGCACTGGGGGTTTTAAATGTGTATTTATAGCCCCCTTCGGTGCTGCCGGATTGAAGATCCAGTTTAGAGATTGAAATAGTGTCCGACTGAGAGCTGTCCCAGTCCCTATCGACAGCGGTTACCTTAAATGGCCCCAAGATAAAGGTTTCATCAGCCATGGCCCCCGACCAACCACTGCGCTCGGTGGCAGAGATAACATCGCTGGCAGCACTAATATCCTTGGGCACCGCCATCTGCATGTTGGTTGAACAGCCACCCAGTAAACCTGCCAGCAGAAGGCAAGTACCAACCATAAGGCCCGACGGGATAGTTGTGGCTGTTTTGGGCTGACGAATAGGGAATAGACTCATTTGGCTCGCTCTTTGGGTAAACGGATGTCATGAAACAAGGGATTAATATTAAACTTGAGTATAGACGGGAATCTGTTTTGTAGAAGGTGTCGATGAACCGCATTAATAGTCACCCAAAAAGCCAGGACCGTGACATTATAAAACTCGACAACTCAATACTTGAGGGTATCCGCAATAATCTTCGTCACCACTCCACTGCGTTTAAGCTTTCTTATTTGCGCATTTAACCTAGGCAACCACTTTTCCATCTTGTTTGATGGGGTAAATTGCACATGCAAGGGGGTTGAATCAATGACTCTTTTTGAAAACTTAAAGCGCCCTTTAAACCCCTGACGATGCTTGATTAACCATAGGGCCACATGCCTGTCCATCACTGCCGCCTTTTTAGGGGATCGCGTTTTTCGTTGCAATAGATTCAGCATCGCCACTTCGGTGGCAGCATCACTACGGGTCACCAACGCACGATCAAATAAAGGCTGTAACGTTGGATAACCGTAGCCTAAGTGGGTAATCAACATCGCCCCTTGCATATCTTCATCGTTTTCAAAGGCGTTATCATCTGACTTGCGATAAACAAACAAATCGTTAATGCTCACTATGGGCTCGCTCCAAAAATAATCTTCCGGGTCTCGTATCCACTTGGGGGATTCAATCCTCGCGTCTATGTGTCCTTCATTAAGCATGACTATGGAACGTTTTTCTGGCATGTACTCAAAGACGATGCTCACCGAAATCTGTTGCGCCGCCAACGTTAATACGTCTATTAATATTCCACTAACGTCATCTTGTTTAATTATAATGTAGGGGGCATAACCCTCTTCAGGCAGGGCCATTGTGATAGTGGCATTTTGTGCGCAACATAAGGTAGAAATGAATAACAGCCACGCAAAGATTAGGCAGCACAAGGAACCATACGTCATAAAGCACACCACCCGTGATGAGCGTACTAAGAACTCACAGTTTATATTGTAGACTAACCAGGGCACAGATTTGCGTGGCTAGACACCCTTCTATTATTTTGGAATAACGCCACGTATCTCAATCGGTGCATAGTTATTATAAAGGTCAATATTCTGAATATAATGGTTGTTAATGAATTTCCCATATCGCTGAAACATTAAAACATATGGCGCTTATTAAAGTGTGCACAGCCGTGTGTTCCTGAGCCCGTTAGTCGACAACCGTACCATCTGTGGCTACATTTTATAGAGTGTCCCCTACGGGCAACTTGCCTGTTTAACACAAATCGG
>Ga0209290_1000149_pt1 | contig 65192 bp, 54 predicted proteins | sample EN1Hudsemesocosm_2_FD_184632 | JGI IMG/M metagenome (GOLD analysis project Ga0209290, IMG submission 184632) | Methane-oxidizing microbial communities from mesocosms in the Hudson Canyon - EN10B Hudson Canyon (SPAdes) (version 2) | ecosystem: Environmental > Aquatic > Marine > Cold seeps... | reverse complement strand
ACAGCTAACGATAGATGATCTTGACCAGACCAACGAAAATATGGATATGCTTCTGGGTAAAAAACGCGCATCCGACAGAAAGACTTGGTTAGAAAGTAAAGGTGATCTAGCTGAAACGTAAACTTATGTCGGACTTCATTTAATTCTACCCTAAACCTCATAGGTATTTCTTCACTTGTCATATGCGTTCCTTAGTGCAAGGAAGGTGGGAAATTTAGGAGAATGCTATAACGAGCTAAATTAGCTCGCTATAGCTTAAACGCCTACTTACGAGCGTATAGTAAAGGGACCACAAATACAGTGAGAAAGGCTGAGCTGATTGACCCAAAGATCAGCGATACAGCTAACCCACCCATTACGGGGTCCGGTACAATAATCATCGTACCAAAGGCGATAGCGAGTGTCGTTAAGGTAATGGGAATAATGCGTAGTGCACCCGCTTCGCTTACTGCTTCTTCGATTGGCCTTCCTTGTGCGAGTTGCTCCTTAATAAAGTCAACAATTAGTAAAGAATTACGTACTGCTACACCAGCAAGTGCGATTACACCGATCATTGATGGCGCGCTAAACGCTTGACCCAGTAGCCAGTGCCCTGGGAAGACGCCTATCAAGCCCAAGGGGATGGATATCATCACTAGGAGTGGCAAGCTGAATGATTGATAGTAGGATACGAGTAGAAAATAGATAGCCAAAACCGATAAACCGAGCGCAATGCCCATATCGCGGAAGGCATCCATGGTGAGCCTGAGTTCGCCGCCCCAATGAATCAGGTAACCGTGCAGCGTGCTTGGTGGTTTGGCGACAAATCCCAAGTTTCCTGTCGAAATTTTCTCGTCTTGAGTTAACGGCTTTTCATTCAAGCGTTGTTCTAAATCTAGCACTGCATAAAGGGGCGCGCTATTGGCCAGCTCTCCACCTATGTAGGATACGCGCTCATTGTCTTTGTGCAGGATAGGTTTTGACTTAGCAGATGAGACAACATCAATAACAGTAGAAAGGGGCACAGAAATACCCTGTTGATTTTTTACGAAGGTTTGAGCCAATGCCTCCGGTGTAATGCGTCGTTGATGTGGCACTACTAAACGAATGGGTATCGGGTTTCTTGCTTCATGTTGATATAAGTGATTGACGATATCGCCTTGTAAAAAGAAACTCAATGCTGATGATACTTGTTCAACACTTAAACCGGCTAATAACACGCGCCTTTGATCGATTCTAAAATGATACTCGGCGATCGTTGAGGTAGTGCTACTCCATACTTCAGCCATATCCCAGGTATCATTAAACATAGTTTCAATTTTGGCGGTAAGCGCCTCTCGTTCATTGTTATTCCATCCAAATACCTCCGCAAGTACGGTTGCTTTCACTGGAGGCCCTGGTGGGTCTTCAACAAACTGAATTGTTGTTTCAGGGTTGCCTGATATGACCTTTGCTAAATCTCTTCGTAGGTTTTGGACTATATCAATAGAGGAAATATTTCGAGTAGATTTATCTGCTAGGTTCACACGTATTTCTGCAAACTGAGCGCCGATATTATTTGCATTGCCCTTGAGCTGACCGTTGAAGTCAACAATGGAGGGAATGCCGACAAAGGTTTGGGTATTTATCACGTGTACGTGTTCAAGTAGCGTAGAAGATACCTGTCTAACTAAGCGGTCTGTTTCTTCAAGCACCGAGTTGTCTGGAAGGTGGAATGTTACCAGAAATGTATTCTTATCATCTTTAGGTAAAAAAGATAGTGGAACTGCGGCACTGGAAAGCTCACCCGCAACACCTTGTGGCCGCACAAATTGCCACGCGGGTTGCATTAAGGAAAATACCAAGCAGCCAAGCACAAAGCCAAAGAAAGTTAAGCGCCAGGCCTTTTGTGTATATAAACGCTTGAATATCGAGCGGTAAGCTCTCTGTAGCCAAATTTCACGGTGTTCCTCATGGGTCACTGGCAGGAAGCGACGAGCGGCCCACGGCGTTACCATATAGGCAACCAGTAGTGAGGCAATCATCGCAACTGGGACATTAAATGCGACAGGGTAGAAATATTCACCGAGCATACCTGTCACTAATAATAAAGACAGAAATACGATGACGATTGTGATGGTGGCCAGAGTGGTGGGGTTACCGATTTCTGAAGCGGCGCGAACAATAGCTTCGGAATAACTTTGCTGGGAACTATCTACGGGTAGCATCTGGTTATGCCGATGTATATTCTCGATGACAACGATTGCATCATCGACCAGCATCCCTAAGGCGAGAATCAATGCATATAAGGTAATACGGTTTAGTGTTGGTCCAGCCAGAAAGTCGACGCCAATCACTAACGCAAAGACAATAGGGATGGTGATCAGCACGATAGCGGCTGCTCGCCACCCCAAAAATAACCAAAGCACGATGCTGACTACGGCGATGGCGATGAAAAGGTGCTCGATTAAATAGTTAACAGAGTCGTTGGCTTTTTGACCATCATTTCGTGTGGTGACAACCTGCACTGAATCAGGGATCCACTTGTTCTGCATAAAATTGATACGATCGAGAACACTCTCAGCTAATGGAACCGAATTAACACCGCCTTGTTTTGCTATACCAATATGTACAGCGGCCATTTCCTCGCCTTGATATTCAGCAAAGCGGGGATCTGCAGGCCCAAAATTGAAACGTGAGAGGCTAGCGTTTATTTGCTCTGGAGCGTTTTCGATAGTCGCTACGTCTTGTAAGTGAACTACACGCTCTTGATCTTTAAATACTACCAAACGTTTTAGCTGTTCGATATCTTCGAACTTATGTGTGATACGGAGATGCTTGTTCTGTTTATCTATTATTTTATATCCCAGTGAATAATCGATATTGGCACTTTGAATATGATTTCTGACTTGATTTAAACCCACCCCCAAGGCTTGCAGTCGGGTCGGGTTAATGTTGATACGTATTTCATCTTCTTGCTTGCCGAGAACTTCGCTTAAGCCAATACCTTCGATGCTATGCAAGTGCTCTGTCATACGCTCAGCCATTCTCGATAACTGATACCGGTCGTACTCAGAAGAGGCTAGTGTAATTACCATAAAAGGCACGTCATCTATATCGATTAGCCGTACATGGGGTTCACCTGCTAAGGAGGGTAACGATTTTTTGTAACGCAGGACTTGGTCATGGAGTCGAACAAAAGACTCGGTTTTATCTTCACCGACTTCAAACTCAACTTGAATTTTTGCAAAGCCTTCACCCGCGATACCATAGGTATGTTTAACGCCTTTCATAGTATTGAGGTGGCTTTCCAAGGGCGTCAAGAGCAGGTGTTCTACTTCTAATGGTGACATGCCAGGAATTGGAATGGTGACTTCAGCAGCAGGTACCACAATTTGAGGGTTTTCTTCGCGGGGTGTTTCTAATAAACCCATCAATCCGAAAAGCAGAACTGCAGGTACGAGCGCAAGGACTAGTTTTGACTCGATAAAAGTTTTCGCAAGAAAGTGAGCTATGTTAAAGCTTTTAGTGCTCATTACCGGTTTACCTGTACGTTTGTTTCAGCAAGTGCGTGATACTTTACTTGCTCGACCGTTGTATGTATTGCAGTCCCATCCTGCAACTTCTCTGTAGATGAAGTGATGACCTGATCGTGTTCATTTAGACCTGATAGCACAACGTAATAGTCTTGCCATCGCCTTTCAGTGTTAACAGGAGTGAATCTTGCTTTTCCTTCATGTGCGCGAAACACGCCAAATACGCCGGCGCGCTTAATGATGGCCGATGAGTTAACAAGTAGGTGCTTCTCTTTACCGATGACAAAATCAATTTGCCCGGAGAGTCCCGCTTGGATACTGTCTGAATCTGAAAGTGCTAGTTTAACCTTGTAGGTCTGAGTGACACGATCAACGCTGTTTACAATATGTGAAATAACTGCATTAATTGGTTTGTTGAGGTTGTGCATTTTCAGCGGATAGGTATCGCCGATATTCAAGGAGTTGACCCATTTCGAGGGAAGTGCAGTTTCAAACTCAAGATCACCTAAGGCTTCTAACTGAAGTAAGGGCTTGCCAATAAGCGCTAGGTCTCCTTGTTCAACCCACAGCTTGATGACGCGAGCAGCAATAGGGCTATTAATCCGGTGGTAGGGTTTTCTAGCTAATTGTTTTTCGAGCTCGTTCTCAGCTTGTGATAACCTGGTTTCTGCTAGCTTATGTTGTACCTTGGCTTTGCGGAGTTGCTCTAGGGTGATGACACGCTTCTCTCTTAGTTGTTTTGCATTTCTATGGTCATGAGCAAGGTCTGTAAGTTGGATTTGAGCTGACTTGATCGAGTTTTCCGCCAATCTAATAGACGTTAGTAGTTCCGATTCATCTAAAACGATGAGCAACTCTCCTTGTTCAATCAAGTCTCCTTCCTCTACTTTAAGTTCGTGTATGGTTGCTGACTGAGAAGTGCTTATTTCTACTATTCGCGAAACATTGGTATAACCAGTGGCAGAATAGAACATAGGAACTGCTGAACTAGTTACTTGTTCCGCCTTTACTCGTACAAGAGGGCTTGATGTTTTGTATTGAGCTTTTGGTGGCGTGTTATCGCTACACGACACTATAAAAACCAACGCGAAAAAAATGAGAATAATACGGTTTATCATGTGAAAACTCCGTTCATCAGAACATTACAAACATGCTTGGCTATAAAATCTGGGTCATCATGTTCTGGCCGGCCTCCCGGTAAAAAAGCACGAATTGGAGCTGCTTCTAAGTGATAGAAAACTAACGAAAACATTGATAGCGCTGTCATATGAGCATCGCTGTTCGGAGAGATACGTTCTGCTAGTTCCATAACATTTTCGAATTGGGCTAGGAAAACACTAGATGCGAGCACGCTTAGCCTGTCAGCGTCTGCTTCCAACAATTCGCGCTGAAGTAACAGTCTAAAGTCCTGGTCTTTAGCCATCAAAACCGTAAAGCGATAGATGAAGCGGGTGAGCTGTTCTTCGACAGTACCTTCAGCTTTAAGTGCTTGCTCAAGCTGCTCAGCCTTATGTTTGAATGATGCCTCGATGCTGCTTAGGTATAAGGATTTCTTGTCGGGAAAATGGTGATAAATTGTAGCAATACTGACGCCAATTGCGGTCGCGACTTGACGAATTGATACACCGCTAAAGCCGTATTTGGCGAAAAGCGGAATCGATTCTTTGAAGATTGCATCTAATGCTTCTTGGTTTGTTGAAAATTTTGATTTCGCCATGACTTTTACCTATAGAACGTTCGATCTATAGAATGGTAATCAAATTTTTTGTCAAATGAAATAGTTTTGTGTAAAAGAATGATGATAACGCACTTTCCCTAGAGCAAAGAACGTAGAGTTGGACGATACTTTGAGACAGAATAGTTTTTAGTGGCTCTAATATTTCGTTTCGAAAACTGGAAACGATTTTAGAGGAAAATTTATCATTGCTAAATAATTGTTTATTTATGAAATTGAAACAGTGCATTAGGATTAGGAAGAATTGAACGGCTTAAAAATCGATTAAGAAAAATTAAGTACTTTTTTCAGAGGATTGGCTCAGAGTAGGTCAACTTAGCTGCGTGGCTTCAGAAGGGTATAAAAGAAAGATTCAATGAAGTCTGACAACTTAATATGCCGTTTCGTTCAAGGTGTCATGCTTTTTCATAGGCGTGGCGCTTTATTTACGTCCTGTTTAATAGACAGGACGTGAATAAAGCCTCAAAAACCATCCATTTGTGTTACTTATTCTTGATTCATTTTTTGGCTGCTATAAAACGCTAATAGTGGTTTCAACACCTCTTCAGGACAGTCTTCTTGCAAAAAGTGGCCGCACGCTGGAATAGCATGAAGCTCAGCAGAAGAATGCTTCTTCTTCAGACGAGTAAAGGCATCTTTTACTTCGGGTAGAATTACATCATTCTCCGCGTAGATCATACATAGAGGCTTATTTATGCTTTCCATATGTTCAGCAACATCTTTAAAACCATTAAGGTGGAGCTTATTGGCTGTACGTAATAAAGATTGCCGATCTCCTTTAGACTTAAAAGGTGCTTGGTAAGCTTCAAGTACTGCCTTATTTAGTCGGTGTTTGTTTTTTAAGCCTAGTTTCATAGAAAATTTAATACCACTATTTCGGCTAAACCAGTTCTTTATACCCGGCATTAAGGTCATCGCTACAAACAATTTTACTGCCCAGGAAAAGTCTTCATTAATAATAGTGTCTAACAAAACGTATGACGCAATTTTTTCACTGTGTTGTTTTGCCCACCATAAGCCAATTGGTCCGCCTAAGTCATGAACAACCAGGTGTACACGTTCGATATTCAAATTGCACATTAAACTATCGATTATAGATGCATGATACTTGAAGCTATAACGAGCGTTCGGGTCTTTGTCTGAAAGTCCAAAGCCGGGTAAATCAATAGCAATTACATTACAAAACTGAGTTAATGGCATCATCATATGGCGATATAAAAAAGATGAGGTTGGCCAGCCATGTATTAATAAAATAACCTCGTTATTGTTAGCATGGGTTCCAGCGTGAAGGAAATGGATATTAAAATCAGTCTCTTCCAAATAAAGGCGGTTTGAGGATATTCCCTTAGCTAATTCGGCAGAGTTTTCTTGACTGATTTCGGTCGTATTTGTTGGTGATTTCATATCTTCGCCTCTAATATTTTCTTTTCATGCATTATTTTATGATAAATTTTGGGGCTCAATTTGTGTCCGCCAACGAAAAAGTTGCCTTCTGGTGCCTCATTGATGATGACCCAAGTATGGTCTTTCATTTTTTCACCAATCACATCAACAACACAGGCTGTTAAAGCATCAGCTAATTTCTTTTTCGTTTCCTTATCTAAAGCGCCTTCGACGGTATCGAACTGAATAAGTGGCATATTATTTCCTATCTCTAAAATTAAAGTTAACGGGCGTTAACATTATTGTAAATAAAAACGCCTAAAGGCGTTCTGTACATTAAGCCTAAGCTAGGCGTTTAAACCCTTAAATATCCGGTTCATTGACTTCCAATAAAGTTCCTTTAATTGCGCTTCACTTCTTGGTAATAATCCACTGACATACAAAGAGAAGAAACCAACATACGTTGATAATAATAAAAGTGAAACTTCACTGGCACTATCTTGCTTTAGGTCCCCAACATCCATGCATTCTTGAATCCGTTGGGTATCGAAATCAAATGTTGTTTTTGAGTAAGCGCGCAAGTCTTCGTGACTGGCTAGCTCATCACGACTTTCGTTTTTAATGAAAATAAGCTCACAATACTTTGGTTGATCTATCATAAAGTCCAAATAATATTGTACTGAAAGATTAAGGCGCTCAAGTGCTGTTTCACCTTTAAGGGCTGGCTTGAGATAATTCATCAGCATAGTAAAACCCTTTTTCAATATAATATGGAAAAGTGCTTCTTTATCACTGTAATGGCGATAAATAGCAGTAGGGCTGATATCCGCACATAGCGCTATTTTTCGCATTGATAGCCCTTTATAGCCATCACTTAAAAATAAATCTAAGGCGCATTCCAGAATTCTGTCTTTAGTGGAACTCATATTTTACTAGCGCCTATAGCATCCATGAAAGGTCAATGAAATTACCGGTATAGAGCGTTCTGAAAATGAAATAAGTGACTAAACCTGCCGGACCAATCATTAAAGCTAAGAATAAAATAGGTAGCACCATAAAGTGTGAAATGTCATGTTGTTGTGAATCCAAAATAATGAATAAGCCAACTAACAAGTCAAATGCCAAGTAATGTAACCAGCCGGATAAAGCCGCACGCCGATTGGTAAACATCTTGATCACGCCAGAAAGTGAGCCAAAATCCTTAAAACTTGGTTGCCTAGCCCCCTTATCATCGAAGCGTTTGCCAAATAGGATGAAGTAAGTGTACACCGCACTGATAATGAGAACGATTGCCATGACGAGTGTTGGTGTATATTCCCAAAAAGGGAGACATGCAAGGGTTACCCATCCGATCATGACTAAGCGGCTTTGGAATGTAAAAACTGTAGATAAGATATCTTTCATAGTGTTTTCCTAATTGTATTTTGAGGATGTTAACAGGCGTTAACATCTATTTCAAGTTGGAATTTAACCCTTGGCTAAAAGGGCTTGCTAAAGTATATGGCTTATTTGTGTGATCTGGTTCATGTTTTTGAGTCGGTAAGCCTAGGCTTACGCCTTTCGGCTGATCTAACTACGCCTACTTAAGCCCTATTATTATCTCATCGAAACAAACGGCGCTAAGCAAAAAACTTCAGGCCTTTTTGCTTAGCTCTGTTATCAATTTCGATTATTTAAGACTTTCCTTATTTGGGCTTCCTACAGGTCCTATAGTGAACGCGATGATTAGGTAGTTCGGCACCTTTTCATCGCTTTTTTTTGTCTTCCATAAAGTGATTGATCATAGGCTCAATTTCTCATTGAGGAATAGAGCTAACCAGAATCACCATATTCCGATGCTTTTTATTCAAGCGTACTAATTAACCCAATAATTAAGCATGAGTAAAAGTTAAGTAGACTGTGAAAAGAGTCACCAGTAGTGGTGAAGTTTCTTAAACTGAGTCGATATTTACATACTCTTTAAAATGGAAAGTACACCGCTTAGGTACTATATTCAGTGTAAGAGTTGCCTCTACGGAATATTAACACTTTAAGAAGTAGCTGGAGAAATCAACATGAGACATTGTACTTATGTGCTTTGCCTACTTATAAATAGCCTATGTTTTGCTGAAACTACGATTTACACCGTTGAAATCCCAGGTTTACATCAAAAAGATAGCAAAGGTGTTTACGACATTATCATTGAGACAGGATTAAGCAAAGAAGGCTTGGCAAAGGTACGACTTTATCCGCCAGCTCGAGCGCAAATTGAATTTTCAAACTGTACGGATTGCTGTTTTAGTCCAGCTAATTTAAACCCCGATTTTTATGATTATGGTTCGGATGTTGTTGTTACCGAACCTATGGGGATAGCTAAGGTTTATATTTTTTCTCCGCCTGGTGTATTTACGGTATCAGGTTTGGATGCGCTCAAGGGAAAGAAAGTCGGTATCCGCCATGGAATGCCTTATGGGAAGAGCTTTGAGCAAGCAGGTCTAGATACGCAGGCGGTAATCACTATCACGAGTAACATCAAAAAATTAAAGAGTAAGCGAATTGATTACATGGTGGCTTATGTCCCCGATGCCTTTGATGCTTTCAAATTGCTCAAAATAGAACCTTTTCCCTATAACGCTGATTCGCCTCTAGCCGTCCATCCTGACTCTATGGTGTGTCGAGGAGTCAAAACAAGCACAATTAAAGTGTTTGATGATTATGTGAAAACGTTAAACTGAGAACAGCTCAGAAACTTCTTATTGCTCGCCTAAGTACTCTTTTCTAAATAATAATGGCGTGAAGCCAATTAATAAGTATTTTAAAAATGTTAGAACCATTTATAGAAATCCACCCGCTGTTTCATTATTTGTATGCTAAAAACAAAGCAATGATTCCAAAGATTTAAGCTGTTTTACTACAGCGTGTGGAAACAAGGTTATTCTACAAAAAATAAGAAACCGAGTGCTTCGCTGTTTGATGTGAGTTTAACTTCGCACCTTCTGTTGTCACAGTAATGATATCATTGATGCAAGTAAACTATATAACGTAGGCTTCGGGTTATATAAATCGAGTGGGGTCTTCGAGATGTCAATTTTTGGACGATTACTAACTGCACACGCACTCATGATCATATTGGTGTCTTTTGCTGGGGCAGAAGAGACCGAGGTAGCAGAGATATCTACGATAGTTCTCGCTACGAGTGACTGGGAACCATATTATGCAGAGAATTTGACTCATGGCGGAGTTGTAGCCGATATTGTCAGAACAGCATTTCAACGAATGGGTTATAAACTCGAAGTTAAATGGCTTCCATGGGCACGGGCAATAAACGCGGCCAAGGTTGGGCAATATGATGGTGTGCTAGGCGCGTGGTATACAGAACACCGCACACACCTTTTTAACTATTCAAAACCTTTTTTTAAAAATGAAATTGTCTTTTTTAAACTCAAAGGTGAAACCATTAGGTATACGTCCGTGCTTGATTTGAAATCGTACCGGGTAGGCGTAACGAGAAATTCAGCCCCCCATGAGCTATTAAAGAGCGAGCTAACTGGGAGTCTCGACATCGTTGGGACGGCTGATCTAAATATTAAGAAACTAATTGCTAAGCGGATTGATTTGTTTGTCGATGAGAACTTAGGGATTCAATATATGATCAATACTCGGTTCCCTGAATGGAAGGGGCTCATTGAAGCTCTTAAACCTCCACTGCAAGTGAATGATCTACATATAATGATTTCAAAAAAAGTCGATAATAACCAGAAGATTGTCAATGACTTCAATGAGGGCTTACAGAAAATACTCGATGACGGAACTTTTGAAAAGATTATTAAAGAGAATGGTTTTAATAATCAAGAAAATTAGCCGATTGTTGAAATTAGTTCCCAGCCTTAATATTTAAAATATATCAATGGATGAAAGAATCACTTTTGATCAAGCTATATAAATAGCATATCCCTCAGCAATGCGCGTCATAAATTTGCTATAAATGATGGTACTCAAGTTACAGTTATATATAGGTCAATTAAATAACGAATCTTTTTTAAATTAATGTCTATAAATATTCGTATTTTTTCGTTAATGCCAATAGGTTAAAAGTACTCTGTACAATAGTTGTATTGCCACACTGGTAGAAGGTCATTCTCGCTACGTGATGCTAGTCAAACTGGAGAATAAAAAAACTGAAACGGTTATCCCTGCACTGATAAAGCAATCGAAGAAACTGCCAGAAGAACTCTATAAATCATTGACCTGGGATCGCGGGTCAGAGTTAATTAATCATCATAAATTTACTCTAGCGACCAATATTGATGTGTACTTCTGTGATCCTCAGAGCCCATAGCAACGTGGATCGAATGAAAACTGCGGCAGTACTTCCCGTAAGGGTCTGACCTATCAGTGTATACCCAAACGCAGTTGAATAAAGTGGCTCGACAATTAAACGAGCGGCCACGAAAAATATTGGATTATGAAATGCCTGCTGATAGATTTAATGCATGTGTTGCAGCGACCGGTTGAAACGGCATCTCCAAAGCTGCCAAACTCATGCGTGTAGGTGACTATGAAGTGTTGGCAATAGGACCGGCTGGAGCTTTTTTCTTGTTCACTCGTGACCGAATGGTACTTCACCCCAAAAAGTTTGCCGGAAAACGAATGGCTGTATTGGATGGCATTCATGAAACAGAATACCGAACTAACAAGCATAGAATTACGCCCGTCAACTCTACAATATTTAATTCATTTTTAAAGTTCAATAATGGTGCAGTGGACCTAACAGCAGCGCCTGCAATTGTGTATGAGCCCTTTGATATGCATAAAGGTTTAGAGCCTAACGGAGGTATTTTCAGGGAACCCTTTGTTTATACGGCAATACAGGATATCGTTCGCTGGGAAAAGTTCCCCAAAGACTTTCTACAAAAAGCGAGAAGCAAAGCGGTTGAAGACTACCAAAAGTATGTCAAATTCTTAACGGATCCAGAAGCAACAATCCCTGAGAAATACTGGATTGATATTCCTGACGATATTTATGATTACTGGGTTGAAAATTTTAGAGAAAGCCGTTTAAAACTACGTGATATGGGTATATATAAAATGAAAACCTTAAAACTTTTACGTAAAGTTCGTTGTAAATTAGCACCAAAAAGTGCTGAATGTACTGCAGATAATAGAGAATAAATAGACTTTCTCAAGGTACTGATTTTTTGTGCAAGGGTCTAACTATTAGTTCCCGGTATGAAACCTTAGTCACCAGATTGTGGTAAGTCTAGTTATAACGAAGGCGTTGTGACTTAAATGGCATCAAGCGTTGAAAGAAAAGGTAATGTTTTGTACTTATGTCACCATTTTCCTAACAATCCAAAAGGGTGAATGTTTGCTCAAGAGTAAATATTCACCTCAAGCTTAAGTTGGCTGTTTTACCCTGAATAAAATTAGTTCGACGGACGGTGACTTTGCTGACATATACGCCTTTACGAAAATTATTTGGGTACTATTTAATCTCGATACAAAACCTCTTTACCATAAGACAGTTCAAGCGCTTCACGCTCTATTTTTTTAAGCTTTTTAACTACTAATGTGTAAGAGTGATCAATCATGCGTTCGATCTCTCCTTGAGGAATCGAACCATCCAGAATGACTGTATTCCAATGCTTCTTGTTCATATGATAACCTGGAATAACCGCTTTAAATAAATCACGTAATTCAAAGGCTTGGTTGGGATCACACTTTAGGTTCATTTGCGCGATGTCATCTTTTGCGCTCATCTTACCGTAGGCTAGGGTAGCAAACATTTTCCCTTTTATTTTCGGAACCAAGACGTCGACCCCAAAAGGGTAGTCTTCCATCGATTCCGGTTTAGAGAGTAAATATTTCTTCGCAGCAAAATAGTCCAATATAGTATCCCGTGATGATAGTTAGAAAGTAGACAAAGAATTGTACTTAAATACATTGCACCTTAATACATTGCACCTTAATACATTGCTCCAGGTAGTTGGGCAAAAAAAAACACTATACCCAAATGAGATTGCTTTCGATTGCCTCCCATTGGACGTAGTTATCTTTGAAAGCTTGGTCGATAATATGTCGTTTCAATTTTAATGTAGGTGTAAAGAAACCGCCGTCTTCTGCCCATGCCTCTTTGAATACAATTAACTTTGAAATTTGTTCGTGCTTATCACAAGATTGGTTAATTTTACTTAGTGTTTCTAATAATGACGCTTCGGTAGAGCTGCTATTAAAATCTGTATTTTCTGATAAGCATATGAGCGCAATAGGTTGGTTTAGGCCTATACCTGTCACCATTACTTGTTCAATTAACGGATTTATGGCGAACTTATGCTCTAGAGGTACAGGTAGGACAAACTTTCCTTTAGCTGTTTTAAATGTATCTTTGATTCTGCCGGTTATAATAAGGTTACCGTTGGCGTCAAACTTTCCTGTATCTCCGGTTCGGTAGAATTTTCCATCAAACACCTCTGCTGTCTTTTTAGGAGACTGATAATAGCCAGTCATCGTCCAGGGTGTTTTAACGAGAATTTCATCTGTTTGTGGGCAAATTTTTATTTCTGCCCCCGCTAAAGGTTTACCAACCGTACCTGTGTTTATGTCATCTAAGGGGTTATAGGTGACCCCGCCACAAAGCTCGGTTGCGCCATAAACTTCCTGGATATGGATGTCTAGTTTCTGGAACCAATTTAATAGCTCAGCAGAAATAGGTGCAGCGCCAGACATTGCTGTCTTAACAGCGCCTAAACCTAAGCCGTTTCTAATTTTAGTTTTAATCAATGAGCTGACGACAGGGACTTTAAGTAATATATTCAGCCTGTGTTGTGGCATTTTACTTAGTATTGCTTGCTGGAATTTTGTCCAAATTCGAGGTACTGCGAAGAATAATGTCGGCTGCACAGACTTCAGATTATTAGCAAACTGGTCAAGTGATTCGGTGAATGATATTTCTGAGCCCGCTACAATAGAACTTACTTCAGAAATAATACGTTCAGCAATATGATTCAGTGGTAAGTATGAAATTACACGCTCAGATACGCCTTGATAAATGCCGTATGCCGGATGCTGTCTTTCATTTTTCATAACTTGATTTACGCACTCATAAGTCAGCATGACGCCTTTAGGGGTGCCCGTGGTACCAGAGGTATATATGATAGTGAATAAGTCAGTACGTTTTGGTTTGTATACCTGCTTGGAAGGGGCGTAATCTGATAGTATTTTTGTCCATTGTAATGGGCTATCTACCTTACTATTACCAGTGTAGTGCGGGAATGAAATGCACATGAGATCATTTGGTATGGCTTTCTTTTGTACTTCCCATGTTTCAAGCTTGCCAACAAATAATGCTTTAATGCTACTTAGGTTAATGACATGCTTGAGTTCATCGGCCGATAATGTTGGATAAAATGGTACAGAGACGAAGCCCCCCATTAAAATAGCCAAGTCTGCAATGATCCAATGCGCGCAGTTTTTTGAAAGAATACCAATGTGGTCGCCTTCAACCAATCCAGAGTCATGTAGTAAGGTCACAAGCTTCCTAGCTTGTTTTCCGACCTGAGCCCAAGTGAGTTCTTGCCAGCTATTTCCTTGCGGTTGCCTTAAGAAGACTTTATCAGGGTGTAATACTTCTCTTTGGTAGAAAATGTTTAAAAAGCTTTTTGCATTAACCATTTTAGGTGTTTCAGAAATGGCAATTACTGAACTGGCTTGTTGTTTCATAAAGGGGCTCGAGGACCTATAATTATTCGATTTTTTAGCGCTGTCATATTATTAAGCATCGCGTTCATTATTGGAATGACTAAGTCATCTTAGTGGCAGTTATTATATCAAAACAAAGCAAGCGCTTGGTATATATAATTTAAGAATGTATTTATACTGAAGTCACTATGAGCTTGGACTTTGCTTATATAGTCTAAAATTAATCGATTGGAGTGTAGTTGTTTGAATCATCAGCATGATCTTTCTAAAAAACCAGTAAACAAAAGTCAGGTAGATACTTCTAATAAAACAACTTCAATCTTAGATACACATGTTATGACTGACCCAGAAAGTGCGAAAGGGCGTCTATTAGCAGTTGCAGCTAAACTGTTTAACCAAAAGGGATATGAGCGAACTACGGTGAGAGATCTTGCTACCGCAGTGGGTATTCAATCAGGTAGCATTTTTCATCACTTTAAAACCAAAGAAGATATTTTGAAATCTGTGATGGTCGATACGATCGTTTTTAACACCGAAAAAATGCGAACGCAACTAGGTCTTGCCTCTAGTGCAAGAGCTGAAGTTCTTGCTTTAATAAGATGTGAACTTGAATCAATAATTGGTGATACAGGGGAAGCCATGGCTGTTCTCGTTTATGAGTGGCGAAGCTTAAGTGAATCAAATCAGGCTTACATATTAAAACTGCGTGATGAGTATGAAATGCTATGGCTGAATGCATTAAATAAAGCCAAGCAGGAAGACCTGATCGAAGGGGATGTTTTTGTTTTACGCCGTTTCTTAACAGGTGCACTTAGCTGGTCCAAAACGTGGTTTAATCGAGACGGTGATATTAGTATTGAGCAACTCGCTGAAGAGGCATTAAAGTTGGCGATAAAAAGCTAGGTCAATTGAATATTATATTCTTACCGTCGATGACGGCATGATTGATGTTAATTTCATACTCATCACCATTTTTTTCTACTTGAATCATTTTGAGTAATAACAGCGGGTATTGTTTGGAAAACCACATATGAGTTTTACGTTTTTTAGACTTTTCTCTAACCTTTATAACCGTAATACTATCCACAAAACCTAAGGTAGTGTTGATTTTTTCTTCACCAGTAACTTTAAATTGGTTTTCTCTCAGTTTGCCTTTATGGGCAACTCGATAAAACATTTCTTTTTTGCCAGACTGTAAGTCCATCCCTAATTGAAGCTGATAACTTAACCTATCTAAAGTATGTATCGGGATATTCTTTATTGACCATCCTGATTTCTTAATAGGGTTTATAGCTGACATTGTTTTCCAGTCAAAATGTACTTCCTTTTTTTTATCGCGAGCTAAAAATACAGATAGTTTATATTGATATACTTTAGGTATGACATGTTGGTCATCCCAACTAAGAAGGGTGGATTCGTTGATATCTGCAACAAAAGAATCAACATTGAAACTATATAGCCACTGTCCGTCACTTGAACGTTTTAATTCACGTATTGCCTGGCCCTTTATGCTGATGCCTTTTTTAATCTTGGCGGTGTAACTTGCGGTATGGGGAACAAGCTCGTTTGCGATGCTTGGCAAACTAAAGCAAAGGAGTAAAAGTATGACGCTTAGGTATTGCTTTAAAATAGACTTCATCCTGGTATTCCTAGAGCTCCCTTTCGATTTATTACTTAAACTATTATGATTTCAGTATCTTAAACATTGCATCAATCTACTCAATTCTATTTTGTTTGAGCATCAAAAGCCTGGCCTGTTTTACCAATACTATCTTTGCCCATTAAATAAAGGTATAGCGGCATAATGTCTTTAGGGTCAGGGTTGTTGATTGGGTTTTCAGCAGGGTAGGCACTGGCTCGCATATTAGTGCGACTTGCCCCGGGGTTAATGGAGTTAACTCTGACTTTATGGTCATTTCCATCCAACTCATCCGCCAGAACTTGCATCATTCCTTCATTCGCAAACTTTGAAACTGCATATGCACCCCAGAAAGCGCGGCCCTGTCTACCAACACTCGAAGATGTAAAAATGATGGACGGATCATCTGATAAACGAAGCAAGGGAATTAGTGTTTTTGTTAAAATGAAGGGGGCTGTGACATTTACTTGCATTACTTGGTTCCAGACAGATACTTCATATTGTTCAATCGAGGTGATAGAGCCTAATAGTGCTGCGTTGTGTAGAATACCATCAATTTTCCCGAATTCATTTTCAATTGAAACGGCGACATCGTCATAGTCCTTTTCGGCTGCACCTTCAAGGTTTAAAGGAATAATTGCTGGCTTAGAACCGCCATTCTTTTCTATCTCGTCATAAACCGCTTCAAGTTTAGAGACTGTTCTACCCAAGAGTATGACGGTTGCACCATATTTGGCATAAGTAAGTGCAGCTGTACGTCCAATACCATCTCCGGCACCTGTGACGAGTATTACTTTATCATTTAGCAAGTCTAACGGGGCTTGGTAATCAAACATAGGTTTTCTCTTGGAATGGTAAATTTTTGAAGCTAATAATTCTTTAAAGTTTAGGTAATTTATTCATAAATCGCTATCTGTTTTGTCGACTATTTTATTTAGAGACTTAATAGAATTGATATGTATAATGACTGCTGGTCATATTATTTATTATTCAATAAATTAAGACATATAAATAGGGATTAAAATGACAGTTAAGACAATAACAATTCAGCAGAAATTTGAAGCGCCTGTTAATGAAGTTTTTGCAAAGTTGAGTGATCATGAGGCGTTCGGCAAAATTTGCGGTATTTCAATGTTAAGAACAAAGGAAGGGGATGATGGAGCAAATGGTTTAGGATCGATACGAAAAATAAGTATCGGGCCGCTTCCTTCCTTTGAGGAAACGATTACTCAATTTTCAAAAGATGAGTTGATCGAATATAAAATTACCAAAGGAAGTCCAATAAAAAATCATATTGGAAGGTTAAAGTTTTCAGAGCAAGCAGGGTGTACTGTCCTCGACTACACAATAGAGCTGGAGTCAAAAATACCTTTAACGACAGGCATTATTAAAAAAGCCTTAGAAAATGGTATCAGTAATGGTTTGAAAAGCTATGCGAACAGCTTATTAAGTAATTAGACTTACGTTTATAATCATAAAGTGTGACGTAGTTAGCGTAATTTTTATGCTGGGCTATACTTGATCCACCAAATTGAAAATTTGAGGGGTTAAGTATGTTTATTTCAAAACTTCGAAATATAGGTTCCTTTTTTTGTATATCTTTTCTGTGTTTTCTTCTTAGTTTTAGTCACTCTAGTCTAGCGGGCATGGCGGAGGCTAATCGTTGGATAGATAACGAATTCAAAGACAGCACCCTTTCAAAAGCTGAGCAGCAAAAAGAGCTGGAGTGGTTTATTAACGCCGCTAAGCCCTACCAAGGTATGACTATTCGTGTTGTATCTGAGCGGATAGATACCCATTGGTATGAAGCAAATACCTTAACGAAAGCATTTGAAGATATTACCGGTATTAAAGTTGTGCATGAAATAACTGGTGAAGATGATGTAGTTAAGAAAATATCGACTCAAATGGATTTGGATTACAGTATCTATGATGCTTACATCAATGATAGCGATTTAATCGGAACGCATTACCGCTCAGGAAAAGTTGTTGCTATTAGTGACTTTATCAAAGAAGAAGGTAAAGACGTTACTTTACCAACTTTAGACTTGGATGACTTTATAGGGCTTAGTTTTACCACGGGCCCTGATGGAAAACTCTACCAATTACCAGATCAACAATTTGCAAACCTCTACTGGTATCGTCATGACTGGTTTTCGCGATCAGACCTTCAGAAGCAATTCAAAGATCATTATGGCTACGATTTAGCCGTCCCACAAAATTGGTCTGCATACGAAGATATTGCAGAGTTCTTTACAGTTCATGTTAAAGAAATTGACGGTGTAAAAGTGTACGGTCACATGGATTACGGCAAGAAAGATCCATCATTAGGTTGGCGTTTTTCAGATGCATGGTTATCAATGGCGGGTGCCGGAGATAAAGGGATTCCAAATGGTTTACCAGTTGATGAGTGGGGTATTCGAGTTGACGGCTGTGTCCCAGTTGGGGCGAGTGTATCTCGAGGAGGTGCTTTAAATGGTCCTGCTGCAGTATATTCAATCCGTAAATTTGTCGAATGGTTAAATAAATATGCACCGCCAAACTCAAAAGCCATGAACTTTAGTGAGGCAGGTGCTTTACCGGGTCAAGGGAACATTGCCCAGCAAATATTCTGGTATACCGCGTTTACGGCAGCCCTGACTGACCCTAAATTACCTATTACCAATCCTGACGGCACACCAAAGTGGAGAATGGCGCCATCACCTCGTGGTCCTTATTGGGAGAAAGGTATGAAGTTGGGGTATCAGGATGCCGGTTCTTGGACTTTCTTGACAAGTACGCCACTAGAGCGACGTAAGGCCGCTTGGCTTTATGCTCAGTTTCTTGTATCGAAAACAGTTTCGCTGCAAAAAATGTTGGTTGGATTAACCCCTATACGTAACTCGGACATTAACTCAGAAAAAATGTCTCAGGTTGCTCATAAATATGGCGGCTTGATTGAATTCTATCGAAGTTCCGCACGGGTTGCTTGGACACCAACAGGAACAAATGTACCAAGTTATCCTGCCTTATCTGATTTGTGGTGGAAAAATATTGCGCTTGCTGCGAATGATAAATTAAGCCCTCAAAAGGCGATGGATAAAATGGCGAAAGAAATGGACGATCGCTTAGAAAAAATATCAATAAAAGGGCAGGATCGCTGTGCACCTAAATTAAATGAAAAGAAAGAGGAAAGTTATTGGCTGGCGCAACCTGGTGCCCCTAAATCAAAACTAGATAATGAAAAACCTATCGGGAAAACGCTTCCATATAAACAATCACTTAAAGCTTGGGACTAATCAGGGGAATAATGATGAGTATTAAAACTATTATTTGTTGTTTTTGTTTTATTAGTTTGTCTGTACAAGCTACGACATTTACATTGTTCACAGAGGAGCTGCCTCCTTATGCTATGAAGGAAAAGGGGAAGCCGACTGGCGCATCAGTCGATATAGTCTCTGAATTATTCAAGCGTGTAGGGCTCGATTTTAATGTTAGAATCGTACCGTGGAAGCGTGCGTACTTAACGACATTGGAAGAGGCTAATGCGTGCATTTTTCCTGTTCAACGAAATCAAGAGAGGGAGGTTTTATTTCATTGGGTCAGTCCCATACTGATTACTCAAACCGGATTCTACACGAACGCCTCAGCTTCTCATGATCTTAGAACAATGAATGATGTGAAAGGTCTTCGGGTCGGTTCCTACAAAGGTAGTGCTGCTGCAGAGTATTTAACCGGTCAGGGTTTCAAGATGTCTTTGATAACGCGTGATGCACCTAACATTCAAAAGCTTCAGGCAAAGCGGATTGATGTTTGGGCGGCAGATACTCTTATGGCGGGCCATATGATGAAAGAGCGCTCAGTAACGGATGTGAATGAATCATTGATTTACTTTACGACGCTTAGAGCACTGGCATGTAATCTCGATACTCCTTTAGAAACGATTGATAAGTTATCGTCTACTTTAAAGCAAATGTATACAGAAGGTGTAGTAGAAAAGATCAAAGCAAAATATCGATAATCTCGTTTTATTCAAATATATTTCTGTATAAAAATTAGTTGTAAAAAAAGTTAATAAGATAAATAAAATTTAAGTGATTAAGATGCCTCACTTAGCCGTGAGGCATTTTTTAAGTGATTTGGAGTGCGCTGTGTTCTAGCGTAGTAACTCAGGCTTGATTTGACAGTTACCCTTTTTTACCAGTGCCTAACAGCTTAGCTTTGAGCTAAATTATTTTCAGTTCTGATCGTTTAATGTCTCCTTTGTGTGATTAATCCAACAGCATAAGCAAGTACTTCATGCACGGTTACGTGATTTCCAGGTGTGTTGTCATGTTAAGCTAATGCAAGCAATGCCTCACCTAGTGGTGAGGCATTTTTATAAAGTGTTGGATAGGAGGACGGGGCTACGTTTAGGCGTTATATTTTGATACTTTCTCGTTTAACTTTTCTGCCATTGCCTTTAAAGTTTTGCCTGCTTCTTCAATTTCTACGGCGCCTTGTAAAACTTCATCTGAACTATCGGAGATAGTTACAATATTCTGTGTTACTTCATTAGACACAGCGGTTTGTTCTTCGGTAGCAGCGGCAATTTGAGTTGAAAGTTCATGAACTTGATTAATGCTCTCATCAACACGCTGCATTGATGAACCTGAATCCATTGAGTGTTCTAAGCACTGATCCGCTACAGAGCGGCTTGTCGACATGGTATTTTTTGCATTACCCGTGCTCTGCTGTAATGCTTTGATCATTGTGTTTATCTCTTCAGTCGATTCTTGGGTTCGTTGGGCAAGCGAGCGAACTTCATCTGCTACAACTGCAAAACCTCTACCTTGTTCACCCGCTCTGGCAGCTTCAATTGCAGCATTGAGCGCAAGTAAATTGGTCTGTTCAGCTATGCCTCTAATGGTATCAAGTATGCTGCTAATGCTATTACAGTTTTGTGATACTTCCTCAATGTCATTCTCAGCATTTGCAATTTCGCTAGAAAGTAACTTTACAGCATCCGCTGTTTGGTTGACGCTATTTATGCCATCATTACTGCTTGCTTGTGCATGATTGGATGCCTGCTCCGCGTCGTGCGTTGATCGCGCTACTTCAGCAAAACTTGCAGACATTTCAGTTATGGCGCTGGCAACCATTTGAGTTTGTTCTCTTTGGGAGTCGATAGATAGGTAATTTTGTGTAGATATTTGAGTGATGCTTCCAGATTGATTTTGTAGATCGGTGCTGAGTAATTGAATTTCAGTGACTAAATCTTGAACGTTATTGAGGAATTCATTTAAAGTAACTGCAATAACGCCAATTTCGTCACTTGCACTATCATCCGAGCGTGCACTTAAATCCCCTTTTTTGAATACTGACTGAAGTAAGTGGCGAATACTGCTAACCCGTTTAGATAGGTCAGTTATAAGCCAGGCTACAAAGCTAATGATCGTGATAGACATAATAGTCATCACAATTAGGCCAATAGTAATATGTGAGAGTGTTTCGCTTTTGCTGCTACTTAGTTTGGTCTGGAGTTCGGAAGCGCTTGCGTCACTGATTGCTTTGAGAGTTTTAATATTAGAGGTAGCGAGTTCAAACCAAGTGTCTTGAAGGTGTTGTTCAATATTAGCAAGTCCCTTGTTCTTATCAATAATGATATTTTCAATGCTTTCCACTTTTTTATTAGCAGAATCTTGAGCTAAAGCTTTAACTAAATGCTCAATTTCACCATGCGTATGTTCTTTAGCTTTAATAAGGGCGGTATTCTTGCTTTCAATAAACTGGATAGTTTTACTTCTTTTGGTGGCGCTTAAAGTGTTATTTTTGAACACGCCGTTCAAAATGCCGCGAATTTGGCCTGCTTTTTCTTTGGCGATTAATAAATAGCGATAACTAAAGAATATTTCAGTTAATTCATGATCGTCGATATTTAGTCCAACTGTTTCTATCAAGTTTATGGTTGTTGAATTTAGTTTTGAATAATATTCAAAGGGCGCTGTGTCTGGTGAAAGCTGATCGACTTGATGGCGGATAGTATTTTTATTGTTAATGATCTGGGATAATTTTTCATAATAACTAGTAACGAGTTTTTGCCGACTGTAGTAATTATCAGAGTTGAAGGTATTGGTAAGGTCTTGCCATGATTGGTCTGCTAGTAGTCTTTGAGATACTAGTTTACCTTTACCCAATTTTCCTTTTGATGCAAGGTAGCCTGCTGTCAAGCCTCGTTCTAGTGCGTGCTGGTGTGCTACATTATCAAGTAGAAGGCTTAGTTTTAAACTTTTATCTATTAATTCAAGCTCATCCTTTTCATTAAATTCTTGGTTTAATATATATGCGCCTAAAATAAGCGCAACCAGTGTGGGGATGATACTTAAAATAATAAGTTTCGTTGAAAAACGGAGGGAGCGAATCCAGCTAGCCATGATGTATCCTATGATTAATTTATCAATTACTTCGTAACCAACCTATATGGCTTAAATAAAGGTTGGTTACAGTTTGCCTAGATCTTAGAGTAAAAAAGGTAAAGCAATAGCTATGCCAGCGACAAGCAGGGCGAAAACTGCAACCAGATTCGCTTTCTTCGCTTGTTGAATGAAGGGTGTCATGTTTTGTTGTACCTGGATCTGAGTTTGAGCTGCACTCACTTTTGCAGCGACAGCTTCAGCTGCACTGGTTGCAGTTTTTTCTGCCATATGTGAACCAGCTTCTGAGCCAGTTTGGCTAGCTATATCTTTGATTGTTTGAAGCGTTGCAGGAGATAGCTCGGCTTTTTGTTCAAGCAGGTCTCTTATAGATTTTATTTCGGTACTTAACTGGGAGTGGAATTGCGCAGTTGTTTGTTTAAGGCTGGCATCAAGTACAGATTGAGTGACCATATTATGATTTTGGTCCATTCTTGAGGAGAGTTTTCTTATCTCGCTCTGGTTTTCATGTGTACTGGTTTCAAGTCTTTGTATCGCACTGCTGATAGGTTGAAGTGCATCTTCAATAGCGCGTGCGATGAGTTTAGATGACACTTCTTCAATCATTTCTTGACTCATTTCTTCTTCCTCAACCTTTTCGATGTGAATTTCTGGTTCGACTACTTCTTGATCTGCTACTTCTTGATTGATTAATTGTTCAGCTGCAGGTTCAGTAACAGAAGCTGATGTTAATGAATTATTTAATTCTTCTATGACCTGTTTTAGGCGTTCAGGTTTGGCTGGCTTACCGAGCATGCCGTATGCTCCAGACGCACTTACTTCAGCTTCATATTCCGGACCTTCTTTTGAGGTGTACATAAAAATTGGAATATGTTTTGTTAATGGGTTAGTTGTAATAACTTTAGTTGTTTGAAGACCGTCCATGCCAGGCATCATGTGATCCATGAAAATGACATCAGGTAAGGATGAGGACTCTAGGTAGGCTAATGCCTCCTCACCAGATTCAACCATGTTAACCTCTAAACCATTTTTTTTAACCAAGCGACTAAGCATTACGCGAGCCGATTTTGAGTCATCTATGACGAGTGCTGTTTCTACAGCCATGAGTTCTCCTAAAAACAAAGCATTTAATTACATAAGCATAGATGATATCAGGAAAAAATCTGGGAATTTTAAAGAAATAGAGAAATAAGTTCAGAAGGGTGGTCAATTTCAAAATCGGCACCCCAGGACGGTATGTTTTGTTTATCCTGAATGTAGCCGTAAGATACGGCAACGGTAGGCATATTTGCCGCTTTTCCTGCCTGAATATCCCGTTCATGATCGCCGACATAAATAGATTTTGAAAGTGTGCAATTAAGTCTTTTAGAGGCAAGAATCATGGATTCTGGGTCGGGTTTGGCATGTTGAACGTCATCAGGGCATAAGGTGATGGCGCTACGCTCATTGAGGCCAAGTTTTGAAAGTAGTATGTCTGTGTAGAGTCTGGGCTTATTTGTAATAATCCCCCATGGAATGCGCGCGTCTTCAAATGCTTTTAATACCTCAGACATGCCGTCAAATAGTTGTGCTTTATCGCCCGCACATAGCTCATATCTAGATAACATTTCTTGTTTTTTTGCTTCAAAATCAGTTTCACCTTCATTGCCACCAAAAGCTAATTTTGTTAGTGCTCGAGCGCCATTGGAAACAGTATCTCGAATAATTTGGTAGTCAAGTGGAGGAAGGTTATGGTCATGTCGTAGTGCATTCAAAATATGCACGAAATCAGCAGCTGTGTCTACCAGTGTGCCATCAAGGTCAAATAGTATGGCTTCTACATTAACTGCTGTTTTCATATATTCGTTTACACTCTATTATTAAAATTGATAAAGCTTCAAATAAGATTAATTTGAAGCTTTGGTGGCATGAATTAAGTAATTCACATCCACATCACGTGCAAGTTTATATTCCTTCAGTAGCGGGTTGAAAACCATCCCCGTGATGTCCTGGAAATCTAGATCGGCTTGCCTAACATAGCTTGTTAATTCGGAAGGCTTAATAAATTTCTTGTATTCATGCGTGCCCTTGGGAAGCATTTTTAAAATATGTTCTGCGCCAACAATAGCGAATAAAAAAGCTTTCGGGTTGCGGTTGATTGTGGATAAAAACAAATCACCACCAGGTTTTAGTAATCGTGCGCAAGCTCTGATTACGGATGCCGGGTCTGGGACATGCTCTAACATTTCTAGGCATGTAACTGCATCATAAGTTCCGGCTTCTTCTTCAGCGAGTGCTTCAACGGTCATTTGTCTGTATTCAACTTCAATGCCTGATTCTAAACCATGAAGTTTCGCAACTGTTAATGGCGCTTCTCCCATATCAATACCGAGTACGTGTGCACCACGCTGGCATAAGCCTTCTGATAGAATTCCACCGCCACAACCAACGTCTACGACCTTTTTTCCGGGTAGGTGAGCACGTTCGTCAATATAATTCAAACGAAGTGGGTTAATGTCGTGTAAAGGTTTGAACTCACTTTCTTTATCCCACCATCTGCTGGCAAGTGCTTCAAATTTTGCGATTTCATTAGGGTCGACATTTTTTGATGTAGCTTGAGTCATGTTATTTATTCACATTTAAATTTGGGTTCGTTAGGCTGGTATTGATAAATGCTATTTCTTAGAAGCGATTCTACTTGCCCAGTTTTGAGCAGTTTTAATAAGTGCTGCTTGGTCAAAATTTACAAGTTTTTTGTCATCGAGTAATAATTGACCATTTATCCAACTATGGCTAACCTGATTTGCTGCAACGGAGTATACAATATCTGAGATAGGATCAAAGCTTGGTTGGCTATTGAGTTCATCTAAATTGATGGCGATCATATCCGCAGCTTTGTCAACTTCAAGAGAGCCGATTAATTCCTCAAGTCCTAATGCTTTTGCACCATTTATAGTGGCCATTTCCAAGGCTGTTGTAGCATTCACTGCAGCTGCATTATTTGCAATGGGTTTAGCTATTAATGCGGCTGTTCTGAGTTCACCGAGCATATCCAGGTCATTATTACTTGCCGCACCATCAGTCCCGATAGCGACATTTACGCCGTTTTCAAGCAACTTAGCTGTTTTACAGAAGCCACTTGCTAATTTAAGGTTTGATTCTGGGCAATGAATGACGTGAGCTTTACTATCTTTTAAGGTGGCTATATCCGTATCATCAAGTGCGGTCATATGTACGCACTGGAGTGGAATGTCATGAGATATAAGTCCTAAGCTTTTCAGGCGTTGTACTGGTCGTATGCCAGATTCTGAGATTGCTTGATCAACTTCAAATTGTGTTTCATGAAGGTGTATCTGTACAGGAATATCGTGAGCTAAAGCTAAGTCGCGAATGTTTTTAAGCGGCTCATCCGAGACGGTATAAGGTGCATGAGGTCCAAACCCAATTTCGATGAGTTCACTATTCGCATGGGAAACAGATAATTGAAGGGCTTTTTCGATGTACTCTTCTGGACCGGATCCCCAAACAGTTGGGAAGTCGAGGATAGGGCAGCATAACTGAGCTCGTATACCTGCATTTTCAGCTACTTGTGCAGAGATGTTAGGGAAAAAATACATATCACTAAAGCAGGTAGTACCGCCGCGTAGCATTTCAGCAACTGCCAGCTCTGTTCCATCTTTGACAAACTCTTCTGACACCCAGGCGCCTTCTGCTGGCCAAATATGGTCATTTAACCATTCCATTAATGGTAGGTCGTCAGCTAAGCCGCGAAACAAGGACATAGCGCTATGCCCGTGAGCATTAATTAAACCGGGTATGATCGCATGCTGACCAAGATTGTATGTGTTCTCGGATTTATAAAGCTTAACTGCCTCGGAAGTAGGGATGATGGCAATAATCTTTTTGTCATGTATAGCGATGCTGTGATTGGTAAGTTTTGTATTTCTAGGGATGACTGGAATGATAACGTTTGCATGAATAAGTGTATCGACAGATTTAATTAATGGCATATAAGAGTAGGTCGTTAGTTGGTAAAGGTACTGAAACTGAGATTTACAGAAAAAGTAGTCATCTATAAAATAGTATAATATGACTGAAGTATACTGATAAAAGACTTGCAAGCAATGATGCTTAGAAATAAATCCTATGTTTAGCATCAGATCAATCTAGATTCATTTTTTCAAAGCTGATAGCCTTTTAGTATGACGTGAATCTAGTAAGTAAAAGAGAGTGTTTAATGGCTGATCCAACGAATGAAAATGATAGTGAAAAGCAAAGTAATCATCAGTCACAAAAACGCATTGCTCCTTTGTTAAAGTGGTGGCAGCAAGAAAAAGGCAAAGTCTCTAAAGGTGAGGCGCTTAAGTTTTTGCATGAAAATAAACATCGTATAGAGAAAGCGCTTGCTTCGATTCATCAAAACAATCTTTTTTATCGTGCGACAAATGTTTTGCTCGCGTTTATTGCTTCAATTGCCAGTTTGGTCGATAACATAAAAGACAGGATTGTTTCGTTTGCATTGAAAATGCCAGCCCCGCAGGGTTTGAAAGACTATATATGGTCTCTTTTAAATGCGGTTAAGTTCAAAGGTATTGTAGACTTTATTCGAGCTAAAATGTTTTCCTTGAAAAATGCCCCTCATAATATTCGTTCTATTCAGTTACTTGATGATGTAGTTGCCTTAGCAAAGCGAGATGGCTTGGATCTTAAAAAGCATTTTCCGGATATCGCTAAAAAGTTTCACGAGCGTAAGCATCAATTGTTGCAACACTCTTTCTTTAAGGAGTTTAGTAAGTCTGGTATGGAGCGTTTTTTGGCTATGCCTTTTGCATTTAATCGCTCAATCTCTCCTGTCTTAGCGGATTCCGCACTTTGGCATAAGTTTTTTGTCTTTTTAGAAAATAGAAATATAAAAGACTTGGTGCTTGTGGGAGAAAGCGGCGAACGGGTATCCACAAAACATGATACTAAAAATACGGTGGGCTCATCAGAAGTTGTTCGTACTTTATATCAGGCCTCAGTATTAAAAGCGTCTGGGCGGCGAATCTTTATAGTAGGCAATCATGAAGGTTATATCGGGCCCTATTTGGTTAGAAGTGTGTTAAGGCGCTTAGGCTTTGATAATCTAACTGCAAATTGTAATACCGTTGTTGGGCCTCGCATGTTTTCAAATATGGTTTTAAAAAATGGCGCCAGTAATGTTGGTAACCTTTTTTTGACCTTACCGTCACAGAAAACAACAGAGGTTAAGGAAAAGGGCTTGGCGGATGCTTTAATGAAGACTGCACGACGTTCGCAGTTTTTGATTAAAATGCCTGACTCGGGAATGCGTTTGGTCGAACAAATGAATTACAACGATTTCATGAATAAATTTGTTCGCGCTGATGATAAGTCTTTTTTACAAGTCACCTCCCAGCTTAAGCAGGTTGAGCAAGAAGAATTAGCAGTATATTTGGAGTTTGCACGAATAAATGGCGCACTTGAAGAGTTGGATCGTGCTGATTATGAATTGTTCAAGAGTATTATGCATGAACCCTTTCTGATTTTTCCAGAAGGCTCTAGATCATATGTCGCTAAAGATGGAAGCGTTACATTGAAGTACGTGAGTCCTCGTTTTATTGAAGCATATTTCCGTCCTGGTGATGTCGTGCTGCCAATAAGTTTGGTGGGCGGTTCGGATATTGGCAACAGCTGGAGACTCAAGCCTGCGAATATCGGTCTTGCTGTTGGTCAGCCAATAGAAGTTGATGCTCTGATGATCGAGAATTATCAGACAGAAGGCCTTAATATAATGCGCAGGATTGCAGCATTACCAAATATTAAACGGGTTCATTTTGATGAAACTGTGCAAGCGGGATCCAAGCTTGTGGGTAAAGCGGCTTGAGTGAAATTTGATCATTTATGTGTGCTGTTTCAAATATCATGGGGCAAAAGTCTATTGCTTTTTGTCAAAAACCGTATCTTTTTGTTTCTGTGGTAAAAGCGCTATTGTTAATTAAGAATCTATAAGTTCTATTTAATAGATTGATTTTTATAGATTTATCTATGTGTGATCAAGCTGGCACATGGTCTATATTCATGTTATTTATACCGAATATACAAACTATATATTTCATTTATTACCATAGTTTGATTAGAATTCCGCTCGAAATTCAAATCATGCTTCTTTCTAAGTTATTTGCAGATAAGTTGTCGCAGATAAAAGGACGGGGTTTAATTCCTAAACTTAAGGGATATTCAAATGTCACAATACCAAGACGAGATCAAAGCAGTGTCAGCTGTTGTAGAAGCTGCCGGTCCTTCATGGGCTGCTATCAGCCCTGAATCAGTTGCGCGCATGCGTGCTCAAAACAAATTCAAGACAGGTCTTGATGTAGCACAATATACTGCTGATGTTATGAATGCTGACATGGCTGCGTTCGATGCCGACAAGACTAAATACACTCAGTCTCTAGGTTGCTGGCACGGTTTTATTGGTCAACAGAAGATGATTTCTATTAAGAAGCACTTCAACGGCCAAACTGATCGTCGTTACTTGTACCTTTCTGGTTGGATGGTTGCGGCTCTTCGTTCAGATTTCGGTCCGCTTCCTGATCAGTCAATGCACGAAAAAACGTCTGTTGCATCTTTGGTTGCTGAGCTATACACATTCCTACGTCAAGCTGATGCACGTGAACTAGGCGGTCTTTTCCGTGCTCTAGATGCTGCGAACGAAGCAGGCGATTCTGCAAAAGCTGCTGAAATTCAAGATCAAATTGATAACCATGTAACTCATGTAGTGCCAATAATTGCAGATATCGATGCTGGTTTTGGTAACGCTGAAGCGACTTACTTAATGGCTAAGCAAATGATCGAAGCGGGTGCTTGTTGCCTACAGATCGAAAACCAGGTTGCTGATGAAAAGCAATGTGGTCATCAGGACGGTAAAGTAACTGTTCCTCATGCTGACTTCCATTCTAAGATTCGCGCTTTGCGTCATGCTTTCCTAGAGCTAGGTATCGACAACGGTCTTATCGTTGCACGTACTGACTCTGAAGGTGCTGGTCTTACTAAAGAAATCGCTGTTGTTAAAGAGCCTGGTGATCAAGGTGATCAATACAACGCATTCCTAGACGTTGAAGAAATCGACGTTGCTGATATGGCTGAAGGCGACGTATGCTTCAACCGTGACGGCAAGCTTGTTCGTCCTAAGCGTTTACCTTCTGGTCTATACCAGTTCCGCCAAGGTACGGGTGAAGAGCGTTGCGTATTTGACAGCATCGAAGCTATCAAAGCAGGCGCTGACTTGTTGTGGATCGAAACTGCTACGCCAAGTGTTGCAGATATCGCTGACATGATGAACGAAGTGCGTAAAGAGATTCCTGATGCGAAGCTAGTTTACAATAACTCGCCTTCTTTCAACTGGACGCTAAACTTCCGTCAACAAGCATTTGACGCAATGGTTGCAGCTGGTGAAGACGTTTCTGCATACGACCGTGCTGACTTGATGAATGCTAAGTATGATGAGACTGAATTGTCTGCGCGCTCTGACGAGAAGATCCGTACTTTCCAAGCTGATACAGCTCGTGAAGCGAACATCTTCCACCACTTGATTACTTTACCGACCTACCACACGGCTGCACTGTCTACTGACAACTTGGCTAAAGAGTACTTCGGTGATGCAGGCATGCTGGGTTATGTTGCTGGCGTACAGCGTAAAGAGATCCGTCAAGGTATCGCTTGTGTTAAGCATCAGAACATGTCTGGTTCAGATATGGGCGATGACCACAAAGAATACTTTGCTGGTGAAAACGCTCTTAAAGCAGGCGGCGCGAAAAATACTTCTAACCAGTTCTAAGTTGAGAATGGCTAGTTAAGCTTTTTCTTTTGTTCTCTTAAGACGAAAGCTTAATGTATTTCAAAAGGCGACTTTCTTCTAAGATTGTCGCCTTTTGTTTAAGTGTTTCTTTTAAAAATTGCTTATGGAAAGCAATATTTAAAAACTGCATTTTTATAGGGTGCGACATGTGCGCACTGTGAAATTTTATATTAATAGATTCGGTGCGCATGGCGCACCCTATAAACAAAGAACTCAAAGGGTGATAAATAAATGAGTGATATCCCGGTTTATCTGCAAGATGCTAAAGCGCTTTTAAGTAAAGATGGTTTTGCGACGAGTGATGTCTGGTATCACGGCACTTCTTCTGCTTTGCTTGAATCAATTAAGTTGAATGGTTTGAAGCGCTCAGGTGACAAAGCCTTAAAACAGACTGCTAAAAGCACGATGGCCACGATTGGTAATAATTACACAGAATCTATCGAACCAGTTTTTCTAACTCAAAGTAAAGAGCTTGCTTATTATTGGGCCGAGCAAACAATTAAAGAGCGCAGCGTGCGCTTTGACGGTGAAGAAGTACCTATTGTACTGGAAGTTAAGTTGCCAGAAGGCGTAGTAGAAAAAGTAAAGCCGGATGTCGGTGCTGCCAGCATTCTTCTTTTAAAAGAGGGTGAGATATTCATGGCGTATGTTGCGGGGATTTGTGAGCAAAATAATTTTGCTGTCCCTGATATTAACCTCATGAAGGCGGATAGAATGGAGTTCTTGAACAAGCTTGGGATGGCTTATATCGACCAGGATATTGATGCTGAATATCTAGAGGTATGTGCTGAATAACTTTTTTAATCAAATACGTCATTAGACATCTGTGGTCAAAAAAACACAGATGCCTGCTAGAAAATATGTCGATATTGCATATACTAGTATTAATTAATTTATTACTGAAATTCAGTCCTATCTAGTATTTTTTGAGAAGTTGGGTCCAAGTAAATTATGGCAATAAAAAAAATTCCCATTTCTCTCCTAACGATTGGTATGCATATTACCAAAATCGACATATCTTGGATTGATAGTCCTTTCATGTATCATCACCTGACGATCAAATCAAAGTCGCAAATAGATAAGCTGCTCAAAGCAGGTGTTAAAAATATATCAATTGATACCTCAAAGGGTCTTGATCTAGAAGAAGCTTCTACTGACTCTAAAGACGGCGCCTCAACGTTAGCGAAAGAGAATAACGTAGAGCAGGTAACTAGCCCAGAAATTAATAAAGATGAACCCAATGCTAAAGAACGCGCTCAAGTAATTGAAAGAGTCTCAATTGAGAAAGAAATGGGTGTTGCCAAAGCTTTAATGGGGCAAGTCACCAAACTTGTTGAAGATATCAATAAGTCGCTTGAACGTGATGAGTCAGTAGACTCAAAACAGATATCGCCTTTAATAGAAGGCGTTATAGATAGTCTAAAGCGGAATGACCAGGCCTTAGCGACATTAGTTAACATGCAGCGTAAAGATAAAACCTTGGCTGATCATGTCTTTGCGACTTTTAGTTTGGCATTAAGTCTGGCTTTAAAGCTTGAGTTGGATGACGACGCAAAACAAACTCTAGCCCTAGCTGCGTTTTTCCATGATAGTGGCTGGTTAAAGTTGCCCCTACATCTGTTAGGGAAAAAATCTGCTTATTCCGTGAGTGAATCAAAACTCGTTCAACAGCATGTTGCTGTAGGTTTAAAAGCACTCACCAAGAATTGTGAGTTGAGTGACTTAGTTATGCGTATTATCTCTGAGCATCACGAAAACCTAGATGGAAGTGGTTATCCAAAAAAACTCAAAGAAAGTGATATGCATGACTTGAGCAAACTATTTACAGTTGTTGTCAGGTATGACGAGCTTGTTCATGGCTTGTTAGATATACCTGCGCTGACGCCTAATGGCGTATTGGTTGTATTATATAAAGAAGCAAAACTAGGCCGTCTTGATACTAAAACTGTATCTGCTCTTGTGAACATATTAAGTGTTTACCCTGTTGGTAGTGCCGTTCAATTAAGTAATAAAGAAAAAGCAGTAGTGATTGATATTAATCATGCACACCCAAAACTGCCCAAAGTTAAAGTTTTTTATGATATAAGCGGTATGGCACATTCCAAAGCAAAGATCGTTGACCTTGCGCGTCAAAATTTAGCAGAACCTCTACAAATAGTTTCTGCATTAAATGTTCAAGATGCTAAAGTCGACCCAGCTGGTATTTTAGGGCTAGAAATTTAATGTTATCAGACTCTCCTTTTTCTTTAAGTAATCAGCACAGTTTGGATGCTTTGATTGCCATTGATGGCAGAGGTTGTATCTGTGAATTGAATCACTTAGCTGAATCTCTTTTAGGATGGGGTTCAAGTGAGGTGATAGGGCGTTCTGTTCATGATGTTCTTTGTAGTCATAGTGCCTACAATGATCATGATGAAGCATCTTGTTCTTTAAGGAATAACAATCAGCATAATGTCGAGCCTAATGAGGTTTATTGGGTTCATAAAAATCAAGAAAATATCGCTGTTAGCTATCGGCAGACACCTATTTTGTTGTCTACTACTTCATCTGAATCTGAGGCGGCTGGCTTAATTGTCTTTCAAACATCTGAAAATTTAGGTTACCAGCTTGAAGAGCTTAAGAAACTTTCTGCTTTCACCGATATTAACCCTGCACCGCTTTTGGAGCTTGATTCCCAGGCGCTGATTTTGTTCAGCAACCCTTGCATGACAGAGTTAATGCTTGAGTATGGCTTTGACGACGAAGGTTCACCGAGTGTATTGCCAAAAAACTTACCTGACCTAGTACAGCGGTGTTTATCGATTGATGTGCCTTTAGAAAATATTGAAGCAAAAGCTGTGGATCCTGAAAATGAAATGCCGCCAAAACATTTTCTCTGGTCTTGTCACCCCGTTCGCCATAACAATACAGGGTCTGTTTTGCTTTGTGGCTTGGATGTGTCTAATAAAAAAGAGCTGGAGCTTCAGCAGGAAAAATTCAAACAAACCTTAGAAGAAGAGAAGGTAAAAGCCAGAAAAGAGTATCTGGTTAAAATGGTGCATGAGTTACGCACACCTCTCAATGCGGTTGTAGGTTATGCTATGTTGTTAAAGGTTAAATTGAGCGGCAAGATCACAGAGGCTCAGTCATCGCTGTTTGACAGGATTATCGAAGGTGGCTTGGTTCTGGCAGACCAAATTAGCTCGACTTTGCAAGCTGCTCGTGTTGAGTCGGGTAGTATTGATGCCGATTTTAAATATTTCACTATTAACCCCGTAATACAGGATATAGTCCTCAAGTTAAGCTCTATGGCTGATGATAAAGGTTTATCAGTTATTACAGATATACCCGACGAGCCTATACATATTTGTGCAGATCTAGCACACGTTAAGCAAATTTTAATAAACCTTTTTTCTAATGCGGTAAAGTACACCTCAACAGGTTCGATAAACGTTAGCCTTGCTAGTATTGAAGATGTGAAACTCGGTGAATGCATAGCAATGAGTGTTAAAGATACTGGAAGTGGAATCTCTGACACTGAAAAAGATGCTGTATTCGAATTATTTAGTCGTCAGGATCTACATATCTCAAGTGAAATTGAAGGAGAGGGTTTAGGTTTAGCTATCTGCTCTGAAATGGTCGATTTACATCATGGTCGAATTGATTTGCAAACTGAATTGGGTAAAGGAAGTACCTTTACTGTTTTGTTACCGCTTCAGCAAGCACTCAATAATTAATTAAATATTTTCTATTAGATGCTACCTTTTTGACACCCTTTCAAAATACATTCCCGCTTATCCTTGATAAAATCTTCGGCGCTGCCTACAATCCTTGAAAGTCTTGTCGGGGAGCTGAGACTAATTTACTTTAAGTAAGTTTTGTTGTCAGCTGAGACCACTTTATACTAGGTTGCTTTTATGACCTGTGGGACCCGTTGAACCTGATTTGGTTAATACCAACGTAGGGAACAGGATGGCTTGCTACTCTGCCTTCTGTTTTCTGTTGGATACCCATCTCAAGTATTGCCATCTTTAGTATATTTGCTAATTCAAATCCAGTACGGAGAATGAAATGAAATCAGAAACTTTCCAAAAACTTAGCGAAATCGCTACGGTTGATGAACTATCTACACAGCCGTTCCCAGCTTCAAGCAAAATCTATGTTCAAGGTAGTCGGGATGATATCCAAGTCGCTATGCGTGAAATTGAGTTAAGTCCGACTCAGCTTCAAGATGGAAAGCTCGAGGAGAATCCATCAGTAAGAGTTTACGATACCTCTGGCCCTTATACTGATCCTAATAAAGAAATTGATGTACGGCGAGGCCTTGAAACGTTAAGAGCGAATTGGATAGCTGAAAGACAGGATACAGAATTACTCGAGGGTTTTAGTTCTAAATATGCCAATGTACGCGACCAAAACCTAGCTTTGGATGGGTTACGCTTTGAATATAAGCGTCAGCCGCGTAAAGCGCTAGAAGGTAAAAATGTTACGCAGTTGCATTATGCTCGACAGGGTATCATTACGCCTGAAATGGAATATATTGCTATACGTGAAAACCTTGCACTATCTGAAACACAAATGGACGAGGCGATTAAACATCAGCACCCTGGTATGAACTTTGGTGCAGATATTCCTAAACTCATTACACCTGAGTTTGTGCGCTCTGAAGTAGCGCGTGGCCGTGCCGTCATTCCGAATAATATAAATCATCCTGAAACAGAGCCGATGATTATCGGCCGTAACTTCCGAACCAAAGTAAATGCGAATATTGGTAACTCGGCAGTCACATCGTCTATACAGGAAGAAGTAGAGAAGATGGTCTGGTCAACCCGTTGGGGTGGAGATACGGTAATGGACCTCTCTACAGGGCAAAATATCCACGAAACCAGAGAGTGGTTGATTCGTAATTCTTCAGTGCCCATCGGTACGGTACCTATATACCAGGCATTAGAAAAATGTGGTGGCGTAGCAGAAGATCTTACATGGGAATTATTTAGAGATACCTTAATTGAGCAGTGCGAGCAGGGGGTAGATTACTTCACTATTCATGCTGGTGTTTTACTTCGTTACGTACCGATGACAGCCAAACGTGTCACGGGTATTGTTAGTCGTGGCGGGTCAATTATGGCCAAATGGTGTTTAGCGCACCATAAGGAAAACTTTCTTTACACTCACTTTGAAGATATTTGTGAGATTCTTAAGTCTTATGATGTATGTTTCTCTCTAGGGGATGGACTACGACCTGGCTCTATTGCCGATGCTAATGATGAAGCGCAATTCTCAGAATTACGTACCCTAGGCGAGTTAACCAAAATTGCCTGGAAGCATGATGTGCAAACCTTTATTGAAGGTCCTGGGCACGTGCCTATGCACATGATTAAAGAAAATATGGAAGAGCAGCTAAAGCATTGTGATGAAGCCCCTTTTTACACATTAGGCCCTTTAACCACCGATATCGCGCCTGGTTATGATCATTTTACTTCCGGTATTGGTGCCGCATTAATAGGTTGGTATGGATGCGCCATGCTTTGTTATGTTACACCGAAAGAACATTTAGGCTTGCCCAACCGAGACGATGTTAAGCAAGGTTTGATTACCTATAAAATTGCTGCACATGCTGCTGACTTAGCAAAAGGCCATCCGGGCGCCCAAATTCATGATAATGCCATGTCAAAAGCACGTTTCGAATTCCGCTGGGAAGATCAATTTAACTTGGCAATAGATCCTGATACAGCAAGGGCGTATCACGATGAAACACTCCCTAAGGATTCAGCAAAAGTCGCGCATTTTTGCTCCATGTGCGGGCCTAAATTTTGCTCAATGAAAATATCTCAAGAAGTACGAGACTATGCAGCTGAACAAGAAGCTAATAAAGGCATGAATGATATGTCTGAAAAATTCAAAGACGAAGGTAGTGAGATTTATCACGAGGTGTAAGTAGTTTCAGCTGCAAAAACAAGGTCGACTCACCCTTGTCATGCCTGTGCGTCAAGGTGAATTGCGCAGCAAGAGAGGAACTCCTGGGCGGCTGTTAGGCCGGCATCCAAAGTTCTGGGTTTTAAACATGGATCTCCGTCTACACGGGGATGGTTAAGACTAAGGTGTTCTAACTTGCTTTACAATTCGCCTTGTTTGCGGGAATAACTCAGGACGAGGGGATTTTTAATATTGAGTTTGGATAGTTATGGATCTCAGTGAAGTAGATTTAAATTTATTGGTACATTTAGATGTCTTGCTTCGTGAGCAAAATGTCACTAAAGCGGCTAATCATTTAGGCATTACTCAACCTGCTATGAGTAATGCCTTAAAGCGTTTGCGTGTTTTATTTGAAGACCCTTTACTTGTACGAACAAGTGACGGGATGGCACCTACTGTGCTTGCCTTAAATTTAAAGCCTGCAGTTCGTGAAATTCTTTTTAACATTGAAAAAGTTATTCAGCCAGAGCGGCATTTTGATTTAAACAGTAGTCGTGTTTTTCGAATAATGGCCAGTGATTACGCAGAATCAACGTTAATACCTAATGTTTTAAGTGAAGTAAGGAAGCAATCTCCTAACATTACTCTGGATATTTTGACACCCAGTGACGTATCTTTTGAAGATGTAGAGCAGGGGCGGGTAGATATGGCGATTAACCGTTTTGACACCCTCCCTCAATCGTTTCACCAAAAAACAATTTGGTCTGATACCTTTTCTTGCCTAATGAGCCCTGAGAACTCTTTAGTTGATGACTTTAATCTAGATAGCTATTTACAGGCGAGTCATATATGGGTCAGTAAGACCGGTTTTGGGGTAGGTGTCGGTGTAAACCCGAATGATGTTCAGAGATTAGGGTGGGTTGATGAAGCGTTAGATAAGATTGGCCGCAAACGGAGTATTAGTGTATTTACGCGGCATTATCAGGTCGCTATGTTATTAGCTCAACAGCATGATTTGGTTGTTACGCTACCCAGTCGTGCAGCTAAACTTAAAGCTGAAAGCTCAAAGTTGGTTGTGAGAGAACCGCCATTTGAGATTCCGGCCTTTGACTTGAAAATGGCTTGGAGTCCTTTGCTTCATCATAATGCGGATCATCAGTGGTTGCGGCATTTAATAAGTGATATTGCGAGCCAAGAGTCTTAGTGTATTTGCCTACTGTCACACACAAAGCACAAGATATAGCTTCCGCTTAGTGTGTGATCAAAAACAGGGTGTATTAAAAATTAAGAGCAGTTATATTAAAGCCTCGATCCTATTAAACCGAGGCTGTAACTGATTAAAAATTATATTGAAGACCCAGGCTGGTCGTGATCAACTCTTTATCCTCTACGAGAGGGCTAGTCTCAACTGACCCTGAGAATTTCTCAATTGCTATATAACCCACGCCTACAAGTGATTCTGTAAAATTATATTTAAGGTCAAGATCAACGCCTACATGGCCGCTAGTGCCTGCCTCGTATGCTGGACGAATTGTGTTTCTGTAGTCAGCACCACTAAAACCGTTAGCTTCATGAATGACTACAGCAGCGTCATTTTCAGCTTCGGTGACGCCGTAGTAATAATTATTAAATTTGTCACTATAGTGTTTAATAAAAAATCTCGGAACAATTGTCCAGTTACCTGTATCGGTGAAGTCGCGTGAAATGCTCAGGCTTGAACGTGTACCGCCGTAGGTACTTGCTATGTCATGGAAGGCCGTAGCTTCAAAGAGTCCTACTCGGGAGTAAAAATGAAATATTAGGCCTGCTTCCAGTGCTTGATCTCTATCTTCTAAGGCATAGTATAAGAAATCTTTATTTGTATTTATCTCATCCAGGTCAAGGAAGGTGCGTCCTCTTGTGACCGCTGTTGCCAGCATGATGCGCTTATGTCTAAAAAGCTCAAAGCCTATGACAGGTTCATCATGGTTGTTTTTTGCAAATAAATTACCATATCGAATATCAAAAAATGGCATAGGTAGCGCAAAACCGTTATAACCTTCAAAAGCGGATGAGTTATATGCCCCCCCCACTCCTATAGAAACGTGATCTTCTACAACTGGCATAGGTACAGGAAGAGCGTAAGTGAGAGCGCTAAAGCACAGGAGAGATAAAACAACAATAACTTTGCGTGATCGAATCAAGACGAGATTCAAATAGTCCTTCATATATTTGCCTGTTTATATTTTCTTAGTTAAAAGTACTTTGCTGAAAACGTTAGCTTTTTCGCTATTGTGTGCAAAAGATTTATTTATGTATCACATTACTAGGTATTTTATGCTTTTTTGATACAAAACATTGAGAGGTATATAACATCCTTTACTTTATGCTTCCATATTTTAATTTGTATTCCTGCTTGAAAGAATACTGCATTTACTTTTTTTCATAGATATATTTTGAGTCGGTACGTAAATTGCTAAATACTTAAGATGTAAATTTTAAAATCTCTTAAGGCCTTTTTTGAACTTTATTGATGACTCTATCCATGAAAAGCTCAACAATGCGGGGAGTATATCGTTTGGCATAATATGAAACTTGGCTTTCTAAGCCTGGAATTAATAAAAATTGTTTTTTAAACAATTGCGCTAATAAGTAATCTGCAACTGCTGCTGAGCTCATTAAGCTGGCACCTTTTGAGATGGCATTTGTTTCTTTGGGTTTTGTTTGGTTTTCTATCGCAAATCCTGGCGTGTCCGTGTCAGGGGGGCAAAGTACAGACACCTTAATACCTTTTGGCTTAAGCTCTGACCTGAGAGCTTCTGAAAAACCTATTAACGCAAATTTTGAAGCGCAATAGTCTGTATAACCGAAGACGCCAATTAAACCTGCCATAGAAGACACGTTAATAATATGGCTTTGTGTATTTTCCTTTTGTTTTTGCATATAAGGAAGTAGGGTCGCGATAATGTTGCGTGCCCCAAATAGGTTTAATCTTATGGTTTGCTCGAATTGATCTAAAGATATATTTTCAAAATAATCTGGTTTGGCTGTGCCTGCACAGTTTATGACTATATCAGGTACCGACTCCTTTTGTAGAAATGTCGTCAGTCTGTTGCTTACTTGCAGCTCGTTGCAGACATCAATAGAGATGTAATTAATTTTCTGATGCGGGGTTATTGTAGATAAGCTTATTTTATTTTTTGCATTCAGTAGTTTGTCGTTACATCGTGCGACCAGGGTAATATGGGCGCCTTGTTTTACGGCACCTTCAGCAATAGCGAGGCCTATACCACTAGAGCCACCCGTTATTAATATGTGCTTGTTTAATAGTTTATTTCTGTTTTTATTCTTAGGCATAATACATAACCGCTAATGTGAATATTATTCATAATAGCGGTTATTTTGTTACATCTTTACTCTGTAAGCAAGCGCTTGCCTAATTTGTATTGGCTTATTAAACTAAGCTTATTTCTAATTCTAAAAGCGTGCTAGAAGGGCTTCATAACCCGCTTCTTTTAGCTTTGTAGTCGGAATGAACCTTAAAGACGCAGAGTTAATACAATATCTTAAACCTGTAGGTGCTGGCCCATCATCAAAAACATGTCCAAGATGCGAGTCAGCATATTTACTTCTTACTTCTGTACGGGTAGAAAATAAGCTATGGTCTTTCTTTTCTACAATTAATTCGGGGTTAATAGCTTGAGTAAAGCTTGGCCAACCTGTGCCTGATTTATATTTGTCTTTTGACGAGAATAAGGGCTCCCCACTTACGATATCAACATACACACCTTCTTCTTTGTTATCCCAATACTCATTATTGAAAGGGCGTTCGGTTCCTTCTTCTTGAGTCACTTTGTATTGAAGGGAACTTAAGGTTTTTTGTAAACTCTTATCTGAGGGTTTAGTGTATGTTTTCATTTTATCTTCCACTGTTAACTTACTTATTTTATTTGTATCTTTTATTTCTTTTGACCAGATACTTTCTAGATACTGGTCTCTACCTGACCTGAACCTATAATACTTATAGCGGATTGGGTTCTTTTTATAGTAATCCTGATGATAAACTTCAGCAGGCCAAAACTTCGAAACTGCTTTAATTTCTGTATTAATAGACCGATCAAAACGTCCACTGTTATCAAGGGCTTCACGAGAGGCTAGCGCGGCTAATTGTTGTTTTTGAGAATGGTAGAAAATATAGGGCTTATATTGTTCACCTCTGTCTACAAACTGGCCACCGTTATCTGTAGGGTTTACATGCATCCAAAATGCATCAAGTATTTCATCATAACTGATGATTGATGCATCATAATGTACTTCAACTGCTTCTACGTGGCCGGATCTGCCGCTTGAAACCTGTTTATAACTCGGGTTATCAATATGGCCATCAAGATAGCCAGAAATAGCCTTATTGACGCCAGGTAATTTTTCCAGATCTGATTCTGTACACCAGAAGCAACCGCCAGCAAATGTTGCTACCATGTGCGTGTCTAAATTATGACTGACACTCTTGGAAGCCTTCTTAAGCAAATCTTCGGTGTTGTTATCTCTTTGTGGAGAGCATTGAAGGTAAGCGGTTGTCGTCATTAATATAGTAAATGCTATTGCTACATACTTTAACATCTAGTATTCCTCAGTTTAGATAAATCATATTCTGAACACCTATATCGATACGATACGATCTATACAGTTATATATGTCCTTTTGTGATGACGCTAAGTATTGTCATTCTTGAACGTAATTAAAAGAGGCTAATAATCAACTTTATTAAATCATGATATGTCGTGATAAATTCGTGATACTTTCTCAATATCTTCGTGAAACATACGCCTTCAATTTGTTTTAAATTTGTTCCTGTCCTCAAGACATCCTTCTTGAAGCTTTTTATAAACAAGAAAGTTCAACCTCAACGGAAACTAAACGGAAGACAGATACATGAAACTAAATGCGAAGCACAAAAATTCAATCTTTAAAAAAACGGTCCTATCACTTGTATGTGCAACTGGGTTTGCATCTGCACAATTCGCTTCAGCACAAATCCTTGATGTAAAAATTACTAACTTAACGCAAGGTATGTTTTTTACACCTTTATTAGTTAGTGCTCATGATAATTCGTCACATATATTTGAATCAGGGGCAACTGCTTCAGGCTCGCTTCAAGCAATGGCGGAAGGTGGAGATTTAACGGGTTTGTTGACAGATACAGTGGCTTTAGGGGCGACTAACGTTGAAAACCCAGCAGCCGGGCTGCTTGCACCTTCCTCATCAACGATGATTAGTGACTTTGATACTGGCACAAATGAGCACTTATCAATCGTATCAATGCTTCTTCCTACAAATGATGGTTTTGTTGGTTTGGATGGTTGGAAGATTCCAGAAGATGCGGGTACTTATACACTTTTTTTAAATGCTTATGATGCGGGTACAGAAGCGAATGACGAGCTTGTTAATGGCGGTGGTGCTGCGGGAGTCTTAGGTATACCGGCTAATCCAGGTGCAAATGGTGGTACAGCAGGTACGGGTGTAACAACAACTGAAACTAATCAAACAGTACATATTCACCGGGGTAACGTGGGTGACACTAATGCGACAGGTGGTGTAAGTGATGTCGATAGCCGTATTCATCGTTGGTTGAACCCTGTTGCTAAAGTTGTTGTAACTGTTAAATAAGGAGTCGCATTATGATAATTTCAAAATATTTAGGTGTGAGTATTGCGGCCATTTCACTCATTACAGCTAGCGGCTGTAGTGATAGTGACAACGATGACATTGTAATCGATAAGCCTGAGCTTAGTTTCGAAGTGACTGTGACTAATCTGACTAGTAACCAGCCATTGTCACCTATAGCGACTGTGATACATGAAGACTCATATAACCCTTGGGCTATTGGCTCATCTGCAAGTGAAGGGCTCGAACTATTATCTGAATCTGGTGACGGTGGACAGTTTTTGACTGAGGCTGATAATGCAGGTGCTTATGCATCATTAGCGGGTAACGGCCTTATTCTACCAGGTGAATCAGATACCCTAACGATTCAGACAACAGAGTATGCGCAGTTAAATTTAAGTTTAGCGACCATGCTAGTCAATACCAATGATGCCTTTGCCGGATTAAAAGGGATTGATATATCAAACCTAAGCATTGGCGAAGAAATTAATTTAAGTATTCCTGTTTATGATGCGGGAACCGAAATGAACGCTGAGACAGCTGGCTCTATTCCAGGTCCGGCAGATGGCGGTGAAGGATATAATGTTGTTCGTGATGATATTGACTTTGTTGCGCGTCATCCAGGCGTTGTTTCAGATATTGATGGTTACGACGGTTCAGTATTAGATTCATCGCACCGTTTTGATGGACTAGTTGCTAAACTGCTTATTCGAAGAGCGCTGTAGTACATAAATACTGTGTAGTACATAAATGCTGTGTAGTACATAAATACTGTGTAGTACATAAATACTGTGTAGTACATAAATACTGTGTAGTACATAAATACTGTGTAGTACCTTGCCAGGCCCCCTCAAATATAGTTTTTCTTTGAGGGGGCTTTGTCTTAGGTTTTGATCAAAAGACTAGCTATAAAGAATAGTTAGTTTATTGTAAGTGCTGAACTGAGTGAGTTGATAGTTTAATAAACATTCATAGACAATAAGCTAAAGATAATAAGGTGATAAACACATGATTTGCAAAATTCTGGTTGTCGAAGACGATGCAGATATTAATAAACTGGTTACAATGAATTTGCAAGATATGCACTATGAAGTTGAAAGTACCAATAATGGGGCTGAAGGTTATCGACTAGCTTCTACTGGTCGGTATGACTTGATATTGCTAGATGTCATGCTACCTGAAATGGATGGCATTGAAGTTTGTCGTGGTTTGCGTTCCGCCGATATTCTAACTCCCATTCTTATGTTAACGGCAAAAGATTCGGAAGCTGACCGTGTTGTAGGCTTAGAAATGGGGGCAGATGATTATCTTACAAAACCCTTCAGTATTCGAGAATTACAAGCACGTGTTAAAGCTATGCTTAGGCGCGTACAGATGATGTCAAAAGCCGTAGAGCAGGAATCACCAGATGCAATAGTATTCGGCGAATTAGAAATATACATCTCAAAAAGGCAAGTATTATTAAGCGGAAGTGCGATTGATCTAACCAGTACAGAGTTTGATCTTCTCTATTATTTGGCAAGCCAGCCTGGGATGGTTTTTAGTCGAGTACAGCTGTTAGATAAAGTATGGGGCTATCAACATGCGGGTTATGAGCACACAGTCAATTCCCATATAAATCGTTTACGTACAAAACTAGAAAAAGATCCTTCACATCCTGAATACGTTCTAACCGTGTGGGGTGTCGGTTATAAATTTAGAGATCAGATTTGAATCCATTTTTATCTACAGTTTATTTACTCAGCTACGGTTCAACTACATTACAGTTCAACTACATTACAGTTCAACTACATTACAGTTCAACTACATTACAGTTCAACTACACTACAGTAGTACTACAAAGAGGTAGACGTGACAGCAAGCAGCCCTTCAAAAGAGTCGTCTAGTGCGAATCATACTTGGTTTAAATCTTTTTACAGTAAGTTAGTATTAGGTCTTTTACTTAGCTTCTTTTTAATAGCGTTGATCCTGACCTTATTAGTACAGCAATTAACTAAAAACTATCAAAGTGAAATTGAACAAAAGCTTCATTTGGAGCTTGCTGAACACATAGTGCATGACGACAGTTTATTAAAAGGTGGTGAAATTGACCAGGCTGCTTTAGAACATACATTTCATTCAATGATGATTCTGGGTCCTAGTTTTGAGTTTTATGTCGTTACACCCGAGGGCACAGTGACAACCTATTCGGCTGCCGATGAAAAAATTAAACGGATGCAGGTCGATTTAAGACCGATTAATCAATTTTTAGCAGGAGAGGGTAGTTTACCTATATTGGGTGATGACCCGCGATCACTATATAAAAAGAAAATCTTCTCAGTTGCACAGATAAAACATAACGACGTTTTACAGGGTTATCTATACATAATTATCGGAGGAGAAGTTTACGATAGTGTCGTCGACTTATTGCAGGAAAGTCATATCATAAAATTAAGCTTTTGGGGTTTTGCCGCCACTTTGTTTTTTAGCTTGATTGTTGTACTGCTTCTATTTGCGATGTTAACAAGACCTTTAAGGCGGCTTGCTATGGATATGCGACTTTTCAGATCCGAGGGCTTTGAACGAGGAAATATGCCTGATTCGAATTGGGATGAAAAATCAGCAGATGAAATTCACCGATTAGGTTGTACATTTAACGAGATGGCCGGCGAGCTTAAGCGACAGTACGAAAAAGTTAGAACAACAGACGAGTTACGGCGAGAGCTTATATCTTATGTCTCTCATGACTTAAGAACCCCGCTTGCTTCACTGCAAGGCTATCTCGAAACGTGGCAACTTAAACAAGAAAGTATCAGTTCAGTAGAAAGCGCGAAGCTTATACAAGTTGCAGTAGATAATGCTCAGCATATAAGTCGCTTGGTTGAGCAGTTGTTTGAATTAGCGCATTTAGATGCTGAAAATGTAAGCCTTACACTGGAGCCAGTATCTATTGCTGAGTTAGCTTATGATGTCACACAAAAATTGCAATTAGAGGCCAGTAATAAAAATATCACTTTAAATGTTGAGCCAAAAGACCCTTCTTTAATGGCAATGATTAATATTGAAAAAATAGAGCGTGTTTTCACTAATTTACTAGAAAATGCAATACGACATACAAGTGGTGGTGGTCAGGTAGCTATTCATATGCTTCCAGAGGGTGAGCAAATGAAAGTCACAGTACAAGACGACGGGTGTGGCATAGAGGAGTGTGAGTTACCGCATATATTTGAAGCCCATTACAGAGGCTCTAATCAAGAAGTTAAAGTGCATAACGCTTCCCATTCAAAGGTTAAGCGTATAAACAGCGGCTTAGGTTTAGCGATTACAAAAAGGATTATTGAATTGCACGGCTCTGAGATCACGGTAGATAGCGAAGTGGGTAAAGGCACCTGTTTTAGCTTTTACTTGAAATCTGTTTGAAGTAGTGAGTTTTGAGATATTTTATTAAAGTTCGAGTGTTATTGGTGTGAAATTACAGGCATAAATATCATGATTCAGCTTACTTTAAAAACCGAGACTAAGGCATTTAAACGCTCCATTCGTTTCCGTATAATACCTATCTTAAGTGAACGGTATTTTGTCTAAGTTATGTAATTCAGCTTTCCGCTTAAGAAGACAGTAAACTACTTATGAATAACCTCATGACTTATCAGCTAACAATACGCAGCAACGGTCCATAATCTGTCGTTGTGCAAAGCATTATATGAACGGAGAGTATTATTGAAATCGTATAAATGGCTAGTTTTGGTATTCACTCTATTATCATCTAATGTGTTTTCCTCCACCCAAGGTGAAATAAATCATTTATTGCAGTTTGTAGGCCTTACCTCGTGCAAATATGAAAGAAACGGGACTATGCATACTGGTAAAGATGCCGTTGAGCACATTAATAAAAAATATGAGTATTACAAAGACGATATAGAAACGGCTGAGGACTTTATTGAATACTCTGCAACCAAAAGTAAAATGTCAGGTAAGTATTATCTGGTGCATTGTAATACTAATGACCCAGTTAATAGCAAAGACTGGCTATTAACTGAACTAGCTGATTTACGAAAATCAATTAAACAGGATTAAGGATGTTGAAAAAAATATTTATAACTGGAGCTGTTGTTTCATTGAGTGCTTGCATCAGTATTGAAACGCCTGAACATTTGGTTTCAGACACAATAGAGGCAGGTAAAGATGTCTACTATTCTGTTAAAGGTAAAGTGTCCGAGAAAGAATCTAATAGTACAAAAGCATTCACGCATCAATACCTGATACCCGTCGGCGAATTGCTCGGAGAATCTAGTGGCAGGTGTATTGACCTTGCTCTGGATAAGGCAAGAAAATCCCTGAATATTGATAATATTAAAAATTTTACTGCGGCCCCAAAAATGATAGATGAGCAATCATATATAGAGTGCTCAATTGTTGTCGGAAACAATGGGTAAATCATATAACCGCCTCAGGGCGTGTGGTTATATGGACGCAACTACATCAAATATATTTAAAAATGCGTTTGAAATAGTGATATTTGAAACGAGGGAGTATACGCCCCCTACATTTTAATGACGTTAGTATTTCAAATGCTGCGTTTTTTACCAGCTTTTTATAGTATGAAAAACAAGAATTTCTCATAAGTTGCAGCTTCTAAAACACTAGGTCTAGCATCCTCCGACAACAATGCTTTAAAATACAACAGAAAAATAACGAACATTGAATATTAAATATCAAGCTATTGATTCTGAAAATAATTTATTTGATACAATTATTCAACACTACAGAATCAAAAAGCCAATTATTATGACTTCCTTTTCAGAACTCCCAACAGAAGCGCAACTTACCAAAAACTATGAGTTGACTAGCATAATCACCCAAGCGCTCACTCAGTTTATTGCAGAGGCAAACCCATATATTTTGTTTAATGGTTTACTCGACAATCTACTTAGACTAACAGAAAGTGAGTATGGTTTTATTGGTGAGGTGTTCTATAACAATACTGGGCAACCTTATATTCAAAGCTATGCCACTACCAATATTTCTTGGAGTAAAGAAACTCGTGAGCTTTATGATAAAACTGAAAAGCAAGGCTTAACTTTCTCGAAACTGAACACGCTATACGGTGAAATACTTAAGACGGGAAAATACGTCATATCTAATAACCCTGCCGATGACCCGCGAAGTGGTGGTCTACCCAAGGGGCATCCACCACTTAACAGGTTTTTAGGTATTCCTTTTTTTAGTGGTGATAGTTTGTTAGGGGTGGTGGGTATAGCGAATAGGGAAAGCGGCTATGATGAATCGCTCATTGAATACCTTGATCCCTTTTTAAGCACATGCGGGAACCTGATTCAGGCTTACCGGAATAATCAACAAAAGCAGATGGTTGAGAGAGAACTTCAGTCTTATAAACGAAGGCTTGCGGCTCTTTTAGAAAAGCGTGCAGAAAAAGCTACTAACGAACCTCTACCAGTCATTGCTTTAGGTGAAGGCTACGTTTACCTTGAAGAACAGCAAACCTTAAGTCAGTTCGATAAAGTAATCCCATTAACTAAAAAAGAATCCTTACTGCTGCATTTGATGATAACACATCGAAATCAAGTAATTGATCATCAAAAAATAGAAGCTGTTGTTTGGAAAGACGTTATCGTTAGCGAATCATCTTTAAGGGCATTGGTTTTAAGACTCAGGAAAAAGCTCCCAGGCATTACAATAAAAACAATTTCGGGAGTGGGTTTCCTTCTAGCTGTTTAGTCGTTGTTAACGATATAACAAAAATATCACGCCTCTTTCACTCTTTCATCACATCTCCCTTTCTCCTACTTGGTACATTGAGTTTAGATATTATCAGTAGCTAAATCTTAGGAGAAAAATATGAGTAAAGTTGTGTTAATAACCGGTGCTACTTCAGGAATGGGAAAAGAGACTGCATTACTCTTGGCTCAAAGTGGTTATATCGTTTATGCAGGTGCTCGATCACAAGAAGGCGGAAGTAAATTAGAGCAAGCCGCAGATAATCTTGGTGTAGCTCTCAACAGTATTATTTTGGATGTTTGTGATAACGATTCCATTAATCGAGCTATAGAAACCATTCAGCAACAAACAGGAAAAATTGACTGCCTTATTAATAATGCTGGGTTTGGCTTGGTCGCCACCGTTGAAGATGGAACTGATAAAGAGTTTATTAAGCAATTTGATGTGAATGTGTTTGGTGTTTTGCGTATGTGTCGCGCAGTTCTTCCAGTCATGAGAGCACAGAAATCTGGCATTATAATTAATGTAGGCTCTTTTCTTGGGAAAATGGGGCTACCTTTGCTTACGCACTATAATGCGTCTAAATATGCGGTCGAGGGTATTACCGAGTCTCTACGGTACGAAGTAGCTCCATTTGGTATTAGGGTTAACTCTGTGTTGCCAGGTTTATTTAAAACAAACTTTGTGAATAAAGGACTTGTTGCGAATGAAAATACAATGGCAGAAAACTCCCCATATAAAAAACTTGTATCTCACTTTGTACCTATCGTTGCAGAAAAGATAAACGAAGGCCCATCTCCTGCTGCTGTAGCTAATGTTGTAAAATCTGTTCTTGAAGATGACAAGGCACTTATTAGCACGCCTGTTGGTATAGAAGCAGAAACATTTGTTCCCATGGCTAAGCAGATGATCGCAGAGGAGTTTGAACAGAAGGTTAAGGAGACGTTTGCTATTTAATCGCTTCAAGGTAGCTATAATTAAACAACCCTATCTCTCGTTAGAAAGAGTGGGGTTGTATTTATTAAATAATCGAAGGGTTATAAACCAAATAGATCATATCTGATCTGGCACAGGCTAACTATGCTGTTATCTTTAGCCACTGTTATTTAGGCGGGTTTGTTGCCGTTATCAAAGCCTTAACTTGCTAGGTATTATATTTCTGTTTCAAGGCTGTTATGCGTTTATCTAAAGGCGGGTGACTCATAAATAGGCCACCCAATGAGTTTTTCAACTCGCCACTAATACCGAAGGCGACCATTTCAGATGGCATTTCACTCGGTTGCTCATATTCAGTTTTTAAGCGATTGAGGGCGTTTATCATTGCAGAAGGGTTTACCAATTCGGCACCTGCAATATCGGCTCTGTATTCACGGCGGCGACTAAACCAAAATACGATTGTACTCGCCAAAATCCCCAAGATGATTTCAGCTACAAAAGTGGCGATAAAAAAGCCAAAGCCGTGACCATGTTGATTCTTGAAAATTGCTTTATCTACAAAGTTACCAATAATGCGCGCAAAGAACATCACGAAGGCGTTCACTACGCCTTGAATTAATGTGAGCGTGATCATATCCCCATTTGCTACATGGCCTATTTCATGTCCCAGCACCGCTTTTACTTCTTCACGGCTCATTTTATTTAGAAGACCAGTACTAACCGCGACTAGGGCATTATTTTTATTCCAGCCAGTTGCAAAAGCATTAGCTTGAGCGCTATTAAAAACGCCTACTTCAGGCATGCCAATATTGGCTTTGCTTGCCAGTTCTTGGACAGTGCTATAAAGCCAATGCTGATCGGAATTTTGAGGTTGATCTATAATCTGCACACCCATACTGCGCTTAGCCATAAACTTAGATAGCAGTAGGGAAACAACCGAACCGGCCATACCAAAAACTAAACAGAAAATGAGTAAATTATTATAATCTAGACCCTGAGCAGTCATATAGCCGCCCACACCTAATATGCTTAGGGTAATGCTGGCGACAAATACTACTGCTAGGTTTGTGGCTAAGAATAAAAATATGCGCATCATTATCGTCGTAATCTCATGTGTGGTGTTATAAAACAATATAAGGTTAAAGTCTGAAACTTCAATAGCCTTTTATTTTGAGCTAGTAAGAAAAGGTATTAAGAAAAGATCGTAAGAAAAGGTATTAAGAATAAAAAGTTGAATGCGAAAAAGAGGGGGCCTGCATAAAATTTTAGTTTGATAGATGTCTATCAAACTAAAAAAGGCCCCTAAGAATTCTAATGTCTAGCAGCAGCCTCCGCCACTATTAACTTCACTGCTGTATATAAGCTCGTCAAAAGGTAAACTGGTGCCACACCCGCTAAATATTCCGTAATGTGTGCTCCAGTCACCAATAAACTCAAAATGCTCTTTGAAGCGTGTTTCATTAAGCATTCTCCAGGTATTTCCGCATACTGGAAACACTTTACCTTTCTCAATTAGGTGGTGTTTATCTAATAAGAAATATTGCTCAGAATTTTCAATGCCACCTTTATATATGACAGCTTGTCCGTAGTCTTCACAGAATGGTTCTAATCCTTCGATCTTAAATAATCGATAAGTAGCAGAGAAAAAGCCAATGTGACCAATCTTGTTTTGAACCACTTCATTCTCGATTGTGATGACATCGTCTTCGACTAAGCGCGGGTCGGTAAATCCAACTTTCTTGGCAAGGTTTTCAAAATCGTTCCAATAAAGTGCACCACTTAGACATTCCCCATATAAGACTGGGTCATTAACTAATTCAGTTGGAACGCGACGGTCTGAGTATACGTCTGAAAAATAAAGTTCGCCGCCAGGCTTTAGTAAGCGGAAAGCTTCATTCAAAACAGCTTCCTTATCTGGAGATAGGTTGATGACACAATTTGAAACGATTATATCAAAGCTGTTGTCTGGCAAATTGAGTTGATCTAATTTCTCAATGTAGCCTTGTCTAAATTCGGTATTCTTTTGAGTATAACCAAATTTATCAGCATGATGGTCTTCGTGCTTTAGTGCGACCGCAAGTTGCTCTTCGGTCATGTCTATACCTAGAATTCTGCCATTTTCACCCACCCACTGGGAAAGCACATAACAGTCTCGTCCTGATCCGCATCCTAGATCCATTATGTGCATGTCATTAAGTAAGTCTGGCGCAATAAGGCCACAGCCATAGTAGCGGCTTAATACTTCGTCATGAACCTGTGAAAGAGCAGTCTTAACATGGCGCGGCATGTCACTGGAGGTGCAGCAGGCATTGGTTTTAAGATCTTCTGTTTGTTGTAATACTTTTCCGTAATAATTCTTTACATCATCATGCATGTTATTTCTCGTCTCTTAAGTGCGCGCCTAAACTATTATAACTAATAGATTACTAATTATATCTAACAGGTTTTTATGACAAGGTATTTGCCTAAAAGTTCCAGTCTAAGAATGATGTAAATTAGCACTCTTTGATCTTTGAATATATAGCTTATTTAACCTATCTTTAAGTCAATAACTTATTTTTATCAGGAACAAATGTGGCATGAATGATAGTAGTTTTGATTATCTTGGAGGTAATTACTATATCAGCGCAGCAAGTCTTCTTTTGGAATTCAGAACATTTATTGACTCTCACCCGTCACTGTTCAAAGTTAACACCAATAACTCTTGCTGGCCTAAAATGGTGCGTTATTGTGAGGAGTTGGAGAAATTTCCTGACATAATGCGTTCGATTACGCGGATACATATTTCATCTCAAATTGACTTCGAACGTGCTTTATTTTGTAGCTGGTGTAGTTTATTGGTTGCAAGGTCTTTAAATCTTTCTGAAGTTCATCAGCAAACTCTTTTTTTCGCAGGCTTGTTGCAAGATACCGGTAAGCACTCTGAAATTGATACGGTTAGTGACTTCAGCTCAAAAGTTAATGGGCCCTTCGTTTCACACTTACGCGACACAGACGCTAAAGACTTGCACCCTTTAATAGGTGCGACATTTTTAGAAAAGCAATTACCTGAACTAGAAGGTTTGTGTGATTTAGTATTGAATCATCATGCAAAAGCAGACGGTACAGGCTACCCCAACCATGTTTCTGAATCCCAGCTTGGTCTAGATAATCAAGTGCTGATCGTGGCTAATGAGATAAGCGATAGACTAGATGAATTAGGTGGTCACAATCAATTAGCACATATTATGCCTAATCTAAGGCTCAACAATTTACTCTATTTTGATAAAGTTCACTTAAGCTGGATAAATCTATTTGAGCCACACCTAACTCACGTTACAAGTAATTCCAATTTAGAATTTTTAAAAGAGGAGCTTATAGTTAAGGTAAAAGGTTTGGAAAATATGTTCTCTTGCCTTTTGGTTGTGAGTGCTGAGTTACTGCCATACGATTTTGATTTACAAGTTCATGGTTTAAGGATGATGATAAGACGACTAGCATGTTTATCTTCAGATACAGGTATTTTTGACCCGAAGTTATTTAATCAGAAATCAACTACAGGTTTAGCTAATGAGAAAGATGAAGAGTGTTTATCTTATGTTCGTGATATAGATATCATTTTGAGAGGTTTACCTGAAATTCTTAAGCGATTGATTTCTTTTGTTGATGATATACTTCAGTCAAGAAAATATGATGTAAATATGCAGCTGATTCAGAATGCGCGTGAGCAATTATATAAAAACTCAAAATTGCTTGATGGCAATCGCTGCAATATATTCAGGTAATCATTCTATATATCATATTTTGTTCAATATTTTACTCACTTTCGTGTTTACTTAGGTTTATTCATGCAGGCGCAATTCAATCAAGCATTAGCTTTACATAAGTCAGGTAGTTTCCAGCAAGCAGAGACAATTTATAGAACCCTCATAGCTCAGCAGGAAGCGCACCCCGTTATAAGTTCCAGGTTGGCAATTTTACTGCATCAAACCCAGCGAAGTAACGAGGCGCTACCGCTTATAAAGCAAGCTATTTTAGCGCTTCCTGATGAATATGATCTGCTTATGCAGGGGGTAGATATCGGTGTTCATCTCGGTGAAACTAACTTATCAGAGCTTTGGTTAAAACAAGCGTTAAAGTTAAAGCCCGGAACTGTGGCTGTTCTAGAGCAACTGGCTGGTGTATTAATCAGTAATCACAAAGAGCAAGAGTCATTGGAAGTAAGTAAGCAAGCGATTAAAATTCAGCCAAAGAGTGCGAATGCATACAACTTAAAAGGTTTGGCTCTGAGTCGTTTAGGTGAAACTGATAAAGGCTATAAAAGTTTTCAGAAGGCTGTAAAGCTTAACCCTGGGCAGCTTGGCGTAATTCGTAATTTGATTCTTTACGGGAAAAACCGTAAAGAACCTATTCTTGATAGTATCATTCCTCAATTAGAAGCTAAGTTTTCAAATACTAATCAAGCTCCTAAGGTTAGGATGAATATGGCTTATATTTTTTCGATGTATTATGAACGAAAAAAAATGGCAGGGAAGTCGTTTAGCTACCTAAAGCAAGGGAATGAATTAAATCGAAGTACTTATAAATATAATCATCAAGATACAGTTAAGTTATTTGAGCTCATGGCAAGTGTATTTAATGAGTCTTTAAAAGATATCTTTAACGATAAAGGTTTGAAAGATGCTTCCCCTATATTTATTTTAGGTATGCCTCGTTCAGGTACTACTTTGGTCGAACAAATATTGTCTAGTCATACTTTAGTCGAGGCGGAAGGTGAAATTGTCGACCTCAAAGAACAGTTTGAAGCTAGACCCAAGTTATTGGATTCATCTCAATCATCTGATGATATGCTTTCTTCCTGTTTGGAACTCGCGCAATCGTATATAGACAGTGTTCGCCTTAGACAAGAAAATGCGCCTTCAAAAGCGACACTGCATTTTACTGATAAGATGCCCTATAACTTTATGTTTATTGGTGTTATCGCGCTTGCTATGCCTAATGCTAAAATCATCCATTGTACACGAGACCCTCTAGAAACCTGCTTTTCTATTTATAAGCAGAACTTCAGTGGTAGCCATGCGTATAAAAATGACCTAAAAGAGTTAGGGCATTACTATAATGCCTATGAAAAATTAATGGAGCATTGGAAAACTTTGTTTGGAGATCAAATATACGAAGCGAACTATGAGTCAATGATTGATGACTCAGAGGGTGAAATCAAAAAGTTACTTGAATTCTGTGATCTGAATGTTGAGGACAAATGTTTTGAATTTCATAAAAACAAACGTGCAGTTCGAACCGCGAGTGTTGCGCAAGTCAGGCAGCCTATTTATCGTGATGCGATGAAAGCATCGGCTCCTTATGAAGCTCAACTAGTGCCGCTTAAAGCAGTACTAGATAGCGGTGTTTAGCCATCAGTGTTCAGCTAGTAGTGATGCTAGTAGTAATGGTCAGTAGTAATGATTAGTAGTAAAAATCAGTAATAATGCTAATAGTCATAAATGACAACAAGAGCGAGATACCTAAATGGCATCTCGTTTTCGATTATTCCAAAGGGCTTTTGCTTTTTCTAATGCCGCATCTTGCGTAAGAGTAGGGTCCAGATGTTTTAATGCGAGTGCACAGGTACTATAGGTAGCACTTTGAGCATATTCATCTTCGCATTCTCCGCGCCACACCGATTTCATATGCTCTGGTGTAAGGTCTTGAGCTTTAATATGGCGACGTTCAAATAGGGCTGGCCACTCTTCTTCTTTAAGTTCGCCTGCTTGACTATATTTAACGTTCATAGTGTTATCCGGGTTACGTTCTATTTCGCCGCCTTCACCCTTGATGACAGCGAGAGTTTTATAACCCAGCAGCGCACCTGCCTCTTGATGTAGTCCCGCATAAGGGGGGTGAAATATACCTTGTAAAATTGTTTCGGCATTTAATGGGTTGATTAGGCGCGATAAAGAATGAACAGGTGAACGTAAACCTAATGTATTTCGCATATTTATCATCTCAGCAAGCCTAGGGCTTATGTGGGCGAGCGATAAATATGAAAAGCCGAGTTTGTTAATTTGCTCTTCAACTTCTTTCCAATTAGATGCAGGTTTAAAACCGAGTAATGAAAGGAAGTTTTCAGTATATAGTCGATTGGCGGTATGGCCGCTCGCGCCATGTATAAATGTTTTATAACCCGCATCTGAAAGAAGGAGTATAGAAAATATGAACCAGGGTAGGTGACGTCTTTTGCCTGCGTAGGATGACCAATCCAAATCTACTTTAAGATTTTTAGGCGCTAAAGTGCGTTCATGTACAGCTCTTACAAAACCGCATAACTCTTCTGCAGACTCTTCTTTTACGCGAAGTAGCATAAGAAAGGCGCCGAGTTGAAGATCTTCGACTTCGCCATCCAAAATCATGGACATGGCAGTGAATGCCTCTTCTTCAGATAAAGATCGGCTACCTTTTTTCCCTTTACCTAAAATTCTGACAAAAGGAGCAAAAGGATGTTCTTCATTGGATTGCAATATATTTGTATCAGTCATTAATTTACAATTTCCGTCAGTATTTATGCGAATTTAGAGTTGAGGTAATTAACTTTATAAACAATTGGTGGGTTTTGGGAGCCCTGAAATTTTACTAGCAATTTTGGCTGGGCTCCCAGGAAATAGTTTCATCAAATAGATGCTATTGCCTTTATTGTCTCCTAGTTTTATTTTAACTTGTTTGACCAGAATTCTATTGGCTGGAGATAAGTCAAATTCTTCATAAAAGTCACGGAGAATTTTAATGATTTCCCAATGCTCTGGTGTGAGCTGAATACCTTCAGACTCAGCTGTTTTGATAGCGAATGCTTGATTCCAATCATCTAGCTTTAACAGAAAGCCTTGTTCGTCAGTATCTGGTGTTTGAATCATTGTTCGAGTGTTAAAACCTTACATTCGGAGCATTTATGCTTATACGGCATTACTTAATACCAGCTTATCACTTTGCTATGCGCAAGTGTGAGGCCTACGAACTGTTCATAGTCAATATAGGATATATTATCTAGGTCTAGTGGTATGCCGCGTGCAAGGGCATCTTCTCTGAGTATATAGACTTGATTGGCGATATTTGCCCAATGCGCTAAAGAGCAATGTGTAATAGTAAGAGCTTGGTATACGCCGTCTTCAATGAGTATTACTGAGTCTGAACGGCAGATGTTTTCAGATAACTGATGATTTATTTCTTCTTGGGTGCGGGTCTTGTTGAGTGTATGCAATATCATAATTCAAATACCTAAAACCTTAATACGCTTTTAGCGTTTTGATATAGAGCTTTAATTTCTCTTTTAGAAACTTGTTTAAGGTTCAAGTCTTTATCGAGTTCTTTTATGCCTCTTATTTCAAGGCTTTCTTTGTCGACTAGTATGTTCTCAACACCATATATAGGTAATGCTTTAAGCATTTGAGATATGTTTTTTTGATCTATCTCTTTTGGGTTTTGATCTGCTATTAATTGGTAGCAGGCATCACCTGTGAATAATAAAGAAACCTCTTGATCAAATGTGCCAGCTGCTAATGCGATATCTAGCGCTTCTTTTGCGTTACTAGACCCATAAGGTGCAGATTTCTGAACAATTAATATCGACATCATTAATTCCCAAAAGTTACTAATTTTTCTGATAGGGCGCATGCTTCAACTAGCTGACCTAAGCCTGATAACTCAAAGGCGTCAGATAAATTAAAGTGTTCTTTGTTGTGCCGCTTAGACTCTGTTGTGTTTATTAGACCCCGGCGAGCAGCAGCAGCAATACATACGACAAGATCTAAGTCGTATTCTTTTTTGAGTTCTTGCCATGCCTTGTAAAGATTAAATTCATCTTGAGGTGGGGTAGCAAGATCAGAGCCCGTATGAATGCCATCTTGGTAGAAAAAGACACGATGAATTTCTTGGCTACTTTCAAGCGCGGCTTTAGTGAATCGATAAGCACTATAAGAGGCTTGGGTGCTGAACGGAGAACCTAATACAAGAATAGATAAGGACATAAGTTTTAAATTGAATTAGTAGCCAAAATAAAAAAGCCCTGCAGACAGCTAAGTGTGCAAGGCTTTAACGTTAAATCAACTTAGGTATCAATCATCACCAGAAAATGAAGATAGGATAGAAAGTAAGCTGATGAATATGTTGTAGATTGAAACATAAAGGCTGATGGTTGCCATAATGTAATTGCGCTCACCACCGTGTATGATTTCACCTGTTTGGTAAAGAATAGCGGCTGACGAGAATAATACGAATGCGCATGAGATCGCTAGCTGTAAGCCAGGAATCTGCATAAAGAAGCTTAGTACCATCGCACCAATTAGAACAAAGAAACCGGCAGTCAAGAATCCTGCTAGAAAGCTGAAGTCTTTACGCGTTGTTAAGGCGTATGCTGAAAGACCAAAAAATACGAAAGCTGTTAAGCCAAGTGCATTCATTACAATTGGCATTGCGCCAGCACCGGCAAACATGCCAATTATTGGACCTAATGTATAACCCATGAATCCAGTTAAGGCAAAAGTACTCGCAAGGCCCCAAACACTATCGCGTAATTTAGCTGTTAAGAAAAATAAGCCGTAAAAACCGGCTAGGGTAATTAAGAAGCCTGGACGTGGCATATCCATAGATAAGTAGGCAGTTAATGCAGAGAAGGCGATGGTTAAGCCTAATAGCATGTAAGTATTTTTTAGCACTGCGGCCGCTTCTGCACCCACAACAGCTTTGTTGGGGTTCATCGCGTTAGCCAGGTCATTGCTATGATGTGCAGCTTGAGCCTGATTAGGTCTTCTATTTAGCATGAAATGCTCCGAATTTAGTAACTGTTAAGAATTAATTTCTTATTACCTATAATAGTGGCATCAAAATTTATTTCAACTCTCTAAATCTTTATAAATAAATCGTTGACACTAAATAATAATTTGGTAAGATGCATCCCGCTTCCAACGAGAAGCGTTGCGGTGAGCTGCCAGAGCGGTTGAATGGACTGGTCTTGAAAACCAGCGTAGGTTAATAGCCTACCCGGGGTTCGAATCCCTGGCTCACCGCCATTTATCTTTTTATATCAATAAGTTAAATGGTATTCAAGTAAAAGCCTATCTTTCTACCTATCAATAAAATTCCAAATAATTATTACAGTATTTTGACAGTGCATTATTAAGATTCATTGTAATCTGTGATTAAATTCTGAGAAACTTATAGCCTTGCCTGTCTATTTTATTTGCTCATATACTGAATAGCTTACTTTGTAAATTTAAACACCAACCCACGTACTACTGTAAAATTTTAAATTCTTTGAGCTAAAAACCAAGAAGCTCCTATCGTTAAAAAAACGATCCAAATTGGTCCTCGAATTGTGTTATCAGATAAATCGTCTCTATGTAAGAAATCGGTTGTTTGTTTCTGTGCATTTTGACAAATGCTTGCATACTTCAAGAAGGCACTAGAAGGCCTCTCTAAATTTCTAGCTTAACCCTATTCATTCAGTTCGGATTTCAGCCCTTTTTCATTCAATTTCTTATAGTTTGTATTTTGATCATCTGATATAACTTGATGTTATATAGATTATTGTTTGTAGATTCGAAGCCTTTTTCTAATACTCATCAGCAAAAATAAAAAATGACCTTAAACATGAGTTGTTAGAAAAGTATTTTGGATAAAACGGAGCCATGTTTGCTTAGAGAGTTAATAACCTCTCACACAGTATCTATCACCAAAATCACCAAAATATCTATTCAAATGTAAATAAAGGAAATTTGAGTATGGAGCTGTCTGTCATAAAAGGTTCGCCAATAACTCTACAGGTGGATCACATTTCTACATTTTCGTTAGCAGCTCAACAAAACTCTTATCCGCTATTTCATAGTATACGTTTAAGTTATCCGATGCTTGATAATGCTACCTCAGAGGATTTAGTCCCGCTACGTAAGCTTGTTGTCACCTTGAAGACGGCATCTAATTTGTTCGAACCTGAAGAATGGCCAATAGATGAAATACGTCCTGGCCAAACGGTCACATTACAACAACGGCCGTTGAACCTTCCTCATAATACCCTTTTTGAACTGACTGAGGAAATGAAGCTAGGTGTCGTTTTGAGTGTTTGTGACGAAACAAATTTCGACAACGTTTACTTGAGAAAGGACATATTAATAACAGTATTACCAGCTAGTTACTGGGGGGGAGAGAGTCGACAACCGGACCTTTTGGCGGCCTTTGTCAAACCAAATGGGGTTTATGTTGAGTCTTTGGTTCGCCAGGTTACCCAAGTGCTGGAAAAAGGAGGGCACGGCCGGAGTGCAGATGGCTATCAATCGAATACTCGAGAAAAACCTTACATGATGGCTGCAGCGCTATGGAACGTTATCTTTTCACAACAGATTTCTTATGTGACACCGCCACAGAGTTTTGCCCGTCAAGGACAGAGGGTCCGGTTGGCCGCTGATATTAGTGCGTCTAAGCTTGGGGCTTGTCTTGATACATCACTGTTGTTTGCAAGCTGTCTTGAATTGATGGGTCTTAATCCTGTGATTGCGCTAAGTAAAGAGCACGCATTTGTCGGAGTCTGGCTCATTGATGAACGTTTTCCAGTGCTAACTAATGATGACCCTATGGATCTGAGGAAACGTGTTGATGCTAGAGATATGGTGCTGTTTGAAAGCACCTTAGTGACTAATAGTTCTCCAGTAACATTTGAACAAGCTAAAGCTCATGCTCGTGAGCATCTTAGTGAAGATAAGGAAGATGATTTTGTCTACCTCATTGATATTAAGCAAGCTAGAGCCCGTAAGATAAAACCTCTTTCTACCGTTGAGGAAAAACCAGAGGAGAAAAGCTCAGACAGCGATTCTACTTTGAGCTTACCGACAATTCCGCCTTTACCGCCGGTAAGATCCGATGAGCAGGTTGTACCTGAAACACCGGATACTCGTATTGATGCCTGGCAGCGTAAATTATTGGATCTAACCAAACGAAATTCCTTATTGGCTCTGAAGGATCGTGCGGTAGCGGTTAAGCTTTATTGCCCAGATATTGGGGCCATGGAAGATAGTCTGGCAGATGGGGTTTCGTTCAAGTTCTTATCGGCGGAAGAGAGCCCCTTAAATGATAGCGAACGTAGTGCGGAGACATTTAGATTACAGGCGGGTTCAGACATACATAAAGAATATGCGTTGGAGCAGTTAAATGAAAACGTGATATTGGCAAATATGACCTGGAAAAAACTCGAACAGTGTTCCGTTAACCTATTGCGTAAGGCTAAAAATGATTTAGAGGAAGGAGGAAGCAATACCCTATACCTTGCGCTTGGAATGCTACGTTGGAAAGAAAATCCTGAAGATGATCGTTCATATCGTGCACCGTTGATACTCATACCTGCAGAATTAACTAGAAGTAGTGCCAGAGCGCCCGTCAAAGTACGCCAATTACCAGACGAAGCACCTATCTTTAATACGACGCTGATTGAATTTCTACTTATGGAGCACAATATTGATCTTAATCAGTTTCGTGATTCATTACCTGAAGATGAGTCTGGTGTTGACGTGCATTTAATTTGGAGCATTGTACGGGCCGCTATAGCGGAACAACCCGGCTTTGAAGTGGTAGAAGAGCTTGTGCTTGCTTCGTTTTCTTTCGCAAAATATCTAATGTGGAAAGACTTAAAAGATCGTATCGATGACCTGAAGGAAAACCCATTTGTTAAGCATTTGGTCGATCACCCACAAGATGCCTATATTCAAGAAGCGAACTTTGTATTGCGAGATGAAGTAGATGAGAAAATTGACCCTGAAAAGGTTTTTACGCCTCTGAACTGTGATAGTTCGCAGCTCGTTGCAGTAGAAGCCTCTGGAAGGCCTCAAGATTTTGTACTGGAAGGGCCTCCTGGAACTGGTAAATCAGAAACTATCGCAAACATTATTTGCCATAACCTTGCTCTCGGTAGAAAAGTGCTTTTTGTTGCAGAGAAAATGGCGGCTCTTCATGTCGTGTACCGCCGTATGGAAAAAGTGGGTCTTGACCACTTATGCTTGGAACTTCACAGCAACAAAGCTAACAAAAAAGCGGTGCTCGAACAGCTTAGATTGGCTACTGATAGGCGTGTAGAAGCCAAGAGTGAGGGGTGGTTCGAATCTGTTAAGGTGCTAAAAGAAAAACGTGACCGGCTAAATAGTTTTGTAGAAGCTCTTCATCATAAATCAAGTTTCGGAATATCTGCGCGTGAAGCCATTGCACGAGATGTGCTCTATAAAAATAAACATTCACTAATTCTCGGCTGGCCATTAGGCTTTGAGGCTGCGCCTGTGAAAAACAGTGAGCAGCTCGATAATATGCTCGAAACTGTCAAGATAGCGGCCTTAGCTTACAGCGATATTTCTCATCTGAATGCGGCTAGATTCCGTACTCTGAATGCGCGGAATTGGTCTTATGCTTGGCAGGCTAGTGCGGTGAATTGTCTTATACGATATAAGTCAGCGCTTAGCGAACTTTATCCGAGCGCCGCCATATTAGCTTCAAGTTTCAATGTCGAGCTTCAAGAAGACACAATCATCAATGTATCTCATATCAATTCATTATCATCATTAATTGATTCAGCAGAATCTAAACCGTTGAGTTATCTTCTTGCTAAGGGAGTTCGAGATTTATTAGATAATCTTGAAAAACTGAGGGATATGAAAAAGGAATTTGATCTAAGTCTTAATTCTATTGGTCATAATATCTCACCCCAACTATTACCGACTACACCGGTTGCTGACTGGGTAACTTCTTACGAAAAAGACAAGAATAGTTGGTTTAAACGATTCTTTACCAGAATGAAAATTAAAGGCGCAGCTAAAAAACTGGGCTATGAAAAATTCAGTGATATGGGAATTCTGCGTGATATTGAAAAGGCAGCCTGTCTACAAAAAGAGATAACTGCGCTGGCTATACCTTTTGAAGAGGATAAAATTTGGCAAGGTTGGGGCACAAGGCCTGACGATTTGAATAATGCCTACACTCGGGCAAAGGCTGCGCATAAACATTTGTCTGACTTGCTTGGTCTTACAGATGATCCCGCAGTAGTGCTTACAGCTGTTAAATCAAAACTTGTTGATGGACGTGACTTTCTTGGTAGCTCCAAGTTAATCAACCAGAAGAATGAGTTTAAGAAACGTTGGGATGCTTATGTTTCTGTAGCGTCTGAGGCAGTGAAGCTAGAACTAATTTTTGATGAAAACGCCCCGTTTGAGCAGGTTTCCATTTCAATCGATGAACTGATTGACAGCGCCTCTAAATTTAAAGTATGGAGTGAGTGGCTAGCCGCGAAGGAAGCAACGGAAGCTTATCAACTCAATTGGTTGTCAGTTGGGCTTGAAGCGAGAAGTGTCTTGCCTGAGGATGCAGAGGATCAAGTATTAACTGCCTTCTGTCGCTGGATTGCACCACAGTTAATAGATGACTGTGATCAACTGCGTCAATTTAAGGCGTCAACACATGAGCAGCTCATACGTGAGTTTAGGGAAATTGATGCTGAGGTTGCCACAACAACAAGTGCATACATTGCTGCTATTGCTGCACAGACGGTGCCTGACCCTTTTGCTAAAGATAGCCCTAAAGAATTTGGAGTGTTAGCAAGAGAACTGCAAAAGAAAACTAGACACAAACCCGTGCGCTCTCTCTTTAATGAAATGGGGGGGCGATTATTAGATTTGTGCCCTTGTATGATGATGTCACCTTTGTCAGTTGCGCAATTTCTTCCCTCGGACTTTAATGGTTTTGATCTGGTCGTCTTTGATGAGGCTTCTCAGATGACAACGTGGGATTCCGTAGGCGCTATCGCTAGAGGAAAGAACGTGATTGTTGTAGGTGACCCTAAACAAATGCCACCGACAAATTTTTTTGGTGGGACTGTAGATGCCGATAATCCAGATGAGGAAGACTTGGAGTCAATATTGGATCAAGCACTAGCTGCTCGTTTACCTCACCTGCGATTGAAAGGCCACTATCGTAGTCGTCATGAAACCTTAATTGCATTCTCAAATAGCAAATATTACGAGAATTCTTTAGTGACGTACCCCGCTTCAGGCACCAAAGACTCTGCGGTGACTCTACATCGTATAGCGGGAGTTTATGCTAAGGGAAAGGGGCGAAACAACCCTATAGAGGCTCAATCTGTAGTGAATGAAATTGTTAGACGCCTTACTGATTCAGATTGTTGTAAGCAGAGTATCGGTGTAGTTACTCTAAATACCGACCAACAACGAACGATAGAAGATTTGTTGGACGACGCCCGTCGTAAATATCCTCAAATAGAGCCTTATTTTAAATCCACGGATACATACGATGGTGTGTTCGTTAAAAATCTTGAGTCAGTTCAGGGTGATGAAAGGGATATAATTATTCTAAGTTTAGGTTACGGGCCCACTGAGCTTGGTGGGCGTACCATGAGTATGAATTTTGGACCATTGAATAAGTCTGGGGGGGAGAGAAGGTTGAATGTTGCTATTACAAGGGCAACAAGTGAGGTACTGGTATTTGCGAGTTTCGATTCATCGATGATAGATCTAAGCAGAACATCGGCTCTAGCGGTGGAGCATCTCAAGCACTATTTGGAGTTTGCTGAGAAAGGGCCTATTGCTTTAGCTGAACAATCGACTGCTGCCTACGGCGTGGATCAATTCGATAGTGATTTTGAACAAGCAGTAGCTTGGGCTTTACGCGATAAAGGTTGGAAGGTACAGACCCAAATCGGGGTTAGCAAATTCAGAGTTGATTTAGGTGTAATACATCCTGATTTACCTGGTGTCTATTTAGCAGGTGTAGAATGTGATGGGGCTACTTATCATGGCTCACCGTCAGCTAGGGACCGTGATCGAGTGCGTCATGCAATTTTAGAGAATTTAGGCTGGCGATTAGTTCGCCTGTGGTCAACAGATTATTTTCAGGATTCTGAGGAAGCAATATCTCGAATAGATCGACGACTGAAAGATATTCTGGCCGAAGATCGAAGCAATGCGGAGTTAAAAGAAAAAGAAAACAAGGAAGTAAGTGTTTCTGCTGAAACTCAAAAGAAAATTAGAGCAGGCAGTATTCTAATACATGTAGTTGATGAGGGTGAAGTTTCTAGCTCTGAGACTGACTCAGATGACTTGGTAAATTCTCCTAATTCAGGACTCAATGAGTATGACCATACTCGGTATTTTGATGAGGGTTACAAAGCAAAGCTTATAGATATTGCGAAAGATATTTTGGATGAAAAGAGCGGTATCACTCTTCATGAGTTGGCTTTGGATATTGCGAATCTTCATGGTTTATCTCGCACAAGTAAAAAGCAACTTCAGCATATACATGACCTAATAAAACCTTGGGCTGGACTGAAAAATGAGCGTAGTTATAAACCTGTGGTTTGGTCACGTCCGGAAGATGTAGTTGATGAGATTCCTTGGCGAGGTCTTGATGTGTTCGGAGACGAGCGTGAGTGGAGTGATATTGCGTATCCTGAAGCCAGAGGGCTTGCCCGCCTTGCATTGCAGAAGTCTTCGAATGACCCTGTAGGTTTTATCTGTGAGACTTTTAATTTGAAACGCCGCCATGAAAAAACACTAGCGGAGTTTCAGTCTTGGGTGGATGACATTGAGTCAGAGTTAGGATGAACATGTTAATTCTGGGGTGCAGGTTAGACGAACCTAAAGTGGATAGTTCAAAATGAGATCATTTATTTATAGAAACTTCTTCATAGAAGGGTTCGGAGGCATTGGGCTTTCAGCTTGTAATATGTTTATGGGAATACTTATTGTTCTGGGTGTATCAGTCAGCGTCCTTGATACTGAAAAAACGATAACTGATGTTTATGGTAGTACTCTGAGCAATATTGAAGTGTTCATTGCTGTCTTTTTTGCCATTGAATACTGTTTAAGACTTTGGGCTGCGGGTGAGGATGATAGATATAAAGGAGTATTGGGTCGCTTAAAGTATATGGTTTCGTTTTATGCCGTAATTGATTTATTAGCTTTCTTACCCAGCTTATTGTCGCTAGGGGCGACCGATACCTTACTTCTCAGATTATTTAGACTTGCTCGGCTAGTCAGGTTCGCAAAACTGGGTCGTTACTCAAGCTCACTTAGGTTAATTATTAGTGCTTTTATCTCCTGTTGGAGGGAGCTGGTTATTAGCTTTATGGTAGCCGTTTTCTTGCTGGTCGGATGTTCGGTATTCCTCTATTTGATCGAAGGAAGTGTCCAGCCCGAAGCATTTGGATCAATACCAAGAGCGATGTGGTGTGCCGTGTCGACCTTAACCACATTTGGTTATGGGGATGTTTACCCTATAACGGCTCTTGGTCAATTTTTTATGGGGCTTGCTGCGCTGCTTGGTATTGGGCTGGTAGGTATGCCTACGGCTATTTTAGCTGGCGCATTTTCAGATCAGTTTGAGAAAAGGCGTTTAGATAATTAGCAGCTAAATGGGTAAAATTACTTTCCTTAATCTGAATGATTAATTGTGTAAGTGGCTGCGTTGAGGCTAATTGACAAAATTCTGTTTAGATCACCTAAAGTCGAAGGTTCAATTTCAGATCTTCTTTCTTGTTGAGCAGGTGAAGTACGCTTGTAATAGGTAATTCATAGCTTTGATATGGAAGGATTCGACCCTTTGCGGGCTTCATGTGTTGTTTTAAGTGTTTCTTTTTTTGCCAAAAAACGTCGGATTTTTGGGGGTAGCTATGTGGCTGCTTGGTGTTTGAAAGGAGACTTGATGGAATCTCGAACAACTAACATTGTAACCCTATTCATTTGGTTCTGATTTCAGTTCTTTTTTCAGGTGTCTTTATTTGAAGTTCCGTTATAGTGTTTCAATAGTTTAAATAAGCAATCTAACGGAAAAGTGT
>Ga0209290_1000148_pt1 | contig 65756 bp, 53 predicted proteins | sample EN1Hudsemesocosm_2_FD_184632 | JGI IMG/M metagenome (GOLD analysis project Ga0209290, IMG submission 184632) | Methane-oxidizing microbial communities from mesocosms in the Hudson Canyon - EN10B Hudson Canyon (SPAdes) (version 2) | ecosystem: Environmental > Aquatic > Marine > Cold seeps... | reverse complement strand
GCACCTTGGTTTGAAGGCCAGGATTCGTAACGACGGGAGTCAGGAGGAAAAATTATGTCTGAAGTAACTGTCACGCAACTGGCAAATGATATAGGTGCACCAGTCGAAAGATTGTTGAAGCAAATTACCGATGCAGGTTTAACTGCAAGAAATGAAGGGGATGCTGTCTCAGATAATGAGAAGCAGACCTTGTTGACTTTTTTGAAAAAAAGCCATGGTGAAGATGACGGTGAGCCAAAGCAAATCACCTTGAAACGTAAAACAACGTCTACGTTGAAAATGTCTGCCGGTCAGGGCAAGTCTAAAACCGTTAATGTAGAAGTGCGTAAGAAGCGTACTTATGTTAAGCGGCCTGAGATGTCTTTAGAACTTGAACAGCAGAAAAAAGAAGATGCTGTACGTGCGGCTCAGTTGGCAGAAGAAGTTGCTAAAAAAGCTCAGCTAGAAAAAGAAGAGCAAGAAAAAACGCGTATTGCTAACGAAGAAAAAGACGCTAAGAAAACTGAAGATAAAACGCAGAAGGTTGCTCTGACCAAAAAAGATGAGCCAAAAGCTGCAACGCCAGCTGACCTAGAAACGAATGAAAAACACAAAAAACACAAAAAGAAAGAAAGAACAGCAAAAGTTGAAGAGGAAGAGGTAAAGCGCAAGCATACAAAATCTGCTGGCCATCGACCTCCTCGACAGCGAGAAGAAGTATTTAGTGCTATTAATGTCAATGATAGTGCAGATGATCAGAAGCCGCGTAAGCTTAAAGGCAAAAAGAAAAAAGTTAAGCGAACCCACGCCTTTGAGAAGCCAGTAAAGCGTGTCTTTAGAGATGTTGCGATTGGTGAAACCATTATCGTGAGCGAACTGGCAGATAAAATGTCAGTGAAAAGTGCTATCGTGATTAAAACACTAATGGGCATGGGCGTGATGGCAACCATGAACCAATCTATTGATCAAGAAACGGCCGTTTTAGTAACGGAAGAGTTAGGTCATAAGGTTATTTTGGTTCAGGAAGATGCACTTGAAACTGAAATGCTCGAAAGCATAGATTATGAGGGTGAGCAAACTCCTCGTGCGCCTGTTATAAGTGTTATGGGCCACGTTGATCATGGTAAAACGTCTTTGCTTGATTATATTCGTAAAGCGAAAGTTGCGGATGGCGAGTCTGGTGGTATTACTCAGCATATTGGTGCCTACCATGTAGAAACCGGCCATGGCATGATTTCTTTCCTTGACACCCCGGGACATGCTGCGTTTACAGCAATGAGAGCGCGTGGCGCACAGAGTACCGATATTGTCATTCTTGTAGTGGCCGCTGATGATGGCATGATGCCTCAAACAGAAGAAGCTATTCAGCATGCTCGATTAGCCGAAATGCCGATTATTGTAGCTGTAAACAAGATGGATAAAGAAAATGCTGATCCGGATCGTGTTAAAAACGAAATGGCAGCAAAAGACGTTATTCCTGAAGATTGGGGTGGTGACGTACAGTTTATTAATGTCTCTGCGCATACGGGCGAAGGTATTGATGCCTTGCTGGATGCTGTGCTCTTACAGGCAGAAATGCTGGAGTTAACGGCAGCTAAAAATGTACCAGGTAAAGGTGTTGTAGTTGAGTCACGGCTTGATCGTGGTCGAGGTGCAGTGTCTACCGTCTTGGTTCAGAATGGTACCCTGAGAGCGGGTGATATCATGATTGCCGGTACGTTCTATGGTCGTGTGAAAGCCATGCAGGATGAGAACGGAAGATCAGTTGATGAAGCAGGTCCTTCTATTCCTGTTGAAATTCTTGGCTTGAGCGGTACGCCAGATGCAGGAGATGAATTTGTTGTTGTTGAGAGTGAGCGAAAAGCGCGTGAAGTTGCGGAATTCCGTGATAATAAAAATCGTCAGGATCGTTTAAATAGACAGCAAGCAGCCAAGCTTGAAAACATGTTTGAAAACATGGGTAAAGATGAAGTAAACCATTTGAACATCGTTTTGAAGACCGATGTACGTGGTTCTCTTGAAGCGTTAACTGCGTCCTTGAATGATATTGGTAACGATGAAGTTCAAGTGCGAATTGTAGGTAGTGGTGTCGGTGGTATTACCGGTACTGATGCAAACCTTGCATTAACATCTAACGCTGTCATTGTTGGCTTTAATGTTCGTGCTGATGCAACAGCGCGTAAGATAATTGAAGAAGAAGGTCTGGATCTTCGCTATTACAGTATCATCTACGAAATTATCGATCATGTTAAGCAAGCGTTAACTGGTATGCTTGCACCTGAGTTCAAAGAAGAGATTGTAGGTATAGCTGAAGTACGTGATGTCTTTAAATCGCCTAAGTTTGGCCAAGTTGCCGGTTGTATGGTGCTTGAAGGGACTATTCATCGTAATAAGAAGATCCGCGTATTGCGTGATGATATTGTTATTTTTGAAGGTGAGTTAGAATCGCTTCGCCGCTTTAAAGACGATGTTAACGAAGTTCGTTCAGGTACCGAGTGTGGTATCGGTGTGAAGAACTATGATGTTAAAGTCGGTGATCAAATCGAAGTCTTTGACAAAATTTCTGTTGAACGTACTTTGGAATCGTAACTACGATGGCGCAAGATTATAAGCGAACAGACCGTATTGCTGATCAAATGCAGCGTGACCTGGCAGAGCTGATTCGTTCATCTCTGAAAGATCCGCGGGTAGGTATGGTTACAGTTAATAAAGTGGAGGTCGCTCGCGATCTTGGTTATGCCAGTGTATACGTTACTTTATTGACTGTAGATGATCTTGATGCTGATTCTGAAGAAGTGAAAAGCACTATTAAAATTCTTAATGGTGCTGCTGGCTTCTTACGTAGCGAACTGAGCCGAATGATTCAATTACGAACAATTCCTCAGTTACGTTTTCATTTTGACGCTTCTGTAAAACGTGGTCGTACCTTAGATAAACTTATCACTGATGCTCGTCAGAAGGATAAAGATTTGTCTGGTGAAGAAAGTGCAGGTAACGACTTAGCCGATAGCTCAGCAGATAGCAACAGTCCGGAAGGCGAAGGTTAGTTAAGTTTGGCTCGAAAAAGAAAAGGTCGGCCGCTAGACGGTGTTCTACTGTTAGATAAACCGCAAGGTATGACTTCCAATTTTGCGCTGCAGAAAGTGCGTCGTTTATTTGGTGCGCAAAAGGCCGGTCATACTGGAAGTCTAGATCCTCTCGCAACAGGTGTTCTGCCAATTTGCTTTGGTGAAGCTACTAAATATTCCCGTTATCTGCTCGATGCTGATAAGGGATATTACACGACTGCTACCTTAGGTGATGTTCGCACCACCGGCGATAGTGAAGGTGAACATGTTGAAAGTCATGATGTGCCTGAACTAAGTGAAGATTTATTACTCCCTATCCTAAATAAATTCAAAGGCCCTATTCAGCAAGTTCCGTCTATGTACTCTGCTTTGAAGCATCAAGGGCGTCCTTTGTATGAGTATGCTAGGAAAGGGATCACCATCGAACGACCAGCAAGGCCGATTACAATTTATCGCCTAGAGTTGGATGCTATTCGCGAAAAGGATGTTGATCTCACTGTCGAGTGTTCAAAAGGCACCTATATTCGTTCACTGGTAGAAGATATTGGTCAGTCTCTGGGGTGTGGCGGGCATGTTTCAATGTTGCGGCGTTTCAAGGCTGGGCACTTTGCTATACAGGAATCTGTAACAATGGCGCAGCTTGAAGAATTAGCTGAAAAAGCTGAAGAAGGGCAAGTAAACCTGGATTTAGACCAATATTTATTACCAACTGACAGCTTATTACCAAATACTCCTAAAGTTTGCCTAAAAAATGAGCTTGCAAGCTCGATATTACTTGGACAAGCAGTTAGAATAGCCGACGCAAAAAATGCAGACCTTGAATTAGAAAATTCTGAAACAACAGAGTTGGTGCGTTTATATCTTGTTAGAGATGAGAAATCTCCTGACGAGGCACTTTCTAGTAAAGTTTTTGCGGGTGTGGTTGAAATAACCGAAGACGGTTTGATTCAAGCTAAACGTTTGGTTAACTTCAACGTTGAATAACTGGCTTAATTGAACGGTGAAAAAAACTAGTTTCGTAAAGACGCTGACTGTAAATATGCGCGGTTAGTGTTAATTATTTAATCGCATATTAGAGGAAAAGACTATGGCACTTAATGCCGAAGAAAAATCAAAAGTAGTAGCAGAATATCAACAAGCTGAAGGTGATACTGGTTCTCCTGAAGTTCAAGTTGCATTGTTGACGACTAACATCAACAAATTGCAGTCTCACTTCAAAGGTAATAAGCATGATCACCATTCCCGTCGCGGTTTGATTCGCATGGTAAACCAACGTCGTAAGTTGTTGGATTACTTGAAGCGTAAAAATGGTGCACGTTATGTTGATCTTATTGCACGCTTAGGTCTACGTAGATAAGCGCCTTTATGGTTGTTATATCTAGCATGCCAATAGTTATGCAAAATGAATATTTCATTCATGTTTGCATGGATATAGTGTTATGTAGATAGTTGAGTACCGGCTTGTCTTGAAAAATAGACACGCCGGTTCTTTTTTATGGCATAAGCGAAAGTATTCAGAAGTAAGCGCTTTGAAAATACAGATTTAAAAGACTGTTTGTAAAAGGCCATAAAGTTTTATGTCTGAATGTTTTTGAGTAATTTTTAAGGGATTAAACATACTCACTAGAAAGAGCATTGAGACGTAAAGCTTTAGTCGTTGTCATTTTACAAATTTCATTAATGAAATCACTACAATAGTGATCATATAGAAGGAGCCGATGTGAATCCGGTAACTAAAAAATTTAAGTACGGTAACTCAGACGTTACTATCGAAACAGGTAGAGTTGCACGTCAAGCAACAGGTTCAGTATTAGTCACAGTAGACGACATCACTGTGTTAGTTGCAGTCACTGCAGCTAAAGAAGCATCACCAGGTCAGGGTTTTTTCCCTTTATCTGTTTTCTATCAAGAAAAGCAGTATGCGATTGGTAAGATTCCCGGTGGTTACATCAAGCGTGAATCACGCCCATCTGAAAAAGAAACACTTACATCTCGTCTAATTGACCGTCCAATTCGTCCATTATTCCCAAATGGCTTTATGAATGAAGTGCAGGTTGTTTGTACTGTCATGTCTGCGAACAAGTCTGCTGATGCAGATATTGCGGCTTTGATTGGTACCTCTGCTGCATTAGCTATCTCTGGTGTGCCTTTCAATGGCCCTATCGGTGCAGCGCGTGTTGGTTTTACTGACGAGGGTGGTTTTGTTCTTAACCCAACGTTTGAATTCCTAGAAGACTCGCTACTAAATATGGTTGTTGCAGGTACAGCTGACGCGGTATTGATGGTTGAATCTGAAGCTAAAGAGTTGACTGAAGATGAAATGCTAGGTGGCGTATTGTTCGCTCACCAACAAATGCAGGTTGTCATCAGTGCTGTAAACGAATTTGCGGCAGAAGTTGGCACTGAAAAGTGGGACTGGAAAGCTGAAGAAGTAAATACAGCACTAGTTGAGACGATTGCTGCAGATTTTGCTGAAGGTATTAGTTCAGCTTATTCTGTTAGTGACAAAATGGCACGTTACGGCGCGTTGGGCGAACTTAAAACGGCAGCGGTTGCTAAGTTAGCGACAGATGCTGAAGACGCCCCTTCGGAAGAAGAAGTTAAAAAATACTTCTCTAAGCTAGAGAAGCAAGTAGTACGTAGTCGTATCACGAAAGGTGAGCCGCGTATTGATGGTCGTGACAATAGCACTGTTCGTCCTATTTCTGTTGAAGTGGGTGTGTTACCAAATACACACGGTTCTGCTTTGTTCACACGTGGTGAGACCCAAGCAATCGTTACAACAACGCTTGGTACTGCTCGCGATGCTCAAATTGTTGATGCATTTCAAGGCGAGTACAAAGAGAACTTCATGCTGCATTATAACTTCCCTCCTTACTCAGTAGGCGAATGCGGTCGTATGGGCCCTCCAGGTCGTCGTGAAATCGGTCACGGTAAGTTAGCTAAGCGTGGTATTCAAGCGTTGATGCCAACTATGGAAGATTTCCCATATGCAATTCGTTGTGTATCTGAGATTACTGAATCTAACGGCTCTAGCTCTATGGCAAGTGTGTGCGGAAGCAGCTTGGCAATGATGGATGCTGGCGTACCATTGGCAGCGCCTATTGCCGGTATCGCAATGGGTCTGGTTAAAGAAGGTGAAGATTTCGCTGTACTAACCGATATCCTGGGTGATGAAGATCATCTAGGTGATATGGACTTTAAAGTAGCCGGTACTGATGAAGGTATTACTGCCTTGCAGATGGACATCAAGATCGAAGGTATCACTGAGAAGATCATGGATGTTGCCCTTAAGCAGGCACATGAGGCGCGTATTCATATCCTAGGTGAAATGAATAAAGTACTTGATGCACCGCGTGACGCTTTGTCTGACAAAGCACCTGCAATGCGTACCATGAAAGTTCATACTGACAAGATTCGTGACGTTATCGGTAAAGGTGGTGCAACCATTCGTTCTATCACAGAGCAAACGGGCGCAGCAGTTGATATCGACGATGATGGATCTATCAAAGTTTATGGTGAAGATAATGCCAGTGCACAAGCTGCGATCGATATGATCATGGGTATTACAGCTGAAGCCGAAATTGGCCAGGTCTATACCGGTAAAATCGAACGTATCGTTGATTTCGGTGCGTTTGTTAATATCCTACCGGGTAAAGATGGTTTAGTGCATATTTCTCAAATCTCTAACGAGCGTGTTGAGAAAGTAACTGACGTATTGACTGAAGGTGAACAGGTTAAGGTTAAAGTCCTTGATGTTGATAACCGTGGTCGTATTAAGTTAACCATGAAAGATATCGCAGAAGACGAGTAATATCTTTTATACAAGGGCTGTGAGAATTCAGCCAGATACTTGATATTCAAGTATCTGGCTATTGAAATCTTACTATGCACTTATAGAATGAGGGGGGCTAATTAGCCCCCCTTTTTCGTTTCAAGGGAATGACTCATCAATTCAGGAGCAAACAATGGATCATCAGAACAAACTTAAAGCAGAGGCTTTAGAGGTATTTCTTATCAAGCATTTACCTTTGGCTCGTGCGGCTGAGGTCTCGGTAGATGCTTATACTGGTGATCAACTTATTGTGAGCGCGCCTTTAGAGCAAAATATTAATGATAAAAAGACAGCTTTTGGTGGCAGCTTATATAATCTGTGCGTGATAGCCGCTTGGGGAATGACTCACCTGAAAGCCAAAGAATTAGGTTTGGAAGGCGATATTGTGGTCGCGAAAGGAGAAATTAATTATTTGCGGCCTTTGCGAAGTCGTCTGATAGCTAAAGCAGAATCACCGTTAGAAGCACAGTTAGTGCACGCCAAAGAATCCTATGATCGTAAAGGCCGTGCAATATTTGTTATTCATGTCACGGTCTGTGATGAACACCAACAAGCCTGTGTTGAATTTACAGGTAAGTATGCTGTGCTCGCTGAATAGTTGATCTACGTTGAAGGTTTATCTATGTTGAAATCGTCGGCCTGTGGTGATCTTTAATCACAATAAAAATTGCATCACACAATGTCGCTAGTTCTTCATTTGTCATAATGTAGGGCGGCATGACATAAACGAGCTTCCCAAAGGGCCTGACCCAAACGCCTTGCTCAACAAACTTTCTTTGAATAATGTTCATATCTACGGCCTCATGCAATTCAACTACACCGATTCCACCGAGTACTCTGACTTCGTTGACGGTATCTAGTGAACCGCACTTTTCTAAGCCGGCTTGTAGTTGTTTTTCAATATTGCTTACGCGCTTTTGCCACTGTGATTCAAGTAATAAATTTGTGCTTGCTAATGCGACTGAGCAAGCAAGTGGATTGGCCATAAAGGTGGGGCCGTGCATGAAAACACCCGGTGAACCCTTATTAATGCTCTGGCTGACTTTTTCGCTTGTCAGGGTTGCAGCAAGGGTCATATAACCACCGGTTAAGGCTTTACCTAAACAGAGTATGTCGGGCGTAATGTTTGCATGTTCGCAGGCAAACAATTTCCCTGTTCGACCAAATCCGGTGGCAATTTCATCGAATATCAACAATGTATTAAACTCATCTGCTAATGCTCTAGCTTGTCGAAGATAATCGGCAGAATAAAAACGCATCCCCCCCGCACCTTGAACGACGGGTTCAAGAATAATGGCTGCTGTTGAATCATGGTATTTCTCGAGGGCCGATTTCAGAGCATTTATATCGTCTTCATTGCAGGCTTGACCAAAAGGAGAGGTGGGTGCTGGTACAAAATACTGCTTAGCGAGTGTCTCTGAAAAGAGAGAGTGCATGCCATTGACCGGGTCGCATACTGACATCGCGCCAAAAGTGTCTCCGTGATAGCCATTTCTAAGCGATATAAAGCGTTGTTTGTTAACCTTTCCTTCGCTGTGCCAATACTGTATCGCCATTTTCATAGCTACTTCGACGGCGACGGAGCCAGAATCTGCGAAAAAGACCGCTTGAAGATCGCTTGGTGTAATTTCTACTAATTTTGCAGCAAGTTGAATGGCTGGGTCATGGGTGAGGCCACCAAACATAACATGTGACATTTTTCCAAGTTGAGAGCTTATCGCTTCATTCAAAATCGAATTATTATAGCCATGTATGACGCTCCACCAAGACGCCATACCGTCAATCAACTTTCGCCCATCTTTTAAAGTAAGGGTGCATTGTTCAGCCGATTCGACGTGAAATATTTCGTTCTTGGAACCAATCGCTGAATAGGGGTGCCATATATGTTTCTGATCGACTGTTAAGGCATCTTGGCTTGAAAGTTCTTGAGTGTCGGACATAGTAAATGCTTTCATTTTGGTTAAGTGTTTAGCGTTAGTAATAATACATCAAACTGATAGAGCTGGTATGTGAGTAATTATTCTTATCGCTACTTGTATCTATATATTCAGCATAACGCGTATTTGCACGAATTTGCCAGTTTGAACTGAGGCTTTTTGATATGCCGAAGCTGGCCTGCTGCTCTTTAAATTTAGCCCCGGTAATGTCAAAAAGCTGGGCGTATTCCAGGCTCATACTCCAGGTTTCATGTTGGCTTAACCAGCCTAAGTGCGGGCCAGTAGCAAGATGGTAGCCTTTGTCTATATCGTTATCGAGATTGAATTCGCCATCAAGGAGTGCATAAAATTGCAGTGAGTTGAAAATATAACTGAGGCCAGCGCCAGCAGATAAATAAGGACTTAGCTCATTAGGCGCACTGAGGGGTCGTTTAATGCCTGTAGCGATGCGCCATGATGTGGGTGCAATAAAGTTGTTTCGAGGGCTGAACGATGCAATATCAATCAAGTGGAGTGCCTGAAGGCGAGTGCTATCGATTTGCTTCATTGGCCCTGTCTTATCACTGTGAAAAGTATGTCGCAGGGTTGTGTTAAATAATTCCAGCTTTGCACCTTGCATGTAACCTGGTAAAGGGTCGAGCTTATCGTGATATGCGAGTCTGAGTCCTAATTGTGTGAAGGTATTTTCATTATCAAGTCCGGCGGTATATTCAAGTCTGTGTGAACCATGGCCTTGATCATCTCTATATTTAGGTTGAGGGTAAATACTGAAAACCTCTTTTTCTGTAAGTTTGCTACGTGCAGAAAGCAGCGCAATAGCGCGCTTATTTTGAGGACTTGTATTTTGCTTTTTTCGTATCCTTAAGTAGCGGTTGTAGTGATATGCTAACTCTAAAGCTTGTGCTTGTTGTTTGCTGTTTAAGTTTGCTAGCAGTGTGTTAATCGGAGTTGGCGAACTGACTAGACTGAGAGCGATATCCTCTAAATTTTTGTCTGTTTGGCTGAGTATATGGCTCATATAGCTTTGTGTTGAAGGTCGAAAAGAGGCTTGTTTAATTAATTTTGTTTGTTCAATTACTCTCACGGTATCGGCAGGTTTTGTGCTCAAATAAAACTGCTTGGAAAAATCAAAGCGAGGACTAGCAGCATCTAAGATGGTCAGGATTTGATAGGAACAGTTTTCAGAAAAAAAGTAGTAGTCGAGATATGAATTCCGTACTTCCCATATGTGTCGAACAAATTGATCGACCTCATCTTGGCTTAATTTCAAACTATATTCCCAGACATCTCTAGACTCTAAAAAGCTATACTCTTTTACTTTTTCATAGTAAGGCAAAATGCTATAAACCCCAGGGTATCCTCCTGTTAATCCTTTGTAGCTAAAGACTAGCTCATTGTCGTTAGGGTCTGCATTAGCGGCAAAGTTGACACTGTAGTCCAGTAAGGAATTGCTTCCAGAAGCCCGATCAAGGCGAATAAAAGTATGGCCAAACATTGATGAGGGGCTATTTAAATAAGCTGCTGGGAAAATTAAGGTTAAGCCATTAGCATCAATTTTATTAAACCAGCTTGTAAATTTATCACAGGTGGGTTTGGGGAAAATTTCAGTCTGAAATTGCGTTTGTATCCAATTAAAACGGGCCGGGAAGCGGCACTGAAAATGTTGCTCAGATAGCTCTTCTGACTTAAATGCCTGAATACTGGCTTGTAGCTCTGCGAAAGGATCAGTTTTACCATCAGGGCTGATAAAAAAATTTGGGTCATCTATCTGGCTTTCAATAGGGCTAAATAAACCCGCTTGGTGATAGTGGAGTAGATGATGCCATTGGCTATCTTGTGATAATGCCTGGAGATCGTTTTCAATTAAAGAATTGGCGAGTGTGGAAGAGGTAAGGCTGGCGAGCGCAGCAATAAAAGAAAAACTTAATTTCATGTTAATAATATTGCTTCAAAAAATGAAATAAAAAGGTACGAAAAACGTACCCTTCTAATCAATCAGCCTAGCTTCAATGTGATTTGCAAGCTAAGTTCCTTTAAGCTAAGTTCCTTTAAGCCAAGTTCCTTTAAGCCAAGTTCCTTTAAGCCAAGTTCCTTTAAGCCAAGTTCCTTTAAGCCAAGTTCCTTTAAACTAAGTACTTAGCTAAAGTCGTATCTTGGCGCATCACATCAACCAAGGCATCAAATGCCTCGTCAGATGTGGTATTCACTGAGGCGAAAATCTTGTCAAAGTTAGTTTTTATGACGGTTTTAAAAGCTAAATCGTCAGTAGGGTGAATACCTATTAATTCAGACAAGGCTGAAAGTGTTTCACCTGAACCTGTCGCCGCTTCAGTGGCAAGCTGTTCTAAATTGTGATCAAAAAACAAGCCAATACCATTTTTTAATGGGCCGTTTGCATCTTCACAGTCTAATGTGCCTGAGGTCATACCAAAAGTCTGATTGCCTGATGATAAGTTAGTTGTCGCAGCTAATACATGTTCATGCCATTCATCAGCATTTTGAAAAATAACCTTAGTACCCAAGCCGCAGCCAGCTGGCCCATGTCCACCTGCAGCGATAGCGGCAACAGGTGCAGAGATGATAAATGCGCTTAAGATTAGTTTTTTCATAGAGTGTCCTAGCTTTGAATGTTGAGTCATAAGTAGAGCTAGTATACCGAGGCTATTTAGCTAAGGGAACGGTTGTTGCGCGGCAAGTTCAGTTTAGCTTTTGGAGGAAGAAGAATTGGATATATACGGACTTGATTAAGGTCCTGAGATGACAGTGATTCGCGTCGAAGCATTATAGACACCGTTAGTCACTTTGATCTTAAATTAATAAAAGTGTCGATAAGATATGTTGGCTTCGAGTTGGTGATAGTCTCGTTGCCACTCCTGAGAGACACCTATTCTTATTGCATCATTGATACCCAAGTGAATGTTTTGTTCTATGCTCGCTACCAGGCGATATTCATCATTAGTAAAATAGTCAGATTCTAGGGCTGTTTTGAGAGTACCGAAGGGGAGGTAGTTTAACGCGCCGCCAGACACACCAAGAGCGGTGTTTAAAAAGGGTTTGTATTGACTGTTATGTTCTAGTCGCGCATCGGCAAAAGCGTATAATAAGGTCGATTCACCCAGTCGTATCGATGCACCACCGCCTGCTTTAACAAAATAAGCGCCTGTATTTTTACCTAAGTTATTTTCATTTTGGGCAAAGACATGTTCATACCCTGTTTTAACATGCCATGATGGGGAATTAAAAAACTGGTCCATCTCAGACATCGACATAATATCGATGAAATCAAATCGGTGTAATTTTACTTGATCAGACTCTGTATATCTTAACTGAGTATTACCCATCGCAATATGAGCGCCTTTTGGGTAACCAAGCGGGTTGTCGAGCAAGTCGTGATAGGTGACTCGAAAGTCGAGTTGTGCATAAAGTTTGTCTGCTTTAATGCCAACTGAATTGCCTATCATGCTGGTTTTGTGTCCGGTTTCTGGTCTTGCCGGTATGGCAACCTGATGCTCAGTGCTCGGCAGCTGGTTCAATGTCATTAATAGTTGGTGGCTTCGTTTTGCTATTTCTTTATCTCTGACCATTTTTAATTGTTGGTAACGCAAGAAACTGTAGGCAACTTGTACAACCTGTGCTTTCTTTTCAGAGCTTAGGTCTTGATATGACTGAGATTGTAATAATAAAATATCATCAGCGAGCTCTCTTGCCAGTGTGGCTTCAGTTTCGCTTAACTCTTTGATTCTGCTTTTTAGTTTTGTAGTTGCAGAGGGTTTAAAGGACGCGGTACTGACTAAACCTTCTTCAATCACCGCTCGAACTGTATCTGCAGGAATTGCGGTCATATTAAACTGATTGGTGAGTTTAACCTCTGGCCTAACTAGCTCAATAAATTCTAGCAATCTAAATGCACAATTCTCATCGAGAAAATAATAGTCAAATTCCATTTCTTTTAGTTCCCAAGTATGGGAAAGCATTTCATTGACATCACTTGCAGAGATATCGAGAGCATATTCCCAGATATCTCTGTTTTCCAAGTTATTGTATTCTTTAATTTTTTTGAAATAATGTGACATGTTGAAAATGCCAGGATAACCGCCAAAAATACCTCGATAAGCGAAGGCAATTGAGTTATCAGAGGCATCTAACTGAGCGCCAAAACTTAAAGCCCAAGATAACCAGTCTGTGCGTTTTTCAAGATCTGTTGGGTCAAAGCGGAAAAAAGTATGACCAAACATAGATGAAGGGCTGTTGATGTAAGCCGAGGGGAATATTAACGATAAACGTGTCGCGTTTACTTGCTCTTTCCAATCAAGATAATCACTGCATAGTGGTTTTGGTAAAGTCTCGGTTGATAAATTAAGCTCTTTTGCTAGCCACGCTTGTCGTGCAGGAAATCGACAAATTGGATGGGCGTTGCCACTGCTAGCATCATCAAATAAGGCTCGAATCGTTTCATGTAATTCTTTTTCAGGCTTAGTTTTTCCTTCAGAAGAGAAGTAGAACCTAGGGTCATCAACGTAGCTTAATAACTCGCCACCGACTATCGCGGTTGTATGATAATGCATTAAATCGTGCCACTTTCTTTGCTCAGAGAGGGCTTTGTTCGTTGCTTCTTTTTGAAGTGCCGTAATTAAGCTTTCTCTTGATATTGTCTCTGCAGACAGGAGTATTGAGAAGGTGTAAATAAACACAGTGAAAATTATACGAACAGAGAGTTTTATCAACATGCTGGGTCTTAAGAATTTTAAATGAGGTAGTTCGATAAGAAAATAGAAAGTAAGTAAAAAGAAGGTATGTGCAGAACAAATACCTTCTTTTATTTAGATCAACCTATGTGTTAAATCAATCTAGGTTTTTATATTAACTAATGTATTGAGCTAATTTTGAATCAGACTTCATCACGTCTAAAACAGAAGCCATAACGTCTTCTGCAGTCACTTCAGCTGATGGGAAAATAGTATTAAAGTTCTGTTGCATGACAGAACTAAAGTGCATACGGTCTTCCGCTGAAATATTGAAAGAGACAGCTATTGTCGTTAATGCGTCACCATGACCACGTGCAACATCATTAGAGAACTCATCCATAATGGCAGACAGATCAACCATGCCCGTACCGCCGTATGTCAAAGAACCACGCGTAGTACAGCCATTCGTGCCTGTTGTCATACCAAACGTTTTATTGCCTGACGTTCCATTTGTCGTGGTGGCAAGAAAGTGCATTGGTAAACCAGATTGGCCTTCTAACAACATATTACCCCAGCCACAGTTAGGGCCGCCAGGTGAAACAGCGAAGCTAGATGCAGAAAAAGCGAGTAAACCAGCAGTGATAAGCGTTTTTTTCATAGTAAATCCTCTTACAGTGTATTTATTGCTTATTAGATGAAAGGTCGAACTTCCATTGTTATTGCGGTGGAAGATCCTCTTATGACCTCAGGTAAGTAAAGTGGATAACCTTAAAACTTTCAAGCATTATTCTATCTAAAGTTAGAAAGTCACGCTTAAGTTGTTTTGACTTAGGCTATTTTGTTGTCGTAATGAATACTGTGACGTAAATATGACGATGAGTGACCGAATAGCAGTGTTGGTATGCTAGGCCTGAGAAGGAAATGCCGATAGACTAGCCCTTAAGAGTCAACATCGTTTAATTGTAAGTGGATAAATATTTTCATGGCAAAAAAGAACAAGCACAGATCTGTTTGGCATCCAGCATTATGGCCTACGTGGCTAGTCGTTTTTCTGCTGTTTTGTATCTCCCTTCTACCCATGAAAACAAAACAATTTTTAGGTGAAAAGTTAGGGCGTTTGACGCATGCAAAACTGAAAGGGCGTGCCAAGGTCACGAAAAAGAATATAGCGGGCTGTTTTCCTGAATTGAGTGAAACCGAGCAGGCAAAATTGGTGGAAGACACCTTTATCGCCTGCTCTAAAGGATTTATGGAAACTACGCATGCCTGGTGGCGTGATGTGGGACCCTATGCTGATAACATCATCATCACCGGCCAGGAAAACTTAGATGAGTGTCATCGACGAGGTAAAGGTGCGCTTTTGCTGGGTGGGCATTTCAGTATCTTTGATTTAGCGCTGCCGTTTTTTGCTTCTCAGTTAAAAAAACCGGGTTATATGTACCGTCCTCATGATAATCCGGTGATTGATCGGATGATCGAAAAAGGACGTCGCCGACATTACGGTATTCAAGGTTTTAATAAACGCAATTTAAAAAGCATGATTCAATTCATCAAAGACGGCGGTCAAGTTTGGTATGCGGCTGATCAGGATTTCGGCAATAAATGTGAAGTTTTCGCGCCATTTTTTGGTGTGAACGCAGGCTGTATTACGGCACCGAGCTGGATTGCAAGAGAGACCGGTGCGAGTGTGATGGTGGTGAGCCAGTTTCGTCATCCTAATGGCCAATATGAAATCAATTTCTCCCCGGTTCTCGAGAATTTCGGTGAAGACGAGCAACAGGATGCTATCGCATGGAATGCTCATCTTGAAGCGGCTGTGAGACGTTTTCCTGATCAATACCTCTGGTTGCATAAACGTTTTAAAACTAGGCAGCCCGGAGATGAGGCATTTTACTAACTAGCTGTTTTTTGGCTTGCTTCTTTAGTTTTATGTTGATTCTAACCCTTTGTGTTAATGTTTTCGCTCGGTGTTAACTCTTAAATTCTATGCGTTTAGTTTATGCGTTTTGCTGTGACTGGTTCACAAATTCAGCCTGTTGAGCTGTAGGGATAATTTTCTGCACTGTTCAGGTAAGATTCTCTCAAGAGAAATCTATACAGTTTTACCTTTCTAGTGCATGGATGCATTATTTACTCTTAAACATATGAAAGGTAATCCAATGCGCAGTAAAATTTTCCTTTTCACTATCAGTTTTCTGATGGCCTCTTTCTCTTGGGCTGAATCTTATATATCTTACGAATAGTACGATGGAAGAGGTGAGCTTAAATACTATTCAAACCGGTCACACTAATATTACCCATGGTGATCAGTGGGAGCAGTTAGCGACGACTGTGCCACCTTTGGCAACGGTTAAATTCCTTCGTTTTAATCGTGATGACGGTATTAAGTGGGGAAAAACCTATCAATTCACGACGACTGTTCAAGGCGCTAATACCTCTGTTGAATTGCAGCAATGGTTAGAAGGGACCTGGAATTTCAGTAAGATGTGGCTTTCAGCAGAAAATGATTCCTGGATGTATGATCGCGATATTCATACCATTCCTATGGACTTTGACGGAAAAGATTCAACGCTAGCTTATCGCTCTCAGTATGCCCGTGCCTCGGGTGATGATATTTATTATGTGATCAATAACGACTGGAAAACTGAAACACGTGATGAGTCAAATACTAGCTTTAAAGTGTTGAACTATAACGTCTGGAATTTATTGCCGGGTATTACAGCTAAGAACACCCATGCGCGTTTAGATACGATTGCTGACTATGTAACGGGCTATGATGCGGTTGTATTTGAAGAGTTATTTGATCCGGCATTAACGGCTCATTTTCGTAGTAAGATCAGTGCAGAATATCCTTACTTAACGGCTATACCATTCAAATTAGGTAAGCTGCTAACAGGCGGTTCATTCATTGCGAGTCGTTACCCCATTATTGAACAGGATGATGCGGTATATGATGCCTGTCGTGCAGATGGCTGTTTAGCGTCTAAAGGCATGAATTACGCTAAGATCAATAAGAATGGCAAGATCTATAACCTGTTTGGTACGCATACGCATGCTTATACAACTGATGATGATGTCGCAGTTCGTTTCGCACAGTTAGCGCAATTGAAGAGCTGGATTGACAGTAAAAATATTCCAGCCAATGAGCCTGTATTAATGGGTGGCGATTTTAATGTGGATAAGATTAATTTCCCACAAGAGCATGTGGACTTCCTTGAGTTGATGAATGGTACTGAACCAATGGCTTTGGGTGAATTTGCTTACTCTTATGCCGGTCAAGTTAATGTATTCGCAGAGGATCAATATTCTGAATATCTAGACTATGTCTTGTATTCAAATGACCATGTTGCGCCAATTTACTCAAGCAACACACTGCTTGTGCCGCGTAGCATTGAATCTGATCATTGGACAACTTGGGACTTATCTGACCACTTCCCGGTTGCCAGTGAGTTTGTATTCCCAGCCGAATAATTATCTTTGAATATAAAATGGCCACATCATGTGGCCATTTTTTTGCTATTTTTTGCTTAAGATTAATAGGTAAATTGCTTAAGACTATTAGGTAAATTACTTAGCGCTCAATTATCTTTGATGAATTGTGCGCGATATTGTTTGGGAGTCTGATCAAACCAGCGTTTGAAAGCGCGGTGGAATGCACTGGCATTGGCAAAACCTAATATATAAGTGATTTCACACAGACTATTGTCTTTTTGTTGTAGCATTTGCTGTGCTATATCCTTTCTAACTTGATTGTACAGTTCTAAATAAGTTGTGCCTTCATTCTGTAAGTGTCTCTTAAAGGTACTGAGGCTATAGCCAAAATGCTTAGCGGTAATTTCGGCTTCTGGTATACCTCTCCCTAAGCTCAGTTTTTTACCTATATAAGACGAGACGCTGTCTGCTAACAGTGAAGTTCCTAGCTCTTTAGTCACCAGTTTATCTACCATTTTGACCATGATGTTCCTCAGGTCATTATTAGGTGCATGTATGGGTAAGTCCATTACCTTATCTCGACAAATGATCTGATTTCGCGTTTGTCCAAACTTTACCGGGCATGCAAAGCTCTCTTCATAAAATGTGAGGGCGGCATTCGGCTGGTGTTTAAAATGAACCTCTTTAAATTGGACTTTATGTTTATGACTTCTTTCAGTTAAAAAACGCCCTAAATGAAGAATGCTGGCAAAGTCTAGTTCAACCAGCGCGCTACTTTGTTGTAAGGGCGCGTTTGAAAAATCTAAATAGAAAGTGCTATCGCCATTTCCAAGCGAGTTAAATTCAGAGTGGAACGCTTTATTCATGAGGTGTTTGTAGTGAATAGTGAGTTGTGCCGCCTCACGAAGGTTTTTACAGTTCATCCAAACGTGCGACATAATGCCGTAATCGGAAGGGTGAAGGTGTATGCCTGCTTCAAGCCCCAAACTTTTGCATTGGGTGAGTTCAGCCGCTTTTTCCCAATATAATAGTACATCTCCAATTGGCAAACGTGATTTTTTATGGGTGATCGCGCTCGTGTCGCAGTTGCAGTAATTTAGGAACAATTGTTTATCTATGCCATGACGCTTCAGTGTCTGGAATAGAATATGTAAATAGAGTTGAGAGGCTGTATTGTTCATTATTAAGCGATGTGCTTACCAATTATCATGACATTGTCGCTTTTACCGTCCCAGGCTTTAAAACAGCAGAAGTCACGTTCTAGCATAGTGAGCTCAAAGCCAACTTCTGTCATCCAGTTTTGTACCTGAGAAATATTCACAACGGTCATTGTATGATGATCATCCCATATTTGTTTATTTCGGTTTATGGATAAGTGTAGGTCGAGCTTATCGCCTTCGCCAGTTTAGTGCCAAATGTTGTAGTTGATTGGTACCACAGGCGAGCTTGTAATATTCTTTTAGTTGGGCTTCATTGAAGGCTTTGAAGGCGCGAAAGGCGAAGTCAAACTGTTCTGCATAATCACATGGCTACAGAATTGATCATAATAGGATGAGAGCTCTAAATAGAGTCTGTTTGTTGAATTCAAGAAATGTTTAACTTCTTACTATGGCTGATGCTTAGCTGCTACCGCCGATATTAAATCATAAGTACGGGCAATTAATCATAAGCACTGACATGAATAAAAAACAAAGCTTAAGCCATAGAGAAATTAGGGTTATAAATTAAAAATACCTGTCTGGAACGAGCCCAATCAACTGACATTGCTTGAAAGTCGGTTTTGGTTTAGGTAGTCCTTGATGTAAGGCTCTTCAATTGGCTTAGAAAAGTAAAAACCCTGAAGAAAATGCACGCCGAGTTTAGACAGTTTCAACATTTGTTCTTCCGTTTCTACACCTTCAGCGACAACGAAATAATCAAGCAAAGCGGCAATGTGCATGACGGCGGTGATAATCGCAAAGCCATTACTGTTGATACTGTTAATGAAAGAGCGGTCTATTTTAACGATGTTGACAGCTAAATCTTGCATCACAGAGAGTGAAGAATAGCCGGTACCAAAATCATCAATCGACACCTTTATGCCACGGTTTTGTAGAAGTTTGATCTTATTCGAAATGACGTTTTTGTCAGTGGCAAAGACTGATTCAGTAATTTCGATATGTAATAGCTCTGGCGTGAGTTTGCTGTCAGCAAGTGCGGCATCGACAATGTTAATAAAATTTTCATCTTGAAGTTGTAGTACCGAGACATTGACGCATACCGCGATCTGTTTTCCTTTATCCCAGACTCTAGCTTGATGGCATGCCGAATTTAATACCCATGTTCCAATTTTCTGGATCAAGCCATATTGCTCTGCAATGGGAATAAATTCTTCAGGTGAGATGTCTTCACCTTCAAATTCCCAGCGGAGCAGGGCTTCGAAGGCGTTAATCTGGCCATTGATAGTTGACATGATCGGCTGGAATACCAGTCTCAGTTGTTGTTGATCTATCGCGTCTGTCAGTCCATTTTTTAAGCGTAACTCTTGTTGCTGTTGTTTATCTAATTGTTCAGAAAATACACCCGCGCTGCCAGGTGTGTGTTTTTTCTGATAATACATGGCGGTATCAGCTTGCTGGATTAATCGATGGCCTGTCGCGGCATGCTCTGGTGATAAAGCAATGCCTATTGTCGCGCCTACAGATAAACGGTTGTTCTCAAAAAAATGGGGCTCAGAAAGTCGCGCTATAATTTCTCGGGCTTTGGCTATAGCCTGTGACTCGTTTGAACTGGGGAGTATCACAAGGAATTCATCTCCACCCCAGCGACACAAGAGCTGGGGATTTTGTAAGTCTGACCTTAATCTTTCGGCAGTTTTTCCAAGCATGAGATCGCCGGCTTCATGCCCAATGGTATCGTTAATCTTTTTAAATCCATCGAGGTCGATAAATAAAATTGCCAGTGAGCTAAGAGTAGTTTTCGACTTATCCAATTCGCGATTAAGATGCTTGATAAATGCCGTTCGATTAAATAAACCTGTTAGTGGGTCAAGATTTGAAAGTTCATATATTTTTTGAGTGCGTTGATTTACCTGCTCTTCCATGTGATTCACAAGTAGCGCATTTTCATTCTTTAATACCACAGCATTCGATGTGAAATCTGCAGATTTTTTGGAGACGATTATCATCACGAAACTAAAAGAAAGACCTAAAATACCGAGTATCTGGTGCGCATAGGTATCAGATAAAAGCAATCCAATTGAAGACGGTGCGAGTAAAATGAAGGAATAAAACATGGCGGTATATTTATGGGCGGCTAATACAGTGGCCGATCCGCCAGCCATCGCTGAGATAATAATAATGGAGGTCGTTAATTCAATAATATCGGTATGAAATATGATGTAAATAGCATAAACCGACCATAAAATAGCGGTGCAGTTTGCACCTGTTATAAAGTGCAGAAGCGCTGTTTTGCCATTAAACTCAGTTTTCTGATGCTTGAATTTCCAAGAAACCAAGTCGACAAAACGGAGTGATAGAATAACCGTCATGATTGACCACCACAGCAGTTTAAAATCGGCTGTCAAAGGGTTGTTAAAAGCGAATGCTAAAAAGCTAGACGCTACGACAGAGATTAAAATACCTGGAAAGGCGTTTCCGTATAATAGCTCAGCAGAATCGCGGTGCATGCATTTTACAAGTTCTGGCTTAGATGAAATCAAAAACAATCCTTATGATGACTTATGTTTGAGGCGGTATTGTATATTAATTGATCTGTTACATTTGCTAACATTTGTAAAACATGATGTTTCATAAGAGAAATATTCTGTGAGATGATGAAGGCTTGGAGATCTATCCTCTTGACAGCCTATCTACCGGTAGGTAGGCTATGTTCATACCCTTTAGGATAGGTTCATGAATACCAAGCAGCAGATTGTTGAATTATCATCGGGAATGTTAAGAGAGCGAGGTTTTGATGGCTTTAGCTATTTGGATATCTCACGAGAACTGGGTATCACCAAAGCGAGTGTTCATCATCACTTTCCCAGAAAAGAAGACCTGGGATTAGCACTTTGTCATTGGACTCACGATTGGTTGCTTCAAGGTTTAGATCACTTTGATAAGAAAGGTACGTCAAACTGGAATAAGCTGGAGCGATATGTTCATGCTGCAAAGAAACATTCTCTAACTGATCATAAAATGTGTCCGATCAGTGCGTTTTATAGTGACCTAAGCAAACTACCTGAATCAATCAAAGGCTCACTCAAATCACTCGATGATCTTGAAATGAATTGGGTTACACAGGTGATGGATGACGGGTTTTCATCGGGTGAATTTGTCGAACCCGAAGATGCGCAAGCCTTAGCTGCTTTGTTTATATTTAGTTGCAAGGGGGCTTTGTATTACGCACGTCTACATGGCAAAGACTTGTTTGATCAAACCATGAAACAGCTCGAGCACCTCATCAGATCTTAAAAATCAGATAAAAATTTTGCCCATTAAACCTACCTGTAGGTAGGCTTAATGGGCGCTTAAATCAAAACAGCGGAGAATAGCATGACTACCGACAATCCATTATTTCAACCTATTCAATTAGGCCCTTTGGCGCTTCAGAATCGTATTGTTATGGCGCCTATGACGCGAACATTTTCTCCTGGTGGTGTGCCTAATGACTTAGTTGTTGCCTACTATGAGCGTCGTGCTGAAAATGAAGTGGGTTTGATTATTACAGAAGGTACACCAGTAGGGCATAAAGCCGCGAATGGCTATCCGCGCGTGCCTGTTATGCATGGTGAGCAGGCATTAGCCGGTTGGAAAAAGGTGGTGGACGCGGTGCATGCAAAGGGTGGAAAAATAGCGCCTCAATTGTGGCATGTCGGCTCGGTGCGTAAAGAAGGATGCGAGCCCGATAAATCGGTTCCGGGTTATAGTCCATCAGGTTTGTTTAAGCCTGGTAAAGAAAATGGCGTAGCGATGACGCAAGAAGATATTAACGAGGTCGTCGAAGCCTTTGCTCAAGCCGCTGCTGATGCTAAAGAAGTTGGTTTTGATGCGGTGGAAATTCATGGTGCACATGGCTACTTAGTCGATCAATTTTTCTGGGAAGGTACGAATCAGCGTACCGATGAATATGGCGGTGATTTGCCTGCCCGAACTAAGTTTGCTGTTGATATTATTCAAGCGATTAGGAAGCGTGTAGGCGTAGATTTCCCAATCATTCTCCGTTTTTCTCAATGGAAGCAGCAAGACTATTCTGCGCGCTTGGCTCAAACGCCTGAAGAGTTGAAAGCTTTTCTGATGCCCTTGGTCGAAGCTGGTGTGGATATTTTTCATTGCAGTACGCGACGTTTCTGGGAAAAAGAATTCGAAGGTTCGGATATGAATCTGGCAGGTTGGACGAAAGAGCTAACAGGTAAGCCTGTTATCACTGTTGGCAGTGTAGGCTTGGATAGTAGCTTTATTGATGAAGACGGCGCTAACCTTGGCATGTCCACAAAAGCGGGTGCTGAGTCGGGTTCAATTCAACAGTTATCGGATCGTGTCGCGAAAAATGAATTTGAGTTGGTCGCCGTAGGTCGTGCTTTATTGCAAGACCCTGAATGGGTGGTGAAGGTGAAACACAATCGTTTGGATGAACTGCAAGATTTCTCAAAAGAGTCCTTGATGAACCTCGTATAAGTTTGACTTTCAGCATAAATACACGCTTTTCTAAAACGTGTATTTATAAAGTGACATCAGAGTCAATTACTCGTAAATGCAGATTATTTTTGGCTTATGTTTGAATCAATCTGTTTTGCTTGCGCTATAATCCTAGATGAATATTCATTCATTTAGGATTTTTATGGGCCAGGCATCTTACCAAGAGCTGATCGAAAGGATTCGGCAATTAGAAAATAAATTAGCGGGAAGCGCTCATATAGAACGGCCGATATCGACGACGTCCTATCAGGAGCTAGTCAAACACGCGCCTATCTGTATTCATGATATTGACGTGCGTGGCCGGTTAATTAGCATGAATCCAGCTGGTTTGGCTATGGTCGATATTCCGGCCAAGGCCATTTGCGGCTTGCCCTATCTGGATTTCATTGATGAACATCAACGCGAGCATGTTGAATCCTTACTCAAGCGAGCCTTAAAGGGTGAGACAATTTCGCAATTCCATTTCAGTGTTCAGACTGATGAGGGCACAAAAAACTTTGAGTCTAATTTCATTCCCATCTTTTCGATAGATGGCTGCGTGCAAAAATTGATGGGCGTTACCCTCGATATTACAGAGCGTATGCGCACCGCCGCTAGCTTGATGCAGGCCAAAAACGAAGCTGAACGCGCAAGCCTGGTGAAGAGTGAATTATTGGCCAATATCAGTCATGAGCTGCGCACGCCGATGAATGGTGTACTTGGGGCGGCAGAGTTATTGAAGGATGGAATTGCAGCCGAGCTCCAGCAAGACCTCTCCACTATCATTTATGATTCAGCTAAATCGATGGTCTCCTTAGTTGATAATTTACTAGACTTGTCGAATCTGGATATTAAACAGTTACCCTTATACCCAAAGCCTTTTGATCCGACTGCCATGTTGCAAAAGGTGCTTAACAACTTCGATTCTGTAATAGAAAAATCTGAAGTGACAATTGATATGAGAATAGAGCAAGAATTACCGCCTTCCGTCATCGGTGATCCGGTTCGTATTTCTCAAATTTTATTTAACCTTGTGGGAAATGCCTTTAAATTTACGCCTAAAGGTTCGATAAGCCTGACTGTAGATTGGCAAGCTGCAAACCAGGAGAATATATTGAGCATCAAGGTGGTTGATACCGGTATTGGTATTGCGCTGGCAGATCAGCATAAAATTTTTGAAACCTTTACCCAGCTAGATATGTCATCGACCAAATCTCAACAAGGTGTCGGTTTGGGTCTGAGTATTTGCACACAACTTTGTAATTTAATGGAGGGGACATTGACCGTCGACAGTCAAGAAGGCAGTGGATCAACTTTTACCGTAAAACTACCTCTGCAGATAGATCCCCCTTTGTCGTAAGGCAGTAGATGAGGGATAAGTGGCGGAGTGTATTTCTTTATAAGGCGTTATACTGGATTATTCTGTTGCTAACTACCTGTTAATTGATCAGCGCCTTGAGGAATCGTAAAACTAAAGGTGCTACCCTTGCCTACTTGTGATTCACACCATATTTGGCCGCCAAGTTGCCTGACTAGCCTTCTGACATACGCCAGCCCCAGCCCTTCGCCGTTGATGTCGGTATGACCAAGACGCTCAAACAGATTAAATAATTTGGAAACATGCTGTTCAGCGATGCCACAACCGTTATCTTTAACATGGAAAACAAGCTGATCCCCCTTCTTAGTACTACTGACTTCTATTTTACCCTCATGATTAATCGGCATGTATTTTATCGCGTTATCAATGAGGTTACCCATGATTTGTTCCATCGCCATCAGGTCGGAGTTGATAGAGGGTAGGTTCTTCAGTTCGATAGTGATGGCCTTAGACTCAACTTGATGCTGTAGACTGATACAGATTTTAGAGGCCAGAGATTGCATGTCGACAAATTCTAATTGGAATTCCCTGCGACCCAAACGAGACACTTTTAAAACCCCATTTATCAGTCTGTCCATACGCATCGTCGAAGAATTAATATAACCCAGTGCTTCTGTTATATCGGTATTGAGTATTTCCTCAATCAAATCCTGGTCGCTCTTTTCCATCATGGCATGATATTTAAGGAGGACCTCCTTTAATGCTGTGATACTGTAATTCAACTCGCCAGAGAAACCTTTAATATTAACCAAAGGGGAACGTAGGTCATGAGCGACAATATGGGAAATAGACTTTATCTCTTCGTTGGACTCTTCCAAAAGTTGTGTCTTGTGCTTAAGGTCTCTCTCTGCCTGTATTCGCATGGATACATCTAAAGCATTACATATGATGCCTTCAATTTTTGGGGCGGCGTGTTGATCTGGCGAAAATAAGGCTGCAAAGGTGCACTGTATATCCAGAAAACGGCCATCCTTACACTTTACTCGAAGCTCTTGGTGGTTATCTGAGTCAGAATCTGCATTTGTATTGTTTATCGGTAATTTATCTATATCCAGCTGAGTCAAAAAAATCTGGATATGTTGACCAAGCAGCTCAGCTTCTTGGTAACCTAGTAGTGCAGATACTCTAGTATTTACCCGTTTAATGACCAGATCAGTGGATAACACAAACAACATATCGGCCATTGAGTTAACAATACTCTCCACATATAGCTTTGATACCAATGAGGTTTTAAGTTTGTCGAGCATTAGGTTAAAGGTATTCGCCAGATCGCCTAGCTCATCCTTAAACTCAATTTGAATATGTTTGTCTAGGTTTCCTTGGCTTATCTTTTCTGTTCCATATTTTAAATTTGTAATTGGTCGGATAATCCGCCAGCGGACAAATATAAACAGAGACAAAGTGATGATCAAAGAAAATAGAAATAGTGCCATTACTATTTCAACGGTTTCTCTTAGTGACGTACTGTACGCAGGATCCAAGTCGATATCGATGAGTATTGTGCCGATGCGGCCATGTTTAGCCACGACAGATAAAATTGGAGTAAGTATTCGAAGGACATCCTTACTGTTATTGTTTGTTTGAAGGCGGTAATTTTGGGTGTTTTGGATCAAACCGTAGGATGATATCAAATCTGATTTGGTGCCTATCTGCTGTGGGGTACTGCTGGCTTGAACAACAAATTCATTATCAACAATCTTAACCTGTATAATGTTCGGTTCAGTTTTTAGGCTTACTGTAAGGGGCTGTATTACTTCAGGGTCAAATCCGATGAACCCTGTTGCTTGTGAGAACGTGGTAGCGAGAGTTTCACCATGAAGTCGTACCTTATCTACGGCACGCTGCTGCTGCAGAGCATGTACAATTGACCATACAGTTAGCAGCATAACCATCATGATGGCCATTAGGAAAAAGCCAAGCACTGATGCCATAGAGTAACTTTTGACCGTAAAATTAGCTTTCATATGGCATCATTCATATTTTTGGATCTTGCTAGTTGGTGACTCTTTGGTATGAATGAGTTCGATATAAACTCCATATGCCGATAAACAGGCATGCCAGCCCAAAAAAAAGAAACGTTCCTGGCAGCCTCCATTTATGTAATTGCAGCAAAAAGAGCTTTTCTTTGACGCGTTGGGTGAGCGACTCGACGGTATTCCCCGTTGTTTTTCCTGACCAAGCGAGGACGGGTTGCAGTCTGGTACCTGTTGCTACGTCGACAAAATAGTCTACAGGGCCATCTTCGATGATTTTTACCACTTCACCTGTTTTGGGTTCGACCCAAAACTCGTTGAGGAACTTATTGGAACTTTTGATTCGTTGCCCCGAAGGGGGGATGACGCCAGGAAACTCATCTGAGCCTTGGTAGATCTCGGTGAAATCAAGCACTCCTGAAAAACGGTAAACGTAGATTGGCATGCCGCCTACTGTTTCTTCTCGATCATAAGAAAGTGTATACGCATTGAGGTAGTAGTTGAAATGCTGGTAATCTATCTTTTTCATGTTTTTTGGGAAAAGATAATACAGTCCAGCAGCTTCAGGGTGGCCGGGGTGTTCGAGCACTTTCCCTGTTTCTGGGTTAACTGTGAATTCAAGTTTTACTTCCCAGGTGACGGCACCAGTGTGAATATCATAGATGCTGTAGCTTTCTTTGATAATTACCTGCTCCTGAGACCACTCTTTAACATGGAGAACCTTGCGGTAGATATTGATGCCGTGTTTTTCTGGCAGTTTTCCGGATTCATCAGGATACGCTGTGGTGCCCAGATACTCTGCTTGAAATGACCAGTCTTTAGGTATTCTTATCGTCCAGTAGTCAGCGATGAAAAATCGCCAGATGCCTGCTCCTGCAATAAATATCACACCAAGAATGAGCCATCCATTTTTCACAATTCTCTCTCCATATTATTTTATCGCAGATTAATCATAATACTTTTCATACCGTAAAAAACCTTCATCAATCAGCTCTTTCAATTCCTCCATATCCAATGGCTTTGTCGCAAATTTGAAGACTTCGCCTCGATTAATCGCGTTGACTGCCATTTTACTGTCGTCGAAACCACTCATTAATATGCGAGTGGTCTCAGGATAGAGTAGCTTGGTACGGCTGAGCATTTCCACGCCGCTCATCACTGGCATGTTGTGATCGCTTAGTACCACACCAATTTCATTTTTAGCCATCAGGTCAAAGGCCTCACTCGCGCTGTTGGCGAATAATATTTGATAGCCCGATTGGCGTAAGCTGCGTTTAAGGGCTGACAGCATGTTAGGTTCGTCATCGACAACCAGCAAGATGTGTTCATGGTTTCGACGGCACAGTTTCTCGGGCGCAACCGTTATATCCGAGACTAGCATTTGAGCAAAGTCATGACACGGAATAGGTTTGCTGAAATAGAAACCTTGCATTTCATCGCACTGATGGGCTGCTAGAAGTTTCATTTGGGCTTCTGTTTCCACGCCTTCAGCGATGATCCTCATTCCCAGACTGTGTCCCATGGTAATGACCGCTTTGATGATGGCTAAATCCATAGGATTTTCGGGCAAGCCAGACACAAAACACCGATCAATCTTGATACTGTTAACCGGAAATTTTCTTAGGTAATTCAGGTTGGAATAACCGGAACCAAAGTCATCAATCGATAAATTGAATCCTCGTTTTTTTAGTTGTTGCATGGTTTCGATATTTTTTTCAATATTTCGCATCGAAGCCGTTTCAGTGATCTCCAGCACAATTTGAGATTCTTGTACGCCATACTGAGACAATATGTCGCCAATATAGTCATCCAGATTTTTCTGCTCAAATGTTTCGGCAGATATATTGATCGCGATTGGGGGGACGGGGATCCCATCTGCCTGCCAGCTTTTGACCTGTAAGCACACTTGGTTAAAAACCCAGCGATCAATTTCAATGATCAAACCCGTCTCTTCTGCGAAGGGAATAAATTCATCAGGCGGCACCTCTCCCAGATCAGCCTGGTGCCATCGAATCAGTGCCTCGGCACTGACAATTTTTCCTGTGGTTAAATCTACTTTCGGTTGGTAATGTAGTCTAAATTCCTTGGCAGAGATTGCTTTACGTAGCTTGGTTTCTTTATCTAACTTGGCGGCGAGTTGGTGCTGCAATTCTTGGGTGTAAAACTGGAAGGTATTTCGGCCTTCGTTTTTGGCTCGGTACATGGCGATGTCAGCCATTTTTAAGAGTGTGTCCGGGTCTTTTCCATCATCTGGAAAGGTGCTGATTCCCAGGCTACAGCTTGTTTGATGTTCCTGACCCTCTATAAATATGGGTTGTGCTACATTATCGAGTATTCTGCGCACCAATCGTAGTGTGACGCCTTCTTCATGTTGATTCGTCAGAATGATGACGAACTCATCCCCCCCAAAGCGAGCCACCGTATCACTGTCACGAATAGTCTTTTGTAGCCTACTTGCTACAACTTTGAGTAATCTATCGCCTGCAGAATGCCCGAAACTGTCATTAATATACTTAAAGTTATCTAAATCAATCAGAGCGACTACAATTTTTGTTTGTTGAAGGGTGGCCTGAGTAATTGACTGGTTTAAACGATCCGAAAGTAATTGTCGGTTGGGTAGGTCTGTTAGCTTGTCGTGAGTGGCCTGATATTCGATCACCTTTTCACGCTGTTTGCTTTTGGTCTTATCGGTATAGGTGATAACAAAACCGCCTTCTGGCAAGGGGTTAGCATTGATTTCTAATATGCGTCCATCTGACAGCGGCCATTCACTACAATAGGCCTTTTCGAGGCTTTGGAGCTTCGGTGTTTCACCTACCCAGTTCTCCAAAGGAGAGGGGTGTTTATTTGCATTATCATGATCGAAAAAAGTCTGTAATGGTGTGCCAGCAGTGGCGTATGATAAGGGATATTTGACGAGCTCGATGAAGTGTTGATTCCAGGTAAGTAGTCGTGAGTCATTGTCAAAGACACAGAGCCCCTGGCTAATATTGGCAAGGGTGGTTTGTAAAATCTGTGTTTTTTGGTTTAGCAGTCGCTGATTTTTTTCTAAGTCGAGCAGCAGTTGTTGTTTTTCTAGCAGTCTAGATAAAATACGTGGTAAAAGGTCCAGGTAGGATGCATCGGCCTGTTTGATCAGGTAGTCGGAAGCACCTAGTTTCATCGCTTCGACGGCAACTGCCAGGCTATCCTGAGCGGATAACATAATGGTAGGCAGCATATTGCCTTCAGCATTCAAGGTCCGTAAAACTTCCAGACCGTTTTTATGGGGCATGCCGAAGTCTATGATGGCAACATTGAAGACCTCTTTTGCGAGGAGCTTAAGCCCCATGACGCCATTAGTCGCAATGACGACTTGGTATCCCTGTCGCTTCAATCTTTTTTGCACTAACCTAGCCAGCCCTTCATCATCCTCCATATAGAGTATTCGGGCCTTCATTTCTGCATCCACTGCTACCATTCTCAACTCCTAAAGGGAAGCTTTATAGCTTAAAGTGTATTTGCTTTAGAGATAGCTAAGAGCGTGATTGCTATCGGCTAATTTAATGTCGCTAATGTAGGGAGCAGTACGATGCGGTTTTCATTCAAATAACTTGGCATGGCCAGGATTATCTTCTACCAGCAGGACGGTAAAAGCTTGTGCGTTTTCCATATTCTGTCCCTGTGCTCAGGCTATACCATATCCTCTCAGCTAAGCACATCAAATTGTATACACATTTTATAAAGACTAGTTGGGTACACCATTATGTCAAGTAGACTAATACATATTGGCAGCAGTTTACCTCGGCAGCAGTTTACACTGGCAATGACTGCCACGGTGTTAAACAAGTAACGCTACTTAAAGAGATGAATGAATAGCAAAATTTAAATGAGTGAATAATTTTGGTTTGTATATTAAGTATGTTTTTTTACGTTTTTGCCCCGTATATTTTAAGATTTAAACTATACTCATTCAATAAAACTATAATTTGGCAGAGGCCGACCTTAGTTTGCTTATACAATTAATTTTGAGGTTTAAATGGAAGCAGAAACTAAGATAGTGAGTAAGGTATTGGTGCATGAGTTTGAGAGTATATCCTTAACCTTGCTGAAGGATGTGTGTACCGAAAATAACCTTATTGGCTTAAGAGTAGGCTCAGGTGACAGAGTCGTAGGCATCAAAGATATATCGGATGAGTTTCAAGATGTCTTAGCGTCTAACCTTGACCTTGGCGCTATTTTTTTAACAGAAGCGGTTGATCATAACGGTGTGTCAGGCCTTGATTTGTGTGAACGAATAAATAAAGCTCGGCCAGAGCTACCTATTTTTTTACGCAGAATAAAATCAACAGAGCTCCCTGAACATGTTAAAGATGTAATTGCTGGCAGTTATGAGAATAACAACATTCAACAATTAAATGATCTGATTAATGAATATCTCTGCAGTATGTATTACCCAATTGATCTGGCGAAGGGTTTCCAAGATATTGCTGTTCAAGTATTTGAGAGCTTAATTTCTGATGTTGTGGTGAGAACTGAACACCCTTATCTAGTGAAAGATCAATTGATTTTTGGCGAATTGTTTAGCTTGATTCCTCTCGAAAGCGATTGGTGTCGAGGTTATATGATGCTGCAAACAACAGAAAAAGAAATACTCAATTTGATCCGTTCGGGCAGTACCTCAATTCATTCAGAAAGACCTTGCAGGGATGAAATAAACTCTATTTTAAGCGAAGCAACTAATCTGATTTGGGGAAAAGCGCGTTCGTGTTTTTTCTCAAGCGAAGTCTGTTTGGACTCAAATCGAGTGCATGTGCCTATTCTGGTCAACCATACTCAGAAGCATATGTCATTTGGCTCAACGGAACCTCAATTGTGCTTCAAGTTTAAATTACATGACCCTCAGCATCGTTTTTCAGATATTATTGTGTATCAGCGATTGATTTTTAATTTGACCTGGTCACCCGAGAAATTCAAAGAGAATGACAAAATAGTTGAGCACTTTGTCGAAGGTGGTGAGCTAGAAGTTTTTTGATTTATCTCATTCTTCGATAATCTTAAAGACGTATGAATTGAAGTGCTATTAATGAAAGAAAGCAACATTATGCTTTCTTCAAAACTACATTCATTCGGGTCTGAAACGTGATTTCATAACCCTTCTCAAGCGCGATTTTGACGGCTGGATTAAATGCTTCTTTGCGGTATTGTTCGAGTTGAATGTAGTCGGGCCAGCAGTCTGCTTCGGCTTGTAGAAAAAAGGCCTCAAGCACCGGAAGTTCGTATCCTTCGATATCCATTTTTAGTAAATTTACTTTTGTTTGATTACTTTGCGCCATAATATCCAGCAGTGTTAAACCCTGAACTTGAATAGAGTCTCCTCGTCGCTCAGAGTATTCACCTTCAGCCACTAGGGAGTTACAGCCTCGGTTCACTTCATCGACAAATAATTCAACAGTTTCAGTTGTGGGGGTCGCAGCGGCTTCAACGACAGTGCAGCGGTCTTCAAGGTGGCTAAACTCAATGTGGCGCGATAAGCGCTGAGCCATAAGCGGATCGGCTTCAACGGCTATAAGGGTAATATCGGATCGAGCCGCAGCTAATAATAAACCATAACCTCCAATGTTGGCGCCAATATCCAAAACAAGGGCATGCTGTGGGAGATTTTGAGCAAAAAAATTACGCTCAATGCCATCCAATAAGCTAGGCGTGCAGAGTAAACGCTTATCGGATAGGTTGTTTTTAGGTTCTAATCTAAAGCATACATTTTGAACCACCGTATCGACAGGGCTTTGCTTTCGAAGTAAAACAGGCTTGCGTAATATAAATGCAAGGCGTTTCCCCAACCAAAAATGTGTCGGGATTTTCTGACACAGACGAATAATAAGCTGGCACCAGCCTGGTGGCGCATAGTGACCAAATGGGGCATTAGACATGTTATTAGGCTCTATTTAAAATAATGGATGAGAGCTTATCAATAAAGTACATGTTAGCGAATAGGAATTAAAACTTTTTAGCTGTACGTGTTAATGTTTACAGTAAAAAGAGCAAGCGCACGAAATACTTTATCAGCTGGAAACACGCTTATGCATATTCAACACGATATTCAAATTGGTATTAGTGCCTGTTTATTGGGCGAAAAGGTGCGCTACGATGGTGGGCATAAACTTCAGAATTACATAACGGATACTTTGGGAAAATTTTTTAGTTTTAATTCTTTTTGTCCTGAAATGGCTATTGGTTTAGGGGCGCCAAGAGAAACCATTCGACTGATTCAGAAAGAGGAAGGCATTCGTTGTGTCGGCACTAAAACCGAGGCGCTCGATGTGACAGAAAAGCTACTTTATTCTGCTCAGGAACAAGCCTCTTGGCATAATGATCTATGTGGCTATATCCTCAAAAAAGGCTCACCAAGTTGTGGTATGGAAAGAGTCAAACTCTATGGTTTGAATCAGAACGATCCCAACCAACCTCAAATGAAGGGAGTCGGTTTATATGCCAAGGTCCTGCAAAAGAACTTTCCCTATTTACCCATCGAAGAAGAAGGGCGCTTGGGCGATGCCTGCCTTAGAGAAAATTTTATCAAGCGTGTGTATGCCTACCGACATTGGAAAGATATTAATCAAAACGTACTTACAATAGGCATACTTACTGAGTTTCATGCCCAGTATAAATATGTACTAATGAGTCATGATCAGGCAAGGGCACGGGCACTGGGTAAGCATTTATCGAATACGGCTTTAACTACTACTGCATCTATGGCTGAGTTGAGTAAAACCTACTTGGCTGAGTTTATGTCTATTTTGAAAGTTAAGGCGAGTACTCAGAACCATGTGAATGTGCTACAGCATATTCAAGGCTATTTAAAAAATGAAATGGATAAAGACGATAAACAGGAATTGTCCGAGACCATTGATCAATATCGACAAGGTTATTTACCGCTCATTGTACCTGTCACGCTGCTAAAGCATCATTTCCGTCGACACCCAACACCATATATTAAAAATTCTAAATACCTTTCTCCACAACCTTCTGAATTGATGTTGCTTAATCATATATGACTGGCTAGGTAAGGGTTATCACTCTAAGAGCATTCCAACCAATCTCTTACAGCAAACCCTGTCCCGAAGTTCCAGGCTTTGAGTTTTGACTTTTCTATTAGCTTGTATCTATCTAGCTCTTCGTTGAGCGTTACTTCCCCTGTACATTTGGCGTGATAGGCAATGATGACTTGGTTCAACTGTTCAAAAGGGTAGACTCCGACTAAGTTAACTTCTTGTGTATCAAGGTTAAGTTCTTCTTTGATTTCTCTTTGTACAGCCTGATCGGGCGCTTCTTTTTCATCGAGGAATCCACTCACTAAACCAAACATTTTTTCAGGCCAGCTCACGTTGTGTGCTAATAGCACTTTGTCGTTAAATTCAATGATTGCTGCCACTACCGGTACAGGGTTATTCCAATGTACGAAATCACATGCAGTATCAGGGCAGGCTAGGTATGTTTTACTTTCTTTTTCCTTCGTGGTTAATACATTAGCGCATAGTGGGCAATACTTCATATCAATCTCCTACTGACTCTTTTCGAGTAAATTTCAATGTTAAGGCGTTTGGGTCGTGGTAACGATGGACGCTATCCAACGATTAGCAAACTCATTCAGGGGATAAAAAAGTTCGATTAACTCATTACCGTGTTGACTCAGGGTGTAGCCTGATTCAGGTGACTTATAAACTAGTTGCGCTGCGCAGAGGTCTTTAATACGCGTATTGATAATGGTGGGTGATAAATCTCCACAGCGGCTTTGTAATTCCCTAAATGTGCAGGGGCTTTCTTGTAATTCCCATAAAATTCTGAGAACCCATTTTTTTCCTAATATATCAATTAGTTGCACAATAGGTCTTTGGCTTGTGGTACTCGTCATAGCGATTTCCGATGTTAAAAATCAAAATTAAAGCTTGCGCTACAGATAGTGTAGCTATATTGTGAGCTTGTCGCTACATAATATGTAGCTAAGTTTAACGAAAATGATTAACAGATAAAAGTTAATTCTGTTGGAGGATTTATGAATGCACGAATACAGCCACTTGAAGCGCCATTCACTGAAGGTGTTGAAGCTGACTTCAATATTATCATGCCGCCAGGAATGCCGCCTTTGTCGGTCTTTAAAACAGTTGCGCATAACCCTCGAGTATTACACCGGATGGTTATGGGTGGTTTGTTAGACAAGGGTAGTATTTCTCTGGCAGATCGAGAGTTGGTGATTTTGAGAACGTGTGGCTTATGCAAGGCTGAGTATGAATGGGGCGTTCATGTGGCAGGCTTCGCTGCAAAAGCGGGTATTAATGCGCAACAAATTAGTGATACCGCACGTGAGCATTCGGATTTGTCCTTATGGCATTCTGAACAACAATTACTGATTCAATTGGCGGATCAGCTTCATGAGAGCAATCAAGTGGATGACGTCTTATGGGCTCGTCTGTCAGCAGTATATCAACCCGAGCAACTGGTTGAGCTGATTATGCTAGCCGGTTTATATCATGCGGTCAGTTTTATGGTGAATGCTTGCCGAGTAAAGCGGGAAGCGTTTGCGCCTGCTTTTCCTGATTTTGAAAATCAAGCGTGATAGGAGGGCTTGTTATGAATAATATAACATTTGAATCCCTACCGGGACTTCCTACCTTGTACTTAAAAGCGGGAATTAAACGAAATGCTAAACAGTTGAAGTCTTTACCTGAGTTATCCTTGACGGTTTCGGGGTTTAAGATTAATCGTAAGCAACTGTCAAACTATTTGAATACATTTGAATATGAAAGTACGAAGCTATTGCCGGCCCCTTTTCTCTATTTGGCAACTCAAGCTATACAGCTTTATATGCTGACTTTACCTGAGTTTCCACTAAGTCCCGCAGGTTTGGTGCATCTAGGTGTAAGATTCGAGCAGACGAAAGAATTGTCGCCTGAATGGCAAGGTAATGTGGTGATGTCAATTATCAACCAACGCCGTTCAAGGAAAGGTTTAGTGCTCGATATTGAGTCACGATTTGAGAATAATGCTGGCATTGTGTGTTTAACCATCACCAGTACCTATTTGGCGCGAGCCGTAAAAGTACGTCATGATGGCTCGCTTCCTAAGCTAGTCTGTTTTGATGAAACGCAATTGAACGGTGGGCGTATATTCGAATCTGGCTTTTCGGTGGGCCGGCATGCCGGAAAACTTTATGCCCGGCTCTCCGGAGATTATAACCCCATTCATCTGTATGGTTGGAGTGCCAAACTGTTCGGCTTTAAACGGCCCATTATTCATGGTTTATATATGGTTTCAAAAGCTTACTCTGAGCTATATAAGCAACACAAAGAACTGCCTTTAGAAGGTTTGTTTCAGTTTAAATCACCTCTTTATTTGCCTGGGAAAGCTAATCTAAGGCTGAAGGCTAATAATGATCATTGGGTGATACTTGTGAGTTCATCCGAGGACGATCATCTTCATGGGCGTGTTCTTTTTGATTGAACCGTTTTAGTTAATACCTCTTTATAATAAGAGGTATTAAAATGGCCTGCTTTCTGTGTTGAGCGAAATCTTAAAGGTGCACTATATATATGATGAGCGTTGCTGAATGCTTAAACTAGATAGCTCGAATGCACGTTTTTACTCAGTTTCTTTGGTTGAATTTCCTAAACTGCCGGATAATCAGGCCAAGCTCTAAAAGTGTGTGATATGGAAGTTAAAGCTGTCCTTTTGAATATCGATATAAACCATTAACTCCGCCCCTCAGATTTAGATGGTACAAATGATTATTGTATTAGGGTAGAAAAAGGTGAATTTTAAAATGTGGTTTCAGTTCTTGTAGTGCTAAAGGTTTCATTGGTAGAAGTTTTAAACTTTAAGTATCCTGCAAGGCACAATTTTAATTAAAAAGACGGATCATAAAATATGAATGTACCTTTTACATTCGGGAATATTTTTAAGTCGAGCAAGAAGCTCTACTTCAAACTCATAATAATATTTGCAATTCTTTGTCTTGTTTCCTGTGGCGGCTCGTCAGAAAACCCTAAATCCTACTTGGACCTAGGCAGTGGCTCCGGCGATTCATTTAGATCTGGTGAAGTTAGTTCAACATTGTCTGTAAATCAAGCTCTTTCCTATGGTGGCAGTACCTCGCTTACTGTAACTATTGTGGATGCTAGTAACAATAGTCTTATCACTGGTCAAAATGTACGGGTGAACTTTAGCTCTGATTGCCTGGATCTTGGTCAGTCTTCCATGGATACCCGTGTTATAACTTCAACAGGGACGGCAGTTAGCACCTATACAGCTATATCCTGTCTTGGTTCAGATACTATTCGAGCCGAGTTGGATGATGGTACGCTGGCTAGCGCAAATATTATCATCGCTCAACCTGAACTTGGTTCCATACAATTTGTAGAATCAACTGAGTTTTCAATAGCTTTAGCGGGTTTCGGAACTAACTCTATGCTGGAAACGACTGAACTATCGTTCATATTAAGAGATAGTTCTGGTCAAATAATTCCAGGATATGAAGTCGGTTTTTCCTTATCCTCCAGTCTGGGCGGGATCTCTCTTTCTGTACCAAGTACCATAACTGATGAAAATGGGTTGGCAAGCGTTACACTGAGTTCGGGCTTTATCGTAACAAGTGTTAACGTTATTGCTTATGTTGAAAGTGACCAATCGCCAAGTATTTCAACCACTTCTAATAGTATCTCTATTGTTGGAGCGCTACCAACTCAAGATGGATTTCAAATTACAACTACAGTGTACAACCCAAGGTCATGGGACTTTAACGGTACACGCTCAGAAGTAATGGTCAGAGCCAGCGATAGAAATAATATGCTCTCAACAAATGGTTCTAAAGTACATTTCGTAACTAATGCGGGAAACATTACAGGCTCGTGCATTTTAAACTCAGGTTTGTGTTCTGTTGAATGGACAAGCCAAAATCCAAGGCCACAAAATGGTATTATAAAAATACTTGCCTATGTTATTGGAGAAGAGTCATTTTCAGATCTGAATGCTAATGGTTTATTCGACCCTGAAGAACCCATTCTAAATGACTTTTCTGAGGCATTTCTTGATGTAAATGAGAATGATCATCATGATATAGGTGAGTTTTTCTTAGACTTCAATCAGGATACATTTCATAGCGATAAAGAAGATAATACAATTTTTCAGGGAAATGGGTGTTCAGAAACTGCATTAGCAGAAGGCCATTGCGAAAATTTATTTCACGTTCGCTCTACAGTCACTTTATGTATGTCATCAGATGAAGTTGTTGTCACAGATAACAGAAATCAAATTGTCGATCTTGGTGCAGGTGAAAATACTATTGAAGTTAATCTAAGCGATGCAAATGGTTTGAGCCCAGCGAAAGGTACTCTTGTCTCTGTTACTTCTGAAAATGTCGAAATTGTTGCCGGTGGTGAAATTGATGTTATCAATCAATGCTCAACTGGCGGTCAAACGAATAGCATCACTATTGTCGGAAAAGATGCCACTGCGGATAATAATCCAAACACTTCTGGTGTCATCATGGTGGAGGTTACTCAGGTAAATGGCTTAGTAAATACGCATATTATTTCAGTAATAGATTGAAGCATACTTGTGAGTGACGGACATATTTAACATGAGATCATGTTTCTTTGAGGTTTCTATAGTTCGGGGTATTTAGGCTCAGAGAAGTTGATCTAAAAATCGCATAGCGTGATTGAAATCAAAGTCGGATAAAAGGGCCGCTAAAGCTAAAAAGTACTTATTCACTCAATGGTCAAACTGGCTTGTTTTTCTTGAATAAATAAGTCCATTGAACATTCTAAATGCGAACGTTTGAGTTTAAGTCGTATTATAGGATTGGCTTGTAAACAAAACGCCAAGATGTAAGCTCAAATTCGAGCTAATGAAATTTAAATTAACAGAGTAGTTCTGATCATTATCACTCATGATCAAGTATTGGGGGGTAGTTTTTAAACATTTCAGCGACCAGCTCGTTTATAAAAGCTGTTCTGTCATTCGGGCTCATCGTTTCTTTAAGGTGACGTTTTGATACAGCACGCCAGATGACACGATTTTTCCGAGGTTCAATCAGTTCCACGATGAGCTTGCCTTCGATGGTTTCTTTAGCTTGTGGCGTGGTATGCAAGCCTAAGCCAAAATGACTTTGAAAGGTATTGAAGCCATAGCTGAATCCTGTGGATTGTAGCCGTTTTACCTCTTCAATCGCATAGTGAGCAAGTAAAACGTTCGGTCCTTCTTTCTGTCCTTCTTCAACAGTCTGGAATCCTTTATTAATGAGTTCACGAGAAATAGCTGTGTGGATACGTGTGTTATCTAGTGATACATAATCTTGATTACCTTCCTTTGGCGGAAGTTGACGCATATATGGTCGCGAAAAGTAAAATTTATCATAGCGGCTAAAGGGTGTTGTTGCATCATAGTCGTAAAGCACCACACTGCTGCAACTGGCGAGCACTAATACTAAGGGTAAAAATACTAAAGGTATAAACCATCGCATGAGATTTATCCTCCGTCACGGGAAAGAATATTGTACTTGTTATAGCAAGTTCATGAAGCTTATTCAACTCCCTCAGTTTTATATACGAGGGTATTAGGGTGAAAGGTAAACCAGGCGAACCAAAAAGCAGTGGTACTCACAAGTTTGTCACCTTTTTTGTTGGTAATATAGGCGCTTCGGGCCTGCTCATTCCAATGGATTTTTAAGGTGGTTCCTGCAAATGTGTCTTCAAACGTGCTCATTTTTTTCTTACTTAATTCGGTAAAGGGGTAAACCTTGAACTGGCCATCTAGTTCGATCCCTAAGACTTGTTCTTTAGGGTGGAATATCGAAGGCGCGGTGTGTTTTACATTGAAATAAAGTTTTTTTGATGACTCATATCCAGCGTAAGGATTGCGGCCATAATCTCTCATGAACGTCGTCTCTGTACTGAGTACTTTAGTCGTCGGGTAACGTTTGAGCCAATCTTTCCAAGAGGTGTGCTCTAAGTTTAGTTGCTTGAGCTTTTTACCTTTCATCGGGCCACTAATCGCTTCAGACATAATCTGGGACCATAAAGACTCTGTTTGTCGATCATAAAGCAATACATCGCTTTGATAGAGTAAACCTGACACCGCCAGTACTAATTCTTGGTCACCGATCTGAGCATCAAATGCCATGCCTGTTCCACATAGCGGGCAAAAAGTGATGGCGATATTTTTTCCAGCTGTCTGATCATTGACTATTTCATGCCAGTTCATGATTTTGACCGGGTACGCTTTTATCTCGTGACCGACAGCCAAACCGAGGATGCGGTCATTTTCATTTAAAAAGGTGGCTTGATTAGCTGGTATGAACTTGGGCGCATTGATGGCTGGAATACCATCTCGAGGGGGGCCGCCTTGAAATATTTGATCAGATGAAATGCTGGCCTGGCTCAATTCAAAGCCGTTCTTGCTTTCAGCCTGAACGCATGTGGAGAACACAAACATTGAAATGAAAACAGTAAAAGCCAGTAAGGAAAAATCATGTGTTTGAAAATTGTGATGACTCGACTTGCTTGGTATAGGCCATGAATTATGCATAATGTCGTTACCATTCGGTTGGGCGTTTTTTCATTTCATATCTTATGGACTCGTTATAGCGCTTTGAGTTCCCTTGCTTAAGAATAATTGTGCAAAGCTTACATTGCTTCTAAACTTAGTTTAGTAAATTAACCTCCTCAAATATTTACAAACCCTTCAATCCTGATAAACGATTAGGAGAGAGCTATGTATTATCCTATTTTTCCACCAGAGCAAATGTTTAGCCCTACGTTTTATCAGTTACCTTCAATACAGCTAAAAGCTTATATATCGTCTACTTACTGTAGTGAAGAAAACAGCTATCTAGACAGCTTGTTAGCCTTCATAGAGCCTGATCCTAGCGACTTAAAAACTGTCGCATTGCAGGCTTCTTTGTTAATTGAAAGAGTACGTGCTCATAAAGATGGCGTGTACTTGTTAGATCAACTTTTGCTTGAATACAGTTTGGATACCCAAGAAGGTATTTTATTGATGTGTCTATCTGAAGCTTTGTTAAGGGTGCCTGACCCAGATACGGCTGATGCATTAATTGCCGATAAACTCGGCATGGCTGATTGGAATAAACACTTGAAAAATAGTGACTCTTTTTTGGTGAATGCAGCGAGTTGGGGGCTCATGCTGACAGGTAAAGTTGTTAATATCGATCCTGAGATAGAAGCCTCACCGGTGAGCATGTTAAATAAGTTAATGACGCGTCTGGGCGAAACAATTACGCGTAATGTTCTAACTAAAATGATGTCTGTGATGGGCAGTCATTTTGTTCTGGGAAGGGATATTGATGAAGCCTTTAAAAATGGCGAAACTAAGCTTGAACAGGGTTATTACTATTCATTTGATATGTTGGGTGAAGCCGCTTTAACGGCAGAGGATGCACAAACTTATTTTCAATCTTATCGGCAAGCAATCATCAGTGCTGGCCAACATAATCAAACTCAAAATTTTCAGCAAAGCTCTTCAGTCTCTATCAAGTTATCGGCACTGCACCCTCGCTACGAAGAGAGCCAGCGACACCGAGTAATGACAGAGCTGTACCAAACTGTTCTGGACTTAATTCGGGAAGCGAAACATGCCAAGGTAGCGATCACTATTGATGCAGAAGAAATGGATCGATTTGAGTTGTATTTAGATTTGTTTGAGCAACTCTATCAATCAAAAGAAGTGCAGGCATGGGGGGAGCTGGGGCTTGTTATTCAGGCATATTCAAAACGCGCATTGCCAACTTTACTCTGGTTATCTGCCTTGGCAAGAGAACAACAGGATGTGATTCCTGTTAGGCTTGTCAAAGGCGCCTATTGGGATAGTGAGATCAAACAGGCGCAGCAATTAGGTCTGGAGGATTATCCGGTATACACCCGAAAAGATGCCACTGATGTGTCTTATTTAGCCTGTGCTAAATTTTTATTAAACGATGTTGCGCGTTATTTGTTTCCACAATTTGCGACGCATAATGCGCACACTGTGGCCGCTATTCAGGCGTTGGCATTAAATGAAAATGTGGCTGCTAATCGCTATGAATTTCAACGTTTACATGGCATGGGTATCGCTTTGTACGATGTAGTGCGTACCCAGAACCCTGAGATAAATGTTCGAATTTATGCACCGATTGGTGCGCATGTTGATTTACTACCTTATCTGGTACGGCGTTTATTAGAAAACGGTGCCAATAGTTCTTTTGTTCATCGTATCGTGGATGCCAACACCCCAATTACCGAATTAGTCATACATCCCATTAAAGCGTTGCGTGAGCAAACACAGTTAAGGGATGAACGGATCCCTTTACCGCGCCATATATTCGGTGGGGCGCGACAAAATTCTGCAGGCATTAATTTACACAGTCGCAGTCATTATATTCCTTTATGTGAGCAAGTTGACGCATACATGACGCAATCGTGGCAAGGGGCTCCCATTATACAGGGGGCGCTTGTTTTGCAAGGGCAGAAAAAAATAATTGCTGACCCCTGTAATTTAAGTCGTATCAGCGGTGAATGCTTTTATGCGAATGAAGAGGATACTATTAAAGCCATTAATGTAGCTCATGCTGCATTTAATCAATGGCATATCACTGCCTTGAGTGAGCGGACAGATTGCTTGGATAGAATGGCAGACCTGCTTGAAAAAAATCGCGTAGAGCTTATTGCCTTATGCCACCGAGAAGCAGGGAAAACCCTCGAAGATAGTCTCGATGAAGTGCGTGAAGCCGTTGATTTTTGTCGCTATTACGCCAGTCAGGCACGTACTCATTTTATGAATGAGAAGACTCTGCCTGGGCCAACGGGTGAACTGAACCAATTCTATTTTTCAGGAAGAGGCGTGTTCGCCTGTATTAGTCCATGGAATTTTCCTTTGGCAATTTTCACCGGACAAATTGCTGCCGCTTTGGTGACAGGTAATACCGTGCTTGCAAAACCAGCCAGTCAAACAGGTTTAATGGCGACTAAAGTGACTCAGTTATGGCATGAGGCCGGTATACCTACTGATGTTTTACACTTGCTTATCGGTGAGGGTAAGTTGATAGGCAATACTATTACCCAGCATGAGTTGATTGCGGGAGTCGCCTTTACTGGCTCGACAGAAACAGCTCGCAGCATTAATCGTAACTTGGCTGCACGTGTTGCGCCCATTGCCCCGTTGATTGCCGAAACAGGGGGGCAGAATGCCATGATCGTAGATAGTACTGCCTTACCGGAACATGTGGTGAAAGATGTTATTCGCTCCGCTTTTAGTAGTGCCGGTCAGCGTTGTTCCGCCTTAAGAGTACTTTATCTTCAGGAAGATATTGCAGATAAAGTCATTAGGCTGCTAAAAGGCGCGATGGCGGAGTTAAACTTGGGCGATCCCTCTCGTTATGAAACTGATATTGGTCCGGTAATCGATGCTGTATCACAACAAAAACTACAAGCGCATATTAAAAAAATGCTTGTTGAAGGGACTCTAATTTATGAAACGCAGTTATCTAAAGAGTTAGCTGAAGAAGTAAAAAAAGGGGTGTTCGTCGCGCCTGTGGCATTCAAAATAAACACTATCGCACAGCTTGAGCAAGAACACTTTGGACCAATACTACATGTGATTACCTACCCTGCTAGGGATTTACCCAAGGTGATTGAAGAGATAAATCAAACCGCATATGGCTTAACGCTTTGCATTCATACGCGCAATGAACATACAGCAAAAGAAATTGATCGGCAGGTGCATGTGGGTAATGTTTATATAAACCGTAATCAAATAGGCGCGACTGTAGGGGTTCAACCCTTTGGTGGCCAAGGTTTATCTGGCACGGGACCAAAAGCAGGCGGACCTGGATATTTATTTCGATTTTCAACAGAAAGAACGAGAACGACTAATACCTCTGCTGTTGGTGGCGATACCGCACTGCTATCGCTAGGGTCATCAAGATGATTGTAATAAAAAATCAACTCAACTTGCTGCTGCGAACTATGCTTATAATTGAAACTTTTAAGAGGTTTAAGCGTCTATTTGTTGAAGAGATTGATTATTGAAAAGATGGCTTATTGAAAAGCAGCACGCTTAGAAAGTTTGCCTTAAACAGGAATTTATATAATGTCAGAAAACTTAGACCTACCTTTATTTCAACGCTACTTATTTAAGTCTCGTCAGGTCGATGAAGGTAATGCAAAGTTTATAGAGCTTTTCCACTACGGCTTAGCGGCAGTTTTGTTTACAGTTTATGGCGTACAGGTTTGTCCTTTATTGGAAACCATTTCGCCATTTCAATTGGCTTTACCCATTTTAATCGCCTGGATAGCACGCTGTCTGTTATTAAGAAATATTGTATCTTATGTTTATGATGACCAGGTGCTCAGACAATTTAAGGTCGATTTAGGCTTATTTTTATGTGCGGGAATCGTGCTCGATATCGTGAATATTATTCTCTATGACGCGCCCTGGCACAGTAATGTGAAAGTGATGGTCGGCGTGGCCATTTTAGGTTTATTTGTTGCCATTGATTTAGCGCTGCTGAGAGAAAGGCATTTATCTCATAAATTAATTCAGCAAGATGCATCGCTCAGTCTTGCTAAGCGTTTTACATCTTTTTCGAAAAAATTCAGCTTAATGGCGACCACTGTGGTGGTCAGTATTTCGTTAGTATTATTTTTGGTGGTCAATAAAGATTTAGACTGGCTGCTCACACAGGACAGTAAACTCATTCCTGCAAATGCGCGGAATAGTATTTTATCGGAAGTCGCATTTATTATGCTTATTTTATTGGCTTATAGTCTGCGAATTATCCGCTCCTATGTCATTAATCTCAAAATGTACTTGTATCATCAAAATAGTGTGCTGAATGAGGTGATGTTAGGCAATCTTGTCGAGCGGGTCCCCGTGACCAGTCAGGATGAGTTCGGTCTAATGGCTCATGGCACCAATGCTATGATTGAAAGTTTGCAGCAACATCATCATGAATTAAATGTGACGCGTGATGTGGCTGTGCTTGCTTTAGCCTCATTAGCTGAGACTCGGGATAATGAAACCGGGGCTCATATTCTTCGCACACAGCGATATGTGAAAGAACTGGCAGTTCATTTAAGTCAACATCCAGACTTTAGCGATGAGCTCGATGAACAAACCATTGACCTCTTGTATAAATCAGCCCCCTTACATGATGTCGGCAAGGTCGGTGTACCGGATAGTATTCTTCTGAAGCCCGGTAAGCTGACAGATGATGAATTTGAAATCATGAAAACCCATGCGCAATTGGGTGCCGATGCGCTTGAAGTCGCAGAAGCACATTTAGGGTCGAACTCCTTCTTGAGTTATGCCCGTGAAATAGCCGCTTGTCATCATGAAAAGTGGGATGGCGCAGGTTATCCAAATCAACTTAAAGGTGATGCGATTCCCGTGTCTGCACGCCTGATGGCCTTAGCCGATGTGTATGATGCACTTATTAGTAAGCGGGTATACAAACCGGCTTTTGATCATGAAAAAGCCAAAGCGATTATATTGGACGGTGAGGGCAGCCACTTTGATCCGAGAGTGATTCATGCCTTTCTCGAGTGTGAAAGTGCCTTTGTTGGCATTGCTGCTGAGTTTAAAGATAATAAGTAGAATTTGTTGATATAGGGTTCTTTTTTGGAGAAAATTATGGGAACACCAACAGATAAAGAGTTTCAACAAGCTTTAAGTAAAGCAACTGAAATGCGAGCTCAGAGGAATGACCCTGACTTTATCTCCAAGTCGCTTTTGAGTCTAAATGATCGTGTGGCCAGTTATGAGCGTGTTATTAATGCGGCGAAGCTCTATCTTCACTCCGGTCAGAATACCACCGAACATGCTCGTTTAGTTAGGGCGCTGCAAGAGTTTGATAATCTTGAGCAAAGCAGTAGCGATGATACCCCTTTTGGATTGGATTAGTTTTTCTATTTTCTTTTCCTTTCTTGAACAAGACCTGATTGTGCAAATAACAAGGAACTTGTCTCTGATGAGCTGTCGCCTGATTGAATCCACGTTATAGTTAGGTTTAATGCTGAATATGTTCAGTTAAAACTCATTTTCCAAAATAGAATGGTTGCCGTGGTTTTTAATATTCGTTTCAAGCTTTTCTCGACGCTTTTACTTGCTGTAAGTAGTGTTGTGCTGTGCATGTATCTGGTAATGCAATGGAGCTTTGATCGCGGCTTTTTAAATTATGTGAATAAGCAGGATCAACAAGTTCATGAAGACTTTGCCGAGCTTCTGCGTGATGAGTGGCTGGCAGCACAAAGTTGGCAGCCTTTAAGAGATGATAGGCGGAAGTGGGGGCGACTAATGAGTGAAAACTTTAATATCTCACCTCCACCACCTAGAGCTAACTTTTCTCCAGGTGGCAATTTGCCTCAAAGAGATCGTTTTTCGCCTAAAGGTGGTTTGTCTCAAAGAAGTGATTTGTTTTTAAGAGAAAATCGCCCGCCAGGTTATAGAAGGCCACCTCCTAAGCGTGAAGGAAGAAACGGTCCAGGCTTGGTTAATGAACGACTTCCTGTGCCTAATTCAACTGTAAATAGGAAAAGACCGGAGCGTGAAAATAGGCCTCCGCATGAGGGGCCGCCGCCACCTTTGCTTTTGGATGAAAATAAGCATGTTATTTTTGGTCCTACTGAACAGGCAGGTGAATTGACGCTATATCCCATTATTGTGTCAGACCAAGGCGTAAATAAAACGGTTGGCTATATTGGCCAGTTAAAAAAAACCGAACTGACAGATCAACTGGATTTATCCTTCGTTGAACAACAGAGTGACACCTTTTCACTCGTCGCAGCTTTGATGCTGTTTATCTCCATGCTGGCAGCGTTTCCGGCCGCGGCGCATTTAGTCAAACCGATAAAACGATTGATGCTTGGGACTCAGCAATTAACGCGTGGCCAATATGAAACAACGATTCCTGTCACCAGTAAAGATGAGTTAGGTCAGCTTTCATTGAATTTCAATTCACTGGCACTGACCCTGAAAGAAAACGAAAAAGCCCGACAACAGTGGGTCGCGGATATATCACATGAATTGCGTACCCCCTTGGCTGTGTTGAAGGGAGAAATTGAAGCCATTCAAGATGGCGTCAGGCAGGCAACACCTGATGCAATTAGCTCTCTTCATTCTGAGGTTGAGCACTTGAATCGCCTTATTGGTGATCTATATGAACTCTCGATGTCAGATATTGGGGCGCTTAATTATCAAAAAGAAAAGTTACGGCCTGTGGACACTTTGCTTTCTGTGCTTGAGTCATTTTGCTATGAGTTCGAACAAAAAGGCCTAGCGCTTTCATACGATGACAAGGTCATGGAAGACAGTGGTGTTATCGATGCAGAAGTATTCGGTGATGCAACTCGGCTAAAGCAATTATTTAGTAATCTTCTAAAAAACACCTTACGTTATACCAATAGCCCAGGGCAGCTAAAAGTTGAAGCGGAAATGACAAATAAGGAGCTTACGCTACACTTTAAAGACTCGTCCCCAGGGGTGAGTGAACATGAAATAGGCTTATTATTTGAGCGCTTATATCGAGTTGAAGCTTCAAGAAACAGAGCCTTAGGCGGTGCCGGTTTGGGTTTATCTATTTGTAGTAATATCGTGCAGGCGCATGATGGTCGTATCAAAGCTAAAGCCTCTCCTTATGGCGGTGTCTGGATATGCGTGTCCTTGCCCTTGTACGCCTGTTCCTTTAAGAACGGTTCCTTGAAGAACTTACCCCCGGTCTAAAAAATAAATAGGTGATGTCGAGCATGAATAAAATACTGATAGTCGAAGATGAACCTAAATTGGCGCAGCTCTTGTCTGATTATCTGGTTCAGGCAGGTTATGAGGCAGACATTATTGCTAATGGTTTAGAGGTTTCACCCTGGGTGAAACAGCATAACCCTGAACTGATACTGCTTGATTTAATGCTTCCGGGTAAGGATGGTATGGAAATATGTAAGGAGCTTCGACAGTTCTCACAGGTGCCTATCATTATGGTGACTGCGAGAATTGAAGAGATTGATAAACTTTTAGGTTTAGAATTGGGGGCAGATGATTATATCTGTAAACCCTTTAGTCCACGTGAAGTTGTTGCTCGTGTTAAAGCAATATTAAGGCGTCTACAAAGCAGCGCCTCCATCCCATCTTCAGGTTCTACTCTCTCGGGTGTGATTGGTTTTGAATTGGATGAATCACGCTATAAAGCTTGTGTGAATGGTCATGAACTTGAGCTGACATCAATAGAGTTTAAGATTTTGAAACACTTACTGGTAGACCCAGGGCGAATCTATTCACGTGAACAGCTAATGAATCATATTTATGATGACCATCGGGTTGTCAGTGATCGAACTATCGATAGCCATATTAAAAAATTACGCAAACGTATTGCGGCAGTGTTACCCGAACAAGAAGTAATTCACTCTGTTTATGGCGTGGGTTATAAATTCGAAGAAATATTCGGTGACTGATTAACATTGATTATCATAATTCTTATCACTTTCTTGCAAATTTGTTCCTTATTTCAGGTTTATTCTTTTACTTAGTCGCTGTTTAAACCGTAATTATTTAGTTCGTAACTATTTAATTCGTACATATTTAGACAGAACTGGTTTAAACGTACAAAATTAAATGAACTGGCTTAATCAGCAGATTGTTTAGCTGAATCAGGTTATTAAAAGGAAGAGTCAAATGAAATACTTATATTTAAATACACTCGCATCAATTTTGCTTTTTATCTCAATGTCATTATTTTCAACTTTAAGTGCTGCCGAATCTCTGATGGAGAAGGGGATGTGTGATAAAGATAAAGGCCCTAAACGCCTTATAAAGGCACTAGATATAAGTGAGTCACAAAAGGAAGACTTTTTGGTGGTGATGAAGTCTCAGCATGAAAAAAGGATGCAGTTGCATGAGCAGAGTCGCTCAGCTCAGAGAGAAGGACATGAAGAAATGAAGGCGCTTCATCAGGAAACGCTTGAAAAACTCCAACCAATTTTGACAGAGAGCCAGCTGCAGGCTTTCGAAGATTTCACGAAAAAGAACCGTCCACCAAGAAAGTCGGGCGCTCGAAGACACCAGCAAGATAAGTCTGTTGACGAGTAAGTTTCATGATCAATTAGCATTATTGAGCAATACTTATCTTTTCCAATATTCATTTTCTGAAGAAAATAGATACCTTTTAAGCTAGACTGTTAATCAGAGTACATGAGTTCTTATCACAAATAAGTGCTGGTCTGACTGTAAATGCTGGTCAATAGTTTTATATTAAAGTGGAAAAAAGATGGGTTCAGATCTTACCGTTAGTGTAAGTACGATCATTGATGTCTATCATACTTTGCTTGAGCAAGGTATTGATCAGCAGTTACTTATAAATAAATCTGGTATTTCCTTGGAAGATATCGATAACCCGGATGGCCGTGTCTCTATTTCTAAATTAAATACCTTATGGGATATTGCGATAGCTTTTACCAAGAATCCGGCGATTGGCTTGATTGTAGGAGGGAAGGTTGATCCCAGTCGATTTAGTGTGGTGACTCAAGCTTCTTTTCAGTGTGAAACTATTCTGCAAGGTCTGCAAAAATATGTTCGTTTTTTTAGTATCGTCAATCAAGGTGTGACGATGTCTTTAAGAGAAGAAGGTGACTTAGGCATATTGGAGTTTCAATATGCTTCTTCTGAATTTTACTGTGTCCCTGAAATGGAACGTATGATTTCGGCCGCGATGGCGCGTTGTCATTATTTGGTGGGCGATAAAATCAAAGTAAAACACTTCTGCTTTGAACATGCTCAACCTGAATATATCAAAGAATACGAGACTGTATTTGATGCGCCTTTGTTATTTGAACAAGAGAAAACGGCTATCGTTTTTGACCGCAGCTTACTCGCGACCAAAATTAACAAAGGCAATCCTTACCTGCTCAATGTGCTAACAAGTTATGCTGAAAAGCTCTTGCAGAAGATCCAATCAAAAAGTGATGTGAAGGATAAAGTTAGATTTCTCATTAGAAATCATTTGGCTGATGATATTGAACTTGATGTGCAAATGGCTGCAAAAGAGTTGAATATGAGTCGTCATACCTTGTATCGAAAATTAAAGAAGGAAGAGGTGTCTTTTCAGTCTTTGGTTGAAGGCGTCAGACAAGAAGAAGCATTACGTCATTTGCAGGAAAACCGGGTATCGGTCAGTGAAGTGGCTTTTCTTTTAGGTTTTTCAGAGTTGAGTGCTTTCAGTCGGGCATTTAAACGCTGGACAGGTGAGTCACCTGCCCAGTACCGTTCTAGCCGCCTCCACTGAAAGTCTCAGTGTGCGTCTTCTTAAGCCCAGATAACAGCTTTACGTGCCTCATACCATGTATCTAAATGCGGTTTATAATTGCTTTCAATCACATCACGCTTCATTTTCATGGTAGGCGTTAGAAAGCCACTCGCAATGCTCCAGTCATCACTCACAACAGTCACAAACTTAATGTGTTCATGAGGGTCGAGGGTGCTATTTACTTCCTTGATCAAGACCTTGAAGCTTTCTTCCAGTTCTTGGCTGAACTCGGCATTTTGAATCTTTTTCTTTGCGGAATCAGATAATACCAGCAAACCGTGAGGAGCAGGGTATTCAGCGCCTGAAACGCATACCATTTCAATATCCTGATGGTTGATCAGTTTATTTTCAATCGGTGCTGGAGCGACATACTTTCCTTTACTGGTTTTGAATATTTCTTTGGTTCGACCGGTAATTTTAAGGCGTTGCTTATGGTCGATTTCACCACGGTCACCTGTTTTATGGAAACCGTCTTCAGTAAATTCTGCCTTGGTCTTTTCTTCATCTTTGAAGTAGCCCATCATGATGGCTGGGCTCTTGACCTGAATTTCACCTTCTTCACTGATGCGGTGCTCAACACCGGGGAGAGGTTCACCAACATATCCAAGGCTGCTTCGGCCAGGTTGTGACATATGGGAATAGCCGAAGTTTTCTGACATGCCATAACCTTCAAGCAGCTCTAGACCCAACTTGCGATACCAACCTATCGTTTCAGAGCTAAGTGGTGCTGAGCCACTGGCAGCGTAACGTACGTTCTGTAAACCCAAGGTTTTAAGGATCTTCTTTTTCATCACGCCGGATAAAATAGGAATACGCATTAAACGGTCTAGCTTCTTCTTCGGCATTTTAGCAAAAATACCCGCCTGGAAAATTGTCCAAATACGTGGCACAGCTAAGAAAAGTGTCGGGTTTGCGCGATTTAAATCAGCAACAAAAGTATCTAAGTTTTCAGCAAAGTAGAGCTTGAATCCAATGACGGTAGAGGCCATTTCAACCACGAAACGCTCCATTACGTGAGCTAGGGGCAAATAGGAAAGCATGCGGTCTTGATCACTGATCTTCAGTGAAGATGCAGCGCCTTCAGCAGCAACAGCCATGGCATAAAAAGATTGCATTACCCCTTTAGGCCTGCCTGTGCTGCCTGAGGTATACACAATGGTGGCGACTTCTTCAGGGTCTCGTTGAGTATTCTCAGTCATCGGCTCTGTTTTGGCCGTAATACTATCCCAGTCAGGATAAGACTCTTTCGCTTCATCAGGGCTTAGGTCAAATGAAATACCCGGTAAGTCTTTAGGGATACCGGCTTTCATTTCATCCCAATCGTCTAGCTTACCCACGAAAGCAATTTTAGCTTCGCTGTGTTCGAGTATATAACTAACAGTTTCAGAATTAAGGGTTGGGTAAAGCGGAACGGTAACATGGCCTGCCATCCAGATTGCCCAATCTGCCATAATCCATTGCGCACAGTTCTTGGATAATAGCGCGATGCTGCTTTTTGGAGGAAGATTTAAAGACTTAAGGTAATTAGCCATCTTGCGAGCTTCACCGACAGCTTGGCCCCAGGTGTACTCTTTAACTGCACCATTACCGATTGGCTGGGTTAAATATAAGTCATTTGCTTTTCTCTTTTCCCATTTATATACATGTTCTAACGCGAGTGGAGTCGTCTTACTGGCCATTATTATTCCTTTTTATAGTCGTAAAAAATTCTAATGCATGCTCATACTAAGCAAGAAATCATCCCTTAGAAATTGTAATCAACAATGAATGATTAATTTATTGGCAAATGTTATTTGCTGCTCTATTCGTTCTAGCATCAAAATTAGAGCTAGCATAATAAAGCTGGCAGAATTGTACGCGTATTAATCAAAATCTACTTGACCGCAGGTATTAACCTATTGACACTCGGTTGCAAATTTCACTCTTTGTTGAGGGTGTTATTTATTATTTTATGAATGTCTTCTTGTATAAAAGGTTTACCTATGAAATCTGAAAAACCAATTTGCAGGTAGTTTTCTGTCTCATGCGTCATAACATTGGCTGTCATGGCGATAATAGGAATATGTTTATAATTCGGGTCGCTCTTCAATAAGCGCGTCGCCGTTTCGCCGTCCATAACCGGCATTTGAATGTCCATTAAGATTAAGTCAAAATGCTTTTCTTTGATGATCTCAAGTGCCTGCTGGCCGTTATCAACGATGGTGATTTGGTAGTCTGATTTTTTAAGCATATCTTCGGCAATCAATTGATTAATTTTGTTATCTTCAACCACTAAAATACTTACCAGCTTATTTTGTGAGGTGTATATTTCTGGCGTAGGTTCCATATTTATGGCTGATGGGGTGATGTTTTCTGATTCAGGTGCAATAGGGAGCGTGAGCTCAAAACTAAAACAGGAGCCTACACTGGGTTCACTTTCAAGCTTGAGCGTGCCGCCCATTAAATCGACCAAACGTTTACTGATCGTCAATCCAAGACCTGTACCACCAAATTTGCGGGTCGTCGAAGTATCTTCTTGTTTGAAGGGGGTAAATAGATCTTCCGTGTTTTTTATCCCAATACCGGTATCAGTGACTGCAAAACGAAGGGTAGTTTCGATGTTGTTTTGATTTGCACTTTCTATCTGTTCTATTTTAAGTGTGACGCTGCCTTCGTGAGTGAATTTAATCGCATTGCTGCAGAGATTTAGTATTACTTGAGTCAGACGAACAGGGTCTGTTATGACATGTTTTGGCAGTGATTGTGAAAGTTCAAGTTTAAGCTCTATGCCCTTTTCACTTGCTGCGGGCAGCATTAGGGATTCAACTTCTCTTGTCACCTGAAGGAGTTCGACCGGGGTTTCTTCTAGCTCAATTCTATTTGACTCAATTTTATTGAAGTCCAGAATCTCATTGATAATCTTCATTAAGGTTTTTGAGGAGATCATGACCTTGTTTAAATAGTCTTGCTGTTGCTGGTTGAGCGCTGTACCGAGGCAAAGTTCCGTCAACCCGATGATGCCATTCATCGGGGTGCGAATTTCATGAGACATATTCGATAAAAAAATAGACTTCGCTTTATTGGCTTCTTCAGCCATCTTCAGGGTTTTTTCCAGCTCGTCTGTTCTTTGTTTAACTTTCGTTTCCAAGGCTTTATTAAGCTCCACGACCTCATTTTCGCGTGCTTTTAAACTTTTTGTTTGAAAGTTTATTTTGTCATAAAGGTTAAAAATGGCTTGGGATAGTGTTTGTAGTTCTTTAGTTTTGCTATTGATGGTTTTTTCAGTCTCTTTTCCCTGGGCCAATACGCTGAGCTTTTTAATAAGTGCTGAAATAGGCTGTGAGAAGTAACGAGCGATCACAATACCGAGTAATGCTATTAGCAGTAAAGACACACCTAGAATACTCAGGTAATGCTTTAAGGCCTGATAGACTGGCGTCATGATTATTTCATCATCTATGATAAGTGCGATGGCATAGCTGCTACCTTCAATCGGCTGATAAATAATATGCTGGCGTTTTCCTTCGAAATCATAGCGTTTAATGCCGGAGATTCCGGATATCATCTCTCGCCCGACGGTATTTAGAGCCGTATTTTTTTCTTTTAGGATATTGAATTTTTGGGCGGATTTTTCACCTTCTTTATTGAGCAGGGGATTCCCATCAGCATCCTTTAATAATTGAATGACTTTATCAGGCTGCCAGTGATACCAGTATGTACCATCGCCAGATACGAGTATGATTTTTGCTTTTTCACTTGAGTCTGCAAAGCACTTCTCAACTAATTTCTTTATGATCGCATCGATGCGCTTCCAACCGATACTGAGGCCCACCATGCCCACGACTTCTTGGTGATCATTCAATATTGACGAGGCAATCACCACTTGTTTGACGCCCGTGGTATAAGAAATCATTGGATTGGATATATAGCTTAAAGGGACTGCATGAGAATTTTTTTGAATCGTAGCTTGCCAATAATCACGTTTATGGATGCTTTTAGGTCTAGATGTGGCAGATGAATCATCAAAAGTGCGTATGCCGCCTTGAAGTAAATTGGCACCCGATGTATTAAAGAAGTGACCGTTTGGTTTACCCACAATGAACTTTTCATATTTGGGTTTTAATAGAGAGAGTTCGGATTTGAGTAAAGGAATAAACGCATCATATTGCATAGATTGTAAACTGGGGTGCCGGGCATACAATGTCACATATTTTTCGGCCTCTTGAAGTTCGTTTGCTAGGCCCGTCGCGACGGTGTTAAGTTTGCTTTCGGCTAAATCAATTGAAAAGTTTTTGACCTGTTCTGAGTTATGATTAAAGGTCTCATAAGAGATTAATACGGCAGGGAGTGAACCAACAAGCAATAGCGTTATAAGGAGCTGGTCACGAAATCTAAACATAAGGCACCAAAACAAATAATATCGGTCTATTTAGTTTAGATGATATTCGCTTAAATGCTTTGGCTTTGTATTTATTCCTTTATTGAATGTTTAAGTTTAATCTGCCAATTATCGCTTCGCCTTATTCCACTCGATACATTCATTTAAGGTGATGCCATTGCCGCCAAATATATCTAAGGCACTGCCAATTGTTAGGTCGACTTTTCCTTTTGATAAGTGATGTACCAGCTTAAGGTCTTCTATCGACCGAGCGCCGCCGGCATAAGTGACCGGAATGGTGGTGATTTCACCTAATAAGCTGACTAGATCCTGATCGATACCCGCTTGTAAACCTTCAACATCGGCTGCATGAATGAGAAATTCTGAGCAATGACCAGCTAGTTCTTTAAGGGTGGCATGATCTATCTGAGTATTGGTAATTGTCTGCCAGCGATCTGTGGCTATATTCCAACCGGATTCGGTTCGACGACAGCTTAAATCTAATACCAAGTGCTCGGTACCTGTTTCGCGTTTAATTCTTTCAAGTCGATCAGCTGAGAGTTCGCCACCTTCAAATAAGTAAGACGTGACAATAAGGTGTGATGCACCCGCCTCGAGAAACTCGGACGCATTATCATGATTAACACCGCCACCAAACTGTAAACCTTTAGGCCAGGCTGCAAGTGCTTTCAGGGCTTCTTCCTTATTGCCCGGACCTAAAGCAATAACATGCCCACCCAATAAGGCGTTTTTTTGGTAAAGGTTCGCATAATAGGCCGCATCATGAGAGCTAACAAAGTTAGTGTCGGCCCCATCGTCATTTAGGCTGCCACCGACAATCTGTTTAACTTTACCTTGGTGCAAATCAATACAGGGGCGAAACTGTGTCAAAGGAAACCTCTTCTGGCTATAAAGTGACATTTAATGAACCTCGCATTCGCGAGTAAGTATGGCGAGCATTATAACTGAATACCAAGAATTGCGAAGGGCTCAATTGGTTAAAAGTACAAGGGCTTATTGGCTTATTTTTAGCTTTAACATGTTTGATCAAGGTAAAGGTCTTTGACTTGTGTCAATCAAAAGGCAGTCAATTAGGAAATCACTGGCAGAATAATTTTCATTGCTATAGGGTGCAAATACAAATCATTCTCATTAGTATTTTGTGTCTGTTTATATATAAACTTTCATTGAATTGATCACTTGTTTTGAAACTAAGGTAGCGTTCTTTATGAAGAATAAACTAAGTATTGCCATTTCAACTGTCTCACTGATGCTGTCGCTTAATGGTTTGGCCTATGCCGGGCCAAAAGTGACTATTCTGGATAAAACTCATAACCCGGCAGGCAGCTTTTTAGCGTATACAGAGTTTGAATTATCAGGAGAACCGCTTGCTGAAGCCTTAGGTCTTGATCTGGATATTCTGGACGCGAACCTGAACGCTCAGCCTACTGCCTTCGACTATAGCGCAGGTATTGAAAGTTACGAGTATTCAGAAGAAGCGATGTATGCGCTGAATTACCAGTCTACGATGGGGCCTCATTTAGTGAACGGCCCTCTGAATGCCGGTCGAGGTGGTAAACTTGAAAGCCTGGATGCGCGCCTTTTTGAAATGGCAGGCGCAGTAGGTTTTCCTACAGCAGACATACCGCTGAATATGTACCCGATCTCACTGCCCTATATTGCTGGTGTGCCTGAATTCGCACAGCAAGTAGATATGAAAAATGTGAATGGTGATCAACTTGAAGTGCTTACGGCTAAAGGCCAAGAAGGCATACAGAAAACGTTGATACCTGCCTACAGCCATGATTACAAGTCACTTGCCTGGGATGCGAGCCGTTTTGAAAAGGTGATTAATCCAGCCAGTCTGGGCGGTATTTTATTGAAAGAAGTGATGTGGTCGCAGGACTTTCTAGGGGGCATGCATATCACTAAGACTGATGAAGAGGTTGAAGCAAACTCTTCATCAATGGATCAGGACGGCATACATAGCCAAGGTGTTTCTGCAGCAGACGGCTTTAATGGCATGGTGCTAACAGAGCTATCAATCGATAAACTTTTGATACTTCAAGGTCAACTAGGTTTTGATGGTAAGCAATTGGGGGCGCCATTTTCACCAGAGTATGACCCTTTGAAAAAACCGGTATGGTTTGCGCATAAGGTGGCTGTAACAGAAGGGAATAAAAACGGCCTTAACTCAATTGAAAAATTGAAGGTGCTTGATGGTACTTCTCAATTAGAAGATATCTGGCTACTGCTATGGCCTGTGAGTGAATATTTTGCATATTCCGATCAACGCCTAGCCAATACGGCTCAGAACCCTGCTTTTTTGTCGGTGTTTGATGGTGCGCCATTTGCCGCAAGTCCAAAAGAGAATATTGATAGCAAGCTCAATAATGACATAGTGGCAGGGGATGCTTTCTCTTTAGTGAGCAATATTAGTAACTTATTGTTCATGAATTTAGAGGCTCTGCACTTTAATAAAGCCAAAGGTACCTTTGTTACTGAATATAAAAATGCCCAGCAAGGTAAAGAGGTTAGTGCATTTGATTCTGCTTATTCCCTAGTCGCTTTATCTATATTTCAGCGTGCTCAAGATGCTTTGCCTGTTGGTTACGCCTCTGCTGACGGTAGTGATGTGAATTTAAAAACTGAAAAAGGTCAAGCTGCCTTGACCATGATCAAAGCGCAAGCTGACTTTATTGTTGATAATCTTGTTGCGAAAAATGGTTTGGTAAATGACGGTTTGACGCTTGGCCAAGCAGTTAAGCACGGGCAGTCTTTAGATACCCAGTTTGCAACGATAAGAGGTTTAGTGTCGGCTTTCTTGGCGACGAAGGATGTACGTTATAAGCAAGCTGCTCGTAGTATTTATCTTGCCATCGAAAAGCATATGTTTGATAAAGGTATCAATACTTGGGCGGAGCAGCCTGGTCAAGCCACTATTCATACACCTTATACGGCCGCTGCCATATCTGGTGGTTTACGTGAAGTGATGCTTCATTTGAAAAACGAAGAAGGTGAAAATCAGCCTGAGTTCGAACTTGCGAATTTAACTGCGCGTTATGCAAGCTGGTTTAAAGGCGTGATTAATGGTGGCATGCAGCTTTCAGAGTGGTTGGGTGATACGGGTGAAAATCTGATAAAAGGTAGCCAGACGATAGATTCAGATGAAGACGGCGTACCTCAGATAACCGCAGCGGGCGGTCAATTTGGCACGGCTGCAGTGATGGCCAATAAGCTCAGCGTTGAATAAGCTCAGGGCTGAATAAGTATCGCGCTCTGTCACACCCGTAGTTTTGCGCTTTGTCATGCCGGTAGTTTTTTTAGCCGGCATCCATTTTGGCTACTATCTCGGACTTTGTAGATACATAGATTTCCGTCCACCCCAGGGCGCCATTTCTTAATTAAAATGATTTTTAAATATGTTTAGGTGAATAACTTGGATGCAGTCGCTTTACAGCCTGATCTATCGATAAAAACACTGATACTTAATTGGTGGAAAACGCGAGCTTACAAACACAAAGGGGCTGAAATAACGCTTTATTTGCTGTTTTTTAGTGGTTTACTTCTCTGGGACTGGCTTGGACTTGAATGGCAAGCGTTGCGCTTTTTACTCTTTAGTCATATGGTGATTGGCTTGGTCATTTTTCCCCTGACGGTTGTGCCTTTCTGGTTATCTCATCGAAAATTATTAGCACGAACACGTAAACCGAGCTTCATACGAACGGGGCGTGCGATTGAGTGTTTGCTGTTAAATTGTGGACTGAGTGGTGTCTATTTGATTTTCTGGGGGGTGCCGGGTGATACCTTGGGTTGGCTAATGCAAATCCTGCACTTTTACTCTTCCTGGTTGTTGGCCCCTTTAGTTTTTTATCATGCTTTACGTTGGAGCGTTTTGAACCTGCGTAGATACTTTTAATGTTTATATTTGAGCCTTAAATAAAATGCACTCTTTGATATCTACGGTATTTTTTGGACTAAGCATTTTGTTTGGCCTATTACTTAGTTCTCAAGCATCTATTGCTGCAACTAGCAGTTCTTCCTTGTTGTTTAATCAAACACAAACGCATATCTACAGTGCCAACTTTGATGCGGGCAGTATCAGTATCATCAGTCCTGAAACAGGAAAAATCCTTAAGGAAAATTCAATTGGCAAAGATATTCGACGAATTGCGCTTTCCAAGCATACCAGTAAGCCAAAGCTATTAGCATCAGACTATCTGGGAGAGCAGTTGGTTTTAATGGATGCGAATTCATTGGATGTACTAAAGCGTATTTCCGTTCCAGCTAGGCCATTTGGCGTAGTCTTTAATACTCAACTAAACTTGTTTTATGCACTTAGTTTTGAGCAAGCTAAATTACTTGTGTTGAATGATGAAGGGCAGATTCTTCATACTTTAAGTACTAAAGAAACCCCCAGAGGCATAGCCCTTACTAACGACCAACGTTTACTTGTAACACATGCAATGACAGGCCAGGTATCGATTTATGATGTGAGTCAGACTCTACCAGCTTTAAATAAAGTCATTCAGCTAGCTGATAGCGTTAAGCAAGAGAAGCTTACGGTCTCACAAGGAAAACCGCGTTTACTCGACAATATTGCCATTTCACCGGATGGTAAGCACGCATGGTTACCGCATGTGCTTTGGTCGTTTGGCCATGATTTCCAGTTTCAGTCGACTGTCTTTCCGGCGGTTTCAATTTTGGATTTGACCCCAGGGAATGAGCATGAAATTGTGGCAGAAAGGAAGCAGTTGTTTAAACAAATAAACATTATTGAAAATGCCAACAAGACACGCATTGTTTCGAACCCTCATGATGTTATTTTTACTGATGATGGTAAAAAAGTGATGGTTTCTTTGGCTGGTTCAGAAGATTTAATGGTGTTTGATTTATCACGACAAGGTAAAAAGAATAAAAAACGTCATCGTCGACAAAAGTTTCAAGGCGGTGCAAAAGCAACCCAAATATATCGAAACGTACCGGGTGATAACCCCCGAGGTTTATTAGTCAAAGGGCAGGACTTATTTGTGCAGAATGCCATGTCCTTAGACTTAGTTAAGTTTGACTTGGGTGCACCGGGTCCTTTTTCTCGCTTGAAACTGTCAGATCCTGAGTTTGCCAAGCTGGTGAGTCATGACCCTATATCAGCGGCCATGCGTTTAGGTAAAACCTTATTTAACCGTGCCAATACCAGTGATAATCCTGAATATCCTATGGCAGGTGATTTTTGGATGAGCTGTAATTCCTGTCACCTTGATGGCTTCAATTTTACTAATAAGCAGCTGATGGAAACTGGTAAAAAAGACCGTTTTTCCAACGCGGTGACTGGCCATGTTGATACAGTTAAAATGATCGCAGGCGACCCTGTTCAGGCCTATATTGACATTATTCAACAAACCCAAGGCGGCATGAATGGTATTGATGCAGACTCGCCTTCAGTTGAGGTGGCTAAAATGATGAGCGCATTGAACGAATATATACGAGCCTCCGAGAACTTGCCTTACCTGTCAACTTGGCTGCGTTTGGATGACGAGAAGCGTTATAGCCATCCAGAGGAATGGATTAATTCTGCAAAGTGTGCTGATTGCCATTCGACTATTTATGACCAATGGGCCGACTCAAGCCATGGTATGAATATGGACCACCCTTTTTACCGTTTTCAGGAAGACTTAGCTGCAAAAGAAGAGGGTGAAGAGTTTCGAAATTTATGTCGAGGTTGTCATGCCCCGCAGATGGTGATGAATAATGATAAAGGCTCCTTGCGTGAATTTGGTGATATGTACGAGAGGAATGGCCATTCACTGCTTAAGGCGCTTGAACAAAACACTATTGTCAGTGAGCGAGGAACAGGCTGCTTATTTTGTCATAGAATTACAAAAGCAGAAAATGCCGGAGGAAATGCCGATATGACTGTGAACTTAAAAGACCGACAACGTTATGTGTTTGAAGAAGCCAGTAATGAAATTCTTCAATGGTTTGCAGACAAACAAATTAATGCTTTACCTCAGGAGCATAAAGCATCTTATTCAAATAAAGAGCTTTACCAAAGCTCGTTATATTGTGCGACTTGTCATAATGAATTTACCACAGGTATGGGAGCGAATATAAATGATAACTTTGGTGAATGGTTAGCCTCACCATTTAACCGGCCTGACGACCCTAGTCAGCATAAAACCTGTATTGACTGTCATATGACTCAAGATGTGAGTGATTTTAATCATAAGGTTGCAGGTCAATCGACAGATAATGGGCCAATAAAATCTAATTTGCGATCACATCATTTTACCGGTGGTAATTATTATTTTACGGGCATGCGCAACCCGGAGCATAAGCAGCTTAGTATTGATATTTTAAGAGCCGCGCTAACTCTGGATGTAAGCAAAAAAGGCAATTTAATTACGGCTCATGTCACCAATCTAAACTCTGGCCATGACATGCCAGGGGGGGCTCGTCGACAGGTTTGGCTCGAAGTGATCGTTAAAGATAAGCAAAATAAAACAGTTTTTGAAAGCGGTGTCATGAAGAATGGATACATTCCAAAGGATAGCCGCAAGTTCATTAAGGTTGGAGTAGATAAAGACAATGTTCCAGTTGGCATGCGTTTCTGGCGTTATGTCAGAATTGGCAAAGACACGCGTATTAAGTCTGGTGAAACTCGTGACGAGAGTTTTGAGTTGCCTGAGCAGGTGAACTACCCAGTCACGGTATCAACACGTGTTTTATATCAAGTATTTGCCAAGGGACTTGTCGAAAAAATACAGTCTGCCAATCCTGAGCAGTCAATACCTGTTCCTGAGGTTGTAGAGATGGTGAAGCTAGAGCAGGTTTATCTAAAATAGGGTTCGCAATGCAAGAGGTTAAGGGGGGGCAGTATCCTTCATATTATTTTGGTTATAATTCCAATATTCTGGAAGTATGGTTGACAGCTGTCCTGAAGATGATTTAGGATGGCTTCATGAAACTAGAAATTGCGGCAAAACAGTTAGAAGCTTTAGGCAATGTGACTCGTTTGGAAGTGTTTAGAACACTGATCCAGGCTGGGCATGAGGGCTTGCCAGTAGGTGAAATTCAAAAGCGCCTGGGTATACCCGCTTCAACTTTGTCTCACCATATTGCTAAGCTGGTTCAGACTGAATTAATTAAGCAGGATAGGGAAAGTCGAACTCTGTATTGCAAAGCTAACTACAATACGATGACGCAGTTGATGACTTTTTTAATGCAAAACTGTTGTGAAGCTGATGGCGAGAATAGTGGTTGGCAGCAGGTTTGTAAGTCGTGATTTTTTTAGTAGTCTTTTTTTAGTGGTTATGATTCGGTAATTCTGGAATTATAGTTTTAGTGTCGGTATCAATGCGCATGAGAATAAGGGGGAGTAAAGATGAAATTTGTGTTTGTGATGGATCCTTATGAAACATTAAACCTGGAGACGGAAACGTCTTTGTTACTTATGGATGAATTGTTAGACAGAGGGCACCGCGTCTTTTGGTTGGAGCAGCGAGATGTATTTTTACAACATCATGTTCCAATGGGTCAGGTGTCTGAAGTGACGCTTATTAATCCCTTCACTAAGACGTCAAACGAGGAGGTATCATTGAATGACTTTGATGCAGTATTAACGCGCCTAGATCCACCTTTTGATCAGAATTATCTACATCTGACTTATATTTTCGAGCACCTGAATGAGTCTATTATCCAGTTTAACCCGGCTAGGGCTTTGCGTAACTTTAATGAAAAAATGCTGCCTTTACGCTGGCCTGACTTTGTTCCGCCTACTTTGGTGACTCAAAACAAACAACAGATCTTGAATTTTGTGATGCTTCATGGCGACATCGTGGTGAAGCCTTTGGATGACTGTTCTGGCCGAGGGGTGGTGAAGTTAAGTGCTCAGCAGAAGGATATTGAACAGGTATTATCAGCAAGCTTGTTGAATGCTCTTGGGCAGTCTCAGGTGCTTCAAGCTCAACGGTTTCTGCCAGAAGTTTCCGAAGGTGATAAGCGAGTGTATCTGGTCAATGGTGAACCTGTTGGTGTGGTCAATCGTTTGCCTCAGAAGGGAAACTTTCTGGCTAATATTCATCAGGGCGCGCGCTGTGAAGCGAGTGACTTAACCATTCGTGAGCGGCATATCATTGAAACGATTAAACCGTTTTTATTGGAACAGGGTATCTTCCTGGTCGGTTTGGATTTTATCGGTGCTTATATCACCGAAATCAATATCACCAGCCCCTCAGCGATACGACAGATTAATGAAGTGAGTGGGGCAGAAGTTCATAAAAAAATTGTGGATGGTATGTTGGATCGCTTAGCAGGGGAATATGCAACATGGTGTTGTGGGGTACCCTTGCGGCGGGTGCTTTGATTTAGTTTTTTATTGTCATAAGGGGGGTAAATCTTGTGACACATGTGAATTCATAGGGTGAGCCGTGCGCACCGGCGGAGTTTTGTCTCTCTACGAGGTATTATCGATAACGAATCACTTACAGCGCCTATATTGGTGAGTCGGTATTCATAAAACTACACCACGAGGATTACGCGGTGCGCACGGCGCACCCTATAAAGCGAGTTGGTTATATTGGTGGCATACATCTTTATTAAAACTTCACTGGTGATCAAATACATAACCCACTGAACGGCGACTTTTGAAGTAAACCGGATGTTTGGGATCGTCTTCAAAATACTTCCGAAAGCGAACCATGAAATTGTCGACGGTGCGGGTTGAGAGATCTTTTGAGAATCCCCAGGCAATTTGTAATATCTCGCCTCTTGAGAGGGCTTTGCCTTTGTTGGCTATGAGCAGTCGTAATAGCCGGAGTTCTTGTTCAGTTAAGGCGATTTCTTCTCCTTTGCAAAGGGCGATGGAGTGTACAAAGTCAATTTGATTTTCACCGAAGCTGTAATGCTCGATTGGAAGAATGGTACTGATAGCTGTTTCTGTGTCAGGTGCTTTGTCTAACCAACTATCACGTTTGATCAAGCGCTCTATACGTAATAGAAATTCATCTAAATTGAAGGGTTTTGACAGGTAGTCGTCAACGCCGTAACTAAGGCCTTGGATTCTATCTTCTGCGGCACTTTTGGCCGATAGAATCAGAATAGGCAGGCGATCATCTTCCAGGCGAATACTCTTGAGTACCGAGATGCCGTCTACGCCGGGTAGCATAATGTCTAATACGATTAGATCCGGTTGCCATTGTTTCCAGGCGATTAAACCCGCCGTGCCTGTTTCTGCAATTTCAACTGTATAACCCTGTAGCTCCAAGTTAAGACTGATGCCCTCGGCGATGTGACGTTCATCTTCAACGACAAGGATTCTCTTTGATTTAGTCGACTGTAAGCTCATTTTATTACTTTAGCCCCATCATTTTTCGGGCGGTTTTGGCCGTGGACCGTTTGTTGGATAGTGGCAATTTAATGATGAACTCGCTGCCTTGATGTTTATGGTTAAGGCTTAGTTTTATCTTTCCATGATGTGCTTTAACAATATTTTGTACCAGGTATAAACCTAAGCCACTGCCTTGGGCTGAACGAATATTGGAATGACCCACTTGGTAGAATTTTTTAAAAATTTTCTTTCGTTGTGAGCGTTCGATACCAATGCCGTTATCCTGAAAGCTTAATTGTAGATTTTGCTGAGACTGTTCAATCGCTATATTGAGTTGAGGGTTTTCTGACTCATTATATTTGAGTGCATTGGTTGCTAAATTTATCAGTAACATTTCAAATAAGCGCTGACTGATGGCGAGTTTTATTTCCCTATTGGACGATACTGTTATGTCAATCTCAAGGCCGTTAAACAGATGGGCGTTATGCTCATAGAAGTCGCTGATAAAGCTGACTATATTCAGTTCGATAAATTCATCTTTAAAGTTTTGGCTTTCTATTCTGCCCAGGTCAAGAATATTGCTGATATTGTCTGAGAGTCTGTGTACGTCGCGCAACATGTAACGAATATATTTATCTTGGTTCTCTTTGCTTAAGTCGTGTTTTAGAAAGGTTTCCAGATAGAGCTGTAAGGAGGTAACAGGTGTTTTTAGCTCATGGGTAAAGTTGTTAATGAAGTTGTTTTGTAAGCGATAGAGTTGTTGCATTTTTTGGGTGTATACGAAACTCATCGACAGACCGGTGACGATTAAGCTGACCAGAAGGGTGAGTACCACAATGACCAGCGCGGTTTGCGATTCGGTGACTTGTTGCGGGTCGATATGAAACTTCATCACGAGTTCATCAAGACCGCTGCTTATTTCGATATACCAATAAATATAAAGTACAAACGAAGTAACCAGTGTTACCAGCGAAAAGATAAATAAGAAAATAGAGTTGGGCATGAGTTTGAATCGGTTCATGTTGTTAGTTTATCACTCCTTCAGATTCGTTATACGCATTATGTAAAACTTTTGTAAAAGCCGTGTTATCACTATTTTTATTGAGGCAGGGTGATTAGAATTACGCCAACTCTCAGCGTACAAATGTTAATTAGGTGATTATAAATGATGATCGCCTTGAAGATATATTGATGATCGTACTAAAAAAGATGCGGTAAAAAAACATGGTCAAAACTCAAGAAGCCTTTAATTTCTATTCTCACCTTGCTGGTGCTATTGCCGCCATCATTGGAACAATCTTTCTGATCACGGCTGCGTCGGGCTCGGCCTCAATGATAGTTACCGCCTTGGTATATGGTTTATCGATTACCTTCTTATTTTCTGCCAGCTCTTTATATCACGCATTCAAGAAGCAAGAGAACGAGTTGTCGTTTTGGCGCAAGATGGATCGTTTAGCCATTTTTTTTATGATCGCGGGTTCATATACGCCGGTTTGTTACTTCTTTTTAGATGATAATTGGCGCTTACCGATGATCGCTATTCAATGGGGGTTGGTGGCATTTGGTTTATGTTCTCAATTATTTTTTCCCCGTGCGCCGCGTATGATTTACGCGCTCATTTTTCTGCTGATGGGCTGGATGTTGGTTTTTCCGATCCAACAAATTCTTGAGGCTATGAGCATAGAGCAAGCAACCTTATTGTTTTCAGGGGGGGGGGCATTTACCTTGGGTGCAATTTTCTACGCGATTAAACGACCTTTGATGTTACCCGGTATTTTCAGCTTTCATGAGCTATTTCATGTGATGGTTTTGATTGGTGGTGTTTGTCACTATGCTCTGATCTACAGTGCTTTTTCAGCGACAGCAGCGGTATAAAATGAGCTTAAGTCCCAATTGTATGTATTTGCTTAGGAAGGAGTCGGAGCTTTTTAAAGACGAGTATCAAACGCATTATCTTGAGGGTGAAACCAAAGCTAAACATATTGGCGAGCCTTATTTATTACACCGTCCGGAATCCAAGCTAGGCGTATTGCTTATTCATGGTTTAATGGCAGCCCCTGAAGAAGTCAGAGAGTGGGCGACGTTTTTGTATGCTCAGGGATATACTGTCTATGCGCCTCGAATGGCTGGGCATGGTACGTCTGCAGATGATTTATCCGCACGAAGTATGAGTGAATGGATCGAGTCGGTCAATCGTGGTCATGAAATTCTTAAAAACTGCTGTGACAGTATTGTGATTGCGGGTTTCTCAACTGGGGCCGCGGTGGCTTTGCATCAAGTGATTAACAAACCGGATGATTTTGCTGCCCTCATCAGTATCAGTGCGCCTTTAAAATTTAAGAAATTCTCAGCGAATTTTGCTGGCCCTGTGAATTATTGGAATAAGTTACTGCGCTTTGTTGATAACCCCTTGTTAAGCACAAAACTCTATCGAAAAGAATTTGTGACCAATCATGCTGATAACCCGCATATCAATTATTTACGTTGCCCGGTTAGTAGTATAGTTGAAATAAAAGCCTTGATGAAACAAGTGCGTTCGGGTTTGTCGGATATTAAAATACCCACCTTGGTGATACATGCTGACAAAGACCCTAAGGTCGATGTGAGTAGTAGTCGTGATATTTTTAATGCACTTAACCCAGACAATGCAAAGTATCAGGAAATAGACTTTCACTTACATGGCATCGTAAGAGGTGCTGTTGCTGAACAGGTTTTTATTGAAGTCGACGCCTTTCTGGCGCCCTTGTAGGTTCTATTTGTTGTTGTTCTTATTTTCTATAGTTCTTAATTTCTATAGTTCTTAATTT